>OHOP01000796.1_pt1 | contig 11466 bp, 10 predicted proteins | sample 1569821 | NCBI WGS metagenome assembly OHOP01 (sample SAMEA3879527, study PRJEB24766) | human gut metagenome | biome: human-associated habitat; feature: feces | place: USA | collected 1985/1987
AGGATTTACACCTGATTCCCTTTTCACCATTCTTCCGTAGCATCGGACGAATGACACCAAAATTTCTGCGGCAAAGATACATCAAATAGAAACATATCAGAAGAAAATTCTAATGAAAATAAAAACAAACTAATAATTAGTCCTATCTTTGCCACTCGAGAGCATCCACTAATCTTTTTTCTAATTAAAATCTGTATAAAAGTGAAATCTCCAATCTTAACCATCGCGCTACTATGCCTCTTCTTTTTGGCAAGCTGTATATCACGTAATAAAACATCTCTGGAGAGATTCAATCAGGATATATATACTCCCGAATACGCTTCCGGATTTAAAATCCTGGGGGCAGACAATGCGGCCAGTACCCTCATTCAAGTTTCCAATCCATGGCAAGGAGCACAGGACGTGAAAATGTCCTATTTCATTTCGCGCAACGGAGAGCAAGCTCCTGCAGGTTTTAATGGTCCTGTCATTCCTGCCGGAGCCAGAAATATCGTATGTATGTCTTCTTCCTACATCGCCATGCTCGATGCATTGGGAGAACTCAAACGTATTGTCGGAGTATCCGGCATCAATTACGTGTCTAATCCTTACATTCTCGCCCACAAAGATTCAATCAAAGATATGGGAGCGGAAATGAATTACGAGTTGTTGCTGGGATTAAAGCCGGACGTCGTACTATTATATGGTATTGGTGATGCTCAAACAGCTGTTACAGATAAATTGAAAGAATTAGCCATACCTTATATATATATGGGAGAATATCTGGAAGAATCTCCACTGGGAAAAGCCGAGTGGATGGTTGTTCTTTCCGAATTGATTGACAACCGGGAGAAAGGGATTGAAGTGTTCCGGGAAATCCCGAAACGCTACCATGCTTTAAAAGCTCTCACCGACTCCATCAGCCAACACCCTACCGTCATGTTCAACACTCCATGGAACGACAGTTGGGTAATGCCTTCCACCCAAAGTTACATGGCACAGTTAATCGCAGACGCGGGTGCAGACTACATTTACAAAGAGAACAATTCCAACAGTTCAACTCCTATCGGATTGGAAACAGCCTACGGACTGATACAGAAGGCAGATTATTGGATCAATGTAGGTTCAGTCACCACATTAGATGAATTAAAAGCGGTCAATCCTAAATTTGCAGATGCTAAAGCCGTCCGAGAAAAGACAGTCTACAACAATAACCTGCGACTGACATCGATAGGAGGCAATGATTATTGGGAATCGCCAGTTGTTCGTCCTGACGTGGTGTTGCGTGATCTGATTCATATTTTCCATCCGGAACTCGTTTCCGATTCACCTTATTATTACAGACACCTGGAATGAAACAATCCCGCAGACGTACCGCTCTATTATTCATCGCATTAGGAATAGTTGCCATTTTATTACTATTAATAGATATGGCAACGGGAGATACTTTCATCCCTATATCAAAGATATGGACAGTACTCACCGGGGGGGAATGTGACGAAACCACCCGCAATATAATTCTCTCCATCCGCTTTATCCGCGTCATAGTGGCTGCATTAATAGGTATAGCGCTTTCGGTTAGCGGTCTGCAAATGCAGACAATTTTCCAGAATCCGCTGGCAGATCCTTACCTGTTGGGAGTAAGCTCCGGGGCGGGTCTTGGAGTGGCATTGTTTATACTAGGCGCCCCGCTTCTCGGTTGGACAGATTTTCCCTTTCTGCAATCAGTCGGTATTGTAGGTTCGGGGTGGATAGGGACTTCCGCCATACTGCTAGGAGTAGCCATCATCAGTCGAAAAGTAAAGAATATATTAGGTGTACTGATTATGGGAGTCATGATAGGTTATGTGGCGGGAGCTATCATCCAGATATTACAATACCTAAGTTCTGCAGAACAACTGAAAATGTTCACACTCTGGTCTTTGGGCTCACTTAGCCACATCACGACAGGGCAATTAACGATTATGCTACCAGTAATATGCATAGGATTACTACTATCCATCGCCTGCATCAAATCACTGAATCTGTTGTTGCTTGGTGAAAATTACGCACGCACCATGGGAATGAATATCAAGCGCTCAAGAACGCTTATTTTTATATCTACAGCGTTACTGACAGGAACGGTCACAGCCTTTTGCGGTCCGGTAGGATTCATCGGGCTGGCTATCCCACATATCACACGGATTCTGTTTGACAACGCCAATCACCGGATATTGATGCCAGGTACAATGCTGACAGGGTTGATCGGGATGCTGATTTGTGACATCATAGCCAAGAAGTTTCTGTTGCCGGTGAATTGCATCACTGCGCTATTGGGTGTTCCGGTTATTTTATGGGTAATAGGTAAAAACTTGCGTATATTCAAATGATTCAACTAAAAGATCTGACATTAGGATACGAACAACGTATATTGCTGGAGAAAGTTTCCACCCATATCACGGGTGGGCAACTTGTCGCACTGCTCGGACGGAATGGTACAGGAAAAAGCACGCTTCTCCGTGCCATCATGGGGCTAGAAACACCTAAAAACGGAGAAATCATCCTGCATGGGAAAAACATTGCTTCACTGAAACCGGAGAAATTAGCCCGGAAGATTAGTTTTGTAACTACCGACAAAGTACGCATCGCCAACCTACGTTGTAAAGATGTAGTCGCATTGGGACGTGCTCCTTATACCAACTGGATCGGACAGTTACAACCGGAAGACCAAAGCCGGGTGGACAATGCCATGCGACTGGTCGGCATGACCGACTACGCAGAAAAGACAATGGATAAAATGTCCGACGGCGAGTGCCAACGAATCATGATAGCACGCGCACTTGCACAAGACACACCTATCATTCTTCTTGATGAGCCTACTGCTTTTCTGGATTTACCTAATCGCTACGAACTCTGTCTGCTACTGAAAAAACTCGCGCAAACGGAAGGAAAATGTATCCTGTTTTCCACACACGACCTGGACATTGCCCTGTCTCTCTGCGACACGATCATGCTGATTGACAACCCACAATTGTATAGTCTCCCCACAAATGAGATGATAACGAGCGGACATATAGAAAGACTATTCCGGAACGAGTCTGTGACATTTGATGCACAAGCTATGAAGATAATCATCAAATAAAAACAAAAGTTTACTTCAGACGGAGAAAGCAACTTCTCCGTCTAAGAACCTCCATGTCATTGAGCAGGATTCGGGCAAAGATAGCTTCCTCCTCTCAATAAAACTATGCTTTGGCTGTTTTCACTCCAAAAGCACAATAAGTCAAATAAAACACACAAGCTAAAGTGACAAAAACGCCTCCGATAACACCTACTGTTCCAATCGCAAACCCAATAACTGGAGTAACTACTCCGCCACCGGCAACAGCAGTAATCATCAACCCTGAAATTTGATTTGCTTTTTCCGGTCTTGCCTGCAAAGCCATCGAATAAATGATAGAAAATACGGATGACGCAAAGAAACCGACAGCACCGATACAAATCAGATTTACCATATCGTTTTTCACAAAAGCCAGAATAAGCAAAGAGAAAATACAGGCAACAATATTCACACGGAAATATTTTATTTCAGCGATACGGGCCAACAAGAAAGCACCCAATAAAGCACCTACCGTACGACTTAAAAAATAAACTTGTGGAGCAAACTTCACTTGTTCTGTCGTCCAGTCAAAACGTTCTGCCATCAGCTTAGAGCTGATAAAGTTAGTGGCAACATCTACCCCCACAATAAAGAAGATACCCAAAAATAACAACAGAATCGTTTTATCCTTCAACAAAGAAAAAGTATCACTGATAGAAAGTTGTTGGGTTGCAGCACTGGAATCTTCTCGCTTAATAGGGGTAGCCATCAGCCAAACAGCGGATAATAATGTAATAAAACCTAATATCGGGAAGCAATAATACCATTTGTCGTCTCCAAAGTGAGCTACAGCCAACAATACAATCTCCGGCCCAACAAGAGAAGACACAGCTTTGATTACTTGCCCTGCCGTCAAGCTACTAGTCAATAAACGTTGACTGGTTACCACATTACTTAACAACGGATTCAGTGAAACTTGCAGAATAGCGTTACCAATTCCCATAAGCTATCATACAAGTCGCGCTATTATAAACGATCAATGGTAATAACATACCCACTACCGTTATTCCCATACTAAGCAGAACTGTATTTTTACGTCCCCATTTGTTCATCTGATTTCCAATAGGAATACTCAAAAACAGGAACCAGATAAATACTAATGAAGGAACAAATCCCGTCATCACAGGAGACCAGTTGAAAGTACGTTGAACATAATCGGACGAAATGCCGACTATATCACAGAAGCCCATTACAAAGAACCCGAAAAGAACGGGAAGGGCGGCATAAATAGAGTTTTGTGTTTTCATATTTAACTCACTATATTATAAAATGTAGAGTCCCCGGCACCATGTCAAGCAACATCGGCACCGAGGAAAATAAGCTGTTTATTCAGAACAATGAGGCGGATTTTCCACTCCCCATTTTTCATTCGGTTGATTACCCATTGTGAGTTTCAATGTTCCACCTTTATAGAGTTCATCCCGGTACATCCAACATTGTTCCAGCGGTTTACCGTTCAACGTAGCAGACTGTACATAATAGGCATCCGGTATATTACCAGTCGTTTCAATCACAAACGTTTTTCCCGTCGCATTCATCGGGCTAAGTTTGATTTCAATCTTATCAAACAACGGACTGCCAATCTGGAAAGTCGGCCGTTCACAAGAACCGCCCTGTACATCGAACAATCCCATTGCCGCCATCACATACCAAGCTCCCAACTGTCCCTGATCTTCATCCTGACCGTAGCCATAACCATGCTCTCCGTTTGTTCCGTAAAACTCATCACAAATCAAACGCGTCCATTTCTGTGTCAAGTAAGGTTTACCGGAAAAATTGAATAACCAGGAAATATGAAGACTAGGCTGATTTCCATGATTATAAGGGCTCTGTAAACCCGAGAAGGCATTTACAACCTTTCCACCGCCAAAGATCGACTTACGAGCTTCCGTAAAGATAGAATCCAACCGGTTGTTAAATTCATCCTTTCCAACCTTTTCAATCAAACGAGCCGGATTTTGTGGAACAAAGAAAGTATATTGCATCGCGTTTCCTTCCTGAAATCCTCTCCATGATTCCAATGGATTAAAGTTATCAATGAACTCACCACTAGGCACTCTCGGACGAATCATCTTCAACGAATCATCGAATAACTTCTCCCAACCGGCAGAAAGTTCCATCAAACGTTTATAATCCTCCGTACGTCCCAAGGCTTTTGCCCATTGAGCCACCGCATAAGCACTAAAACTATATTCCAATGTATGAGATACGGAGAAACTGGAACCTTCCGGATGGGTGCCGAAATGAACACTATTCTCATAAGGCACATAACCTTTTTCAACAAACTGTTTTACGTCCATTTTGCCCGCACCTTCAATACGTCCTTCCCAGCCCAGTTCATTCTTCAATGCTGCCTGATAAGCTGTTTCCACATCAAAATTGCGAATTCCACTGTTATAAGCACCTGCCAGAGTGATACTCACCATGTTGGTTCCTACCCCGGAAACATACTTACTGGTTGCAATACCATCACCCAGCCAACCAGCATCTTTATACACCAGCAACTGACTGTTTACAAAGTCATTATAATATTCCGGATATGCCAATGCCCAAAGAGAAGTAAGATTCCAGTAAGCTCCCCAAACCGCATCCGTATTATAATGATTATGTTCCGGTTTGCCATCTTTATTTAAAGGTATCTGACCGATAGTACCGTCATTTTTAGGATAAGCCCCGTTCACATCACTCGCGAGTCCTCTACCTAATAATGCATGATACAACCCAGTGTAAAATTTGATTTTGCTATCTTCCGTACCACCGGAAACCAATATGCGGCTCAAAGACTCATTCCATTTATCTGTGGTCGCTTTCATAGCCTCATCAAAAGTAAGGTCTTTCGCTTCTGATTCCAAATTCACTTTGGCATTTTCGATGGAAGTATACGACAGACCTATTTTTACATTGACTACTTCATCTTTCTTTGTTTTATAATTCAGACACATGATAGCCCCGGGCCCTTTTATTTCGTTACGAGCCGTTAAAGCACTATCCTGATAGAATACCTCGACAGATTCCGGCGCACGATCCAATTTAGCATAAAAATACATGGCAACGGAAGCGCCTGCCTGATATTTCTTCACGTATTCCGGTTCCGTAATCACGTAACCTTCAATTGTATTTTCATCTATCTGTTTGATATACGCATCACGCACTGCTCCACTTTCTCCCTGACGATTACCTATATTAAACAAAATATGGGCATTCTCCGACTCGGGAAATGTATACCGCTGAAATCCGACACGAGCCGTAGCGGTAAGTTCTGCCTTTCATCTTTCTTATCAAAACAGGAACGGAAACCTTTATCGGGATCTTCCAGTTTTCCGGGGTTTGTTTTTACTTCTCCCGTTACAGGCATTAATGCAATGCCACCTATCTGAAACTCATGCAGACAAGGAAAGCCATCAATCGAAGTATGATTATCTTCATAACCAATAGCTTCCCATCCTTGATTATTACCGTAAGTTCCATTGGTAGAAGCTCCCAGTTTAGCCATTCCGAAAGGCTCCGCAGCCGGAGTATAAAAAAACCAACGACTATGTACAGTTCCGATATTAGGATTTACATATTCTACCAAATTGGGACGATCAGGTGTTTTGCACCCTACAACACCTGCCAGAATCAACAGGCTACCTATCCATTTTAATTTCATCATTTATTTATTTTTTCTGTTTGTAACTTCTCCTTTAATCATCGCCACACGTGCATAATACTCCGGTACACACGAAGCATCCAATAACCATTTCGGCTTACGTTTTTCATCAGTCCGCCCTGTCCAGTCATGATACATCAGTCCCGCCTGGTCACGTGCATGCTCCCAAGCATAATCCAGTCCTTTTATCATCGTATCCACATATTTTGAATCCCCCGTAACATTGTACAGATCGTGATAACCTCTAAACAAAACCAAATTAAACCAAGGCAAATCTGCAATATAAGGAATACCGTCTTCCGTATACTTAAAAAATACTTTGTAGCTTCCTTCTGCCAGAAATTTAGCATTATCCAGATACGCCTGCTCACCCGTATAATTATATAAAGCTACAGCTGCTTGTAACAAAGTACCAGTATTGTAAGTATACAAATCCGGGCATACTGCCGAAGTCGTTGTTAACCATGAATTCCAAACGACTCCTCTTTCCGGATCTTTCAGATATTTATCAATCCAATGATAGAACTTCTTTCCCACCTCCAGATAATACTCATCTTTAGTTGCTTCATAAAGTTTTAAAGCCAACACCATCGCTTTTCCGTTAGAACAGGCAGGTTTCTGATCTTTCACTCCTTCCAACCAAGAAACAGCTCCTTCAAAGTTCTCATCCCAGCCACTTAAAATAAAGGTCAATACCTGTTTCGCTTTCTCCAGATAATGAGGATTTTTAGTTACCAAATAAGAATCAATATAATCAATCCCCACCAAACCATTGTCATCATAATAGCGGTCTACCTTTCCAAACTGAACAGGGTAAGCCTGATAACCAAAAGGAACACGCGTTGTATCATAGTAACGCTCCATTGCCATCACCATCGAATCGACATAAACCGTATATTTCTCCGGTTCGATAGCAGCCATCAACACTGCCGAAGAAAAGACACCACTCATAGGCCACAGATAAGAAACTTCCTGCGCTTGCCGGGTGGAATCATTAAAATAAGTCAGATCAGGACGATGACTGCTTGGGTAATATTCAGAGAAGAGGCCGTATTTGGGAACCCGGTAGAGTTCCCAAACACGCTGAAACATTTCTTCTGCCTTATCTTTATTCGGAGTCGTTTTTGATTCTCCGGCACAAGAAAGAAGCACGAATACCGTCGATACAAATAAAACTATATTTCTAATTTTACTATTCATATCCTATTCCTCTGTCACTGTTTCTCCTTTGTACAAAGCAATCATTCCCAAAGATTCAAGCGCAGCATCCTGCATCAACAACTGTTCAGCACGTTTTGGAGTTGCTCCTGTCCAGTCTTCATAGAACAGTCCGTTTGATAAACGGGCATTTTCGTATGCATAATCCAGGAAGTTGATGAATGTTTTGATATAATTGCCTGCATTTTTGTAATAAGGTTCAATATCAATAAATGCACGAACTAATTTGGTTGTAAACCAAGGGTCATGATCAGGATAAGCCAACGCCAACCCATTAAGCGGACGTACAAAATAATTATACGCACCTTCGGAAGAAGCAATGGCACTGTCCAGATAAGTCTGCTCACCCGTTATTTTGTATAAACGGACCCCGTTAGAAATCATCACACCTGTATTGTAAGTCCATTTTGTTTTATTAATGGATCCGTCTGCTTGTTTATCATTCCAGTAACAGCCATCTTCCGGATCACGCAAGTTAGTCAACGTCCAAGCATATAAACGTTTTGCCAGAGCCAACACATCCGCTTTTTCCTCTTGAGGACATACAGAATAATATTCAAGCAAGAATAGCGTTGCATATCCATTAGCGCATGTCGGTTTATTCGAATCACCAACTCCCTGCTGTCCTTTCTGGTCCTCATTCCACCAAAGACCTCCTCCAAACATATCATCTTCACCAGCTTGCAGGAACTCAACGATTCTTTTAGCTTTCGTTAAATAATCTTGATTATTTAGCAAATTAAAAGCCTCTACCAGTTCAATCCCCACAATAGAATTATCATCATAAAAACGTGTTCCACTACCGGTAGTACCATTGGTTTGAGAACCATAACCACCCACAGTTCCACTAGGAGTACGATAATAAACTTCAAACTGGTCTACCATATCTGCATAATTCACATCATAACCTAAGGCATGCAAAGCTGCTGCTCCGGAAACCAGTCCGTCATACGGCCACAAGAAAGAAGCGGAATTATCCCCGTCTTTCTTAGGATAATTTTCATTATACAGTCCTTCTGTTGCCCCACTATTGATCCGGTAGCACTGATTAATCAAGTCAAACTGCTCTTTGGCACGTTTATGATAAACGACCTCCTCTCCGGGTTCTGACGGAGCAATCGGTGTAGGCGGGATATATTTCTCTACGTCATCTCCGGCACAGGAGAATAATAGTGCCGGAAGAATAGCTAAAATAGTCTTTATCTTTTTCATAACTTAGTTTTATTAATTAATCGGAGTCACATTAGTAAATGTATGTATCATCAATCCATCCGAATTCGTATCGATAGTGATAGTCGCATGCGTATAATCCAGACTACCTTTCATTTTCCAAAGATGATCCCACTGACTCCATTGGAATTCATACAAAGCATAGAAAGAAGCAGGTTCTCCACCTACCGGACGTTCGGCACTCACGCCATCACCTCTACCCCAACACATATCACCACCATTTACTTTTGCTAAAAAGTAGTAACGTTCTTCTATCCAACTTAACCAATCAGGAGCACCGGTTTCCGGTTTGGACGGATCAAGGAATCGGATATCACCCTCTCCCACAAATTTACCATCACCCGCATACTCTAATACAGCTATATCTCCAAATGTTGCTCCCCAAATACAACGAACAGAAGAACCGATTTTTTCCGTGGTCATTGCCATTGTATTAAAGTTCACAGTCAGACGGGTTACTTCTTCGGAAGCAGCGACTGCCGTTTCGCCCTCCCCTTCTCTTAACTTCGAGCTATCATCAATATAATAGCTGAATGTTTCACCTGTAGTAGCAGACTTAAATGATATATTTCCTGCAGATAACTTCGTATAAATCTGGAAAACGCCCTCTTCTACACAACGGAACGGAATTCCCCCCTGTCCACTGTTCTCCGTAGCCGAACCATATAAATACAATTCAGCCGGAATATTATCAATTCCCTCTCCACGAGTTACTGTGATGGTAGCCACCTTGTCGGTTCTCTTCACCACTCCACCTTTCGAAGCATTTACCGTCCATTTTATATCTCCGGTTTCCAAAGGATAAATGCCTGCATTTCTGGCAATCGTATTAATAGCTGCATGAGTGATTGACAAACTGGTCGCAGCTCCCAAATCACTTTTCACCGTAGCCAGCGGCTTTGAAAAATCACCGTCTGCCTTATCAAACAGCACCTCGTACAATACAATTCCGCCATCTGCCGCACCACCTCCTGACCACGACAACACAACAGGCGTTGGAGATGACACATTCAACTGGATAGAAGCAGGGGAACTTAATTCTGTAGGGACTGCAAAATCCGTGTTCAATTCATAATCTTCCTGACATGAAACCATTGCCAGAAGTACTGAACATATCCATAATATCTTTTTCATAATCATTCCTTTTTGAGTCGTTTAACCAATTACCAATTCGGATTCTGCTCCAAATTACCATTCAAGTCACGTTCAGCCTGTGGTATAGGCCACAAATAATGTTTATTTGCATTAAAGGTTCTGTTTTCAACCCGAACGTATCCATCATCCGTACCTACCACATCATTTGTCTTTAGTCCGTGACACCATCCATTCAATACATTGTCCGCAATTCTCCAACGGATAATATCTTTATGGCGATGTCCTTCCAATGCCAATTCCGAACGACGTTCGTTTCGTACAATCTCAATCAGTTTATCTTTAGAAGCTCCTTCCGGGAATTCCAGTGCTGAAGCAAGTGTAAATCCGGCCCTATCACGAATTGGTTTAATAGTTGCATCCCAAGCCGTCTTATCCAGTTCTCCTAATTCTGCCAATGCTTCCGCATTCATCAATAAAATATCAGCATAACGAATCAGAATCGGATTCAAACCAGAATAAAGAGTAGCACGATAAGTGTTATCCCAATATTTCTTAATATAGTAACCGGTAGCCGAACAGTCTGAACCTACCCCATAACCATCTTTGCCTTCACCTTTCTCACAGTTGATAACAACTTCTGTTCCGTCGGCCAACGTATATGAGTTTCCAGTGTACATCACCGTTGCCTTCAAACGTGGGTCACGATTAGCATACGGATGACTTTCATCAAACGATGTTCCTGTTTCCTTAATTGTTTTTCCATCCAGCATAATATAACTGTCTACCAACTCCTGCAAAGGAGAAAGCTGGGAATATCCACCCAAAGTGGGCGGCAGGAAAACATACATCATCTGATGTTCACGACTGGTCGGACGATACTGTGCATCCAAAATTACTTCAGAGTTGTATTCATTAGCGATCTCAAACAATCCTGCATAACTTCCAAAGAGTTTAAAGCCTCCCTCTGTCATAATGGTAGAAGTGATATTTTTCACTTGCGTCCAATTACCTTCAAACAAATAGATTTTAGCTTTAATCGCCATTGCCGCCCAACGGGTAATCCGACCTTTATTATCCGCATCATAAGAAGTCGGCAAATAGTTACCATTAATCACTTCATCCAGATCGGCCAAAACATTTGCTATTACAGTGGCTT
>OHOP01000802.1_pt1 | contig 11417 bp, 10 predicted proteins | sample 1569821 | NCBI WGS metagenome assembly OHOP01 (sample SAMEA3879527, study PRJEB24766) | human gut metagenome | biome: human-associated habitat; feature: feces | place: USA | collected 1985/1987
CTACTATCTTTTTACAAGATTAGTAGTTTTGTCACGCGTAAAAGAAAAAATTTATATTTTTTCTATACAATAAATTTTATTTATACAAGGAGGTTTTTATGGAATTTAAACAATGGGAAGGATTTCATAAACAAGGTGAATGGACAAAAGAAATAGATGTTAGAGGTTTCATTCAATCAAATTATACACCTTATGAGGGCGATGATAGCTTTTTAAAGGGTGCAACAGAAAAAACTCAAAAGCTATGGAACAATGTTACAGACTTATATGCAAAAGAAAGAGAAAATGGAGATGTTTTAGACGTTGATGTTAAAACTCCATCTGGAATAAATGCTTATGCTCCTGGCTATATAAATAAAGAGCTTGAAGAGATTGTTGGTCTTCAAACAGATGCCCCATTAAAAAGAGCAATTATGCCAAATGGTGGTATTAGAATAGTTGAAAAATCTTGCGAAAGTTATGGTTATAAAGTTGATGAAAATATTGAATACATTTATCACAACTTAAGAAGAACACATAATGATGGTGTTTTTGCTGTATACACACCAGAAATAAGAGCTGCTAGAAGTTCTCACTTAATCACAGGTCTACCTGATGGATATGGTCGTGGAAGAATTATTGGTGATTATAGAAGAGTTGCCTTATATGGTGTTGATGTTTTAATTAAAGAAAAACAAGAAGAATTTGCTTTATTAGATTCTGATGAAATGACTGATGAATTAATTCGTCAAAGAGAAGAAATGCATGATCAAATTGCTGCATTAAACGAATTAAAAGCAATGGCTGCAAGTTATGGATATGATATTTCTGAGCCTGCTTCAAATGCAAAAGAAGCTATTCAATGGTTATATTTTGGATATTTAGCTGCTGTTAAAGATCAAAACGGTGCTGCTATGAGTTTAGGTAGGACATCTACATTCTTAGATATATATATTGAAAGAGATATGAAAAATGGCACTTTAACAGAAGAACAAGCTCAAGAGTTAATTGATCAATTTGTTATAAAATTAAGATTAGTTCGTTTCTTAAGAGCTCCTGAATATAATTCACTATTTACTGGTGACCCTGTTTGGGTAACTGAAAGTATTGGTGGTATGGGTATTGATGGAAGAACATTAGTAACAAAAAACTCTTTTAGAATGTTACACACATTAATAAACCTAGGACCTGCTCCTGAGCCAAACTTAACTGTATTATGGTCTAAAAATTTACCTGAAGGATTCAAAAAATTCTGTGCTGATATTTCTATTAAAACTTCATCTATTCAATATGAAAATGATGATTTAATGAGAGTTACTTTAGGTGATGATTATGGTATTGCATGCTGTGTATCAGCTATGAAAATTGGTAAACAAATGCAATTCTTTGGTGCAAGAGCAAACTTAGCAAAAGCACTTCTATATGCTATTAATGGTGGTAAAGATGAAAAATCTGGAAAACAAGTTACTCCAGAATTTGCCCCTATCACTTCAGAATATTTAGATTATGACGAAGTTATGAGAAAATTTGATAATATGATGGAATATTTGGCTAAAACATATATTAAAGCTTTAAATATGATTCATTACATGCATGACAAATATTCTTATGAAGCATTAGAAATGGCTTTACATGATAAAGAAAGAGACATTTTAAGAACAATGGCTTGTGGTATAGCTGGTTTATCAGTTGTTGCTGATTCTTTATCTGCAATAAAATATGCAAAAGTTAAGGTAATTAGAGATGAAACTGGATTAGCTGTTGATTATAAAGTTGAAGGTAATTTCCCTAAATACGGAAATGATGATGACAGAGTTGATGATATTGCAGTTAATATTGTAAAATCATTTATGAAAAAATTAGAAAAACATCATACTTACAAAAATTCAAGAGCAACATTATCAATTTTAACTATTACTTCAAATGTAGTATATGGTAAAAATACTGGTAATACTCCTGATGGAAGAAGAGACGGCGAACCATTTGGACCTGGTGCAAACCCATTACATGGTAGAGATATAAATGGAGCTTTAGCTGTTATGAATACAATTGCTAAACTTCCTTATGAATATTCTGAAGATGGTATTTCATATACATTTTCTATTACACCAGCTACTCTTGGAAAAGATGAAGAATCAAAAACAAATAACTTAGTAAGTATGTTAGATGGTTTCTTTGTTCAAACAGGACATCATATAAATGTTAACGTATTTGATAGAGATCTATTACTTGATGCAATGGATCATCCTGAAAAATATCCACAATTAACAATTCGTGTTTCTGGATATGCTGTTAACTTTATAAAATTAACTAGAGAACAACAATTAGAAGTAATTCACAGAACAATACATGAAAAAATTTAGTTTTTGTGCATAAAATATGTTTTCTTCTGTCTTGCTGTCGTCGTTCGTGGGCAAGCTTCCGAGCTAAATGCGGGTCTTGGCTCACTCGTTCAACTGCGTGACAGGTGCGAAAACATATTTTTATGCTACTAAATATAAATTTTAGGAGGAAATATGAAAGGTAGAATACACTCATTTGAATCTTTTGGAACAGTTGACGGACCTGGTATAAGGTTCATAATTTTCATGCAAGGATGCAATTTGCAGTGTAAGTTTTGCCAAAATAGAGATACTTGGGATGTTTGTGGCGGTATGGAATATTCTGTTCCAGAATTATTAGCAAAAATTGAAAGATATAAAAGTTATTTTGTACCTTCTGGCGGTGGTGTTACAATTAGTGGTGGAGAACCATTAGCTCAACAAGATTTTTTAATAGAACTTTTAACTGCTTTAAAAGCTGGTGGTATTCATACAGCTATTGATACCGCTGGAAACTTTGATATAACAGATAAAATAAAACAAATAATTAATTTAGCAGATTTATTTTTATTAGATATAAAATGTATAAATGATGATATTTGTAAATATCTAACTAGTGTTTCCAATAAAAAAGAATTGGCTTTTGCAGAATATTTAAGCAGTATAAATAAACCAATGTGGATTAGACAAGTATTAGTTCCTGGAATTACAGATAAAGAAGAAGATTTACTTAAATTAAAAGATTTTATACATAGTTTAAGTTCTGTTCAAAAAGTTGAAATTCTTCCTTATCATGATTTAGGTCGTTTCAAATGGGAAGAATTAGGCTTAAAATATGAGCTTGACGGTGTTTCTCCTGCTACTCCAGAGGACGTATCAAGAGCAAAGAAAATATTAGGTTTGTAAAGAAAAAACTGAAGTGGTTTTGCCACTTCAGTTTTATTCTTTTATTCTCTTTTTTAATCCAAATGTTATGAAATATATCAAACCTGATATTAGTACAATCATCGGACCTGTTGGTATGTTCCAATAATATGAAATAATTAAGCCTGTGATTCCTGAAAATAATGAAAATATTACAGCAAACAAATGATATGTTCTCATATTTCTTGCCACATTTCTACTAGAGGCTGCTGGTAATATAAGTAATGAATTTATTAGTAAAATACCAATAAATCTAATTGAAATCATTACAATTATAGCTATTAACACTGCAAACACATTATCAATTGTTTTTGTATTTACTCCCCTGCTTCTTGCCAATGTTGTATTTATACTTGTTACATTTAATTTATTAAATGTAAAGTACCAAAATGCAATTACAGCAATAAATGCTAAAAATAAGTATACTATTTCTGTATTACTAATGCTTAATATATCTCCCACTAAATAGCTTGAATATTTATTGAAGTTTCCACTTTGTGCTAACATTGCAAGTCCTAGTGCTATTGCTATTGATGAAAATACACTTATTATTGTATCTGCTCCGTAGTTTGTTTTGTTTTTTACATAGTTTAATAACAATGCAAATATTACAGCAAATAATATCATTGAAATATTCATATTTGATATTCCTAAAACCATTCCTAATGCAATTCCTGTTAAGGCCGAATGTCCTAATGCATCTGAGAAAAATGCCATTTTGTTGTTTACTATCATAGTACCCAAAATAGCAAATACTGGTGTTACTAAAATAATTGCAATTAGTGCATTTTTCATAAATGCATAATCTATAAATTCAAATGGTATTAGTGCTTCTAATATACTATATATTACTCCCATTATATATTCTCCTCTTATATTTCTCCAAAATAGCTTTTAAATTCTAAGCTTTCAAATACTTCTTCTGGTGTTCCCTCTTTCACAACCTGTTTGTCTAATAAAATTACTCTATCAGCATATTTTTTAACTAAATCCAAATCATGTGATACAAGTAAAATTGACATATCATATTTTGTTTTTAATTCATTTACTAATTGATAAAAATCTCTTGTTCCATTTTTGTCAATTCCTGATACTGGTTCATCTAATATTAATAGATTTGGTGTTGGCTTTGTTGCTATTGCAAGTAATACTCTTTGTAATTCTCCACCAGATAAGTCTCCTATACTTTTATCTATTAACTTTTCTGCTCCAAATATTTTTAGCTGTTCTTTTATTTCACTATATATCTTTTTATCCTTTTTCAAAAATACTGGTATATGGCAAATGCATGATGCAAATAGGTCATATACTGTTGTTGGCATGTGTTTTTCTATATTTATAGTTTGTGGCACATACCCTATTTTTATTCTTTTTGCAATATTATCTTTCATATCAACAAAGCTAATATTCCCTGTATGTTCCACTTCCCCTAAAATAGCTTTTAATAGTGTAGATTTTCCTGCACCATTTCTTCCTATTATTACAGTCAATTCTCCACAATGCACATGAATATTTACATCTTTTAATACTTGTTCTTTTCCAAATTTTACACTTATGTTATTTATTTTTGTGCAGTGTAATCCACATGCCCCTTTTCCACTCATTTTTTTACTCCTATTTTGCTAAATTTTTCAATCACTTTATTTTTTCATTGTATCTAAAACTAAAAAATTTGCTTCTAATTTATCTATATAAGCATTGTCATTTGTTTCTCCTGTTAGTCCTGAATCTAGTTTATATATTTTTGCTCCTGTTTCATTTGCTAATGTTTCAGCATTTTTTATATTGTCATCTTTATCTACTACAATAATTTTTATGTTTTCATTTTTCATCTTTTCAATCAAATTTTTTAGTGTTTCTGCTGACATTGTACTTTCTTCATGATTTGTTTCTACTTGTGTTACTTGCATTTTAAGTTCCTTTAATAAATATTCTAGTCCTTCATTTAAACAAATGACTTTTTCTCCATTTAATTTTTGAAGCTTACTTTCATATTTTTGTTTTTCTTGATTTATTTTTTGTAAATAATTTTCGCAATTTGCTTTATATTTTTCAGCATTTTTACTGTCATATTTACACAATTTTTGGCATATTGTTTCAACTTGTTTTGTGTAATTTTCTATGCTTGTCCAAATATGAGGATTTGTCTCATTTTCGTCTTGTATTTTATCAGAAACATTTATACTGCAGTCTATTATTTTTAAATTTGGATATGCTTGAATTATTTTGTCCATAAAGTTTTCTAAGCCTAATCCATTTTGAATATATATATTAGCTTTTTCTATTTTCTTCATATCTGTAGTAGATATTGTATAATCATGCAAGCATCCAACATTTGCTTCTGACATATTTAAAAGTTCCACATCCGGTATATCTCTTGTTATATTTGCTGTCATAATATAAATAGGATAAAATGATGTTACAATCTTTAAATTGTCATCTTCAACCACTTCTTTTTTATTAGTTGATGTCCAAATTGCTAGTCCTATTGCAATTACTAGTATTAAAGTTATTATTAAAAATTTTTTATTCAAAATACTTACCTCTCAAATCATTAATAATTCTGTAATATAATAACATATTATTGCACTTTTTTCAACATTCATACAACAAAAGAAAAAGGCATTTATGCCTTTTATTCTTTCAATTTATTCACAACTTCTTTATAGTCTGTAGCATTAATAATTGCACTTCCAGATACTAATATATTTGCTCCTGCTTCTTTTACAATTTCAGCATTTGCTATATTAATTCCTCCATCAGCTTCAATATCAACTTCTAAGTTATTCTCATCAATATATTTTTTTATCTCTTTTATTTTTTGTATTGTATTAGGTAATAACTTTTGTCCCCCTTCTCCTGGTTCAACTGTCATTATTAATACTAAATGCACAAATGGTAAATATTCATAAATTTCTTCTACTTTTGTATCAGGCTTAATTGAAATGCCTACTCTTATATTATTTTCTTTTAACAATTTAATCCATTTAAATACTTCTTCTTTATTTTTAGCTGTTTCTAAATGAAATGTTATTATATTTGGATCAAATATTGCAAAACTTTTTATATAGCTTTCTACATCTTCTACCATTAAATGAACATCTAATGGCAAATTTGAAATTTGATTTAAATATTCACTAAATTCTAACATTTTATTTGTTGTATCATTTTTAACAAATTTTCCATCCATTACATCTATATGAAAATAGCTTATTCCAGATGTTTCTAAATTATATAAAGTTTGAATTGCTTTGTCATCTTTTACATTTAATATTGAAACTGATACTTCTACCATTTTTCTTTACCTCTTATCTCATTATTAATTTTACATTTATGATAGCAATATAATACTTTTACCATTATGATAAATTATTATAAATTTTTACATAGTTTTCATATCTTTGTGGAGAAATTTTGCCAGATTCTAAAGCTTTTTTTATTCCACAGTTTTCTTCTTTTATATGACTACAACCTTGAAATTCACATTTTTCTAAATAAGGTACAAACTCAACAAAATAATGACATAAATCTTCCTTTTGTATTTCATTTATTTCATAAGTTGAAAATCCAGGTGTATCTGCTATATATGAGTTTTCTTTATATTTATATAAAGTAGTACTTGTTGTAGTATTTTTTCCTCTTTGATTTTTATCACTAATATTTCCCTCTTGTGTTAGCTCTTGCTTAAATATTGAGTTTATCAATGTTGATTTTCCTACTCCTGAATTTCCTGCAAAAGCAGTAATTTCTCCATTAAGTAAATCTCTTATTTCTTCTATATTTATTCCTTCTTTTGCATTTGTTTGTATTACTCTATATCCTATATTTTTATATAACTCAAAAATTTTATCTATTTCTTTTTTATCTTCCAAATCAACTTTATTTAAAACAATTATTGCTTTTAGTCCCATAAATTCTGCAAATATTAACTGCTTATCTAATAATAATAAATCTGGATTCGGCATTTTCATAGATACTACTAAAATAATTTGTGTTAAATTTGACATTTTTGGTCTTTTTAATTCATTTTTTCGAGGAAGAATTTGTTCTATTACACCTTCTTGCTTTTCAGAATTTGTAATTGTAAATTCAACTTTGTCCCCAACTAATAGATTAATTTTTTCTTTTTTAAATTTTCCTCTTGCCAAACATTTATATATTTTTTCATTTTCTTCTACCAGATATGTATTTGTACTAGTACATATAATTATTCCTTTTTGCATTTATTCTCCTTAATATTACATATAGCATTTTTTAATTAAAGGACACATCTTTAATAATTCATTCTTAAGATGTGCCCTTTAAAGTAACATTAGTCTATTGTAAGTACTGGATCATCAACAGATAAATCAAATTGTTTTGTAATTTTCTTTATCTCATTTACCCATACTTTTACAGTCACTGTTCCTTTTCCTGAAATTTCTGATATTATCTCTGTTTCATCTTTTCTGTTTGAGTCACTATATACAGTCTCATCATTTACAGTAATTTTTACTTTTACCGTTGGATCTATTTCATTTCCGTTTTCATCTTTTTTAATTTCAGCGTCTCCACCAAGTAAAGATTTTAGATTTAATCTTACAATTCCAATCTTTATTTCTTCTATTTTATTTATAGTAATAGTTACTCTAGTTTTTTCTTCAACTGTTGTTCCTGCTTCAATACTTTGTTTTAAAACTTTTCCAGTTGGTTTAGACATATCTTCTTCATAAGCAACTATAATTGTTAAATCAGCTAATTTCTTCCTTGCTTCTTCCTCTGTGTCACCAATTACATAAGGCATAGCAATTTCTTTTAATCCTGTTCCTATACTAACATATAGTTTTACTGTTTCACCTACTTTTATGTCTTTTCCTTCATCAACTTCTTGTTTTATGACATATTCTTTTTCTACTGTTTTACTTGCTTCTTCAACTCTTTCAACATTTAAATGTAGTTCATCTCTTAGTTGTCTTTCTGCATCTTCATACTTCATTCCAACAACTTTAATCATTTTAACTGTTTCAGGGCCTTTGCTGATTTTTACTTTAACTATACTGTTTTCTTTTACTGTTGACCCTTCAGCGTATGGTGGATCTTGTGAAATTATTTTTCCAATTTCAACTTCGTCATCAAATACTTCTTCAGTTTCTAAAGTTAATTTTCCCTTTCCTATTGTTGCTTTTGCTTCATCTAATGTTTGGCCAACAAAATTAGGTAAATCTATATCATTAGGAATGCCTGCTTTTAATATTGCTTGAACTCCAAAAAATCCAAGTAATGGAATTAATATTACTAATAATACAGCAATAACTGATATCCATACCTTCTTAGCTGTTGGATGTTCTTCAAAATATCTAGCCAATTTTCCCTTTGGTTTTGATTTGCTTTCCTTTTTAATGTCAACTTTTGGCTCTTCTCCTAAAACTGGAATTCTTTGTGTATACTGTAATCTTTCTGCATTACTTTTTACAAATTCACCTTCTGGATCTTTTAGTGCCATACTTAAATCTTTTAGCATTTCAGTTGCACTTTGATATCTTGCACTTGCTTCTTTTTCCATTGCTTTCATTATAATTTTGTTCACAGCATAAGGAATAGATGGATTTAATTTTATTGGTTCTACTGGTTTTTCTTGCATGTGTTTTAAAGCAATTGATACCGGAGTATCCGCATCAAAAGGCACTCTACCTGTTAACATTTCATACATTACAACTCCTAATGAGTAGATGTCTGATTTTGCATCTGTATATCCACCTCTAGCATGTTCTGGTGAAAAGTAATGTACTGATCCAATTGTTGTCCCAAATGCAGTAATTGTTGAATTTGAAACAGCTTTTGCTATTCCAAAATCTGTTACCTTTGCAATTCCATCTTCAGTAATTATAATATTATGTGGTTTAATATCTCTATGAACTATATTGTTTTTATGTGCTGTTTCTAAAGCTGAAGCTACCTGAATTGCAATATTTATAGACCATTTCCATGGTAATACTCCATCTTCATTTATAATTTCTTTTAAAGTCTTTCCTTGTACAAGTTCCATAACAATATAATAAATATTTTCTTCATGTCCTACGTCAAATATTGATACAATATTTGGATGTGTAAGGCTTGCAGCAGCTTGAGCCTCTGTATTAAATCTTCTAATAAATTCCTCATCTGTTGTAAATTCTTCTCTTAACACTTTAACAGCTACATATCTTTTTAAAATGTTACATTTTGCTTTATATACGGTAGCCATGCCACCTTCACCAATTTTTTCAAGTATTTCATATCTATTTCCTATTACTTTACCCACTAAATTCATATATTTCTCTCCCCTATATTATAGTTATAACAGTTATGTTGTCATAACCACCGGCATCATTTGCTAAACTTACTAAAATCTCTGGTGCCTTTTCTTTGTTTTCTTCTACTACTTCATATATTTTACTTTCCTGTATCATATTTGTCAAACCATCTGAGCACATTAAAAATATATCGTTTTTTTCTACATTTCTTGCTCTTATATCAGGTTCTACATAAGATGTACAACCTAGAGCTTTTAATAACATGTTCTTTTTAGGATGATGCTCTGCTTCTTCTCTTGTGATTTTTTTATCTTCTACTAATTGTTGAACATAACTATGGTCTTTAGTAATCTTACGCCCTATTTGTTCTCTAATAAGATATACTCTACTGTCTCCGCACATGTCCTATATATATCTTATTATTATATATGAAACACACATCTAAAGTAGTACCCATACCCTGTAAGTTTTCATCTTTTTTTGATTCCTCATAAACCACAAAATTGGCATATTCTATAGCATCTTTTATTAGCTTTAAAATTGCTTCTTTTTCATGTTCAATTTTGTCAAAGTTGTTTTGTATATAATTCTTAGTTGTTTCTGTTGCTAGCCTACTTGCTATTTCTCCTCCATTATATCCGCCCATTCCATCTGCTAGAATATATATTTGTAAATCATTTTCTGAAGAAGGAATATAATAATAATCCTGATTCATTTCTCTTGCTTTGCCAACATCAGTTTTAGCAAAACCTCTCATTCATTATCCTCCTGTTTTTTTAAATTTTTTCTTCTCAATTGACCACATGCTGCATCAATGTCACTTCCAAGCTCTCTTCTAATTGTTGCAACAATTCCATGGTCGTTTAAATAATCTCTAAACTTTATAATGTTATCATTACTACTTTTTGTAAATTTACCATTTTCAATTTTATTAATTGGTATTAAATTTACATGGCAAAGCATGCCTTTTAATAAGTTAACCAATGCTTTTGCATCTTGCAAATTATCATTGTTATCTTTTGCCAAAGCATATTCAAAAGAAATTCTCTTATTAGTTTTTTCAATATAATACTTACATGCTTTCATTAATTCTTCTATTGAATATAAATTATTTACCGGCATCATAGCACTTCTTTTTTCATCGTCTGTTGCATGTAATGAAATTGATAATGTACATTGTAATTCTTCATTAGCAAAATCATAAATTCTAGGTACCAAACCTGAAGTTGAAACACTAATATGTCTTGCACCTATATTTAGTCCTTTTTGATTATTTATAATTCTAATTGCATGCATTACATTATCATAATTGTCAAATGGTTCACCAATACCCATAAATACTATATTTGAAATATGTTCTCCAATATCTTGCTCTACTGCTAATATTTGCTCAACTATCTCTCCTGCAGTAAGTCCTCTAACAAATGCTATTCCTGTCGATGCACAAAATTTACATCCCATTTTACATCCAATTTGAGATGATACACATATTGTTTTTCCATGATGATATTCCATTAGTACTGTTTCTATTGCATTTCCGTCTAGCACATCAAATAAATACTTTTTAGTTCCATCTGATGATTCTTGTTTACTAAGTATTTCAAAATTACACATTGTATAATTTTGTTTTAGTTTTTCTCTTAATTCCAATGATAAGTTTGTCATATCATCAAAACTTTTCACTTTTTCCACATAAAGCCAATTAAAGATTTGCTCTGCTCTATATCCTTTTTCTCCCACGGAAATAAGTTCTTGTTTTAATTCATCTAAGTTATATTCTTTTATAACATAATCTGTAGAATCGGAATCCAATCGCAAAAACATTAATACCATCTGCACATACTGTTCTATACGAAATAAATCTTCAGAAATTTTCCGTGAAAATGCCGTGTCTTCATTTTGAAGCGTCAATCTCATAGAA
>OHOP01000809.1_pt1 | contig 11380 bp, 9 predicted proteins | sample 1569821 | NCBI WGS metagenome assembly OHOP01 (sample SAMEA3879527, study PRJEB24766) | human gut metagenome | biome: human-associated habitat; feature: feces | place: USA | collected 1985/1987
TTGTCATGTGTTATGAACTAATCCAGCTTGTAATTGAAAAAAACAATCTGCACGACGATGTATGCTAATAGCGAGGACTTTCAAGTCCTCGCTATTACAACGATGGTCAGCTCATTTGTGGCAGAATGAAATGACCGAAGTATGAAAGTGACGAAAGGAAAGGACAATCAGTATCCGACATAGACATACTGACCAATTGACAGTCCAGAATAGAGATAGAGATGGTAGTCCGTATCCCACCCTGTACTTAGTGAAAGATTATTTCCAGAATAATCAAACGCAACAACGGAATGTTTGGAACCTTCATTCGTAAAATCATCCAAAGAAATTAGCAGCAGTTCTCCATCGTTCAAATGATTTTTCATTCCAGAGAATGTAACGGATGACGCTTTACCAAGCGAGCTTGGGGTGCAATTTCTCCCCGAACAAAAACTGGATATGCCCGGTTTAATGTTAGCGCGCTGCGTTCCCGTTGCTGTAATCTCATTACTTGAAGAAATTGAATTGGTATCCATTGCGTAATATAGCTCCATAAAAATCGTACTGTTACTCACAGACGATGAAAGAGGACTGTCCCCCGTTGAACGAAAATACAACATGATATTTGTTGCCGCCGTTGGTGAACAGTGCTGAGTTACTCGTTGCCGAGTTCCATTAGGGCGAGTCGCATAAAGATTCGAAAAATCAGAAGTAGTCACAAGAGAAAATGACTGTGTAGAATGCATGGAGGTGGTATTCTGTAACGATGCAGTACTCTCACTTGTTACATCGCACTCTTCTTTGCACTGATTAGCATGGTTCAAAAAATCATGGTAAAATGCGGCAACATCATGTACGCTAAACTCCTCTACAGAGTCTAATGGAGAGAAATTTCCATTTGTCAGCTTAGTACAATAGGCAAAGTTCCCAAAGAAGTAGAGTTTATCGTCTGAAGAAGCCAACGAAGAACCCTCATTGGTTGCCAGACCTTCATATGCAGGTTTTCCGTTGAAAGAGTAACAGTAAGTGACCAACTCATTATTTATATTATTGACTTGAATATATCCAGTCGGACCACCATCTGTGGAAAGCTTAAAAACATAACCAATGCAAACGTCATCATAGTCATACAGCGCTATTGATGAGCAAATATCCGTTGTTTCGTTCCATATGCAATTAGACGGGGACTCTTCCACTATGTGTCTAATTTCTTCCCTTGCAAAACTTGTTGCAGCAGATTCAGTTGCAACGTAAGAATCGGTTATATTCGATATTGGCTGACTTGCAGAGGCCGGAGCAAATCCTACTAATGTGGTAACAAGCATTACGCAAAGTAGCAAAGCAACCCCTTTTTTTATTTTCATAGTAATATCCTCCTAACTGGATTCGATATTCACTTTATTGTATGAGTAGGATTAAGCATTTGCGGTAAAATACAAGAGCCACTGCTCCCACCAGGACAAGACCATGAACGCCACTCACCGGTACTATGCTTGCACGAAAAACACTGCGATGAATAATATCCATAATGGCGTGCGCCACTATGGTAATGTTGTCCACTCCACTTCATTTCGGTGAAATCATGTGAAGCATAGGAAACAGAAATGACCTCACTGTATTCAATTGGACAAGAGCAATCTGTGCAATCGTAGTTTCTCAACATCTTAACTTCGTGCTGATATGCCGAATGGTCTGTGTATTCATAACTAATCCAGGTATTATAGGTGCACTCATGTTCAGATGTGGCAGCAAATGCAGGGACAGTTAAGGACATCAGCACGAACAACATCAGTAACATGGAAATAAATCGTTTGCCTTTCAAGAAAAAAACTCCTTTCATATAAAATTAAAAAAGCGCACAAGCAGACTGATTAACAGTCCAGCTTATGCGCCAGCGGAAACAATTTTGATACGACCTCTCCATAACTGGGAGACGCACCAATACCGCATTCGCATAAATCCAAAACAGGCATCATGAAAACGATACATGGCGTTACCTCCTAATCATAGTTTGCTGGATAGCTATGCTATTCGCAAATTAATACTATCATAGATTCAAGGAAAAAGCCACCCCTTTTCAAGAAAAATTTTCATCTTTGTTGGCGTTTATCATAATACAAGCAGCAAGCTGGTTCGCTGCTTGCTTTTTTACGCCTTTTTATCGCAAACCAGATACCATCTGAAAGATGGCCAAAAATCGTTTTTGAGATTGTAGTAAGGGTAGAGAGAAAGAAAGCCGTTCCAGTCGAGCCTTACTAATGGTAACGCCAAAGTCACCATTGGTATGTCGTAATTCTGCCGCTGCTACGCTACCATAAAATCAAAAAAAGTCTCAGCGACGAATGGCGGATGGCAACTGCTCGTTCACAGAATGTTTACAAATACGCACCCTGCTTTTTGCCGAGAAAATGTCCGTTGTAAAGTGAAGGGTGGTTTGGAGCAGCAGAGAGCAAGATTCTACCGAGGTGCCAGATTTCGCATTTCGCTCATTCTGTCCCATCGGAATCTTGTTGGGGAGTGCCTTCCCCAAACCCTGCTTTACGCAGCCTGACGGCTGCGGCAACCTCGCCCAGCGAAAGAGCTTTGCAAACTCTATCGCCGCGCAAGGTTTTCAAAATCGCCTGAGCTGAAACCAGCGCCCGCAGCCAGCACAGAAAACTTTCTTCACCGCCATACTCAACAAACGGCAGATTTTTGTCCGTTGTAAAGTGAAGGAGAAAAACATTGGGACAAAACCGGGGGCTGATTCACTTGGTAAGGTGGAGAGGTTTTCAGAATTTTTTCTCCGGCAGTACCAAGTTTTCGAGAAAAAATGTCCGTTGTAAATTGAGGGGCTTCCAAGCCGGAAAGCCCTTCCCGTGCCGGAGCCGGTAACAGTTTGACCCCGGCGGCACGGTGTTCCTTGACAAGTGAATAGTTTTTTCAGGCAACAAGCTCTCTGCGATAGCCGAACCGAAGGACGCGCCAAGACCTCCCGTGTGGGAGTGAGCGATCAACGTCAGCTTCGGGAAAGCCGGGTCGTTCCCGGTGGGCGATGACAGCAGAGGGCAGCTACTCCCCATCCGGGATCGTCCGAGCGTGATAACAACCGTCGCAGACCATCCGATGAAAGGCCGCATGAGTAAATTGCGGGCGTGAAGCGAGTGCCGAGAACGTCAGGCAGTCTGAGAAAGCAGAAGTTATAAAGCAAAGGGCTTTCCGTTTTGGAAAACCCTTGTGAGTTTGAGCCGGTAATAGGGTGCAAATTTGCCCCGAAAACGGCGATAAGTGAAAGGAGATGAAGCCAATGCCCCGCAAAAGGTATGACACGCCGCACCGCAGCCGTGTTGTCAAGACCCGCATGACCGAGGATGAATACGCCGATTTTGCCGCCCGCCTTGCGCCCTACGGCATCAGTCAGTCCGAGTTTATCCGCAGAGCCATTCAGGGCGCAAGCATTCGCCCCGTTGTCACGGTTTCCCCGGTCAACGACGAGCTGCTTGCCGCGCTCGGAAAGCTGACCGCCGAATACGGCAGAATTGGGAATAACCTCAATCAGATCGCCCGCGCCATCAACGACTGGCACAATCCCTATCCCCAGCTTGCGGCAGAAGTACGAGCGGCGGCTTCCGACCTTGCCGCCTTGAAGTTTGAGGTTCTGGAAAAGGTAGGTGAAGCCGTTGGCAACGTTCAAACATATCAGCTCTAAAAACGCCAACTACGGCGACGCTGAAAAATACCTGACCTTTGTGCACGACGAGTTCACCATGAAGCCCACACTGGACGCGGACGGGCGGCTTGTGCCGAGAGAGGATTACCGCATTTCCACGCTGAACTGCGGCGAGGAAGATTTTGCGGTTGCCTGTATGCGCTCCAACCTCCGCTATGGAAAAAATCAGAAGAAAGAGGACGTAAAGAGCCACCACTACATCATCAGCTTTGACCCACGGGACGGCCCGGACAATGGGCTGACCGTGGACAAGGCGCAGGAGCTTGGCGAGAGGTTTTGCCGGGAGCAATTTCCCGGTCATCAGGCTATCGTCTGCACCCACCCGGACGGGCATAACCAGTCCGGCAACATCCATGTGCATATCGTCATCAACAGTCTGCGGATCGAAAATGTGCCGCTGCTGCCCTACATGGACAGACCCGCCGACACGAAAGCCGGATGCAAGCACCGCTGCACCGACGCGGCAATGGAATATTTCAGATCCGAGGTCATGGAGCTGTGCCACGAAGCCGGGCTGTATCAGATCGATCTTCTGAACGGCAGCGCAAACCGCGTCACTGAGCGCGAGTATTGGGCGAGGAAAAAGGGACAGGCTGCGCTGGATCATGAAAACGCCGCCCTTGCCGCAGAGGGCAAGCCCACCAAGCCGACACGCTTTGAAACCGACAAAGAGAAGCTGCGTCAGATCATCCGAAAAACGCTGAACGAATCGTTCACCGTCGAGGATTTTACGCAAAAGCTCCTGCAATACGGCGTGACCGTCAAGGAGAGTCGCGGGCGGTTTTCCTACCTCACACCCGACCGTACAAAGCCCATCACGGCGCGGAAGCTGGGTGATAGCTTTGACAAGGCCGCCGTGCTTGCCGCTTTGGAGCAAAACACCCTGCGTCCTGAGAATACCCTCACCTTAAATGATGGTATTCCGCTTGACCGCACCCTATCTTCAAACGAGGGTGCTTCCGACAAGACTGCCCCGAAGTGGAGCGCACCGCAAGCCTCCTCCGTTGGACGCATGGTTGACCGTGAAGCAAAACGCGCCGAGGGCAAGGGCATCGGCTATGACCGCTGGGCGACGATGCACAATCTCAAGGCGTGGTCGAAAACCTTCCTATACTTGCAGGAGCATGATCTTCTATCCCCGGACAAGCTGAGCGCCGCTGTTGATGCAGCCGGTGCGGAAGCACGGGAAGCACGCAGCCGCTATGACGCTGCCGCTGCCAAAGTGACGGACAAAAAGGCAATGCTGGAAGCAATGGACAATTACCGCAAAACCTATCCCGTTATCAAGGAGTATCGTGCGATCCGCAAAGAAAAGGACAGGCAGAAATTCTATGCCGCACACGAAGCGGATTTTATCATCAACGACGCTGCCAAGCGCCAGCTTGACAAGCTGGGCGCACCCAAGCAGCTTCCGAAACGCAAAGAGGTCGTTGCGGAGATTCAATCTCTCATTTCAGAGAAAAACGAGTGCTACAACGATTACCGCGAGAAAAGCGACCGGCTGCATGAGCTGATGACCATGCAGCGCAACTATCAGATGTCGATGCCGCAGCCGAAGCGAGGACACAGCCATGAGCAGGAGCGGTAAAAAGCAAAATGCCGCACAGGTTTCCCCATGCGGCACAATGCTCATTTCCCGAACAGATCGCTATGCGTTCCGGTTCTGGAAAGTGTCAGCACCAGAACATCGCCCTCAACGCGGTAGATCAGAAGCCAGTCGGGCTGAATGTGGCACTCCCGGTGTCCACGCCAGTTGCCGGTCAGGTCATGATCCCTGTTCTCAGGCGGCAGCGTGTTTCCCATTGCAAGCGTTTCAATCACGGTTTCAAGAAGCTCAATTTGCAGTCCGCGCTTGATTGCCAGCTTGTAATCCTTCTTGAACGCCGTGGTCGGCTTGACGGTCAGCTTTGTCTTTCTCACTTTTTCAGATCGGCAAAAAGCTCGTCAAGGTCGTTATAGCCCTTTACAGACGGGTCTTTCGCAATCCTTTCCGCTTCCAGCATGGCGGCAATCGTCTCCTTGTTAGGTTGATTGATGGAGATTTCAAACGGAATCCCGCCCTCCCGGATCGATTGACGCACGAAAATATTGAAAGCCGTTGTGAGATTCATGCCAAGCTCCGAAAACAAAGCGTCAGCCTGTGCTTTCAGGTCGCTGTCCATTCGGATGCTGATGTTTGTTGTAGTTCCAGCCATGAAATCATCCCCTTTCTACTGGCACTATTATTATACGCCATCTGCACGAGAAATACAATACAGCGCACGAAAAAGATACAATTTGTTTTCAAATCCAAAAAGGAGCAAATGCCCCTCCCGAAAGCGCACAGAACGCGCCGAAGGGACTTACCCATACCGCAATACCACCCGTTCTCCAATGTGGAGCGTACAGCGCAAAAAATCTCCGAAAATGATACCGAGATTTACAGTTTGACCGTCTGCCGGAGCATAACGCTTTGGCGACAGATAGGAGTGTAAAAATGCCGAGAATGAGTAAACAGCGGCGGCTGGAATGGTCGTTCTTCCTCGACCACCGAAACCGCATTTCCTACAATCCCCTTTGCCGTGGGTGTGTCCACGGCTGCAAGCAAAGCTTCCGGGCAATCGTTGTTCTTTGTCCGCATTACTGGTCAAAACGCTGGAAACCGCCCGACTGAGGGCTGTCACGATTCCTTATACCTCTAATTCCCACGAAGGAGGTGACATTCCATCACTGAGTACATGAGAGCGGATACCCGGCTGCCGCCGTATCTGCCATATCCCCGTTTCCTGCTGCAAACAGATCTGACCCAGACGGCGAAGCTGCTGTACGCGCTGCTGCTTGACCGGGCGACGCTCTCACAGGCAAACGGCTGGCTGGACGAGGGCGGCAGGATTTACCTTGTGTTTCCCATAGAGAAGATTGCCGCCGCGCTGGACAGAAGCCCCATGACCGTGAAAAACGCCCTTTCCGAGCTGGAGGACGCTGGGCTGATTGAGCGGCGCAGGAGTGGCTTTTCCAAGCCGAACCGCATCTATGTAAAGCTGCCGCCAGACGGACAGATATTTTTCCAAACGACAGACAGAAATCCGTCCTTCATTGAGAAAGAAAACTGTCTGACTGATGGACAGAAAGCTGTCCCTATGATGGAAAGAAAACTGTCCCCTAACAACCTGAGTAGTAGCAACCTGAATCAGAACCACATGAGTAGAGAGAGTGAAGCACCCGCCGCATACGGGCGATACAAAAATGTTTTTCTGCTTGACACCGAACACGCCGAGCTGCTGCGGGAGTTTCCCGACAGGCTGGACAGGCTCATTTCCGAGCTGTCCTCCTACATGGAATCCACGGGCAGAAGCTATCAGAATCACGCTGCCACCATCAGACGGTGGGCGGAGAACGATAAAACAAAGGGTGTCCCGAAACAGGGCATCCCTGATTACACCTGTAAGGAGGGAGAAAGCCTATGAACGATTTTACCGATGTTGTTTCCAAAGTGATGGAAGTCAGACCCGATGAGGGCGATTACACCGGTGAGGACGGCTTGCTGTACTGCGGCAAGTGCCATACGCCAAAGGAAGCCTATTTTGAAGATGGTCACGCCACCCTGTTCGGACGTGACCGGCATCCCACGAACTGCGCCTGTCAGCAAAAACGTTATGAAAAAAAGCGGCTGGCCGACCAGCAGCGCAAGCATGAGAACGCCGTAAAGGAGCTGAAAAAGGACTGCTTTGACACGCCGAAGCTGTGGGACTGGTGCTTTGCACAGGACAACGGCGCGAATCCGCAAATGAAGCACGCGAGATTTTATGCCGACAATTTTGATACGATGCGCTCAGAGAATATCGGCTATCTGCTCTGGGGCAGCGTCGGGACGGGCAAGAGCTTTTTCGCCGCCTGCATCGCCAATGCCCTGATGGAGAAGGAAATCCCCGTCCGCATGACGAACTTTGCCGCCGTTCTCAATGACCTGTCCGGCAGCTTTGAGGGCAGAAACCAATACATCGCCCGCCTGTGCCGCTATCCGCTGCTGATTCTGGACGATTTCGGCATGGAGCGCGGCACGGAATACGGGCTGGAACAGGTTTACAGCGTGATTGACAGCCGTTACCGAAGCGGCAAGCCGCTGATCGCCACGACCAACCTCACGCTGGAGGAATTGCAGCATCCGCAGGACACGCCCCACGCCCGTATTTATGACCGGCTGCTGGAAATGTGCGCCCCGATCCTGTTCACCGGGACAAACTTCCGCAGACAGACCGCACAAAACAAGCTGGAAAAAATAAAAACGATGATGAAGGAGAAGGAGTGCCTATGAACAATACCGCCACCGCGACCGCAAAAGAAATCGTGCGCCGTCCCACGCCTGACGCTCCTTCCTCTGCCGGAAGGATGACCCGCAGGGTGGGCAACACCACCTACCGCGTGACGCTGCATTTCAAAGAAAACGGCAAGGAGGATATGAACGACAAAATCAAGCGCCTGATCAAAATGGGCTGCGAAGGCTGAGAAAGCGAGGAATTGCGATGAAAACCCGGAAAAGTTTACATTGTCCGCTTTACTGCGGCAGGAAAATCGGCTATACTGTAATTGCCACAAATGAGCTGGCTGTCTGAAAGAGGTATCGTTATGAACAACAGACAGTCACAAGAAAAAATCACCGCCATCTATTGCCGCTTGAGCCGCGACGATGATCTTGCCGGGGACAGTAATTCCATCATTCATCAGAAGGATATGCTCACGCGGTATGCCCGTGAACGGAATTTTCCGAATGTATCGGTCTATTCTGACGACGGTTGGAGCGGTACGAATTTTGAGCGTCCAGACTGGAAACGGTTGATTTCCGACATTGAAGCCGGTAAGGTGGGCATTGTCCTGGTCAAAGACCTCAGTCGCGTGGGTCGTGACTATCTCCGTGTGGGCTTCTACACGGAGGTCACCTTCCCGCAGAACGGCGTTCGCTTCATTGCCGTCAATAACGGCGTGGACAGCGCCAATCAGTCCGAGAATGATTTCGCGCCGTTTCTCAATATCATGAACGATTTTTACGCTCGTGATACCTCTAAGAAGGTAAGCGCCGTCTATCGGGCAAAGGGAAACAAGGGCGAACACACCGGCAATCATCCCATCTACGGGTATCTGAAAGACCCGGAGAACAAACAGCGCTGGATCATCGACGAGGAAGCTGCCGCCGTTGTGCGCCGCATCTTCCGTATGGTCATTGACGGCAAGGGTGTGTACCAGATCGCGGATATTCTGTCCGAGGAAAAGGTGCTTTGCCCGTCTGCCTATCTTGCCGCAAAGGGCGTTGGCAACCGCAGGAACAACAAGTTTGAAGATCCCTACCGCTGGTGGGGTACGACGGTGAGCTACATTCTCGCCCGTGTAGAGTACATGGGGCATACCGTCAATTTCAAGACCTTCAAGACTTGCTACCGGGACAAGCACCGCAAGCAGGCTCCCAAAGAGGACTGGAAAATCTTTGAGAACACCCACGAAGCCATCATTGACAAGACCACATGGGAAACCGCGCAGAAGCTCCGCAGGACGATCCGGCGCGGTGACCGCAATAAAGAGCCGAATCCACTGACCGGGCTGCTCTACTGCGGCGAGTGCGGCGCGAAAATGTATAACGAGCGCAGCGATAGGGACGCATACCACAAGGCCCCGAAGGACAACTACGTTTGTGCTTCCTACCGCAAGAAAACGACCTCCTGCACCATTCACTTTATCCGCTCGGAGATCGTCCGTAACCTGATTCTGGACGCGCTGCGGAATGTTGCGACCTATGCCAGAGCCAACAAGGAGGATTTTGAGCAGCTTGTGATGCAGACCACCTCCGACGCGAGAAAGCGCAGTCTGCAATGCGGCAGGACGGAGCTTGACCGCATCATGCGCCGCACAAACGAGTTGGACACGCTGCTGCAAAAGCTCTATGAGGACTACGCCCTCGGACGCTTGCCGGAGAAGCGGCACGCAAAGCTCTCCGCGCAGTATGAAGCGGAACAGGCACAGCTTGAGCAGCGCAGCGCCGAACTGATGGAGCAGATGAACGCAGAGCAGGAAGAAAGCGTCAATGTTGACCGCTTCATGGAGCTGGTAGACCGCTATACGGACTTCACCGAGCTGACCACGCCCATGCTCAATGAGTTCATCGACAAGGTGATTGTCTATGAGCGCAGGAAGATCAACCGCTATCAGTACGACCAGCAGATCGAGATTTATTTCAATTTCATCGGTAAGGTGACGCTGCCGGAGGAAGAAACGGAAGCCGCGCCGGAAGCCCCGAAAACGCTTCATGTTGCCAGCAATTCCAGCTTTGCGCCCATCGGGGATTATCTCTCCGCGCAGGGCGAAGAAGCGATTGCGCTGCCGTTCTCCAAGGTGGAGGAACTGACCGGCAAGCCGCTTTGCAAGTCGGCGTACAAGTACGCTTCCTATTGGTATCCGGCGCAGGACAGACCGCTTTCCAATACCATCTACAACGCAGGATATGACGTTGACCGCGTGGATTTAGCTGCCGGGATCGTGTATCTGACGAAAGCCGCATAACAGAACGAACACCCCGCACCGTGCGTTTACAGAACGCATGGTGCGGGGTGTTTTTGCGTTTTCAGCGGTTTTAGGCGGGATATTCGATGCCCTGTACACAGGTCACCCCTTTGCGTTTCACGGAATTGGACGATAACCAGCTAAACCGCAAAAGGTCACGCGAAACCACGCACCGGCTGTACTGTGCCGTGAATCGCGGAACGGTGCAATCCATACGCGCAGACGGCAGATACTTCACGAATCCAGCAAGCATTGATTTTTCCCGCTTGATTCTAAGCCCCTTGTCTCCGAAAATCACTGCAAATTCAGCTCGTTCGCAAAGTGTTTACAGTTTCATTTGAAAAACCATCTTGACAATATTCATCGGATTTTGACACCTGGCTTTTCTGGAAGTGGATCTTCAAGACCTTCTGCGCGGTGCTCATCGTCACCAACACCTGGAACATCGTCATGGCGGTATTCGATATGGCGCAGAGCGTGGTCAATCAGAGCGCCGGCGTCATCATCTCCGACGCGGGGATCGACATTTCCGGTGTGGTCGGCAATTTGGAAACGACCCTGGCGGATTGGAGCATCGGTTCTTTGCTGGGCCTGTGGTTTCAGAGCATTTTTGTGGGCCTCTGCTCCCATATCCTCACCATCGCCATCTTCCTTGTGATCTACGGAAGAATGATCGAGGTGTATTTGACCGTATCCGTGGGGCCGATCCCCTTTGCCACGATGGCCAACCGGGAGTGGGGCCAGACGGGGCAGAACTATTTGAAGTCCCTGCTGGCCCTGGGCTTCCAGGCGTTTCTTATCATGGTCTGCGTGGGCATCTACGCGGTGCTGGTGCAGAATATCGCCGTGGGGGATGATATCACCGTGGCGATCTGGGAGTGCCTGGGCTATACGGTGCTGCTGTGCTACACGCTGTTTCGCACCGGCAGCCTCGCAAAGAGCCTGTTCGGGGCGCATTGACGGGAGGCGGCCATGAAAAAATACAAGGTCATCTACGCGGATCCACCCTGGGCCTATAAGGTCTGGAGCAAGAAGGGCGCGGGGCGCAGCGCCGAGAGCCATTACCCCACCATGGACATAGCGTCCATCAAGGCCCTGCCAGTGGGGGAGCTGGCGGACAAGGACTGCGCCCTGTTTCTCTGGATCACGTTCCCGTGCCTCTGT
>OHOP01000810.1_pt1 | contig 11367 bp, 9 predicted proteins | sample 1569821 | NCBI WGS metagenome assembly OHOP01 (sample SAMEA3879527, study PRJEB24766) | human gut metagenome | biome: human-associated habitat; feature: feces | place: USA | collected 1985/1987
CAGCTTGGCAATCCTCTCTAATGTTTTCTTTTCCTCTTCACGCCATAATTCATCCATCATAATTTTACTCCTCCGCTTATTTTCGCTTGAACTCCAAGACCACATCGCCACTGTCGGTGATCCTCATCTGCATCGTTTTCACATATTGAGAAATGAATTGCTGTTTTTCTGCTGAACTCATTTCAATCCGTGTTGTGCGTATTGCTTCATCAAACATCTCAAATATGTTGAGTCTGACGGCATTGTCGATGTACCGATACATCTCCTTAAAGAGTGCGCCTTGCTTGATGTCTTCGGTATTCCCTGAATAGAAGTCATCTATGTAGCAGTAGAATATTCCGGCATCTGAAAGTGCATTTTTCAAGTCTGGCCCGCAGCTCTCCCGTTCGATCATGACAAGAAAACGGGCATCTTGCAGAGACGAAATCAGCCCCCAGTAGTCCGAGTCGCTTGACACAAGGATGAAGGAATCCACATTGTTTTTATAGTGTTCCTGACAGGTTCTTGAAATGAGCATCACATCAACAAGGGATTTATTTTGCTTCACTCGTTCGATCATCATGTGCTCAACAGGGATTGCGGTGAAGCTCTCCAAAATGCGCCACGCAGATGCAGCATGAACATCATCAAACAAGATGATTGAAGAAATCTTCTTTGTATATTGACGGTCAAGATTCCTCAGCGTTGCACAAAGTTTGTATGGGTCTGAATTTTCGCAATCTACCACGATGACAACTTTCTCGCTGCTTTCTATAAACTCATAGATGCTTCCCTTAACATAGCTCCCTGCATCTGATACCTTGCTATATTCTGTGAAATAGTCATTATTCCATTGGTAGAGCAAGGTGACAAATTTCTTGTCGTTATAGAGAATGTTCCCTTCTTCTTTAGGAGTCCAGTTGATATAAACCTGATACGGATAGAAAAGTAAATGCGAGTAGTAAATATCCGCAGCGGCCTTTGTCCCATCCTCTGTTAGACCATTGGGCATCACAAAAAGATTTTTTACATATTGCCAATTTAGCCAAAGAGGAAATAGCTTTTTGCAGTTGTTAATCCTATCAGCTATCAACTTGTTGATCTCAATAACATGATGGCAAAGTTTTTTGCTGCTCTTTCGGACAAAATTGACTCCATCAGCACTGAGCTGTGTCATGCTGGCTGGCGGAATATATTCAGGGAGATTGTAAATTGAAGTATAGTCAAACCGCATCTTTTCATTGATGTGTTTGAAATTCCGCTCTATGGCCGTTCGGATAATGCAAAGGTGTCGGATTATCCGAGCCGCCTTGTCCTGTTCAAGCCGTTCATAAACTTCCATTTTCGGCGGCTCGTGCTCATTCTCAAAAATCCGCTTTGGCACACCAATCAAATAGGCAATCTTAGAAATAATCTCATAGGTGCTGTCTTTATAAGCAATCTGCTCTCCGGCATATTCGACGCCATTCAACATGACTGAATTGCCCATGATCTACTCCTTTCGATGGAACGTGGGTTATTGAGCGTACTTTTTGAAGTTTTCAGCTTGTTCCAGAACCTCCTTGTAGACATCATCAATGGTTACGGGGGGATAGTCAAATTCATCCAGTAGCAGTATGAGGTCAACTTGCAGATTTGCCTTAATGTCATCACGGGTAGACCAGTCGGTGTATTTAGCTTTGTCATCGACAATAATCTTAATCCGCTTTGACAATTCAATCATCTTATCGTCCGGGTACTCGAACTCATACTTCTTGGCAACCGCCTTGAGAATGTCATAAAAGGCTTTTTCCTCGTAGTCAATTCCCATGCCCTTGAAGGAGTCTTTTTCCTTTTTGAGTTCTTCAAGGAGCTTCGCAAGCTGCTCCGCCACATCGTCAAGAACTTCATTAGCAAAAGCCTCATCACGACGGCGATTGTTGTACTCATCAACAACCCGTTTGAGGCGGTCTGAGAACTCCATGCCCATAATGCGGTTGACTTTTTTATACTCATCAATCGCTTGAGAAAGAAGCCTCTGCAACACCTTTATCTTTGTGTTTGGAAGTTGGATTGCATTGATCTTATCCAGATACTCGTCACTGAAAATATCAACAGAGATGTGCTTTCCCGTCTCAAACAGTTCCTCTATACCATCAGATTGAATTGCACCTTCAAGAAGTTCACGGACACGGGCATTCATTTGTGAAATGTCAGGGGCATCACCCTTTGTGAGTTTGAAAAGAATAGAGCGCACAGCACAGTAGAAGTGCAGATAGTCCTTTTCTTTATCAGAGATAGCCTCACTTGAACTGCATAGGTTGAACGCTTGTTTCATGCGTTTGACTGCCGCCATAAAGCGAGTTTCCAAATCTTCCGTGAGCTGTACATACTCAACAGCCTGATTGAGGCAAGCAAGCTGCTCTTTCGGTGAGCCGTTGAAGTAATCCGTGCTATTGAAGTTGTGGAACATCTGAGCCAAGACATCGAGCTGGTCTTTAACAATCGTGATAGACTGCTCGACGCCTTCAAACTCATCGCTCTCAAAGTTGGTGTATTTCTTGAGGGCGAGATTCATGTTTTTCTTAATACCGATGTAGTCCACGATCAAGCCCTTGTCCTTGCCGGTATAGACGCGGTTGACGCGGGAAATCGTCTGGATAAGGCTGTGCTGCTGGATGGGCTTGTCGATGTAGATTGTGTCGAGTGCCGGTACGTCGAAGCCGGTAAGCCACATATCAACAACGATGGCAATTTTGAAGTTTGATTTAACGTTCTTAAACTGACGGTCAAACTCCTTGCGATCATCTTTCGTTCCCAGCATTTCATAAAGCTCAGGCTCATCATCTTTATTTCGCGTCATGATGAGCTTGATCTTCTCGATGGGTTTGAGTTCCTTTTTCTCTTTTTCCGTCAGTTGAACACCGTCAGGGCAAACCTTTTTCTCTGCCCATTCCGGTCTCATTCCAACTATAATCTGATAAAAAGCGTATGCAATCTTGCGATTAGAGCAGACAAACATTGCTTTTCCTGCAACGGTAGCTCCTTCGGCAACGCGGGTCTCATAGTGGTTAATGAAGTCCTCCGCAACTGCGTGAAGTCGGTCAGGATCACCGATGATCGCATCAATATGAGCAACCGCCTTCTGGCTTTCCTCAATCTGATGCTCATTTGCGCCTTCAACAGCACAGCGGTCATAATAATCTTCGATTTCCCGAACCTTTGCCTGATCAAGAGTGACCCGTGCAGCGCGTCCGTCATAGACAAGGTTGACTGTGATACCGTCTTTGACCGCCTCTGTCATTGTGTAGGCATCGACAACCGGACCGAAGACTTCAATCGTGCCATCTACGGGCGTGCCGGTGAATCCGACATAGGTAGCATTGGGGAGAGAATCGTGTAGGTACTTTGCGAATCCATAGCTTCGCTCTACACCTTCGGCAGTGACCTTGACCTTCTGATCGAGGTTTATCTGACTACGGTGTGCTTCATCGGATATGCAGATTACATTCGCTCTATCCGTCAGAAGCTCCAAGTCCTCGGTGAACTTTTGGATGGTGGTCATGTACACCCCACCGCTTGTCCTGCCTTGAAGTTCCTGACGCAGCTTTTCGCGGGAATCAATGCTCACAACGGTTTCGTCACCAATGTACTTCTTGGATGCTACAAACTGCTTTGAGAGCTGGTCATCCAAATCCGTTCGGTCGGTAATAATCAGGATTGTAGGGCTATGGAAGAAGGTACTCTTCATAAGCATTCTTGTGAGGAAGAGCATAGTATAGCTTTTTCCGCAGCCTGTCGCGCCGAAGTATGTGCCGCCCTTGCCGTCTCCCTCCGGTCTGAGATGTGCCTTGATATTCTCAAACAGCTTGACCGCAGCAAAATACTGAGGATAGCGGCAGACGATTTTGAGGTCTTTGTCCGAGCTATCAGGGAAATAGACAAAATCCTTGATGACTGCCAAAAGCCGTTCTTTGCGGAACAGTCCGCTCACCATAGTTACAAGGGAATTGATGCCGTCCAATTCCTTATCGTCAGCTTCAATCTTTCTCCACGCATAGAAGAAGTCATACGGGGAGAAGAAGGAACCGTATTTATTATTTGCACCATCGCTTATGACGATGAAGGCGTTATACTTGAAGAGTTCAGGAATATCACGGCGATAACGCACGGTAAGCTGAGTATAGGCGTCCATGATCGTTGTGTTTTCTTTGACTGCGCTCTTAAACTCAAGAACAACAACAGGAATGCCATTGATGAATACAATCCCGTCCGGTATGCGTAGTTGGTTGTTGATGCCTTCAATTTCAAATTGGTTGACGATCTTGAACACGTTTTTCTCTGGCTCATCAAAGTCAATCAACTCAATGTAAAGGTCTTTCTTTGTGTGATCTTCGCGGTTGAAGATGAAGCCGTCACAAACCATTTTGCAAACTGCTTTGTTTGCTTCGTAGATCGTGCCGGAAATAGACCTCAGACGAAGGATAATGCTATCAACTTCGCTTGGGGTAAGTCCCTCTGAGGCATACCTGTTCAGGAGGTACTTCCGCAGATCATCGATAAGCAGAACCTCAGAGCGTTCACGGTGGATCTGCTCACCATTCAAATAGATATAACCTTCATCCTGAAACAACTCCATGATGGACATTTCAAGAGAATGCTCGTTGAAGTTTGCCATTTTTATCACCCCTCCTAAATTACTTTGTGATCTCTGATTTTAAGCGTTGAAGATCGCTCTGGGTAAAGAGCAACCGCGCATTATGTTTTTTGTCCTTATTATAATCATCAAACAAGATGAACTTGCGATTGCCAGCATTCAGTAAAAATACATTATTGTGAGCAATGGCATTACGGATATGGCGCAGACAGGCTTCGCAATCTGTTTCATCCTTCGATTTTCTCTTGTAGACAAACCCTTTCTTTCGACGAGATACAACTGCGTTTCCATCAAGACCGGCTTTTATCATATACGCTCCAAACGTGCAGTTTGGTGCGATAACGAGCCAAGATTCTTTCGGATAGGAAGTAATAAAGCTCATCCAGTTCTGATCAAGTCTTGCCGCCTCCATTGAAATTGCCGTTGCACTTTCGATTGTGGGGGCAGAATGAAGGAAGAAGCTGAATAGTTTGACCAGCTTGACATCCTCAATTTCAAAAGGCAATACAGGGTGTTGCAAAATATCTGAAATTGTCATCGTATTGCCCTCCTGTAAATGATAATTTAGCGGCTTGATAGTTGTGACAAAAGTAGCTGCTGCATGACATTCAGCCGCATAATTTCCTCTGTGTTCCGGATGACAGATTCGTATAGCCCACGCGCCTTAATCTCAAAATCTTGTACTTCTTTTGTGGGCGGAACCGGAATCGAGAAAGACTCCATTTCCTGCTTGTTAATTGCCTCTCTGGTCGAACCAGACTGGGCGATTCCCATGAGTTTGGCTTTGTTTTCGGCAGAGCAAAGCGTTGTCATAACGTAATAGCTCATTGGCATAGCCGTATTGGGACGCAATATCATGACGTGCTGATTTACACGAGCAGGAAGAACATCCGCCGGAACGATGCAGCATCGTGTAACCGATACGCCAGTTATATTGAAAAGGACATCATTTTCCTCGACAACCACATTTGAGAGTTGGTCTGCTTGTTCATCAGAAATATGAGCAAGGTCATCATAGGAAAAGGCGTAATCAAAGACATTTGTGCTTCGGATAAGTGAAACACCTGACTCTTGATATGCTGTTTTTCCGCCTTTCGGTGTTGCACCACTTCCAATTTTAGAGCAAAGTTGTTTCAGTGGGGCAGTCGGATATATTCTGCCACCCTCAATAAACATCCTGCGGTAGATTACAGTAACGGTCGCAACCAAATTATCATTTATCCTCCGCTTGATTGCAATACGATCAGCGACAATTTGGTAGGCACGAACAACCTGATGCTGCTTTTCCAAACTCGGAACAGGAAGTCTCATCTTTGCAAATTCTTCCCACGGCATACTCCCTCTAACTCCGCCGACCGCAATAAACGCAGCTTCTCTATCAAATTCAGGTCGCATGAACCACATTTCCAAGTATTCCGGAAGAATTACGCTGGTATCTCTAACTCTGAATATCGGGTAGGCTGGTGACATTATAGCCTGATCGTAGTCCTTCAACCGGGCGATTGGGATTTTTGAATCTCTACTCACCTGCATTAGGCTCACGGCAAAATCGTCTCTACGGATTATTTTGTATTTGGTTAAATCCGTCCCGTTGATATTTGCAACAGAGTTGATGAAACACTTGTCAATACTCACTCCAATGAGCGTTGAGATTTTTCCATCGCTATTTCGTTCGTCTATTCTTTCAACAAGTTCATCTATTGATTTGTACATACCATTCCTCACCCTATGTATTTTCTGTGTGCCAGCTTGACGTTTTGTTGTTTGACCATAGCATAGTGCATGGTCGTGTCGATTTTCTGATGCCCTAAGAGCTGCTGGACTTGCTCTATGGGCATCCCTTTATCTATGGCAGACGTTGCCAGTGTTCTTCGGAACTTATGTGGATGGACACGAGGCAGATTCAGCCTTTTCCCCAGTTCTCGAAGCCGTCTTTCTACGCCGCCAATCTGCAAACGGTCATGCGGTGCGGTTAGCGAGACAAACAACGCTGAACAGGTGTCTGTGCGGCTTTCCAGATAGTTTTGGAGATGGATTTTTGTTCTGGCATCGAAATAAACGATCCGTTCCTTACTTCCTTTTCCGAAAACAACGCATTCCCGTTCATTGAAGTTGATGTCATCGCGGTTAAGGGCAACCATCTCACCAACACGCATTCCAGAGGACGCAAGAAGGTCTATCATCGCAAGATCGCGGACATTGCAGCAGTTGTCCCGCATGATTTCTAATGCCTCGTCGGTATAGGTTTCCTTGATCACTTTTGCCGTTTTTACCTTGTGGATCCGGCGTACCGGGCTTTTTACGATGTAATCCTCATCTTCAAGCCACGAAAAGTAGCTGGATAGGATGCGGCGAATATTATCTATCGTGACCTTGCTTGACTTCCGGCTCGTCTGATACTCTGTTAGATACTTCCGCAAGTCCTCCGTTACGATCTCTTGTGGCTCTTTTTCAATGCCGGACAACATTGACACAATGGTCTGACGGTAATAGCTCAAGGTTTTTTCTGAGCAGCCTTCAATGCGTTTTGCGTTGATGAAACAGGCAACCGTATCGACCTTTGCGCTTTCTACCATGCCCGCGCTGTGACTTAGCTCTACGCCACTCAGCACCCCTTCAAGGACTCTTTGAAGCTGTTTTAATTGTGCGTTGTTCAGAAACGGAAGCATCTGACGCTGCACTTCTTGAATCAGTTGTTCTTTCATTGTCGTGTCTCCTTTGAATATTCTCAGAGAACGACTTTTCAGTGGCAGTTCTTAGGGTAAAACTCTCGCCACTGGTGAGAGTGTTTCAATTTCTAATAGCCCATGTCCTTTAATATCTTATCAATTTCGGCAAACTCTGCCGGACTACTTGGTGTCCAGTCAGAGGAATTGCAATATCTACAATACATCGCCTTTTTATCTCTCAGGCGGTGGCAGTATGGACATTGAACAGAATCGTCTTCAAAGTCGGTTTTCCGCGTTCTGTGAGTACACACTGAGCAGTAAATTGTGTCTCCCTCATCCCAGAGGGTAGCAGGATTATCATTCCCGCAGTTGGTACATTTCATTGTGGTCATTCCTCCTGTAAATGATAATTTAGATTCCACCATGCAAGCAATTTACAAAAACTACTTTGTTGACTTTACTCCATTCAAGTCTGAGCCTACCTGTGCTACAAAGCTCGGTGAAATTCCTGCAAGTTGGAGCGTCTGCAAATTCTGTGATCTATGCGATCTGCTAAACGGGAGAGCGTATAGTCAGGAAGAACTTCTCGACTCAGGTAAATACAGGGTTTTACGAGTAGGTAACTTTTTCACAAAAAATAGCTGGTACTACTCTGACATGGAGCTTGAGGACAACAAGTATTGCTATCCCGATGATCTGTTATTCTGCTGGTCGGCTTCGTTCGGCTTGTATATCTGGAATGACGTAAAAACGATTTATCACTACCATATTTGGAAAATTGATTTTTCCAAAACAGCCCCATATTACCGTGAATACATCTTTCTCTACTTAAAGCAGGAGCTTAATAAGTTAAGTAAAGAAGGTCACGGGAGTGTCATGGCTCATCTGACGAAAAGCGGCGTTGAAAACCTTGATATAGTCTCTCCACCAGAAGAAATTATCAAGCAATTTCACAATTCAATCATCCCGTTTATTGAGCATAAGAAACTTGTTGAAAAAGAGGTACAGCAGCTAACGGAACTTCGTGAGTCAATTCTGTCGAAGATGGTAAGTTAAGCCACTAAATTATCATTTTCCGCTCTCTTCAAAGCAATGCGGTCGGTAATTGCACGGTAGGACCTAACGATCTCACATTGTCTCGCATAGGAGGGAACAGGGAGCTTTATACGGCAAAGATCGTCCCATGAAATTCCGCCTCGAACACTGCCGTCCGTCATGAACCAGCACTCACGGTCAAACTCCGGTCTACGAAACCACATCATCAAATACTCTTCATTTAAGACATCGCGGTCAATAATCTCAAACATGAAATACGCCGGAGAAACTATTGCGGGGCTGTCTTTCTCATAGAGCGCAATCGGAAGACGTTCATCGCGCCCAACGTGCATTGGGTTACAGGCAAACAATCCCTTGCTGATTAGCTTATACCGGCTCAAATCTGTGCCAATTACATTTGCGACGGAAGGCATAAACTCTTTGTCGATGCTTATGCCAAGAACAGTGCTGGTGACTTCCTCGGAGTTTCGATAATCAACAAGCCGAATGTGTTTACCAAGAGGTTCATAATTCGATTTCATAGCCCAGCTCCTTAAACACGGTCAACAGGTCTGCCTTTGACTTTTCTTCTGCAATGAGCAGATCACGCAGTTCACTTTGCAGCGTCTTCATTTTCGTATCAAAGTCGATGTTCTCATCGCGGTTTACAAACTCAATGTAACGGCTCGGAACAAGGGTAAAGCCCTTTTCAGCAACCTCATCGAAAGATGCGCTGTAACAAAATTCAGGCACATTCTGATAAGTTTCTTCATAGCCTTCCTGCTGCCATGCGTGATAGACGCCCGTGACTTTTGCACGGTCTTCTTCTGTCAGTTCAATATACTTCTTTTCATAAGGGCTTCCCATTTGCCGCAAGTCCATGAAAAGGATCTCGCGCTCACGGTTACGGAAGCGTTTTACTTCACCGTTTTCTTCAACCACACGAGCCTTTTTATTCTTGTTCAGAATCCAAAGCGTAACGCTGATGTCCGTGGTGTAGAAGAGGTTTCGGGGAAGGATGATGATTGCTTCGACGAGATTGTTCTCGATGAGCTGACGGCGGATTTTCAGCTCTGTGCCATCGTCAGACAGTGCGCCGTTTGCAAGCAGGAAACCGGCAACACCGTTCTGAGAGAGCTTTGAAACAATATTCAGAATCCAGCCATAGTTTGCATTACTCGTGGGCGGAACTTCATAGCCGTCCCAGCGCGGATCATCAATCAGCTCATTATCCCCACGCCATTCTTTCTGATTGAAAGGCGGGTTTGCCATAATGTAATCTGCCTTGAGGTCCTTGTGCTGGTCATTGGTGAATGTGTTCGCTGCCATTTCTCCGAGGTTTGCAGAGATGCCGCGAATAGCCAGATTCATTTTGCACAGCTTGTACGTCGTGTTTGTATATTCCTGACCATAGATAGAGACCTTCTTCTTGTTGCCGTGATGTGCCTCCACGAACTTCATTGACTGCACGAACATACCGCCAGAACCGCAGCAAGGGTCGTAGAGAATGCCATCATACGGTTCAATCATTTCTGCAATTAAATTGACAATGCACTTCGGCGTATAGAACTCGCCCTTGCCTTTGCCTTCCGCAAGTGCAAACTTGCTCAGGAAGTATTCGTAGACCCGCCCGATAATGTCATTCTCTTTATCGCCGGTGTTGATCTTATCAATCTCGTCCAGCAGTGATGCCAGCTTCGCTGTGTCGATGTGAAGACGTGAGTAGTAGTTGTCCGGTAGTGCGCCTTTCAGTGCGGGATTCGCTCTCTCAATCGTATAGAGGGCGGTGTCGATTTTCAGCGCAATGTCATCCTGTTTCGCATTCTCCATGATGAAAGACCAACGGCTGATCTCAGGCAGGAAGAATACATTGTCCTTCGTATAGAAGGCAACATTGTCAACAAACTTCTCACCGTATTTTTCAGAAATAGCTTTCCTTTGTGCCTCAAACTTATCGCTGGCAAACTTCAAGAAGAAGAGACTGAGAACGACGTGTTTATATTCTGCTGGCTCGACAGAACCACGGAGTTTATCTGCGGACTTCCACAGAGCTTCCTCCATAGAAATCTCCTTCTTCGGTGCCGATGCGGCTCGTGCCATATCAAAATCCTCCCTGTGTATTTATCTAACCTATTTTACAAAAAGAGCTGTACGAAAAACCGGACTCAGTTCTTGTCCGTTCGCACAGCCTCACATATATCTCCGATGTCACAGTTCAAGTAATCACAAATGCGCAGCAAAATAGAGAGGGACACTTCTTCCCCCTTATTCAGTTTTGTCCATGTTCCGGCAGACAACCCTACCTCATGTCGTAGAGAAGCCTTCTTTATGTCGCGTTCCAGAAGAAGCATCCATAGTTTCTTATAGCTTATGCGCACGGCAACCATCCTTTCGCTTGCTTGCATTCAACATCGCTTATAATATTATACTGGATTTCATTCTCAAAAGCAATTCGTTGATTCAGAAATTAAAGAAAAAGTTTCAATTTCTCGAACCTTCTCTCAAGGATGCAGGGCATCTCCGGTCAACAGGAGATGCCCTGCTTTTGAAAGGACTATTCGCGCTGTGTGCTGCGCAGATGATCACGGTCATGGTCAGCAGAAGGAGCGAGAAACGTATCAACATTAGACTTGATCGTCTCTATTTGCTTTACTTCTTTTTTGAGCTTCGCACGTTCATCATAGAGCCGCTGCTGCTCGTCAAGAAGTCGCTGCTGTTCCGCTTGCAGTGTCTTCAAGCTCGGCAGTTTTCCATCGCCCTGCATGGCAAGCAGCGTACTCCGCGCCGCCTCAAAGATCACAAGTTCGGCTTCATGCTTTGCCTTGAAGCTCGGCTTGTCTTTCGCCTTCTGGAAGGCGTCATATACGGGTTTTAGGCGCTGGTAGTTGGAGATGTTTTTGATAAGCGGCTGGACTTCCCGCAGACGTGCTTCAACGACTTTCAGTTCCTTGCCGGTACGATCATAGGAGCTGTGAACATCCTCGACCTTCTTCTCAAGATCGGCGTATTGGAGCAAGTTGTTTTCCGTGAGATAGTTGAGTGTCCGTG
>OHOP01000821.1_pt1 | contig 11200 bp, 19 predicted proteins | sample 1569821 | NCBI WGS metagenome assembly OHOP01 (sample SAMEA3879527, study PRJEB24766) | human gut metagenome | biome: human-associated habitat; feature: feces | place: USA | collected 1985/1987
TTTTTTAATAATTATAACTCGCTCTCTATCAACGGTTTACGAAAAATCGACGTTTAAACATTTTATAAAATATTTTAAAAAATACCATCAAAAACTCAACGCTACTTGATAATTATATTCCAACGGGGTTAAGTATTCGAACTTGCTGATTACAAGCACTTTAACAATCAATATCCTTTAAATGTGCTTTAACTTCCTATTTTGAGTGAAAAAAAACTCTCAAAATATTTTTCTGTATAGTTACTTGTATAGTTGCTCATAACTCACTCTATATCAGCCGTTTGCAAATCAAAACGCTTATAAAAATTTTCCAAAACTTACACATTTTATTTCCAATCCTCTGATATATACAGCACTTCGCTTGGTTACTAAAAGTAACTATACAGGTAACTATACACCAAAAAAAAAAAAATAAGTTTGAAACCTCAAAAATAGGAAGTTAAACGAAATCCTGCACCCGCCGACACGTTATCGGCTGATAATCACACCCCATTCCAATGGTTAACCCTATTTGTATTTTTTTATCAAGCCGCGTTGAGTTCCGCTTTCGAAAAAGGTAACAAATCGAAACCTACCCCCGTGATCTGAAAAATATTTTCCAATTTATTTGCATATATTGGAATTTTATTATAGCTTTGCAGAAGTTAAACGTTAATCATTTATGTCGATACCTTTTAATAAAGAAGTTTTCGAGGAGTTCATGGAGTCCTGCCTTATCTCTCCGGTCCCCCGTGTCTGCATGGCTCCGGGTACGGTACCGCTCGACGGCTTGCTGAAAGTGTACGTCTCTTGGTGCGAGGCCAAGAAGAAGCCGATCTACGGACGGCTCTCGCTCCCAGAGTTCGGCCGCATCGTGCGGGCATGCGGTTTTGAGGTGTTCCAGTTTAAGGGGCGGGGTAACAAGCGTCAGGTTTCACTGTTCAGCGCGGAGGACTCCCTCCGGCTCTACAAAAGTGATTCAGAGTATGTTGTCAGGAAGTAGATACCAGAAGGATTTCTGGGGCCCGAAGATGCAGGCATACTTCGCGGCGAAGGACTGGGTTCCGAGGGTGGACCCGCACCATATATATAGAGGTCACGTTGCAGTGGACGCGATCATAGCGGAGATTGAGCCGAAACCGTATCGGCCGAAGTTCTTTGAGGTGATACGGAATCTTGGCTACGAAATCGTAGAATCCAAAGTCAGAGTATATGGTTCCGTACAGCCATAACGAGGAGCTCTTCCACCGCTTCGAGATGAAGCGCAACATGAGCCCGTACCGTAGGGAGACGGATCGGAGGCATCGGCTACGTTTCGAGACGATCTACCAGCGTTTCTTGGCTGATAACAAGGGCACGGTGTTTCTGCCAGCCATGAGCCGGAACGCTTTCGGCCAGCTACTCCACCACTTCGGCTACCACCGTCACGGGCATGAGTACTGGGTTTTCACTCCCTACATCGACTTCGTTTCGGAACAAGAGGATTTAAGAGAACTTTACGAATACCTGAATGAACACTTATAGACTTAGACAACTACGGAACGCCGCTAAGGAGCACCTCCGCCTGATCCCGGTCAGGGAGGGAGGCTGTGTGCTCAGGGTCGGGGAGACGCTGGTGGCCGTGTATTCCAACGTGGCGAAAGCGAGAGTGGAGTTGATCGCGCGGCGGAGAGAGTGGATTTTGAACCAAATTAAACCTAAACGATATGAAAGATTTTAAAGTAATCGGAAAACGTTACGTCCGGGCGCGGAGGGCGCACAAGTGCGAGTTTTGCGAGCGCGAAATCGGGGCCGGGGACTTGTACTACGAGGAGTGCCGGAAGAAGGATGGTATTTTTAGGGTAAAACTCCACATCTCGTGCTCTAAATCAGGGGCCAGTGACCGTCAGGAGTTCCGGAAGAAAGTGTACGAGTTCGGGAGCTTCTTCGACTCTTGGGAGAAGCGGCTGTTAAAAGCGAAGAAGGCATGGCTTTCGAATCTTACCAGCAACTGACCTCGATTGCGGGCATGGCCTGCGAGCTTCTGGACAGACACGGGGAATACGACTTGCAGAAGAAGTGCCCCGTTGCGGCGGACCCTGCGTTCTTCGCAAGGGAGCTCGCCCTGATCCAACTGGAGTTGGGCCGGGTTCTGCTGGCGGCGGAGTCGGAGGGCTGGATGCAGGAGGGGGCCTTGGAAGGGATGGGGAGTGGGAACTACAAGACCATCTACGAGAATAAGATTCAATTCACGGTCGAGGACCGGGTTGCGGGCGCACTGCTCCGGCTCTTGGCTTTTTGCGGAAAATACGGCATCGACATCGGGAGAGTGATGTCGGCGCGACTAAGACACGATTACAATGAAAAAACCTGATGCTATCTGGATGCAGATGTTCTGCGCGTTTGTCGGTCAGGAGTGGAGCGACGAGATGGAGTTCGAGGAGATATGCCAAGTGGTAGACAAGGCTTATGAGGCAGTTGATAAGCACTTTGCGGGGAAGAGCGAGCTGGGTTAGAATCCGGAAGGCTTTCCCGGGGGAGGAGGACGAGAACCGGGAGGCTCTGATCGAGCTCGGCATCCCGGTCGTGGGGAGGCGGGCTTTGATATGCTGGCCGGAACCTCCCGATACTCCTACCTTCCACGTTCTGAACTTCATGGTCGAAAAGGGGCTTTACGCTCGGCCCGGCTACGCTACAAGGTGTTCGAGCCAGCCCGTTTCGGTCCTTTACCCTCTCTACCGGGACTGGTGTCCGGCCCCGGTTACTAAGCGAGAATTTTTAGAGGAAATTTCCAAGCTGGGGTTTCCTATTGTCAGGAATTTTATTTACTTTTACACATTGCTATGAAAACACAACACGTTATTTTTCCCGAAGACGGGAGTTTGGGCCGCATCGTTTCGGTCCAGTATTCGGAGGACAAAGGAGATTTCATGCTCCTGATTGCCTGCATCAGCGACGAGGACCCGAGCGAACACACTCAGTTCAGGACGCGGCCTGCCTCTTCGGTTCACTACTATGAGAAGGCGGACATCACCCACGACGCTTTCGAGAAGACTTGGCCCGTGGTAGCGGCTGAAAGCGACGTGGAGCGCGTTAAGGATGACTACTACGACCACTTCGAGGACTGCGGCATGTTCGACACCCCGAATCAGAACAAGGAGGCGAAAGAGCCCCGTTCCGTTGCGTCCTACATCGCGGAGCATCTGGACGAGATCAAACAAACGTTCAAAGCCAACTTTCCGGACGATAAGTTTTCGACGCCCGTGCTCGAAGACATAATTCCTCAAGGAGACGGCACTCTTACTCTGAGGCTCAAATCGGGCGACCACATCTTCTTCCATTCGGTTCCACTCTTTGACATTATGGGGGTATGACTTACGAGGAACTGAAACAACTGGCTCCGGGCACTCTGGTCCGGGTTAAAGGGGGCGTGTATGACTACATGTTTCTTCAAGGCGCATCTCCCTTCGACCACATGATCCAGGTTGAGATGAACGGAGTGACCCAGAATGTCGATCCGAGCCAAGTCAGCAGTCTTACTGTGTACGACACGGCTATGATTAAGCGGATGTACGAGGCTGTGTTCGCTGACAAAGACACGCGATTTAATCAAGTAGTGGAATTTATCGAAAAACTGAAATAATGAAACACATCACATTCATGGTCGTGCGAATCGAGGCGACCGAAAAGGGAGAGTATATGACCGTCATCGGCGACAACGACACGAAGCTGTCGCTCCCGGCCGTACACATGGACAGCATCGACATCGGCCGCCACATCGAAGTGGGCCTGCACGAGCCTTCGAACCGGGTCCAGATGGTCAAGGTCGGCGAGAAGACCCTCTGGAACTACACCGACGAGGAGATGAAGACCCAGATCGAGAAGGAGAAGACGGAGAAGTTCGCCAAGATGAAGGAGGCTTACGAGGGCGTAAAGGAGTCGTATCAGGAGGTCTATGACCAGCTTCCGAACATCTACAAGAAGCGCATCGACATCCGGCGCACGAACGGCGGCGAAGACTTCTCGATTCTGTACGAGGCCCACGAGCTCCATGTTTGCGAGATGGCGGTGACGCTGGCGCGTAAACTGGGGACACCGGAGGAAGTTATGCGCTACACAACTCTGAGCAACGAGGAGCGGCATGCCCTCGTGCCGGAGATCGAGATTCCCGAGATCGGGGATTACGTCGGCGCCTCTTCGTTCGAGAACGTTATGATTCTGGCCTACTGGCATCTTGCCGAGCCGGGAGTCGTGCCCTACATCCCCGGAACCCCCGTGAAGCTGGGTCTGGTCCCGGCGCACGAATACGGAGAGCCGCCCTATGCTATATCGCGGGCTGTGATTTCGGAGCTCGCCATCAGGAACCCGAAGCCTTCGCTCGTGGCTATGTCGCTCAATGCGATGGAGTACATGGACGAGATCGACGAGATCGACGAGGCGCTTCTGGATTCGTGCAAGAAGGCGAACATCATCGTGGTCACGGGCTACTCCGACGACTGCGTGGAGTTCGACGGCGCCGTGAGCGACGAGTTCTCGGAGGGCAAGATCGCGTACATCGACGGGAAGTGGATTCAGACGGAAGAGGTACCGGAAGGAACGCCCTACGTCACGGCCCAGTACAACAAGGCGGGAGGCTGGACCTTCGGTGCCGAGAACTTCGATGCGCACGAGTTCGTGGTCTGTGAACAAGGAGAAATCATCGGAAATGGTCTTGTCATTAACGTCAACGCCCTACTGTAAGCATTGCCAGTGGTGGGAGGTCCGGAACCGACGGGGTTTCTGCTGGAAACTGGATGCTCCGATACCGGGAAAGTCTCGTATTTGCGAAGAATTTAAGCATTACGACGGGAATTTCCGGCCGACATGCTTCTGGTGTGGAAAAAGATTCACAATCGAGTGCCCCGACCCGGTAAAACGGGAACGGGGCCTCGGATGTGATGCGTTTAAACTTAAAAACCATGAGAACAAGTGAGGAGACAAGCCGAATTAAGGCCATTTTGAGAGCCGAGCGCGACCGAAACGCCTCCGCGCCCTTCCTCTACGACGCGAAACTGGCGTTTTTAGAGGACCCGGAGACCGATCCCTTCGATTTCTGTTATGCCTACGCCTCCCAGATTCGAAATATCGGCGCGGAGGACCAGATTTCGTATCGTCGGGCGGTGGAAATAGCTACTTCGGCGAGAGAAGCGGTGAGGCTTTGGCTTTCTGAGGCTCTTCCTGACGACGTTTTCTTGTGTACGGAACGAAGCAACTGGCCTTGGAAATGAAAGACAACCCTTACAGCAACAAAGCGGCGGCCCGAGTATGGCAAGAGGGCTATATGGAGGCATGCCGGGACATGGAGCACTGGCGAAAAGTGCGCTACGGCAAGAAAAAGGAGTTCTTGGGTGACGACATTCCCATGAATATGGAGATCGTATTCAAGATTCAGGTCAACAACAAGCCGCGACTGTTCGTGGGGTTCCGATCCCGCAACAGACTCTACTACTACAACGGATTTTTCACGATTCACGAGGTCGGAAACATCCATTGGCGATACCTTTTCATTCCTACCATGTTCCGGGGCAAAGAGGGCTACTACGAGGGCCTCGATGCGGCCGGAAAAGAGGTCGGACTCAACAAAAATTACGATGGAAACGACTACTTACGAGAAGACGCTCCAGATTATGAAGGAGAAAAACCCGAATCTGGAGTCGCTAATAAACGAGTTAAATCTACAACTACAATGACGGAAATTATCGAAAAAATCAAGCAGTGGGTGCTTGATCGCAACCTCCAGACGGGAGACCCGCACATTCAGATGTGCAAAGTCATGGAAGAGCTCGGAGAGCTCGCCAAGGCCATCAACAAAAAGGACCGGGATCAGCAGATCGACGGGCTCGGCGATGTCATCGTCACTCTGGTATGCGTCGCCGAACAACTCGGCCTCAACATCGAGGAGTGCTGTCTGGCCGCCTACGACGAGATCAAGGACCGGAAAGGCAAGATGATCGACGGAGTGTTCGTCAAGGAAGCGGACCTCGCAAAAATGCAGGAGAATGGAGGAGAATAAGCCACCGCTGGAAGAGATCAAGGCTCCCAGCTACGCCGAGGCTAAGGCCCGGATGGAGAACATCGTGGCTTCGGCCGTTATCGACTTCGTTCAACAGTGGGGCGGCGGAATTCTCGTCTCCATCGAGGCTTCGGCCAGCGAGGAGATCAAGACCGAAGCGGGCGGCAAGAGCATCCTGCGGAAGACGCGCCTGAACGAAATGACCGTGAAGCGATGGGAAGACAACTGATTGCCGGATGCGGAGCCTTTGTTGCATGCCTCATAACTGGGGCTCTTATGCACGACTGCCCCGGATGGAGCCAATGGCTGGCTGGCATCTTGATATTCACGGTCGCCATACTCTGGTCCCGGCCCCGGCCGAAGAAGAAGCACTGGTATTTCGTGGAGATGACATATTTCAGCCGGAATGGGATTGCGGTATTGAAGTCGAGCTACGCTATCGCTCTGGATCGAAATGGCCGTACAGCAAATATGAGGACCTTGAAGAAGAGATTTGCTCCGGTCCACAAGTGGAGAGGCTGGTCTCGCCTCGATAGCAAATACCACAACGGAAGTGTATATTTGAGCCAGCTCTCGTATCTTGGATATTTCGCTGAAAATCAGTGATTTGACATAAACGAAGCGGGGGGGGGCAGGAATGTCTCCCCCTTTTTATTTATAAAAATAATCCAATTTTATTTTGGAATATCCAAAATGATGTTGTAGATTTGTAGTCCAATCTTATAAAAATTTTCAATATGAGGAAAGAGGATAACAACGTACCTATGGACGAAATCACCATCAATGGGGTCCGCTGGTTCACGCGGGCTCAGTTGGCGCGGTTCTACAAGGTTTCGATGCAGACCACCTACAACTGGCAACGTATCGGGTGGCTTGAGGAGAAGAAGATCGAAGGCGTGAAATTTTTCCGGCGCAAAGAAAATGTCGAAGCCTGATTATGACATCTGCAAGACCTATCTCGTTGAAAATGTAGAGTTCCCGATGACTCTTTTCACTCAAGAGGTGAAAGAGGCCAAGAATCTGAACCACAAAATTCAAGCCGAGATCGCCATTGCCTATGACCGGGCGATGCGCAGATCGTATTTCAAGTTTCTTGAGGGTAGCATCTATGTCTTCGATGGCAAGATATACCGCCGCACCGGGATCGACGTGATCGAGTCTATCGTGACGGACGTTATGGAAATCAAGGATCTGCCGCCGCTGTTTCAGGTCGAGTCGCCGAAGAAAATCGTGAGCCACTGCTTCCGCAAACTCATGCTGTCGGCGACACTGACGCCTCGGCGTGGGATCGTGGCCTTCCAGAACTGCGTCCTCGACATCGACGCGGGGATCACGATGCCGCACTCTCCGGAACTTGAGTGTACGACGTACCTCGACTTCGTTTACGACAAGACGGCGACATGCCCGAAGTGGATGCAGTTTCTCTCGGAAGTCGTGCCGGGAGATGACCGGATCACATCATTGCAGGAGTTTCTCGGCGCGGCATTTGTGGATCGTAACGAGTTCTCTATTCAGGAGATGCTCTTCCTGATCGGCTCCGGCCAGAACGGTAAGGGCGTGTTCACGGGAACGATCCGTAAGATGTTCGGCTTCGACCGGGGAACCGGAGACGGGCTGGCGATGGGATTCTCCGCGGTTGATTTGTTTAAACGCGGTCAAACCGAGTACAACATGGCGGCCGTCAACGGAAAGTTACTCAACATCTGCGAGGATATGAGTAACGAGGACTTCTCCGGCGGCGACTGGAAGAAATTCGTGGCCGGAGAGCCTATGAAGGCGCGTGACCCGTATGGGAAGCCCTTCATGGCGACTCAGATTCCGCTCTTCATCGCGTCTCTGAACCAGTTTCCGAAGAGTATCTCGGACCGCTCCGACGGTAACTATCGCCGCCACCTGATCGTCAACTTCGACGTGAAGATCAGCGACGACAAGAAAGACCCGGAGCTCGGGAAGAAGCTGGAATCGGAGAAGAGCGGCATTTTCAACTGGATTATGGAGGGCCGGAGGCGATTCATTCGCAACGGTGGAAAATTCACCCCGTCCAAGAGCAGTCAGTTGGCTGTGGAGAAACTTCGGGTGGATCAAGACTCACGACTCCAATGGCTCCGCGACTCTGGCTATGCGGCCACGTCGCACGGAGGCATCGGGAGCCGGGCGGCAAAGAGTGGGCAGGACTTGTATCAGGACTACTGCAAGTATTGCCGCGACAACAATTACAATGCGTTCGGGTATAACGAGTTCGTCAAGCGACTGCGCGAGGAGAACTACGAGGTGTACCAACGCGGGGCAGAAATTACATTTTACGTCTACGAGGGTGTTTTCGACGACAATCTTTTCTATGACACTACGATCAAGGAGGAGGGAGCGCCGAAATCAGTCGAGGATGACTTGGATTTACCTTTTTAATCAAAACAACTATGATTAAGCGAATCACCTATTATCTGATGCAGTGCGAGCGCTGTCAGGAGTTCCTTCGGGAGCAGGACGGAATTAATGCCGACGGCTTCTCTTCGGTGGACGACGCCGAAAAAGCGGCAAAAGAGGCCGGATGGAGCGTCCAACCTTCATTTCACCTCTGTCCCTCGTGCTGGGAAAAATACTCGAAGGAAAAGGCTGAAAAGTAGCTCTATGGGCAAGCTCGATTTTAACTACGATGCGATCTTCGAGGATTTGCCACGAATCATGGGCTTAAACCTCAAGCGTCATGGCCGATTCTGGCATGGGAAGTGCTATATCGATGGCACTCCCCATGCCTATCGGTATGACAAAATGGTGTGCACCCGTGACGCCTCCGGAGGGATCACGATTATGGAGCAGGGCGGAGACAGCATGCAGTTGTACAAATGGATGCAGTTGTATGGAGGATGCTCCTCCAGCAAAGAGACCTACGAGCGTCTCAAGTCCATGAGCGATGGTATTGTCATCAGCAAGCCTGAACCCGAGATTCCGACCAGATATGTGGAGCAATCCATTCTCGACGAGGCTATGGAGCGCATCGGTAGGCTCAAGGACCCGTTGTTTCGCTGGCTCTGCACCAAGTTCCCGGAAGAGAGGGTCGAAGAGGCTTACCGAAAGCTGGCGATCACTCCGTGCCGGGTTCCGCAGGGAACTGGGACCCAGTTCTGGTACATAGACGAGGAGCAACGGATTCTCCACGACAAAATCATCATTTACAAGTCGGACGGTCATCGCGATCACAACTACGGAGGCGGCCGTATCTTCCGCACCGCTCAAGGTTACACTCAGCGATGCTACTTCGGCGAGCACCTCGGAACCGACGGAAACCCGTATGTGGTGGAATCGGAGAAGACGGCTCTGCTGATATATCTCAATACCGGGCGCCGGGCTCTGGCGACGGGTGGAAGCGCGAACGTGCGCCGCATAAAGCGTAACTATCGACTGCTTCCTGACTACGACAAAGCGGGCATGGACTGGGTTCGATGGTTCCCGGATCAGGCCGTTAAATGGTGGGAAGGCATGCCCGATTTGAAAGAGGGCGATGACTTCGGAGACGTAATTTACAGATCATTATGAACAGAAATGCGGCATTTGCAGTAGCATGTCTGGCGGTATCACTGGCTGTCGCCGCGGCATGCTTCGCGTCCGGGACTGGCTGGCCTATCTTGGCCTTCTTGTTCCTTCGGATCAGTTCAGACGAAAAAGAAGAGGAGTGACCGGGCAGAATCGGCACTCCTCTCTTCCTTGCGGAACATTGCTAATCAAAACAACTTACGCAAAGATACGATAAAAAGAGCGAACCTCCAAAACTGGAAGTTCGCTTTCGCTTTCACTGCTTAACCATATTTCGAGTTCCGGGTAAATAAATACGAACCGAAAAGTACGTTTAATGTGCTTGGAGGAGGTGAAAGCGATGTTTTTAGAACGGCAGGTCGTCTACCTTGTCTTTGGCGGGCGCCGGAGCAGGCTCTTCCTTCCTTGCCGGAACGTAGGGATCGTCTTTGGCGGGCGAGGTACCTCCTCCGTAGATGCAGTCGAAGAAGGCCGTCTCCTTGTCGTAGCCGGAGGCGTTAGAGGTGACCACGCCCTCGATGGTGTACTTGTAGCCGCGTACCTGCGTGTAGTAGCGGTCGTTGTACTCACGGGATTCGAGCGTAAAGTCTACGGCGACGATCATGCCTTCGCACAACTTCACCTCTACGACATCCGCCTTGTCGCCCCAGAACTCGATGTAGACATCCTTGGGGTATTCTCCTTCCGTCTGGAGTACGATTCCGATTTTCTTCCATGTCCCGCGTGCCGACTCTCCGGTAACGGGTTCGCACATCTTCGTGATGACTCCTTTGATTTGCATACTATTCTTCTGGTTTTGTTATGAATTGGGTTTTGTGGTCGTATTTTTCAGGCGCATCCATCTTCCAGCGACATCGGTTGCAGTCGTCTTGGAAATCCTCCTCGAATATCGCCTTGTATCGGCATGTCTGGCACTGCTCAGCCAGATAGCGTTGCGGGAGAAGAGATGCAGTGCGCATGGACTCCTGCTTGCCGATCAGGTCTTGGAACTTTTCGAGGAAACGGTTGCCGTCGGTCTCTTTCAGCGCCAGCCTTGCGATCTTTTTCTTGGCGGCAAGGATGAACTCCTCGGAGTAGGTTCCGTCTTCGTTTATCACCGACACTCCAACGTCGTCATCTTCGCTCTCTCCGGTGTTTATGAAAGCGTTGATGTCTCGGTACCTCTCGGTAAGATAAACCTCCGCATCGGCCGATTCCAAGAGCGACTTAGCGGCGGTCCTGACCGTTGCGTATGACTTGTCACGCATGTCGAACACCATCTTATAGATGTCGGTGAACGTCATATTTGTGAACAAGTACAACTCAAGCGCCCGTAGCTCGGGTTCCGCGAGGCTTGACTCCGGCCGCTTCTTCGGCTTAGGGAGCATGTCGTATATACGAGGTGTTGCCATTATCCTTCTTCTTCAATGGGCGTATCGAGAGTAAAATTCGCTTGGCCGCAGGGACAAAGAGGCATGCCTACCTGAGCCCACTTCTTCGTCAGCCGGATCGTGTACCCGCACTCAGGACATACTGCTTTCAACATGCGGGTTCCGTCCTTTTTAGACGGAGTAAACAGCTTCATGCCAGACAGCGCCGTATGCGGAAAGGGCCCGAGCTTCTCGTCAACGAGGAACGTGAACTCTTCGACCAAAGCGTCGCTGGCAGTAGTAGACTTCA
>OHOP01000829.1_pt1 | contig 11059 bp, 19 predicted proteins | sample 1569821 | NCBI WGS metagenome assembly OHOP01 (sample SAMEA3879527, study PRJEB24766) | human gut metagenome | biome: human-associated habitat; feature: feces | place: USA | collected 1985/1987
GCTCTCGGCCTATCAGAAGCAGGTCTACGATAAGACGTGGAGCAGCGCCGTCGGAAGCAGGCTGGTGGCGCTGGCCGCAAGCGACGTGTTCCAGACGGCGGACGACGAGACGCGGGAGAAGATGCTGAGCGGGCTGTATGAATACGCCGGAGAGAAAGCAAAGGCGGCTGTATTCGACGACTACGAAGTGAAGACCTCGACGCAGAAGGCGGACGACGTGCTGGCAACCGGCGCAGAGATGGCGGACTATCTGGAGCTGAAGCTGGCAGGAGCCGTGGACAAGTATCTGGACGCGATTGATGGCGGGCTGGACGCACAGAGCGCGAAGGACGTGGCGCTCGGTATGGCAGAGCTTGCGCCGGAAGAGGGAAAGAAAACCGTGTCCGACGTGCAGAAGTGGCGGGCAGCCATCGACGCGGTGGATGGAACAAGTGCGCAGCGCGACGCACTGCTCGCAGTGATGAAGGACTCGACAAAGCAGAAATACGAGATCGCCGACAGCTACGGCATCGAGGCAAGAACGTGGGTGCAGCTGAAGGAAATCCTGCCGCAGTTCGACGAGGATGGGAACGGAAGCTACAAGGGCGAAGAGATTGAGAACGCCATCGATGCGCTGAACGGACACAGCGGCATTATGCTGCCGGGCGGCGACGGGCCGCAGCAGCTGACAAACGAGATGCGGGCCGTGCTCTGGCAGCTGTTCACCGGAAGCAAGAGCGCGAAGAACAATCCGTACAGCGAGCGTGTGGGCAGCCAGGTGATCGCAGAGCGCGAGAAGGCAAAGCGGGAAGACTAGCAGATGGACATAGAAAGAGCGCCGCCAGGGGAACCTGGTGGCGCTTGATCTAAAATTCATCGATGCCTATGGAGACTGTCTGCATATTTCCGTTGTAAACAGGATAGAGCGTGACAGTCCAGCCACTCACATATCCGTCTATTTCGCTGAAGTCAAAAAGGCTGGTAGACTTTGAACACACTGTAGCGTCGCCAAATAAACACTTCAAACCATACCATACGTCGCCGGAAGCATAGAAAAGATCGAAGTCGCCTAGCGGCACATCAACATCGACGGTGTCACCAGCATGGATAAAAACGCACAGCACATCAACACCAGAAATATGATCTTTCAATTTAACGACGTAGTACCCACTGCCGGACGTTTCGATGGTAAAAGGGGCAACACGATCTTGCTGATCGTGATACAACACCTCCCCGCTGTCCGGCACGGGAAAAGGCTTCATAGTAGAAGCTGGCGGCGAAGATGGCTGCGCAGTCACCGGAGTATTGGCTGCTTCAGCGGCCGTTGCGGTCGGGGCTGAAGGTTTTCCTATATTGGAGGAAATGCAGATGAGAGCAAGACAACCGAACAATGTGGCTGCAATGATGGCGAGAGCGACAGCAGATCGCTTAAACCTGGAAGGCGCCCGCGAGGCGTGACGTGGTGGCTGAGTGGGCGGCGCGGGCGAAGTTGAAAAACTAGGAGACGCTTTGGCCTTTATCAGAGAAAGGAGTTTAGCGTCATACAGCCTTCTGGCATCAGGGTCTTTCAGGGTATCGTAGATCGTATTGAGCTGCTGCATTTTTTGATGTGCGATCTCAGGCGAAACATTCCCTGCGTCTGGGTGAAAAAAACGAGCTTGCGCAAGGTATGCACGGCGTATTTCATCTTGCGAACTGCAGAATTTAGGGACACCTAGGAGAGCGTAATAATCGACAGACATAGCTACACCTCCACAAAATTTTCAGTTTAATCATCTTTTTTATAAGATTACCACGAAGATATGTTAAATTCAAGCAAGATTATGCAAAAGATGATTATAGGGAGGCGGAGCGGTGCGGCTCTATACTCTGGACGGACGGTTCAACCTATGCGGCGAGCGGGTGCGTGAGGCGCGGATAAAGGCCGGAATGAGCCAGGACACACTGGCGGCGAAGCTGCAGCTGGCTGGGCTTCAGATCGGGCAGATGGCAGTAAGCAGAATTGAAACAGGAAAGCGCGTGGTGCCGGACTTCGAACTGCCGGTCATCGCCGGTGTGCTGGGCGTCAGTACGGACTGGCTGTTGGGAAAAGAATAGACCTCTCTGCTGCGCAGCAGGGAGGTCTTTTTTGACGGCTTGACATTTCGGCTTAATCAGCTTTAGAATAAAAAGCAAGAAATGGCAATAGGAGGCCGGACAGATGGAACAGATGAAGCGGACGTTTAAGCACCTGCAGTACAGAGACAGAATCAAGATCGAGATGATGCTGCGTGAGAAGGCCAGCATCCAGCAGATCGCAGACCGGCTGCACGTCACCTATCAGACCATCTGGCGCGAGCTGCGCCGCGACGGGGTGTGGTATGAGCATACGCTGAGCAACTTAACGACAGAGCGGCGGTACTCGGCGGACATCGCACAGGCGCAGTATGAGAAGAACAAGCGGGCGAAAGGCGGCATGATTAAGCTCGGCCACGACTTCGCGCTGCATGATTTCATCGAGCAGAAGATTGGGCGGGAACACTACTCCCCGGCGGCAGTCATCATGGAGATCAAGCTGCGCGGGCTGAAGTTCGACGTGGACATCTGCGAGAAGACGATCTACAATTACATCAACAGCGGGGATGTTTTCTTTTCCATCACGAACAAAGACCTGCCGCAGCGCGGCGAGCACAAGCGGGAATACAAGAAGGTGCGCGAGGCCAAACGGCAGGCGCCAGGAGAAGGCATTGAGAACCGGCCGCCGGAGATCGATGAGCGGAAGGAAGAAGGACACTGGGAGATGGACACGGTGAAAGGAAAGAAGAATGGCCACAAGTGTGCGCTCATGCTATCGGAACGCGCGATGCGGACAGAGCTGGTTCTGCCGATGGCGGCGTGCACAATGGAGTGCGTCGTGGAAAAGCTCGATCAGCTGGAGCGACGCTGGGGCAACAAGTTCAGCCGCATCTTCAAGACGATCACGGTGGACAACGGCAGCGAGTTTATGGACTACGAGGGAATGATGACGAGCAAAGAGACCGGCGAGCAGCGCACGCAGGTCTTCTATTGCCATCCCTATCGCAGCAACGAGCGCGGCACCAACGAGAACCAGAACCGGATGTTCCGCCGGTTCTTCCCGAAGGGGACAGACTTGGACGCCGTTCCGGACGAGGACATCAGCGCCGTGCAGGACTGGATGAACAACTATCCGCGCAAGCTCCTGGGCGGAAAGACGGCGGGGATGCTGTTCGACGAGTTTGTGGCATCGCTGAGCTGAAAAATTTTTCGGATTTTTTGAAATTAACTCTTGCAATTTACGGCGGCAACCTGTAAAATATATCGCAAGAAGAACCTAAACGGTTCGACTTGCGATATTTTTTATGCTCAAACGGGCGGAAGGAGTGAGAAGGTTGAGAACTGAATTGAAATACAAGGTCATGGATGACGAGGTGCGCATGGAGATCGCAAGGCTGTACAAAGATGGCTGGAAGGTGGGCGACATCGCGGATGCGGTGGGACTGCACGAGACTTCCGTATACCGCGAGCTGAACCGGGGCATGACCGACAAGCTGGGTGCGAACGGCAGATTCGAGTACGACATCGACAAGGCACGGCTGGACGCTGCCCGCGCGAGAGCGAACAAGGGCAAGTTCAAAGGCGTAGGCGTGGACGGGCGCTGCAAGAGACACGCCGCAGAAACCTGAAGGAGGCAGAAAGATGTACACAGGAAGAAGCTGCTGGCTGTGCGGCAGGAACGGGACGGCGGAGCCGCTGGACAAGCACCACATCTTCGGCGGCGCATACCGCAAGAAGAGCGAGAAGTACGGTCTGACAGTTTACCTGTGCCACGGAAGCTGCCACATCTTCGGGGAGAAAGCGGTGCACAGCTGCCGGGAGACCATGGACGAGCTGCACCGCTACGGCCAGAAGATGGCCATGGAGCGGATGGGCTGGACGAAGGAGGACTTCATGCGGGAGTTCGGCAGGAACTATCTGGATGAGGAAGACCTGCAGCCCACGGAAGAGAAGCCGACCGGAACATTTCAGATTCTGGACGAGGAATTGTGCGTGAATTGGTGAAGGAGGAAAAACGCATGGAGAGATATGCGATCATCATCAGGCCGAACGAGGAAATGGCGCTGCTGCACTGCTACCCCGGCGACAGCTTAGACCTGAAGACGCTGCAGGAGATCGTAGAAGGCCATATTGAAACGGTGCCCACGGCGCTGGCGGGCGAATGGAGCCATGAGCAGGGTGTGGGGCTGACGCTCATCATCAACGAGGAGGGCAAGCTGCTGGGGATGCCAGTGAACCGGCTGGCCACAGACATGGCGTACCTCTTCAACCTGCTGGCGCGAGCTTCAGAGCTTTCTGGCGGAGGTTGTCCGCGACGACACAGGCGAATATCCGCAGGCGGCTGATTTTTTGAAGCTGATGAAATCCATCGAGAGAAAGGTTGAGAGCGATGCTGAATGACACGGCCATCATGGGGCGGCTGACCGCTGACCCGGAACTGCGGCGAACGAGCACCGGCGCGCCGGTGTGCAGCTTCACGCTGGCGGTGGAGCGAGACGGCAAGCCGGGGGAAGACGGCAAGCGCACCACGGACTTTATCGACTGTGTGGCATGGCGAGGCACGGCAGAGTTCCTGTGCAAGTTCTTCGGCAAGGGGCGGATGGTGGTGGCCACAGGCCGCCTGCAGACACGCACATGGAAGGACAAACACGACCAGACCCGCAAGGAGACGGAGCTGAACGCCACCAACCTGTACTTCGGCGACACGAAGAAGCTGGAGCAGGTGGCGGCCATCTACCAGCAGGGCGGGAACGACTACGACGAGATCACGGAAGACGACGGCGAGCTGCCGTTTTAGACGGAGGGGAAAACATGGAAACGAGATACCGCACGGTACATAGGCGCAAGTGCCGGACACTGAAGAGCGTGTGGGGTGCGCTGGCGGGGCTGAGCTTCCTTTTGATGCTGGGCATCGGCGGAGGCGTGGAGCAGGACAGCATCGCGCTGGGCGCGGGCTTCCTGATGATGGCTGCATCCATGTGCGCGGCGGCGCTGTTCGCGTGGCTGGCGGGGTGGATGGAATGAGAAAGAGAGCACTTGCGGCAGCGGCGGCGATGATGATGCTGGCGGCGGTGGTGGCCAACCTGCTGATGTTGAGCACAACGGCGCAGCCGATTGAGCAGGACGAGGCGGTGGCCGAGAAGCTGACGCAGACCTATGTGACGCACATGCCAGAGCCGGTCATCCGACAGGAAGAACCTGAGCGGGACATGAGCGCATGGACGGATGCGGCGGCGTACATCGCCAAGACCGTATACGGCGAGGCCATGGTGTGCGGAACAACAGAGCGGGCAGCGGTGGTGTGGTGCATTCTGAACCGAGCAGACGATGCACGGGATGCGACACCGGCGGGCGTGATTGCTGTGGTGACAAAGCCGTACCAGTTCCATGGATATGCAGCAGATCATCCGCTGCTGCCGGAGCTGGAGGAGCTGGCGCTGGATGTGATCGAACGGTGGCTGGACGAAAAGGACGGGAAGGCTGACACCGGCAGAGTGCTGCCGAGGGAATACCTTTTCTTCACCGGCGACGGAGAACACAACCACTTCCGGACGGAGTGGGACGGCGGGCAAGTTTGGGACTGGAGCCTGCAAAGCCCATATGAGGAGTGAGCGGATGGAACAGCTGAGCCTCTTCCCCGCTGCGCTGCGCGTGGGCGCATACATAGAGGAACACGGGCGGAGGCTTGCATGGGATGAGCTTCAGGTGGGCATGACCGTCATATATGACTGTTCCACGGAAAGCCACGAGTGGCTGATGGTCACAACCGTGGAAAAGATCATCCGGACACCGGACGATCTCAGGGTAATTCTGGATGGCGGAAGAAAGCAAAGGCCGCTCATCAACCGCTGCCACATCGAAAGCGGAAGAACAAAGCTGTACCGGGAGGCAGGCGCATGAGAGAACAGGAAGCGCGGGAGATACCGGGGCTGCGGTATGAGACCTGTCGCAGCTGCGGGCTAAGATGGAACATCGCCAAAGGCCAAACGATACCAAAGGACGGATACCTCTGCCCACGCTGCCAGTGGGGGCGGACGATATACAAACAAAATGACAGGAGGAAATGAACATGAGCGACATCAAGGTAACACAGGCGGAGATCGACCTGCTGCTGAACAGCGCGGACGTGCAGGTACGCACGGAGTTCGGCAAGTGCACGGTGGTGACGGTGCGGCTGCGCAACGGCTTCATCCTGACGGAGAGCAGCGCGTGCGTAGACCCGGCCAACTACGACGTAGAACTGGGAAAGAAGCTGTGCTTCCAGCACATCGAGAACCGGCTGTGGGAGCTGGAGGGCTACGCCCTGCAGAAGAAGACAGACGAGGAGCGCGCTGCGAAGTGCAAGGCGGTGGAAGCGAAAACGCACGACTTTGGCTGGGCGCTGAGCAAGCTGCGCTGCGGCTGGCCGGTTCGGCGCAGAGGCTGGAACGGCAAGGGCATTTTCATCAAGCTGCAGGTGCCGGATGAGCACAGCAAGATGACCAGCCCGTACATCTACATCGACACCACTGGCCTGCGCAGCAACAATCCGGATGCACCGCGCAGCTGCGTGCCGTGGCTGGCAAGCCAGACGGACATGCTGGCGGAGGACTGGGAGATCGCGGAGGTGCAGCATGGATAATCTGAGCGCACAGCAGAAGTTGATGGGCAACATGCAGGCGACCTCTGAAGAGCTGCTGAGCGGAATTATGGAAGAACGCGGACGCGGATTTGCCAGTGACCGGGAGGCATGGGCGCAGCTGAAGGAAAACATCGAGAACGTGGAGAGCCGGATGAAGGCCATCAAGGACGTGCACAAGGATATGTGGAGCGCGGTGAAAGACCATAACGGCGACGCATTCTGCGCACTGGCGGGTGAGTTCCAGCGCAGCGCGATCCTGCTGGCCGTGGAGTGGACGAATGCCAGCGTGATGGCAAACATCGCGGTGCTGCACGGGGAGGACGAATGATGACGAGAAGCGAATTGCTGCACGCGGCGGAGGTCTGCGTGTGCGGGCAGAGAGAAGAAGACTACGGCACACCGGAGGACGGCTTCCGTGTGATCGGGGAGCTGTGGGAGACCTACATCAAAGAAAAATGCGTCGGAGACCCGGCGCTTTACGCTGCAGCAGTGCAAGGATATGATGCTCATCACCATGCACGAAGACTTCGGCTGGGGCGAAGAGCGGCTGAAGAAGCTGAGCGACTGCTACGACCAGACCTTTATGAGCTATGCGGAAATGTGCCTTGCGGATGCAAAGACCGACAAGCAGATATGGTTCACGCAGGGCAAGGCGGACGAGCGCCTGAAGAAGGCGTGCGGAAAATACTTCGTACCGTGGGATGAACGGTACAGATAATCAGGAGGATGCCCCATGAATATCAGAAAGACCATCACAAGCGAGATCGAGTGGAACACCATTAAGAAGGCGCAGGCGGACGGAAAGCTGCAGGAGCTGCTGCAGGTGGGAGATGAGCTGGACATCACGCTGAAGACCGGCGAAGAGCTGACGGTGCAGGCCGTGGGAACCACGGAGCGTGGGCTGATTTTCCTGCTGAAGGACTGCATGAAGGATAAACACGGGATGAACAAGCGCATGACCAACAAGGGCGGCTGGCGAGACAGCGAGATGCGGCTGTGGCTCAACGGAACCATCATCCACATGCTGCCGGACGAGCTGCGGGAGATGATCGTGCCGCACTGCATCGTGCAGACCGTGGACGGCGAACGACTGGAGAGCGAGGACAAGCTGTGGCTGCCGTCGTTCACAGAGTTGTTCGGCAAGGAAGGAGCGGAGGACTGGGCACCGGCGGACACAGATGAGACACAGCTGGAGCTGTTCAGCACGGAACGCAGCCGCGTGAAAGAGAGACCGGGGAACGGTACATGGTGGTACTGGCTCCGCTCTCCGCATGGCAGCAACTCCGCGAATTTCTGCAGTGTCGGCAGCAACGGCATCGCCGACTACAGCTACGCGGGCGATGCGTCTGGCGTGGCCTTCGGCTTCTGCCTTTAATCCGGAATCTACCTATGATCTGCACGCCTGTGCGCGTGCAGATCGGCGCAGAAAGGAGCGCACGATGCAGAAACAGGCTCAGAACTATCGCTGGCGCGTGACGCACAAGGCGTATGGAACGGTCGAGGTAGAGGGCGTCGACCGGCTGCGGACCATCATTGCGGCGGCCATGACATGGAAGCAGCGATGGACGCTCATTGCCAGAGCGTGCGAGACAGAAAAGCTGGGGCCAGCGTGACGAGGAAGCAGGGATGCAGCAGCTGCGCATGGGCCTTCCGCGAAGAGCAGCCGGGCGGCATGACGGCGCTTCGCTGCGGGTACCGAGCAGGCGCAGCGGAGCAAACACCTCCGAGGTCGGACGGAATCCGGATGCTGCAGCCAAGTACCTGTTATGGAAGAATTACCCAGCTATTTCCGACGCGAATGGACGGCTGCGCAGACGGAAGGCCGCCAGCCTGGTGCCGAGGATACTTCATTCAGAAAGAACATTAGCCGAAACAGGGCGCAGCTGCGCCCTGTCTGCCGGGGACAGCCTCCCGGCACTGACGATGGCAGGCTGGCCATATACATTATATATTCGCGTGTACGCGCGAATTAAGGCTTGTAAGCAATCTTAACTTAGCGACCATTCTCTGAAGGAGGACACAGGGCCATGTATCAGGGGCGCACCTTCATCCGCGAAAGCGTATATGTCTGCGGCAATTACATGGACGCGGACATATATCCGGTGTTTCAGAAACCAGGCCGCAGACGCAGCCGCTGCAAGCCGACGAGCGAGATTCAAAGAAGACTCAACCAGAAGAACGCAGAGAAGAGACTCACGCGCCTGGTACATACGAACTTCACGGAAGACGACATCGCTCTGCATCTCACCTACCGGCCGGGAGAAGAACCGGAGACGAAAGAGGGCGCCCAGCGCGATCTGCAGAATTACATCCGCCGTCTGAAGCGGCGGTACACCAAGCTCGGCAAGGAGTTCAAGTATATCAGCTGCACGGAATACGGAAAGAAGACAAACCGCATCCACCACCATCTCATCATCAGCGGCGGACTCGACCGCGACGAGATCGAGAAGCTGTGGGGACGCGGCTATGCAAACAGCATCCGCCTGCAGTTCGGGCCGGATGGCGTAACGGGCCTTGCGCACTACATTGCGAAGGACAAACTGTTCTTCCGCCACTGGAACCAAAGCCGGAACCTGATACAGCCGGAGCCTGCACAATACGACGGGAAGATCACGATGGACGAGGTGGGAAGCCTGGTAGATGCCATCGAGGAAAAGAACGCATGGGTGCAGCTGGAGCAGCGGTATCCGGAATATCAGCTGACGTCCATCAGCTATGTCCGCAACGCCGTCAACAAGGGCGTTTATATTCACTTCGAGATGAGACGGAGGTGGGGACGATAGGCATACGGCTGGAAGACCTGCCGCTGCGTGCGCAGCAGCAGGCACTCGCTCAGCTCAAAACAGCGCAGATACAGAAGGCCAGGAAGTACCGGAACGAGCCGGAGATGGCAGAGGGCATCCGCTTTGACAGCAAGAAGGAGGCCGGAAGGTTTCGGGAACTGCAAGCCATGCTGCAGGCAGGACTCATCCGCGAGCTGCGGCTGCAGCAGGACTTCACGCTGCAGGAAGCATACACCACGCCGGACGGAAGACGCATCCGCGCCATCCGGTACTGCGCGGACTTCTGCTATGAGCGGAAGACGCAGACCGGCTGGGAGAAGATCGTCGAGGACGTGAAGAGCCGGGCGACGCGGACACAGAAGTATATCATCAAGCGGAAGATGATGCAGGACAGATACGGAATCGAGATCAAGGAGATATGAACATGAAGATCGGAGACATCGTACAGAGAATCCCGGAGACATTCGGGGAGACGGAGATCGTCCAAGCAAAAGACAGAAAGCAGCCGAAGAAGGAGCGCAAGCCATTCACGGGGACGGTGACGTACATCCACCCACTGAGGAGATACCACGTCGTCAGCTTCCGGGTGCGCGGCGGCGTCATCCGCGAGAGCTTCGCAGGCGCATGAGACAGACGACGGCGTAAGAGAAAGGGCGTGAGGGAATGTTCCGTTTCAAATCTGGCGTGAAGGTAGACTACAACCGGCAGGGGTATATCTATTTCACCTCACGCCTTTACAAAGACCTGCCGGAAGAAGACCAGCGGGTCATCCTCAACCTGTGCCTGGAACATGGCGGGGAGAGCTACCAGGCGCTGTTTGAGTTCGTGACAACAGACGCGACGGCGACGACGGTGTGCATGAAGCACTGCCTGAGCAAGTCCACACTGCACCGAATGGTGCGAAGGTACTACGAGGATTTCCCCAAAAAGCTATAATTCGGGCAACGAAAAGCGGGACTGCAGGCGTGCAGCCCTGCTTTTTGTGCAAGGTGCCGAAAAAGTTGACACTTCGTGACGTGACTTTTCCAGTATCATGGCATCGTGACGGGGAATGCACTCGATATTGCAGCAAGACCCTGCGGGAGGGCGCCGCGCATTAGGCGGGATTTGAGCGGTGCGGAGAGCATATTTGAATTTTTCCCCACGACAAGCGCACGCATACGGGCGCACACGCGCGGGAACCTTAGAGCGCCGGGACGGGAGGTGGCGCAGATGGCGGCAGGAAGGCCCAAAAAATACACCAAAAAGAAGCTGCGGGAGGAAACGGAACGGTATTTCCGCAGCATTTCGCGCACGATTCTGGCCAGAGACGACACGGGCGGCATCATCCGGAACGACGACGGCGATGAGATTCAGATTTTGCAGTACGTTGTGCCGCCGTCGATCGCCGGACTGTGCCTGCAGCTGGGCATTGACCGCAGCACCTGGCAGAACTACGCAGACCCTGCGCTGCATCCGGAGCTGGCAGACGTGGCAGCCGAAGCCAGAGCGCGGATTGAAGCGTATCTGGAGCAGGAGCTTTTGACACGGGAGAAGGGACTGCAGGGCATCATCTTCAACCTGCAGAACAACTACGGCTGGAAGCAGAAGCAGGAGGTCGAACTGGGCAAGGACACCCGCG
>OHOP01000831.1_pt1 | contig 11028 bp, 8 predicted proteins | sample 1569821 | NCBI WGS metagenome assembly OHOP01 (sample SAMEA3879527, study PRJEB24766) | human gut metagenome | biome: human-associated habitat; feature: feces | place: USA | collected 1985/1987
GAAACAATCAACAAGAAGATTGCAACAGGTTTCGTTGAAGTTCACACGGAGGACATCAAGGTTCTCGGTAAGTGTAAGAATGTTCTTCCGTTTGAGGTTGCAACCTCTACAAATACCAATGAAGAAGTAAGACTTAAATATCGTTTTCTTGACCTCCGTAACCCGAAGGTTCACAATAATATTATGATTCGTTCGCAGATTATCACATTTCTGCGCAACAAGATGAACGAAATGGGCTTTATGGAGATTCAGACTCCTATCCTTTCAACTTCATCTCCTGAGGGCGCTCGTGACTACCTTATCCCGAGCAGAAAGCACAAGGGCAGATTCTACGCTCTCCCACAGGCTCCTCAGATTTTTAAACAGCTCCTTATGGTGTCAGGCTTTGACAGGTATTTCCAGATTGCACCTTGCTTCCGTGATGAGGATGCCCGTGCAGACCGTTCACCGGGTGAGTTCTATCAGCTTGATTTTGAAATGGCTTTTGCAACACAGGAAGATGTATTTGCTGTTGCTGAAGAGGTTCTTTACGAAACATTCAAGAAGTTTTCAAATAAAGAGGTTTCAAAGCCTCCGTTTGCCCGTATTCCGTATGCCGAGAGTATGCTCAAGTACGGTACAGACAAGCCTGACCTCCGCAATCCGCTCGTAATTGTTGAAATCAGCGATATGTTTGAGGAAACAGACTTTGCTCCGTTCCGCAAAAAGACAGTTCGTTCAATCAATGTTCCGAACGCCGCAGGTCAGTCAAAAAAGTGGTTCAAGAAGATGGAGGAGTTCGCTCTTTCAATCGGAATGAAGGGCCTTGGCTATGTTAAGGTTAGAGATGACCTCACATTTGACGGTCCGATTGACAAGTTCCTTAAAGAGGGCGACCGTGAAGAACTTATCAGCCGTAACGGTTCAAAAGCAGGCGATGTAATCTACTTTATCGCCGATACTGCTCAGGAAGCTCCAAAGCTTGCGGGTCAGATCAGAACAGAGGTTGCAAAGCGTCTTGACCTTATCGATACAAGCCGTTTTGAAATGTGCTTTATCGTTGACTTCCCGATGTTTGAGAGAGATGAAGAAACAAATCAAATTATCTTCACACACAATCCTTTCTCAATGCCACAGGGCGGTCTTGACAGCCTTCTTAACAAGGATCCCGAAGAGGTTCTTGCTTATCAGTACGATATCGTTTGCAACGGTGTTGAGCTTTCATCAGGCGCTGTTCGTAACCACGATATTGAAATTATGAAGAAAGCCTTCGAGCTTGCAGGCTACAGCGAGGATGACCTCAAGGCTAAGTTCTCTGCACTTTACAATGCGTTCCAGTACGGCGCTCCGCCGCACGCAGGTATGGCTCCGGGTGTTGACCGTATGATTATGCTCCTTACAGAGGAAGAGAACATCAGAGAAGTAATTGCATTCCCGATGAACTCCAATGCTCAGGATCTTCTCCTCGGTTCACCGGGTGAGGTAACAGAACAGCAGCTCCGTGAGGTTCATATTAAATTAAGATAAAAACTGCATTTGCAGTCATATATTCAAACTCAAAGGGCGAGTTATATATTATATGACTTGCCCTATTTTCTTTAAAAAGGACGGTTTTTATGGTAACAAGAGAAGATGTTGAAAACATTGCGTTGCTTTCAAAGCTTTTTGTTCCCGAAGAGGAGCTTGACGGCCTTACAAAGTCAATGCAGGAAATCATAGATTTTGCCGACACAATCAATAACGCTCCGACAGACGGCGAGGAGTTTGACGATATTAACAATCTGTCAAATGTTTTTCGTGAGGATGAGGTTGTTGAGTCCTACGATACAAAGGAAATTCTTTCAAATGCTCCCGAGCAGGCAGAGGATCACTTCCTTGTAAGAAACAGAGAGTAAGGCGGTGTAAAAATGGGTTCTATTGAAAAAATTCATGAAATGCTCGTGTCAAAAGAGTGTTCATGTACCGAGCTTACAAAAAGCTATCTTGACGAAATCGAAAAGGCTGACGGCGAGCTTAACGCATATGTTAATGTAACAGGCGAGGAGGCTCTGAAAACTGCCGAGGCTGTTGACAGAAAAATTGCCTCCGGCGAGGAAATCGGTATGCTCGAGGGTGTTCCGATGACGCTAAAGGATAATATTTCAACAAAGGGAATTGAAACAACCTGTTGTTCAAAAATTCTCACAGGCTATAAGCCGATTTATAACGCAACCGTTTGGGAAACTCTTGCAGGCGAAAACGCAGTTATGCTCGGCAAGACGAATATGGACGAGTTCGCAATGGGCTCCTCAAACGAAAATTCGGCGTTTAAAAACGTCAAAAATCCATGGGATTTGAACAAAGTTCCCGGCGGAAGCTCGGGCGGTTCAGCGGCAGCCGTTGCCGGATTTGAATCAACAATCTCACTCGGTTCTGACACCGGCGGAAGTATCAGGCTTCCGGCTAGTTTTTGCGGGATTGTCGGCTTAAAACCCACCTACGGCAGAGTTTCAAGATACGGATTGATAGCTTTTGCTTCATCGCTCGACCAGATTGGGCCTTTTGCCCGCTCTGTTGAAGACGCAGCCCTTTTGTTGGAAGTAATCAGCGGTTATGACAAAAACGATTCAACTTCTTTGAATCTTCCTGTTCCCAACTATGCAGCTGCGTTGAAAAAGGACATCAAAGGCTTGAAAATCGGCGTTATCAAAGAACTTTTGGGCGAAGGCGTTGCTCCTGACGTGAAAAAAGCGATTGAAAACGCAATTGACACTTACAAAAGCCTCGGAGCGGAAATTGTTGAAATTTCTCTCCCGCTTTTAAAACATTCAATCGGCGTTTATTACATTGTTGCAACAGCAGAGGCGAGCTCGAACCTTGCCCGCTTTGACGGCGTAAAATACGGCCACAGAACGCCCGACGCAAAAAATCTGCTCGAAATGTACACAAAAACAAGAGCAGAGGGCTTCGGCGACGAGGTAAAACGCAGAATAATGCTCGGAACTTACGCTTTGAGCTCCGGATATTACGATGCATACTACAAAAAGGCGCAGCAGGTCAGACATTTGATTAAAAACGATTTTGACAAGGTGTTTGAAACTGTCGATGTGCTGCTTTCACCGACTTGCCCTTACACGGCGTTTGAAATCGGCTCAAAAGTCGAAGACCCGTTGAGCATGTACCTCACGGACATTGGCACAATCAGTGCAAACCTCGCAGGAATCCCCGGAATGAGCATTCCGTGCGGATTTGATAACAGCGGTATGCCCGTGGGAATGCAGCTTCTGGCGCCGGCTTTGCAGGAAGAAAAACTGTTGAATATTGCTTACAATTTCGAGCAGGCAACAGATTTTCACACAAAAACCCCCGCGCTCGCTGCTCTAAAATAACTTTAAAAAGGACGTGTTATGAAAAAGATTGTAATAACTTTATTGATGGCATTTTCACTGTGCGCAAGTGCTCCGATGGCGTTTTCATACTCCACGGAAAGCGCAATGTACTACAATGAGGGGCTGGATTATTACCAGAACGGCGAATATTCCAAAGCAATCGAGGCTTTCAAGTCATCTGTCGCAAAAGACCCGACTTTTGTCGACGCATATTACAATCTCGGCGCGATTTACGAATATTTGAAAAGCTATCAGTCCGCAATCGCCTGTTTTTCAAAAATTCACAAACTTGAACCAAAAGATTCCGAAACTATCATAAAACTTTCAGAACTTTACAGCAAAGTCGGAAACACCGAGCAGGCACTGTTTTTTATCAACAAAATCCAGCCCGACGACCAGTTTTATCCCAAAGCAAAAGCTCTGAAAGCGCAATATGATGTAAACTTGCAGCGTGAAAAAGCAAAACGCGCTCTTTCCAACATAAATCAGGCAAACGAGCTGAACAAAAGCGTAATAAACAAATTTTCGGGCCCCACAGGCATAGCAATCGACTCAAAAGGCATTCTTTATGTTGCAAGCTACACGGATAACAGCATTTACAAGGTAATGCCCAACGGTCAGAGCTATCTTTTCTCAAAAAGCCCCATGCTCGGCGGCCCGATTGGTCTTGCATTCGACGCGAATGACAATCTTTACGTTGCAAACTACGATAAAAACAATATCCTGAAAATCAACCGCGGCGGGCAGATTTTCGTGTTTATGAACAAAATTATCAACCCTTATTACCTTATGATTAAAGGAAACAACCTCTACATCACCGAACAGGGCAATAATACGGTTGTGAAATACAAGTTGTATTAGAATTTTTCCAAAAACCTGTCACTTTGAATTTGATTTGTAATGAAAACACGCCTTTTCGTCACTCTGAACTTGTTTCAGGGTCTTATCAGCTTGAAACACCCGCGCCCAACGCCCAAAATACCTGCATTTTACCCGATACAAACCCAAAAGCCCCCGAATTTCTGAAAATCCACAAAATTTAATCCCCCCGCTACACCATACAGGGGATTATTTGGAAATCGTCTGAAATGATGGTATAATTATTCAGAAACCGGAATTTTATTAAAGGAATTATAATATGAACAAAAGTCAATCTTCGGGTATTTGGATAGTAGTTATACTCCTCGTTATCTGCCTTGCGGCAATGCTTTTCCCTGCAAGCACAACCAGCACTCAGGACATTTCATACAGCCAGCTGATGAAAAAGGTCAAAGCGTCGCAAATTGAATCCGTTTCAATAGACAAAGACGTCCTGACCGCAAAACCCAAAGGTGACGTGACTGTTGCTAACGTCGTCAGCCCTAATAAACAGCAAACTTCTGTTGTTTACCGCGTAATGGTGCCGACAAACGACCCTGCAATGTATAAAACTCTTGAAGAAAACAACGTTGATGTCAGCGTGAAAAAGCCGAGCGACTCTTCACGCGCAATTGCAGTCCTTTCAACGCTTTTACCCTTGCTTTTGATTATCGGTTTTGTTGTTTTAATGGCAAAAACCATCCAATCAGGCGGCTCTCAGGCAATGTCTTTCGGAAAAAGCAAGGCAAAACTCATGCTCGACAGCAAAGTAAAAGTTACGTTTAAAGATGTAGCCGGCATTGACGAAGAAAAACAGGAACTTGAAGAAATCGTAGATTTCCTGAAAAACGGCGAAAAATATGTAAAACTCGGCGCAAAAATCCCTAAAGGCGTTCTGCTTGTAGGTGTTCCTGGTACAGGTAAAACCCTTATGGCAAAAGCCGTTGCCGGTGAAGCAGGTGTTCCGTTCTTTTCCATCAGCGGTTCGGACTTTGTGGAAATGTTTGTGGGCGTAGGCGCGTCAAGGGTTCGTGATTTGTTTGAACAGGCTAAAAAACATCAGCCCTGCATTATATTTATTGATGAAATCGACGCAGTCGGCCGTCAGCGCGGCGCAGGTATGGGCGGCGGACACGATGAACGTGAACAAACCCTCAACCAGCTGCTTGTTGAGATGGACGGCTTTGATGAAAACACAAATATCATCGTAATCGCAGCAACAAACCGTCCTGACATTCTCGACAATGCTCTATTGCGTCCGGGTCGTTTTGACAGACAGATTGTTGTTCACAGACCCGATATTCTCGGCCGTGAGCAGATTTTGAACGTTCATGCGAAGAACAAACCGCTTGCTGAAGATGTGGATTTGAAAGTTCTGGCAAAAAGAACCCCCGGATTTACCGGTGCTGACCTGCAAAACCTGCTGAATGAGGCTGCTCTGCTCGCTGCACGCGACAATCAAACCCATATCAACATGCACTACCTTGAAGAAGCCATCGACAAGGTAATCGCAGGCCCTGAAAAGAAAAGCAGAATCATTTCCGACGAAGAAAAGGAAAACACAGCATATCACGAGGTCGGGCACGCTTTGCTGGCAAAACTGCTCAAAAACAGCGACCCGCTTCACAAGGTTTCTATCATTCCGCGCGGTATGGCGCTGGGCGTGACGATGACTTTGCCCGAAAAAGACCACCTTACCTACAAAAAATCCCAGCTTCTCGACAGAATCACCATGCTTTTGGGCGGCAGGGTTGCTGAGGAGATAATTTACGGCCCTGACAGCATTACAACCGGTGCGCAGAACGACCTTGAAAAAGTTACGCAAACTGCAAGAAACATGGTTGCAACTTACGGAATGTCCTACAAAATGGGCAACATGGCTTACGGAAAAAGTCAGGAAAATGTCTTTATGGGGCGCGATTTCGGTCATCAGCGTGATTATTCCGATGAAATTGCCGCTGAAATCGACAAAGAGGTTAAGAAAATCGTTGACGAACGCTACAATCTCGCAAAAGAGCTGCTTCTCGGCAACCGTGACATGTTAGAAACAATTGCAAAAGAACTTCTTGAAAAAGAAACGCTCGACGAAGCAGAATTCAACGAAATCATGAAACGCGTCGAAGACGGCAGACACAACCACGGATTAGGGTAAAAAACAAATAAAAAAACAAAAAACGGAACAGGTTATCTTGTTCCGTTTTTTGTTTTGCTTTCAAAAAGCTTCAAATTACCCAGCATTGCCGGAACGGTAATCACTTTTGCGGCATTTTCACCTGTCAGGTATGTCGTTTTTCCCAGATGTAAAATGTCTACAAGATTGTCTGAGCTACGGATTACCTCATCGGCCTCAAAAAACATAACTGTTTCGATTTCGGGGTGATTTGGCAAAAAATTCATCATTCTTTTGTACGCAGTGCGGTACTTTGGCTTTTCAAAATAAATTTTAACAACCTCTAACCCGTCGAGTTCCGCTCTTTTGTATATGGGAGCAAGCTTTTCAACGAGCTTTTTCAAATTTTTGGGCTTGTTTGACCACTCAGCCTCTATATAAACAACTGTTTTTTCCATTTAAGTCGATTTCTTAGTAATTAGCATGTAAATATGATGATTAATAAGTATTATACGCAAAAATCATCATAATGTCTAGTAATTTATTCGGAATTTTAGTCTTATTTTTTAATAAATAGGATGTTAGTTTAATTTTATGGATAAAATCAAGAAAATAATAGGTCAAAGAATAAGATTTTTGAGAACTTCTCAGGATTTAAAGCAAGAAGCGCTGGCTGACAAAGCTGGTCTTGACCAGCGAATTATAAGCCAGATGGAAAATGGCAGAAGTCTGTCAATGAAGTCGCTTGAAGCCGTAATCCGCGCCCTTGGCGTCGATATCCCCGAATTTTTCAAACTGAACATCGTCGATAAAACCGACGAAGAAATTATTGAGGAAATAACAACCACGCTGCCCACCTTGTCAAGCAAGGATTTGCGCACCTATTATAAAATCCTCAAATCCATACAGGAACAGTAAAAATTCCGTCATCCGGCGCTCAATCTTCCCGATAATTCCGCACAAACTCCACCGCCTCATCCTTTGTACGCACCTCGGACGAAATCTGCGCCTCTTTAAGCGCCTTTATAATCCGCCCGAGAAGCGGCGACTGAGAAATGCCCAGAATTTCCATAATTTCCTCGCCCCCGAGCAGCTTTTCCAGCGGCTGAATCCGGTTTTTCGTTTCAATATAGCGGTTCATGAGATTTTTCAGCCCGTTAATATTGTCATTTACAATTTTTTCCGTAATATCGGGCCCTCTGGCTGAAAGCCTGTCACCGTAAGCAATCGCAATCACGTCAAAAACTTCCTCCTCCATTTTTCGGTAAAAACGCAGAACCGCTTTGTCCGTGTAGTTTTCGCCGGTCACAATACTGGCGGGATAAATGTGGAATTTTATGAGTTTTTGGACGTATTTAATCTGTTTTTTTGAAAATTTCAAATCCCGAAGCGGTTTTTCGACGATTTTTGAGCCGACATCATCGTGTTTAATAAACCTGTGACGCCCTGTTTCAGGCTCTATTGTCCATGTGTCGGGCTTTCCGATATCATGAAGAAACGCAGCCAATTTTAAAAATCCGAGGCGTTTTGCGCCGCAAAAGAGCGATTCAAAGTGGCTTTTCGCCTCCGGAGGCGCATTTTCACAAAACTCCTGCACATGCCCGACCGTTTCTATGCAGTGGCCAAGCAATGGCAGATGATGATGGGAATTCGGCGGGATTTTTCTGATTTTTTCAACCTCAGGAAAAATCAGCTCCAAAACTCCGCACTCATCCATCGCCAAAAGCACATTTTTAGCGTTAAAACCCGCAAAAAGCTTCACCAGTTCGGCATTCACGCGCTCTTTTGCGCTTTTTGAGAGTTCTTTAAAATGCTTTTTGATAATCCCCTCAAGTTCCGCAGAAATCCTGAATCCCAGCTCACTCTGGAACCTGAATGCACGCAAAATCCTCAAAGGGTCGTCGGTAATATTTTTTTCACTGATTTCGCGTATGATTTTTTCTTCAATATCTCTTATTCCGCCGCAAATATCGATAAATTCCCCCTTTTTCAGGTCAAAAGCAACAGAATTCATCGTAAAATCACGACGCCGCAAATCCTCCTCAATTCCGGCCCCCTCAATGTCCGCAATGTCAATATAGGTAACTTTATCAGGCAAAACAGCGCGGTAAATCCGGTTTTCCTCATCGAGCGGCACAAAATAAGCTCCCAGCCCGTCGCAAATCTCGCCGGCAAGCTCTTTTGCGCACCCCGCAGGCACAACCAAATCAATATCCGAGCTTTCGCGCCCCATCAGCAAATCCCGCAAAAACCCGCCAACAAGGCAGGTTTCGTACTTTTGGCAGTACGGCGCGATTTCTTTTAAGATTTTGTTATTTTCGATTGTTGATTTATAATTCTTCATCTTCAAGCTCGTAAATAATGTTTGAAAGTGCTGTTATTGCTGCGGTTTCTGCCCTTAGAATCAGTTTTCCGAGCGAAACCCTGTGTATTTTGTATTTTTTGAAAAGTTCAACTTCCCGCGCGCTAAAACCGCCCTCCGGCCCGATAATTACAAGGATTTTTCCGCGGTTTTCAACTTTTTTGAGTGCCTCTTTGAGCGTGCTTTCCTGCGACCGCTCCACGCACGCGATTACTGTTGCAAATTCGCCGGATTCGAGCAGTTTTTCGATTGTTGTGCGTTCAAAAACGGTCGGAATGTCTGTTCTTTCACATTGTTTGACCGCTTCGAGCGCGTATTTGTTCCATTTTTCGATTTTTGCGTCGATAACTGACGATTTAACCACAGTATTGTCGGTCAAAACTGGATAAATCCCCTTTACGCCCAGCTCCGTAGCCTTTTGGATTACAAGCGCCTGCGCGTCGCTTTTTAAAACGCCCTGCGCAAGAAAAAGTTCGGTTTTAAGAAAGTGATTCGCCTTTTCCCGGGTTAAAATGCCGGCAATTATGCACTGCGGACGAATCTCCAGAACCTGCGCCGTATAGCTCGTCTGGTTTTCGTCAACGAGCAGCAGTTTTTCGCCGGTTTTGAGCCTCATAACCCTTGAAAGGTGGTGGAGGGTGGATTTGTCCGTGATTTTTATGTTTTCGCCGTTTATGTCAGAGGTTTTTATGAAAAAATGAGGCATTTTGCTTCACCTACCTGTTCAATAACACCATCAAAACCGACAAATCCGCAGGCTTTACGCCGCCGATTCTTGAAGCCTGACCGAGGGTTGCGGGGCGGATTTTGGCGAGTTTTTCACGCGTTTCTGTCGAAATATGAACCATTTCATCGTAATTTATGTCGTCGGGGATTTTGATTTTTTCAAGTTTGTCCAGAACTTCAATCTGCTGGTTCTGGCGTTTTATGTAACCTGAATATTTCAGCTGAATTTCGGCTTCTTCGTAGATTTCACGCCCGGTTTGCGCCGATTTTATCTCATCGCTTGCTTCTTGAAGAATTTTGTAGGTAATCGCCGGACGTTTCAACAAATCAGCCGCTTTCATCCCTTTATCAATGCTTTCTCCGCACTGCGCAAGGGTTTCGTTGACCTCTTTTGTCGGGCTGATAGTGATTTTTGAAAGGCGAGTGATTTCCTCTTCAATTTTTTTCTGTTTTTCTTTGAATCGTTCAAATCTTTCGTCCGAAATCAGCCCGATTTTATGCCCCAGAGGCGTCAAACGCTCGTCCGCATTGTCCTGACGCAGCAAAAGCCTGTACTCTGAGCGCGAAGTAAGCATTCTGTAAGGCTCGGCAATGTCTTTCGTGACCAGATCGTCAATCAGCGTGCCGATGTAGGAGCTGCTCCTTGAAAGCGTAAGCATTTCCTGATTATTCAGATAATTAAAGGCATTAATCCCCGCAACAAGCCCCTGTGCAGCCGCTTCTTCATAGCCGCTCGTGCCGTTAATCTGGCCTGCGCAAAAAAGTCCGCGAAGTTTCTTCGTCATCAGGGTATGCGTAAGTTGAACCGCCGGAACGTAGTCATATTCAACCGCGTAGGCCGGTTTTATGATGTGAACGTTCTCCAAACCGGGCAAAGAATGCAGCATTTCGACCTGAACCGGCGCCGGTAGGCTGGTTGAAAAGCCCTGAACATAAACTTCGTAGGTGTCTTTGCCCTCCGGTTCGATAAAAATATGATGGGAGGGGTTGTTTGCGAATCTTACGACCTTATCCTCGATTGACGGGCAATAGCGGGGCCCCACGCCGTGAATCAGACCCGAATACATGGGCGATTTGTCCAGATTTGCCTTGATAATTTCGTGGGTTTTTTCGGTTGTGCGCGTCAAATAGCACGGATATTGCTTTCTGACAGGGCGATTGGGTTCAAATGAGAAGAAATTCAGCTCCTCATCGCCCGGCTGGATATCCATTTTTGAATAATCAATCGTTCTTGCGTCCACACGCGCAGGCGTACCGGTTTTGAGCTTTTTAATCTCAATTCCATGCGCTTTCAGCGAATCAGAAAGCCCGACAGCAGCGCGTTCGCCCATTCTTCCGGCAGGAGTAGATTGGAGACCAACGAAAATTCTTCCGCAAAGCGAAGTTCCAGTGGTCAAAATCACGGACGGAGCAAGGTATTGCAGTCCGTATTCATCCACAATCCCTCTCACTTCGCCATTTTCGACAATCAATTCAACTGCCATGGTCTGTTTTATTGAAATATTCTGCTCGGATTCAATCAGATTGCGCATAAAATAAATATATTCGCGCTTATCCGACTGCGCGCGCAAGGCTCTCACAGCAGGGCCGCGCGAGGAATTAAGCATTTTCATCTGGATGTATGT
>OHOP01000835.1_pt1 | contig 10955 bp, 8 predicted proteins | sample 1569821 | NCBI WGS metagenome assembly OHOP01 (sample SAMEA3879527, study PRJEB24766) | human gut metagenome | biome: human-associated habitat; feature: feces | place: USA | collected 1985/1987
TCCCTTTTCAAATTTTCTCCGGATACTCATGCTCACATTGCCGGAATTACTCTCACTCTCCGCCTGTGCAAATGCTGCCAGAATTGTCAGAAGTAATTCACCTTCTCCAGAAAGCGTGTTGATCTTCTGCAGTTCAAAATAGATGCCTACACCAAGTCTCTTCAATTCCCGTGAATACTTCAAAACTGTCTCCGTATTCCTTGCAAACCGTGATACGCTTTTTACAAGAATAAGATCAATACGGCCGTTTCTAGCATCTTTGATCATATTTATGAAACCGGGGCGCTTCTCCTTATAACCGGAAATCCCCAAATCAGAGTAAATGCCGACAAACTTCCAGTCAGGATTGCTTTCAATTTTGTCTTTGTAATAATGTATCTGATTCTCATAGGAATCTTCCTGTTCATCGCTATCCGTAGAAACACGCACATAAGCGCAAACCTTCTTACGCTCCAGTTCTCTTTCTACCAATGGATGGATCACTTTTATCTGCACCCTGCGCACCTCCTTCGTTTAGGGTAGTCTATATATCACTCTAAACCGCCGATTAGTCAAGCAATAGCGGCGCTATTTCTCGCAGAACTTTTTTCCGTAAAAAAGAGCGCCCGGCAGCTTCCGCCACCGGGCAAACCATCAAATTCTCTTTGCATAGTCAAGGGAAATCCAGCCAGCGCCGCTCTTGAGTTTACCCCAACCCGCAGTAGAACCCGTACCGGATTTGACCTCGGTAATCGTGAATACACCTTTCCCGGTATACTTCCCAGTCTTGGCATAATTCGTGCCGGGGCCTTTGCGGATATTCAGATCGGTTGCTGTTACCTGTACCAAAAAGGAACCAGTGGAACTTCCAGAACTGGTCTGCTTTCCAGTGTAAACTACCTTCCCGCTCTCATCGAATACAGAATACCCAGCATTGGAGTCAGCGCATCTCTTGGCGTTATCCAGATTGTTAAAAGCCCCCTTCTGAGTCTTAGCGTCCGACCAGCTTTTGCGGACACGGTATAAAACCGATCCTGTGGAGCCAGAGGAGGAACCTCCCAGTGCAGCCGTTACCTTGGAGGCCAGATCCCCAAGGCGGGAATACAGCCAGTCCCCCGGACAGGACTTGTTAGCAAACCAGCGATGGACGGTCAGCACCATCTCGTCAGATTTCGGGGTGTAGTTCAGCGTCTTGGCCTTATCGCCCAGCCAGAGCAGCTTGGTTTTGCCGTTGCGCCTGCAGATATCGGTGCAAAGCTCGATGAGCCGCTGGTACACCACATCCTTGAACGCATACGGCTCGGTATTGTCGCTGGCACACTCGATGGTGATAGCTCTCTGGTCGTTGGCTGCGGAGGAGGAGCACCAGGAGCGGTTTTTCTCTTCCACATACATCCCGACCCGACCGTCCACGCCGATGCCGTAGTTGCTGCTTGCCTGCCGGGATGCAGGCAGAAAAATATTGCCCAGAGTTTCCACCGAGCACTGACCCACCACGCAGTGCGGTGTGATGCGGTCAATGCTGTGGGTGCGCTGCCCAGAGTGGTTCGGGCTGAGTTTGGTGTAGGACACCAGGGGGCTGTTCGTGTAAGCCATGTTATTCATCCTCCTTTTCACTGCGGTCATGAAGCTGCTCCAGCACAGATTTCAGCTTCTGCGGAATGGGCAGTCCCAGGTATGCGGCGTTTTCCAACAGGGACACGCCCTCATTCGACAAATAGAAGAAAATGACGGCAGTACGCATCACCGAGCCGCTGCCGATGACGCGGGTGTCGAGAATATGCCCGATGCCAACCAGAGCGAAGATGAGCACCTTTTTGAAAATGCCCTTGAATCCGACTTCGCTGGACAGCTTCTTATCCACCACGGCGCACATGATGCCGGTGATGTAGTCGATGACTACGAAAGCCAGAAGCGCGTAAAGCAAGCCGTCACATCCTCCCAAGAACCATCCGAGCCAGCCGCCGATACCGGCGAATACCACCTGAATGGTCGTCCAGAATTCTTTCATGTTGTTTGTCCTCCTTTGAAATTAAAAATGGGTATGAAAAAAGTGACGCCGGAGCGTCACACTTTTCCGATGGCATAGATTGATACCTTGTAGGTTGCCGATGGTACCGTATTTGGTCTTACGGCAAATATCTTTCCGGGGTTGGTCGTTGTAGACCAGCTACTTGAGCTGCCACGCTCCACAAACATGGCGTAATTGCTGTTCTCCGTGGAGATATGGACATGAGGAATTTCCGCGAAGGTAAATGGAAAATTAGGGAGCGCAATTGCGCCGCTCTCATAGAGCACGCCCCATGCCGTCGAAATGGCGGTCGTAAAGGAATACTGACCCCAACATTCCGCTGTACCGCTTTTCCATTTACGGTAATTCCAGATGCCGCTTGTTCCTTGCTGAATGACAAAATCCGCAAGGGGTGAGCCATCCACCCGCATATCCCCGGCAACATCCAGCATGGCTTGTGGCTCCGGCGTGTTGATGCCGACTTTCTTTTTACGAAGCGCAATGAGCGGAGTCCCTTGCGGTACAGTAAAATACAGCTCCAGACTGCTCAAAGAATAGAGCTTGTCTTGGATCTGTAAGTGGAAGTCGTAGGAGCTGTTTGCATCCAGACTGCACAGTTCCAAATTGGAGTAGCTGAAAGAGGTTCCGCTTTTTGTCGTGCCGGAATAGACGCTGGTGTAGCTGCCGTAACTGCTCTCACTGGTTTTCTTGTACCGATACCGCACATAAACCACGCTGTTTTTCTGCGTCCCGTCTACGGTAACAGCAGAAATAGAGCCACTGAATTTGAGTTGCATTTCCGCTTCAATGTCGTTGGTTCGTCGGAGCGTCACCGAGGACACCTTCGGCTTTGCGTATGGGATGACCGTAATAGTTTGGGAAACGCTGGCGGTATAACCGCGGGAGTCCGTGACCGTGAGCGTGACCGTTACGCTGCCGGACTTGGCGATCTTTCCAACAGATAAGGCAGAGCCGGTAGTGTTAGAGGATGACAGCCCGTTGCAGGAAGCTGTGTAGTTGGAAATACTGGCACCGTTTTTTGCAGTTGCCGTTCCGGGCGTGACCTTGAGGGTCGAGTAGTTCTGAACGAATAGCTGGTCGTTGCCTGTGAGGTTTTTCGTGGTCGTGTAGCTGTCGGCATAAGTGAATCCGCTTATGGTTGGAGCAGAATTGGTTGCCGTGGTCAGTACAGTGGCGGTCTTGCTTGAGGTGCTGCCGATCTGCGTAGACCCGCTGTAAGACGAAACCGCAAAGGTACCTGTGAACGACTTGATGGATGCCATAGCGTTCAAAAGCGTTGTTCTCTGCGCCGATGTCAGCGTGACCGTGCGGTTCGCCGTGCCCTTCGACCAGGAAAGCCCGGAAATAGTCAGGATGGTCGTGCTGCCGTTTTTGAGCACCAGCGTATTGGTGTAGGAGGCTTCGTACACGGTCACATTGATGGTAATGGAAACCGTGGCATTGTCCGCCGTCACCGTGTTGACACTATTCACCACAGCACCGCCCAGCGTCTTGACTGTGGAACTGCCGGAAGTGCCGTAGACGTGGTTGTATTGCCGCCTTGCTCTGACCCTCACCGTATAGCTCGTGTTCGGCGAAAGCGAGGACAATGTTACGCTGGCGCTGGTGGATGCCGTCGTTGAGAACTGCGTCCAGCTCGAACCGCCGTTTGTGCTGTACTGCCAGATGTCCGCCGTGGCAGAGGATGTAGCGGAGATTTTGAACCCGTTTGCCGTGACATTCGATGTACTGAACGTAACTGTGGGAGCAGAGCGGTCAATGGTAGTCAGCGTCATGCTGCCGCCGTATTCCTGTGAACCGTAGATATAAACACGGGTCGAGAATCCGACCGCAATCGTTTTGCTGCCGTTGCTGTCATGAGCCACAGTAATCGTGCCGCTGACAGAACCTTTCTTTGCCGGGAAAACACGGTCATCCCAATAGGTACGGCCCTTTGAGTATACGGTCGTACCATTGATCGTTACAGTGGTCGTGTCAATGGTGTAGTAAGTGGATGCGCCACCGGTAGAGGTTAGCGTCCAGGAAAGTGTCGAGCTGTTACCGACCACATTCACGCTTTCTGAAATGTCCAGTTGAAGATAGCGCCCATCGTATGCCGCGCTTTTCCAAGTTGCCATAGCTTTCCCTCCTTAATCCAGAATGACGATGTTCAGCCCTTCGGACGCCGTTGGCATCGGGACAAACTTCGTTTTACCCACGGTCAGCTCGCCGTCCACCGTGGTTTTCTTGGTCTGCGTTTCGTCCTTGTTCAGGGTGAAGATCACCTCGTCGTTGTAATAACCGGCGAACTCCGTGTTTGTGATGACCGTCCGCTGAGACGATGCGCTGTTGGATACCTCGATGCCCCGCTTGTCGATCTTGACCTCCTGCGTGTAGATCTCGTTGGGAGCAGGCGTCCACTTTCGGGGAATCGCTCCTTCGGAAATCATGATGTCGGCGAGATAAATGGACGCATCCCGACAGTAGCAGTAAATACGCAACGTGGGGTCGGTCACATCCGTGAGCGTTACGGAGTAATCCGTCCAGTCAAACGCCGTGGACTTATTGAACAGGTACTTGGTTTTGTTCCCGTTGTAGGTCACATAGAAATACCCGGACATGGTCGAGGTTTTCTTTGCCCGAACCGAGATCGTATAAGTGCCGGGAACCACACCTCGGATGTACTGCGACAACGAGGAGTATGCGCCCAGCACAAAGCAGGAGTCGGAAATGGTGTTGTTTTGCGTATCTGTGGAGGCATCCGTTTTCACCGTACCGGAGTAGCTCCAATCATCCGTGATGCCGTTCAGCCCGGAAGAGTTCTGCACATAGTTGATGCCGCCGATGTACTGCTCCTGCATGGTGACGGACAGCCCGTCCACCGTGTGTTCCAGTTCCGAAACCCTACTCTCGGAATTCAGTATCCGTTCCTCCAGGACACCCTGGTCATTGGACACTGTTTCCACCGTTTCGGTAAGGGTCGCCACATAGCTGTTCAGCCCGTCGATGGTCTGCTGAAACTGTGCGTCCTTCTCGGTCAGAATGGAAATGGTGGTGCGGATCGTTTCAATGTCGTTCTGCACCACCCATTCATTTCCGTCCCATATTTTCGTTTCCGGCGGGGTCACGGAGGTATCCACCCAGAGCTGCCCCTCATAGGGGTTCTCCGGCGGCGTGTCCGAGGTGACCACATCGCAGAGACTGATAATCGTGAACTGTGCCGATGCGATCATCTCACCACCTCCTTAAAGCGCCACAACGACCATGAAGGTTGCCTTGGTATCCACATCGGCGCTGGACACCGACAGCGTCTTACCGGTCTTGCTGCCGTTGGTTCCCCAAGAGGTGTCGATTGCGCCATCCTTGTTGTACTTCGTCCATGTGTAACTGCCGTTTCCGGCTGCGTCCACCTCGGAGCCTGCCTGATAGCAGACGGCGGTCAGCACGGTCGTGCCCTGACCGTTCTTGAATACATCGCCGCCCGTGGAGGTGACGATGATCTGCAGCGGGTCGGAGTTGTCGATGAAGGTCGCCACATCGAAGAACTTCGTGTTGTAGGAAGCAGATGCGGAATCTGTGTCCTGGGCGCAGCACTTGAATACGGCGTAGCTGTCCACCGCTGCGGCGTAGACCGTGAGCGTATTGGTGGCCGTGCCGGTGTATTTGTCGGCAGTATCCGAGAGCTTGCGCCAGCCGATGCCGAAGTCTGCATCGTATCCGGTAGAAGAAGTGGCAGTGACGGAAGCGTCCATGACCGCCCACTTGTAGCTGACCTTGGTGGTGTCCACCGTAGAGCCGCGCCACAGCTCGGCCTTGGCGGTCAGACTGGCGACCTCCTCGTTCTTGAACACATTACCGTTGGGCGTGGTGACCAGCAGGTCAACGATGCCGGAGCCGTTGACCACACGGGAGAAGGAAATGGTCAGCGGATGGGTCAGCGACAGACCGGTGCTTTCGTCCTTATAGGTGATGACGCAGCGGTAGTCGATGCCGGGCAGCTCTGCCATGACATTGGCCTTGACCGTGAGAATGTGGCTCTTGGCACCGCTGAGAGCATAGTTCGTGCCTGCGGTGATGGCGGTGTTGCTGTCGCCCACATACCACTTGACCGAAGTGACATTGGCGGTGGCAATCTGGTCGGCAGTGGTGCCGATAACATACAAACTGGGCGTCAGAACGAGGTTCTTCGTTTTCCAGTCCGGGGTATAGCTCCCGTTGTCGGGGTTATACATCTGTGTCTTGGCGAGGTTCGAGCCGATGTACCCCGTCAGCGTCAGTGCGTCGTTGTAGTCGATGATGGTAAACTGACCTTGTGCTTTGCTCATATGAGAAGCCTCCTTTGAAGTTGTTGTATCAGAAACGGACGCTGTGCCGGTTTCTGTTGTGGGTTCTGCGGTTGCCATAGTAAATTCCTCCGTTATAACAGGCTCTGCCTGGTCGTGGTGTCGATGAGGTCACAATAAAAAGTGGCGCGGATTTTGACATCCGCACCGGTGATGACCACGGACTTTGCGCCACCGAAATGCTGCTCGTTCCAGACTTTGTCCGCTTCCGTATCCTCAGACACCCTTGTCCAGACAAACTGGTTGGCATCCAGCGTGTCGGTGATGTCTTCGTCCCAGGAGTACACCTTGGCAGAAAGCAGTGTTTTCACATTGCCGTTTTTGAAGATGTTCCCGTTGGACGAGATGATGACCAACCGGAGCATTTTCTGCTCCTCAATGGTGGTAATGCGGTCGCTGACCTCGGTGACCTCTTTGCTGGTGGCGTAGGCACGAAGCACGACTTCGCCGCTCTCCAAATCCCACCATGACGAGCCGTCCTGCGACTGGATGACACCGGCCTTGATGATGTTCGCCACCAGTGAGCCGGAGGTGATGAAGTCTGCGACGATCTGACCGTCCGCCGTGATGGCGGTTTCATAGGGACCGTTGTAGCCGTTATGGGAGAAGCCCAGACCGCCCACATTCCACCGCCAGACGTTCACGGCTTCGTCAATGGAGGGAGCGTCCAAAATGAGCAGCTCGTAGGGCTGCCCGCTTTCGCTGTCTGTGTTAATAACCACATAGCCGCCGCTCTGACCGGTGATAAGCCCAGTGGCCTTGCCGATGGCGGTTTGGAGCAGCTTTGGAAAGCGTCCTACCGTGGATTCCACCTTATCAACCGAGGACTGCACCTCGGAGATGGTGGTGATCATGCTGGACTTGCTCTGACCGAGGGAAATGCTCTTGTACCGCTCGGCGAGGGTATCGTACACGGTTTCAATGACCATAGCCGACACGCTCACACCAAGCAGTGAATGCCGAATGGTGACGGTATCGCAGAGGTTGACCCGCTCCAGCAGTGCCGAATACTCCGGCTGTTTCCAGAGCGGCTCAAAGGACACCTTCACCGTGGGGATAGTCGCTCCCAGCGGATTTGCCTTGATGTAACTGTTTGCTTTTGCTCTGAGGGCTTCCTCGGTCACAACTCCGTCAAACTGGTCGGAGAAATCCATGATGAGCGTTTTTGCCCGGACGATCTCCGAGGTCACAATGGGGAGCGTGACCTCCGGCAGCGTGACCACCGTTTCGGTGTCCGTGCCTTCCGGTGTGTACACGGCATATGGGAGCAGTGCGGTATACACACCGCTGTTGTCCTCGTCCTGCTCCATGGCGGTGAGATTCTTGCCGTATTCAATGACCACTCCGGTCTTCTGCCCACGGTGCGAATGGAACTTTACCGTGAAGTTGTCCCATTCAAACTCACCATACCATTTGGAGAGCATGGAACCTTCCGTGCCGCCAAGGCAGGCTCGGACACTTTTCGGTTGGGTGACGGAAAATGCCTTTGCATCCGAGTAGTTCGTCCAGCCGGCAAAGCGTGTATCTCCGGCAAGAAGCTGAGAGAGGATAAGCTGCGGAGAGCGGCTATCAGTACTGAACGGCAGCACCGGCACATTGGCAAGGTCATACGAAATATGCTGACCGTAGATGGTGACGATACCGTTGAGCGGCTTCGTGATACGGTAAATACGGAATGCCTGGTCGGCGGCGGTGTCATTGGGTTTTGCCTTGATGATGCACTCCTTGGTGATAAGCCCATAGTGCTGTCCACTGACCGGGTATTTGAGCAGGCACTCAAACACACCGTTTCGCTCTTCGGTGACTTCGCAGGAAATAGTGTCCGTCAGTACGCCAAGACCGAAGGTCGAAAAAGTCGTAGCATTTGCGGGATAAAGTACGGGAATCATAGGCTGTCACCTCCTTCTGAGCATAAAAAAACCACCGGAGATTTCTCCACGGTGGGTTGGGTTGAATGATTCAATTTTGTTCGACAAACTGGAATTTGTACGTCTTACAGTTTTATCTATTTAGAAATTATACCAATAACATTTTCGGTTTTTTCAGACCATTTCTTTCTTTTATAATCCAAGCCAATGCTTTCAACATAAACGCATTTTTCTTCTGTACAGACTTTTTTGTTCAAGTATTCAATAAAATCCTTTTCATTAAACCAATCTTTTATGTATATTAAGCGGTCTCTTCAGTTCATATGGAAACGTTCTCGAATATAGGGGCACAATTGCTCATTTGGGCATTAATCCGTTTCTTTTTAGTGATAATAAAAAAGCATACGCAATAGCTATTCCTAAGAAACCGGCAACGGCATCAGCAAAATCGGGAATGTTCAGAATTGGAAAAACAAGTTCGTACCCAAGATTAAATGCGGCAATCAATAGCCCTATTACCGTAACAGCCTTCATTCCACCTCCGAATATAAGAACAGCAAATCCCAAAGCCACCAAGACCATAAGTGAGAGAGAAAAATTGGTTACATGAAGAAGAATATAGTCTGGCAATAGTTGAAGTGCAGGGACAAACCAATTAAGAAGTCTAATGAAAAACAGGAGCCATGAAAGAATGATTGTGCACAAATAAATTACTAAATATATTTTCTTTACTTCGTATTTTACCGTAACCTTTCTTTTACCTACCCCATCTCTGTAACCCCTTATTTTAACAAATTCCGATTTGTCATTCTGATTTTAAGAAATTATACCATACTTTTATGAACTTTTCAACTGCCTGTATTTACAAGCACCGCCACCTCGGAACGACCTCAACCCGCCGCACATTTCCGGCGCAGGCGATGGAGTTTTCTCCGGGCTTCAGCACCGGAAAGCCCTCACCGGTGACGGTATCGTTTTTGAGAACGGTACCCTTGTAGCAGTTCATGTGTTCGCTGTCGATTTCAATGTACTCGTCCACACCGGCGAAGCCCCAGGAGCTTGTGCCCTGACCCTCCGGCCGAACCATGAGCCGAATCAGACCGCTGCCATAGATTTTGATATACGGTCGGCTCTCAAAAGCAGTCGGATTTGTAATTGTCAGTTCGGATGCGTCTACTGCCACTGTTTGCTGCCCCTCCAAGCTGTACTTGAACGGCTTGCAGTTGAAGGTCACGGTGAAGCAGCCGATTTTATTCAGTTGCTCCTCAATATCCAGATTGCCGGAGATGACACCGTAACGGAAATACTCCGCATCGTAGGAATCGGTGATCTCGTGGTATCTGTCCGGCTCGGAATACAGCCACCCCTTAATGTCCCGCAGGTCGGATGCAAGGGCGGCTACGTTCTTCCGTGCGAGGAACACCGTGTAGCTCACCTTGATGTTGGCAAAGCGGCGGTTGGGATTGATGATATCTCCGCTCCGACCGGGAATGGAGATGAACTCCGCATCGTACTCCGGTGCGGAGAACACATCCTTCTTCTCGATATGCAGGCCGAAATCAGCGGAACTGCGGCCGTTGTAGGTAAAATAGGTCATGCAAATACCACTCCTTTCCGCTGGGCGAACTGGTTCGCCGTTTCCATGACTTCATTGGTTAGCTGACGGATGTCCTCACTGCTGTAATTGTTGAAGTTCGTGATGTTCAGGGCGATGGTGAAAGCGGATGCCGCCTTTCCGGCCACACCGTCCACGGCAGAGCGGATCGAGCCGTTCACGTCAAAGTCGGTGGGCAGAGCCGTCTGCATATCGTGAGCAAGGTCGCCCATGACGCCGTTGATGTCCTCCGCCATCCCTTCGGCGGCTTTGACCGCTTCATCGCCGTTGTCGTCAATGGAACCGGCAAGACCCTTAACCAGCATTTCACCGACCCATGCCATTTCCTTCGAGGGCGAATGGATACCGAAGAAATCGCAGATGCCGTCCCAGATGGAGGAGATCCACCCGGACACCTTATCCCACAGCCACGAGGCAAGCTGGGTAATACCGCTCCACAGTCCCTTGACGATGTTGCCGCCGATCTCCACGATCTTATACATCAGAGAGCCGAAGGCTTTCACGATACCCGCAATGATCTGCGGCACGGCCTTTACGATCTCCACGATAATGGTGGGTAGGTTTTCAATCAGCGCAACGAACAACTGCACGCCCGCCATGATGATTTTATCGATGTTTCCAATCAAGGCATTGACAATGCCGGAGATAATTTGCGGAATCGCCTGCACGATAGTCGTGATGATCTGCGGCAGGGCTTGAATGAGAGAAATCAGCAGGTCGATGCCTGCCTGAATAATGAGCGGTATCGCATTCAGCACCGCATTGATAATGCCGTCAATGATTTTCGGAATGGCTTCCACGATAGCCGTGATGATATCCGGCAATGCGGCAACAAGCGAGGTCAGAAGCTGAATGCCCGTTTCAATGATCTGCGGGATGGAATCCAGCAGAAAGGTAATGATGCCGTTGATGATCTCCGGCAGGGCGGCAATCAACACGGGTATTGCGTCCAAGAGTCCCTGCGCAAGACCTGTGATAAGCTGTAAGGCTGCGTCAAGGAGCATCGGCAGGCTGTCCACCAGACCTTGTACGATGGTAACGATAGCCTGCACCGCTGCCGGGATGAGCGTGGGCAGTGCATCCGCAATGCCGGTCACCAGCGTGGACACCAACTGAACCGCCGCGTCAATAAGCAGGGG
>OHOP01000840.1_pt1 | contig 10911 bp, 9 predicted proteins | sample 1569821 | NCBI WGS metagenome assembly OHOP01 (sample SAMEA3879527, study PRJEB24766) | human gut metagenome | biome: human-associated habitat; feature: feces | place: USA | collected 1985/1987
TCAGAGTGGTCAAGTAGAAATTGATGGTACTCTTTACACACTTGATGATAACGGAAACGCCGTAGATGATAACGGTGAAATTAAGTTCACAAAAGAACAGATTGATGCAATGTCTGATGAAAATGCTAATGAATTAGACGGTGATTATATCGAAGCTATTTCAAAAGCCAGTGGCATTGTTATTAAAGATGAGAAAGGTGAACCTGTTAAGTTTGAACCTACGATTGAGGGTTTTGCTAAACGTGAAGCTGCTGTAAAAGCTCTTGGTGAACGAGAGGGTTTTGCAAAAGGTTTTAACGAATTTTTAGCTAACAATCCTGATATTGCAGCTCTGGTTGAATATAAGAGTAAGTTCGGTACAATCGAAGGTTATTCGGCAAATGTAGATTATAGCAAAGTTGAAATCAAAGATGATGATAACTTACTTGCTGATTTAATCTATAAAGCTGAAATTCAAAAAGGTACTTCCCCGGAACGTGCCAAACGAATTGTTGAGTTTGCAAAAGCAAATAATACTCTTAAAGATGATGCAACTGAAAGTCTTAACTGGTTGCGTAAAACTCAAGAGAGTGAGATTAAAGCAATTCGTGAACGTGAGGCCAAAGAAATGCAGGCTGAACTTGAAAAGGAAATTAAATACTTTGGTGTTTCTTATGAAGATGACGGTACTGTCAAAGTTCATAATGCACCGGGTAGTCTTTATGATTTAATTGTTGTTAAAGGTCAGATTGGAGAATACGCTCTTCCGAAAGAAGGTCTGAGAATTAAGACAACTGATGGTGAGAAACTTGTTTCTCGTCAAGAGTTATTTGATTATTTCTCTCGTCCTGTTCAAGAGATTAATGGAATGGTTTATAGTCAAGCGCAGATTGATGAGATTAATCGTCTTTCTAATCCTGCTGAATTGGCTATGCGATTTATTATGAATCTTGATGGTGGAGTTGACCAACTGATTAAAGCTGAACTTGCTAAAAAAGAAGTTAAACGTCTTCGTTCATTAGCAAGTAAGACTGGTAAAAACAATGGTAATCCCAGAGTCCAAAAGACTGCAAAGGATGATAAAATTGTTTTACCTATTAAATAAAGCAAATGTTCTTGCCTTATAATAATAACTTAACCAAAAATCTAATTTACAATGCGTGAAATTGGAACTGTAAAATTTGACTCGAATCAATATACAGATGCTAATATGCTTCTGAATTTTGATTTGATTGACCCTGTTAAACTTAATCGTAATCTTACTTATCTTTGGGGTAAGGATAGTGACAAGTATCCTCTTCTTACTCTTACTGAGGGTCAGGGTGCTGTTACAACAAAAGTTAAGCTGAATGGTGGTGATACTCAATATACTTGGGAAATTGCTCCTCGTCAGCGTGTTACTTCTCGTCTGAAAAAGCTGGTATCTGATAAAACTGCTATTCAGCCTTACGGAACTGTTGAGGTTGAAATGGAGGATAATTGGTTTATTTATCAGCACACGGCTATTGCTCCGTCTGGTATGCAATGGCGTATTCAGAATGAGGGTATTGCTACTTCGACTGGTGGATACGTTTATCGTTTTACCAATATGTCAGGTGCTCCTATTTCGGCTGATGCTGTTGCAAAAGACTTCATTAGTGGTGCTATTTGGGCATTAGGTGCTTCGACTATTCCGGGTAGCAAGTCTGACGGAAACCGCTCGAATAACCAGTCGTTCAGCAAGGCAACTAACCAGTATGGTTACTACCGTTTCTCGAAAGAAATTGCTGGTAACATGGGTAATAAGGTTGTTAATATTGCTTTTGATACTGCATCTGGTGGTGAGCGTAGTCTTTGGATGCCTTACGAAATGAAGATGTGGGAAATCATGCGACGCGAGATGCTCGAAGAGGACTTGTGGTTCTCGGAGTACAACCGTGATTCGAATGGTATTATCCACTTAAAGGATGAGAAGACTGGTGAGGCAATTCCTCGTGGTGCTGGTGTTCTTGATATTCTCAAAGCTGTTGGTAATTATGAAACGTATTCTGTTCTGACACTTAATCGTTTCGACCGTATCATCACTCGTATCTTTGACAATCGTATTGATTCTACCGTTGAGGAACTTGTTCTTTATTGCGGTAAAGGTTTCGCACGAATGTTCAATGATGCTATCTATTATGATGCTCGTCTTAAGAATTACTTTGTAACTCTTGGTGATAACGAGATTAAGAGCGATGGTGAGATGATGTCTTATGGTAAGTATTTTAACCGTTATAAGATGTTTAATGGTAAGATTCTTACTGTTAAGATTGTTGATATGTTCGACCACGGTATTCGTGCTCGTCGTGACCGTGAAGCCGGTAATATGTATCAAGGTCTGCCTATTACTTCTTATAGTGCTGTATTCCTTGACCATACTATGGGTTCGAATGGTGAGCGTAATATTAAGTTTGTTTGTGAAGAGGGTCGTGAGTATAAAGTAGGTGTCTATAAAGGTATGGCTGAACTGCCTGCTTCGTGGGGACTTGCAAGTGGTACTCAACTGTCGGATACGAAGGATATTGCTTCTTATGAAGTTCTTGGTTCGCAAGGTATCAATATTGATAATCCTACTACTTCGTTCTGGCTTGATTTAGCTCTGAACTAAACACCCAATTTGAGTAGTAATAATCGAAAGGTTATTACTACTCATTAACATATAAAAGATTGAATAACTTAAAATGTTAAAAATATGATTAAAGTTAATCGTTCAGTTCGTATTGAATGGAGGAACAATCCTTCTTCTTTTGAACTTCGGAATAAAGATGCTTTCAAAACTGACTTTCTTCGTCTTGGTTCTGCTATTCGTCCTGTTAATGAACTGCTGAGCCGTAGTGAGGAAATGCGAGTTCTTCTTCCTACTGTTGTTGGTGTATCTCCTATTGATAGTTCTTGGCAAGAACGAATCACTACATACTTAAATGATTTTCTTCTTGAGATTCCTGTTCATGGCTTAGAGTTCGATACTTCTTACGTTTTAGATTTAGGTAATCCTGCTCTGAAAAGTAATATCGATGAACTTATCGGTAAACTTAAAAAAGCTGATAAGATTAAGAATGAAACTGGTTCGGAACTTGAAGCTATTGTTCTGAAACGGATTAAGGAACTTGATGAAACGGAACTTTATAAGTATGTTACTTTTGTTAATATTCCCGATTATATTAGTTGGAGATATTGCCTTTTAAGTAGCAAAGTTGCTAATAAAGTTGAAGACATTAATAAAAGCGTCAATATTCAGTTTTATCTTACTTCGGATAGTGAGCGTAAAGCACTCAAAGCTGCTCGGACGAAACTTCGCACTGATGCTCTCAAGAAATATACGGAGCTTATTAATAATCCGAATAGCGCACTTATCGACAACGTTGTTGTATCGACAGGCAGCGTAGGTGATTATTCAGAATTTATGGCAATGACTGCCGATGATAAGCAATCTGTTCTTCTTGAACTTATTGACAGTGACCCGCAGAAGTTTATTAGTATTGTTGATGATAAACATCTGGAGATGAAAGCTAAGATTACTATTTATCTTTGGATGAATATTATTCGACAACTTCCGAATAGTTCTATCATTGTCGATGCTTCTAATCCGGAAAATGTTATTGGTAATAACATTAATGATGCTATCTCGTATTTCTCGAATGATAACAACAAAGGTATTGTTGCCGAGTGGAACGCGAAGTATCGTAGTTTGAAAGGTTAGTCATGTATGAAACGGTAAAAGAGTTACACATCGAAATAGAGCAACGAATACAGCAGATAACATCTAATAGACATCGGAGTATTGCTCCTCAGTTCATTGATATGATGCTGAATCGAGCTGCCGTTAAATATATACAAACTAAATCAAATAGGAAAACTAATTATAAAGGCGAAGGTCTTGAAGATAGTAAAAAACGTGTAGATGATATTCAATCATTAAAGCGTGAAACACCGTGGCTTAAACTTAAACGTGATAAGCAAGATACGGATTATCCAAATAGAGCTTTCGTTATTCTTCCGGGTGATTATCTAAAACTTATTTCTTCTACTTCTCGATTAACTTATGGTAAAGCTCGACTTGTTGAGAATTTACATGAGGTTTATCCTGATGATAAAGTTAAGAATTTATATTATCATCTAATTGATTTGTCTAAAATTACCTTAACTGGTGATGAATTTAATGGACAAATTATTGTTAATGGGAATGAGATTGATATTTCAGATATTCTTTCTCTTTATGATAGTGATTCAGATAAGATTGATTTGTATGAAATTGCAGGTTTGACTTGTGATAGATTACGTCAAGCTCTTTCTAATGAATATAATGTTTATTGGGAGAATCTAATTGGTCGTTATTATAAAGATTGTATTATTATTACTTCTAATGCAAAAGATGAAATTGCATTGAAAGTTAATAATACAGACATTCCTGTTATTACTTATAATACTACTTATGACGAGTTCGTAAATATAGGAAATAAGTTTTCTGAAAATGATTTAATTGCTACCGAAAATATTCGAGCTACTCTAAATAACTTCTATGGTAATAAAAATAGACATCTTAATCCAATAAGTGAACTTGTTGATGATAGGTTGTTTGTTTATTACGGTAATGATTTTTGTGTTGATGCGGTTAAGATTTCATATATTAAGAAACCACGTCTTTTTAATATTGATATTAACCAAATGTCAGATATGGAAGTTACACCTGATTTCATAGATAGTGTAGTTAGCGATATTCTTCTTGTTCTTAAAGATGACAGTTTTAGTGCTGTTAAACAACAATCAAATTTAGAATAGAAAATGAAAAGTGTAATTGTCGCAAATGATTTTCTGACAACACTTGCTAATAATGATGTTAGCAAGCTGACTCGCGGACAAGCTGTTCTTCTTAATTCGGCTGGTAAAGTCGTTGCAGCTGCTTCGGATGTAAAGGATGATGAGATGTTGCAGTTTGTTCTTGGTCTTGGTGATGGCAAGGTTAAACGCGGCGTTTGGATTAATCCTAAGTGGTCGAAGCAACATAAGGAAAAGTATCTTGCTCCTGCTGGTAAAACGTATAAGTTTACGAATCTCGTAGCTAATCGTGGTATTGGTTATCAAGGTTTCGACGCTGAGGTTATTATCTCGTGTAAGCCTATTAATTCGTTTGGTGGTTATCCTCTGGAAGTTTACAATGCCAGCGTAACTATCAACGGAATTGATGAAGCAAGTGCAGATATTATTGCTCGTCTGAAAGTTGAGGTTGAAAAGACTTTGACTAAGATTAATGCTCGTTTTGGTGCTGATAGTATCACGATTGATGATTTCACTGAAGCAAGTGTTACGTTCACTGGCGCCGCAGGTTTTGAGTATTATGTGACGTTTGATGGTATTCTTCGTGCTACACTTGAAGAGGGTACTGAGAATCAAACTCCGGTTGGTACTTATGACCAAGTTGCTAAACTTGAGAAAGAAGCAGATGTTGCCGGCGTAGGTTATAATCCTAATTTCAAGGAATATGACCGTATTTATGGTGATATTTTTACAGCTACCGAGGGTGTTATGTATGACACTTATGTAATTACTTCTCGTGCTGATTTCACACATCCCTTTAATTTACATACAGAGGGTTTACAGGTTACTCAATTTATTGCTATTGACAATACTAAAACTTCTGCAATTACTGCACTTGAAGGGGTATTAGCACTCATTAAGTAAGAAATTGATTTGTTAAAAATGTAACCACAAGGATAACTCCTAATGCTATTAATTGTGGTGTTAGGAGTTATTCTCTTAATGATGCTAATGTTATGTGACAAGTGGGCGTGCAACCTCCTGCCCCACCGGGGAGCGAGGCCGCAGGCCGAGCCATACAAGTTGCACCATTATTATTATTAATCGTCATATAACAATAAATACGATTAGTATTATGATAAAGAGAATATGGAATACAATAACTACTTTTTTAAGTGGTTATTATTCAGAACATAAAGACGATATTATTATTGGTTTCGTCATTGCTACTGTCGTAGGTATTTTATTTAAGGCTACTGTTGCTACTTGGTTTATGAGTTTATGGATTACATTAGCTTATCAAATCATTATTTGTGGTATTCAAGCTGCAAGAAAGAAAGCAATAATTGGTCTTAAAATTCATCCTATTATTATTAACTTTGTAGTTGGAGTATTTATTTCGTTATTGTTCTTGGTATGGCAGTAATTAATCTTCGAAATGTTGTAGCGCTCGGTGTACTTGAAGATGGTGTATATCCGAGTGTTTATAATGGCCAAACCGGAGAATATATTGGTACAGTAGATGGTGAAGGTGCTGGTGTTAAAACAGTTCCTACATTATATATGTACTATCGAAAGAATGGCCACCTATATTTATATAGGACAAAGGAGAGGATTGAAATAGACTTAACTAATGTAACTGCTTACGATAATAGTGCTCTATTTAAGCTAACTGAAAAATCTGATATTAGTTCTGCAAAGATTACCGAGTTTGAATCTCGAAATATTGATGTAGGACATTATGAATATAAAGTTCCGTGGGTTAAATCAACTCAACAGTATCTTTATATACTTGTACCGATTGTTCGTTCTATACATACAATTACAGTACAAGGCATCATAAGTAATCAGATATTCACTCTTACTGGTATTTATGTTCATGAGGGTAAATCTTGGTGGATTTATCGGACGAATGTAAAGACCAATTTTGATTTTAATGATGCTGTTAATGAGATTCTTGATGTTCAAGTATATGTTCGTGAGCTTACAGCAGAGGACTTAAATCCTATTGAACAACTTACAAAACTTTTATTTGAACATATTAATAATAAGTTTAATCCTCATGAGGTAACAAAAGAACAAGTTGGTCTTGGCAATGTTGATAACACTGCCGATATGGATAAACCTGTATCTCGACCTCAGAAAGAGTATATTGATGCTCTTGAAAATAGGATTAAAGGTTGGTTCAAACAGTTGAATGTTTGGATTAACAATCATGTTGCAGAAGTTAATAAGAAGTTTCAAGATGTTTGGGCTGCTATAAACAAGAAACTTGATAAAGAAGATTACGAGAATGATAAAGATAATTTCAATGCTCATATTCGTAATTATGATAACCCTCATAGAGTTACTGCCGCACAAGTTGGTTTACCAACTGCCGCAAGTGACATTGAGAAATTAAAACAAAAAGCTCAAGAACTTCAAGGTTTGCTTATTAATAAGCAAGATAAAACTTCTGAAGAACTTGTTACTGATAACAAACGTATTGTAGATGCTATTAATGAGATTTATGGTATTGTTGTAGAACATAATAATCATGTTCGTAGCAACAGTATTAATCAAATTGAAGTTACAAGCGAAATTCCTACTACGTTTGAAGATGGTACACTTTGGATTCGTATTCCTCGAAATGAAGAAGATTATATAACAATTAAGATTGAAGCTGTTCCGGTTGATTCTACTATACGAATGATTAATTCGGAAGGTAAAGAATCAGCAGGTATTGGTAGTGCAAGTCTTGAATGTTTAATTCAAAGTCGTTTACATTATATTGTAGAAAAAGAGAATTACATTACAAAAGATGTTTATATCGATGTAGGTGTTGAAGATACGACAATTAATGTTGTTCTTACACCTAAGACTAAAAAGACATTAATTGTAAATGCAACTCCTGATAATGCTTTAATTATATTTACTGATAAACCTTCTAATGTAGTTATTGCTCAAGGTACTGGTACTCTTACATATGAAACTTATGACCCGCGTGATATTTTAATTCAGGTTAGTGCAAGTGGATATGAAACTTACGAAGAGCGTATTACGTTAGATGAGAATATAATTCGTGATATTACTCTTACAGCTCTACCAGTTGAACAAGGTGCTGTAAGTCTTACGGTAGTCGATAGCGAAACAAAGGCCAAAATAGCCGCATACGTCTATGATAAGGACACGGGTGGTATATTAGGTCAAGTCACAAAAGATACGCCGCTACAACTCACCGGAGATGTCAATACGAGCCGAATTTTGAGGTTTGTTTCGTCGGGTTATATAGAGGTTGAACAACTGGTAACTTATGCAATTCCTACCGCAGAAGTTACTATTGAAATGGATAAAGTTCCAGTTCAATCTGGTACTATCTATGCAACTGCTGTAAATACTGAATCTACTGCTTTAGACGGTGTTACGTTTGAGTATAAACTCAGTATTGAAAGTGATTGGAAACCTCTCAATAATGATGAATCGACTGCTGGTAAATCTGAGGCTGTTACAGCTCCAGTTGGAACAAGTGTTGATTTCCGAGCTTCTAAAACTGGTTATATAACTAACACTGGAACTGGTACGATTAATTCTACTGGTGAACATAGTGTTACTATTGTACTTGAAGAGGTTCCGCCTGAACCTACTACTAAACAATATTATATCCATGCTGTAACTGAGGAATCTGTTAATATCACAACAGGTGTTCATGGTTATTTATGGAATAATAATAATTGGGTTGAACAAACTTTGCAAGGTGGAGCAATGGGATTTGCTTATACTGGTGAACCCGGAACTTCTATTCGTGTTAAGTTTACTGCTACCGGATACAACGATACTGAAAAAGATATTGTTTTAGAAGATGGTAGTACAGAGCCGATTGATGTTAAAGTCGTAATGACAGAGGAAACTCCTCCTCAACCTACAACTAAGGAATATTTTGTATTCGCTGTTACTGAAAAGAATACACCAGTTGAAACAGTTACTGCTGCTTCTGTATTAGTTGATGGTGAATGGATGCCTCAAGATTTACGAACTGTTGTAGCAAGTATCGGATTTAACTATACTGCTATACCGGGAACTGTTATTAAAGTCAAATTTGTTGCTACTGGATTTATTACTGAAGAAATTGATGTTATTCTTCAAACTGAAAGTAATGAATCTTTAATCGTACCTGTTACTCTTCGTTTTGAGGACGGTATTGATTATATGCAAATCGAAGGTGACGGTACTAAACATCCTATATTTAGGGTTGGTAATGTCGAATCTAATTAACGGTTTAATGATATGAAAGAATCAGTAATTCGCAAAGTATTTTGTGCCTTAAACTGGCCTCCGAAAGCTGGTGCTTTTCAGAAGTTAATTACTTTTGTAGTTGAAGGTTTAGCCACTAAGGCTGAATCTTCAACTGTTCAACAATTACAAACAAAAGTAGAAACTCTTGAAAGTACTGTTAATACATTACAAGAAACTATTACTACTTTAAGTGGTAAAGTAAGTACATTAGAGAGTAATTATACTTCTTTGGAAAGTCGTGTGACTGCTCTTGAAACACCACAAAGTTAATAAAATTCTACAACTATGGCACAACTTAATCTTCTTGAACGAGCTACGGAAGCTGTCGTAATGCTTAATGGTAATCGTCGGCAGGTTCTTGATATGTGGCTTAATGGTAAAAAAGTTTGGCCAATAGATGAACCTGTTGTAGAATTAGCTGTTGATAAAACTCTTGTTATTCTAAATAAAGATAATAATTATCATGATACCATAACTGTTTTCGCAAGTGATACAGCTGAATGGGAATTTGGTAATTAGTTTGTTATTATAGTTAATCGACCAAAAAAAAAACAAATGGCAACTATTCCGAGTTATTTATCATGGGTTCCTAAAACTGGTACTGGAAATGCACAGATTAAGATTAATTCTGTGAGTCCTTATACTGGTCGTGCCGATAGAAGCACTCGAGTTCCCGGTAAGATTGTTGGAAAGTCTAACGCAGTTACAGTCACGGTTCTTGAAAAGGCTGCTGACGAATTTATTACTCCCGATGGTTTAACTATTAATGTTGATAAAGGTGGTAAAACAATTCATGTAACTGGTAAGTCTAACTCGAAACTTCTTACATTTACATGGAAAACTAATTTCGGTATTGCAAATGTAACATCATTTAAGGTTAATGGTAGTACAACTGCTACGTCTGGTACTGCTATTACTGGTGACCCCGGTGCTACTGGAGAATATACTTATGATGTTATTGTTGTTGTACCGAAGAATGAAACTATTGAAGCTCGTTCTGCAACTCTTGAAATTAAGGGTGAAGGTTCGACTGTTGTTAAAACTATTACTATTACTCAGGCTCTTGGTGACAGTTATCTGTATCTCAATTCGCAGGGTACAACTACTGCAACTGTTACTATTCCGAAGGGTGGTGGTGAGCAGACTCTGAATGTTCTGTCGAATGACGAATGGACGTTCGAACCTGCTGAATAAATTAATTAATCATTTATGAGTGTTATCACTAATAAATGGAATGACGGGAGTGGAGATTCAATTAATATTGAATCTCCCTCTTTTCAAGGAAATCAGACTGTTAAAATTTCATCACCTGTTCAAAAGGGTACTTCTAAAAGAAGTATGAAGTTTATTGGAAAGTGTAAAAAAGATTCCAGTAAACAAGTTATTCTTACTGTTGAACAAGAAGCATCTGTTTATACATATGATTTAATATTAAGTAGTGATAATACTGAAATTGCCGCAAAAGGTGGAACTGCAAATATTACAGCTGTACTTAAAACGTATCGTAATGGTAATTTAGTTAGTACAGATAATGTTATACCAGTTCTATCAGGAAGTGCTACTGGATTTTCTATATCTGGTACTAAGGTTACTGCAAGCAATCGAACTACAACTGTTGGTAATAGGAGAAGTATTGTTGTAACTGGTAAATATTCAAATACATTTGATGGTCAAACAGTATCATCAACTATTACTATTTATCAAGAAGCCAATGAGGCTTCTTATGGTGCTTTAACAGGTGGTTCTGTTTTAGCATCTGATATTCCTGCAAGTGGTGGAACTTCTTCGACCAGTATTTCTAATATGTCGCAAACAATTAGTTATACATCTGGTTCGACTCGTGCTGGTACAGTTACTTATTCAAAAACAGATGAGATTACAGTT
>OHOP01000845.1_pt1 | contig 10851 bp, 10 predicted proteins | sample 1569821 | NCBI WGS metagenome assembly OHOP01 (sample SAMEA3879527, study PRJEB24766) | human gut metagenome | biome: human-associated habitat; feature: feces | place: USA | collected 1985/1987
AGACCGAATCTATAACAATAGGGATTATGATTACAATATCATTCTCCAAGACCGTATTGACGAGGTTGCAAGGGAGATTACCGAGTATCTGAAAAGCACCGACAGGATGCAGAAAACTATTGTGTTCTGCGCTTCCGAAGATCATGCCGAGCGCATGAGAATTGCCCTTATCAACCATAACGCTGATATGGTCAAGGAAAATCCGGACTACTGTGTCAGAATCACCGGCTCCGATGCTTATGGCAAATCCAAACTTGACTATTTCATCTCTGTGTCCAGCCCTTATCCGGTTATCGCTACGACATCCGAACTGCTTTCCACCGGAGCAGACTGCAAGATGACAAAACTGATCGTTCTGGACAAGACGGTTGAGAGCATGACTACCTTTAAGCAGATTATCGGGCGAGGGACCCGTATCAGGGAAAAGGAAGGTAAGACACACTTTGTCGTTATGGATTTTAGAAATGTGACAAGGCTCTTTACCGACCCCGATTGGGATGGTCCCGTAGAACAGGTTGAGGGGTTCCAACACGGCAGCGGAGGAAACAAACCCAAAGGCGGTGAACCCGGCGGCAGTGGAGAGGAACCGCCCGTTGATCCCGTTGAAACGCCTATCGTTGATAAAGACGGGTGCAGAGTGAAAATTATCAATAAGACCGTTTCTGTCTATGATGCCAACGGCAAGCTGCTTCGTCAGGAAGATATTATCGACTACACGAGAACCAATATCAAAGGCGAATATGCGTCCCTTTCTGACTTCATACACAAGTGGAAAGCCTCCGACAAGAAGAAAACGATTGAACAATCCTTTATGGCAATGGGCATTGATTTGAAGGCTCTGAAAGCGGAACAAGGAATGTCTGATGTCGATGATTTTGATTTTATCTGCTATGTGGCATACGGTAAGAAGCCGCTGACAAGAAAAGAGCGGGCGAACAACGTCAATAAGAAGGACTTTTTCAGTAAGTATTCCGTCGAAGCGCAGGCAGTTCTCTCCATTCTCTTGGACAAGTATATGAACCAAGGTATCACTGAGGTTGAGGATATTAAGGTCCTTTCTCTTGCAGACTTTGCCGACTTTGGAAAGCCTGCAAAAATCGTTAAGCTGTTCGGCGGCAAAGCGCAGTACGAGGCTGCTATTAAGGAGCTTGAAGCGAACATTTATGAATTAGAGGTAAGTTAATTATGGCTATGCAGTCAGGTTTTATAAAAAGAATCCGTGATATTATGCGTATGGACGCAGGTATCAACGGCGATGCTCAACGAATTGAGCAGATGGTATGGATGCTCTTCCTGAAAGTCTATGATGCCAAAGAAGACGATTGGGAACTGAATGAAGATAATTACGAATCCATAATTCCCGAAGACCTCAGATGGAGAAATTGGGCAAAGGCAGACAGCAACGGTCACGCTATGACCGGAGATAAGCTGCTGAATTTCGTCAACAACACCTTGTTCCCGGTGCTGAAAGGCAATGATGTAAAAGAAGGCGACACGATTGTCTATGAGGGCATTAAGGTTACACCTGCCACTCCAATCAAGAAAGCAATCGTGAAATCGACCTTTGAGGACGCCAACAACTATATGAAGGACGGCGTTTATCTCCGTCAGGTCATTGATGTCATTGATGAAATCGAATTTGATGATGTCAAGGAAAGTCATGCTTTCGGTTTTGTCTATGAAGAAATCCTTCGTGAATTGCAGTCTGCCGGTTCCTCCGGTGAGTTTTACACGCCGAGAGCAGTCACCGAGTTCATGGCGCTGATGATAAAGCCGAAGCTTGGCGAAAAGATGGCTGACTTCGCTTGCGGTACGGGTGGCTTTATTACTTCATGGCTTGGACAGTTATCCAAACAGGTAACCGATACTTCTGCTCAAAAGCAGCTTGATGACAGCATTTACGGAATCGAGAAAAGGCCCTTCCCCTATCTGCTCTGCGTAACCAATATGCTGCTGCATGATATTGAAATTCCCAAAATCTATCACATGAACTCGTTGAAGCATAATCTGCTGGACTATACGGACGCGGATAAGTTCGACGTCATCTTGATGAACCCTCCCTATGGCGGACATGAGGACAAGTCCATTCAGGGCTTCTTCCCCGACGATCTGGCAAGCTCGGAAACCGCCGATCTGTTTATGTCGGTCATCCTATACCGCTTGAAGAAAAACGGCAGAGCTGCTGTTGTCGTGCCGGATGGTTTCTTGTTCGGTCTGGACAATGCGAAGGTAAACATCAAGAAAAAGCTCATTGGCGAGTTTAATCTGCACACCGTTGTCAGACTGCCCAGCTCCGTGTTCAGCCCCTACACTTCCATTACCACCAATCTGTTGTTCTTTGATAACACAAAGCCGACAACAGAAACATGGTTCTATAGAGTGGATATTCCGTCTGACAGAAAGCATTTTTCCAAGACCAAGCCGATGGAGATGAAGCACTTTGATGACTGTATCGCTTGGTGGAACAACAGAGAGGTCATTCCCGACGGCGAATACTTCAAGGTGCAGAAATTTACTGCTGATTATCTACTGAATGAACAGGGATGCAATATTGATCTCTGTGGTTATCCTCATGAGGAAGAGGAAGTTCTGGCACCCGCAGATTTAATACAGAAATATGAGGAAAAGAGAGCGTCTCTCAACGCAGAAATTGACAGAACAATATTAGCACTGAGTGCTTCTTTGAATGGAGAACCTGTCAACTTTGATACTCAAGGTACGATAAATGCCTGTGGGAAAATGGATGATTTGCACAAGCGTTTCCCAGAGGATATGAAAAAATCCGTTCTGCAATATGCCATTCAAGGTAAGCTCGTTGAGCAAAGACCGGAAGAAGGAACAGGTGCGGAGCTGTATAAGCAAATGCAAGCCGAAAAACAGAGACTCATCAAAGAAAAGAAAATCAAGAAAGAAAAAACGTTGGTAGAGATTACCGATGATGAAATTCCTTTTGATATTCCAGAAACTTGGATTTGGATCAGGGTCGGCGATGTCGGTTCTTGGGGTTCTGGAGCAACGCCGCCGAGAACCAATCCCGCTTATTATGGTGGTTCTATTCCATGGCTAAAAACTGGAGACCTAAATGATGGATTTATAAAAGAGGTTCCTGAGTTTATCACAGAGTTGGCATTGGAAAAAACATCAGTAAGATTAAATCCGGTGGGTTCTGTTTTGATGGCTATGTATGGAGCTACAATAGGAAAACTTGGTATATTGGAAATTCCGGTAACAACAAATCAAGCTTGTTGTGCTTGCATCCCTTACGCAGGAATGTATAATAAATATTTATTTTATTACTTGATGTCCATGCGCCAGACCTATATTGGAATGGCTGAAGGTGGCGCACAACCAAATATATCGAAAGAGAAAATAGTGAACTCGATACTTCCTCTTCCGCCGCTTGAGGAGCAGCACCGCATCGTTGCCAAACTGGAAGAAATCTTGCCGCTGTGCGAGCGGCTGAAATGAGGTGAAAATACATTGGATATTAGTCAACCCAGATGGAAAACGCCAGAATATAGCAAAAGAGAAATAAATGAAGCAGGAGCAGCAATCAGAAATAGTGAGATTTCCCCTGAAGATAGAGCGGCTGCGTTAAGAATAGTTGATAACTGGCGCTCTGCCCATGCGTACCCGTTGCATGTTTTCTACATGAATTTGAGAAGAAAGTGCGGTTCAAGGAAAGACATTCTTGTTGCCGAACGCCTCAAACGAATAGACTCTATTGTTGGGAAATTGCAGCGTGAAGAAGGAATGCAACTTTATCGCATGCAAGACTTAGGCGGGTGCAGAATGGTATTGCCAACTTTGCAAGATGTTTATACTTACAGTGAACGGTTTCAGAAATCGCGTATACGCCATGAACTCAAAAGGAAATATGATTACATACAAACTCCTAAAAAATCCGGTTATCGTTCTCTGCATCTTGTTTACAGGTTTAAAAGCGACACCCCAGACAAGGAAATTTATAACCAATATCCAATGCTAATTGAATTACAATTTCGAACGCATCTCCAGCATATATGGGCAACAGCGTTAGAAACGATAGGTCTGTTCACTAATCAAGCGCTTAAAGCGGGGCAAGGGAGTGAAGAGATACTGCGCTTTTTTGTTGTTGTTTCTTCCCTGTTCGCAATTAGAGAAGGATGTCCTATCGCACCCGGAACGGTGAACGATGAAAAGGAATTGATATCCGAGATAGAGATTCTAAATGATCAGCATCATATTCTGGATATGCTCAAAGCTATTAGGACTGTTATTGACAACGACGCTGATAAAGTTCCAGACAAAAAAGGTTATTATATTTTACAGCTAAATTATGAAACAAATATGCTAACAAGATTGTTTTTTAAGCCCAGTGAATTAGACAAGGCCAATGCAACGTATGACGCTCTTGAGAAAAAGAGGGATGGAGCACCATTGGATATTGTTATGGTGCGCGCTGCCTCCTATTCAACTGTAAAAGAAGCTTATCCCAATTATTTTATGGATATTGGAGAATTTGTCGATCTCATATCAGAATATTTGAAATAATACCGGAGACTTTAGATGGACAGTATGTATTGTTGTCAAACTGGAAGAAATCTTGCCGTTGTGCGAACGGTTGAAATGAGGTGTTTTAATGAAAAAAATAGATCGTAAAGTCACGCTATTGTGTCCTATTTGCGGTAATGATCAATTTGAGCCGTTAGATGAAGAATTTGAAGATCTTCTTCATGCAAGTGACGATGTACGAGTACGTTGCTCTGATTGCGGTTCGGAATACACGAAACGAGAGTTGCTCGATAACAATGCCGCAATAATTGATAATGCTGTAGATGAGCTTGCGCAAGACGCAATCAAAGAACTGGAAAAAGAATTAAAGAAAGCGATGAAAAAATGGAAGTTTTGATTGGCATATTGAAGGAAGTGGTGCCCTTCATAAAAGATTGGGGTGCGCTAATCATCGCAGGTATATCTCTGTTAGTTGCCATCATTTCGCTGTTTAAATCTTCAAAGGCACAACGTCTCCAGAACAAGGTTAATGAACTGGAACTCAAGATTAAGCAGAATGAGCTGGACAGAATAGCCAAGGAGAAGGAAGATTCGGTACTTGCATGCGTTGAGGCAAGATTTATTACTGTGGGCAAAGGTAAGCATAGACTGAAAGTTTGGAATTCCGGAAATGCGACCGCTTATAATGTAACTGCTCGATTTGATGGTGATGTTGGAATTATGATTATGGATCAAGAAAAGCAGCCTTTTGAAGAATTGGAGGCAAGAAAAAGCTATGAATTGATTTTAATCACGCATATTGGTTCTGCATCAAAGTTTAGAATAATCACTGAGTGGACAGATTCAAGCGGCAAGCAGCATACCAAAACACAAATGGGCGATTTTTCGTAAATCTGCTTATATTTGTTTTGCTTCGGGCTACAAATTACATTTGACAATCGAGAGGAGGGGCATCAATGAATCACAATGAACGAGAACAATTCTGGCAAACATTATGTTCTTTGCCTGGAAATGATATTGTGGCAGAACGCGAACAACTACTCAAATCAATTAAGTACCCCAAGCTGCTTTTTCGCTATCGGCCTGTCAGCACCAAAAGCTTGGAAGCGCTCAGAACAAACAAGCTCTATTTTTCTTCTGCGAATTATTATGATGATCCTTTTGATACCTTTCTTCACATCGACATTGAAGCGATCCGGAAAGAGTATCTAAGTGCATTCCAGACTCCGGAAAGTACAGAAGCTGTTGTGGATGGTGTTAAGTCATTGCTTGGGAATATTCTCTCTGAGGAGCAAGCAGCGCAGTTTACGGTTGAGAATGTGACAAACGCACTTTCTCACGGGCTTACCGAAAGCTTTTTGAATGCAGCGCTTTCACTCCGTGGTGAAGTTAAAAAGGATACGTGGTCAGTTTGTTTCTCCGAAAATGGGTTTAATGAGGTTCTGTGGCTGAAATATGCAGATCAGCACAGAGGTTTTGTGCAAATCTACGACCTTGAAAACAATGACAACTTCTTATGCGGTAAGCAGGAAAAATGCGCTAATTGCGGAATCAAGAACTACGGAACGCCGCTATATCCGATTTATTATTCGGACACGCCTTATGATGCAACCAAATTTGCGAAATCCGTTATGCTTCGTAAAATAGCAGAGACAACCGCAACTCAGATTCCTCCAGAGCTATATGCAGGTATGGGAAGTGCTTTATGGGAACAAGAAAGAACGACCCTAATCAAAAAAGAGTGCCATAAATACGATGAAGAATGGCGAATGATACCTGGCTGCATTATGAAGCCGCCGGTGATGATGGAATGGATCCCAAGCGGTATAATTCTTGGCCTGCGAATGGGCGTAGCAGAGGAAAATCTTGTTGTAAGCATGGCAAAAGAGGCCGGAATCAAAAATATTTATAAATCCTACATAAATGCGCAAAACAAGCTGGATGCTTATCCTTTGAAATTGTAATCTTTCCGGCAAGTACCTAAGTAAGTGAAGTAAGGTAGTGATCCAGTTCTGACCGCTGGAAGCGGTTATCGGCAACTTCGTTTTCAACGGCGGTGCAGTCAATGGAAATCTGGCTTCCATCGTCAAAAACCAATTCTACGCAGGCTGTGTCTATGTTGAATTGACAGGATATAAGTTTGCTCATGGTCATACCTCCAAGATGTTTTTTGAGGTGAATCAGACGGTCAATTTCCGGGTGATTATTGGCGGGAATCATATCGAAATCTGCCGCAAATCATTTAAAATAAGTCGTTGCGAACGGTTAGTACGTATAAAATAGCTGGCTACAAAACGGCTACAAAATTCGTAAGGAACCTATGTACAGCCCGAAATACGTGGATTATTTGGACAAAAAGCGTATCGAGAGTGCATTTTATAACCCTAAATCAAAGCCCAAGACTTGAGTGGGAATGAGAAAAAAGTGAATATGATGGGCTGAAAAGCCTTGAAAACACTCACTTTTTGAAAATCTCATTTCCCGTTTGATAGCAAAATGATAGCAGATACTAAAGCCATTTTGTTTGTTCTTGTTTTGGCGAGCGAATGGTTTGCAGGTTTGCTGTCGCATCCAATCCTATATTGAGAGCGAAAAAGGCTCTGCTGACTTTCTGTAAAAGAAGGTCGGCAGAGCCTTTTGTTATTCTTCGCTATGTTCCTTGAGATCAGCAAGGAGCAGATCACTCAGTCCCTGCGACGGCGTGATCTTGTGCCACTGACCGGAGGTGTCAAGTTCAGGGTAGCGGTAACGCCAGCGGTCATATTCTTCTTTGGTAATCTCCCCCGCTTTCAGCTTGGCGGCAATCGCACCCCATGCGGAAAGCATCCTGTGAAGCTCCGCTGCGTCGCGTCCTTTGTGGATATGAACGCGCAGATGCACCTCATCCTCACACTCGCAGACCTCAAGACCGTAGCGGTCTTCCAGCGTGAACAGCGTGTGCATCAGCCCAATATAGGAGTCAATGTCCGGTACGTCCAGCGCCTTGGGCGAAACGTCAAGCGCCTGTGCCAGCGCAGCGGTCACGTCCGCTTTAGGCGTTCTGGATCCATTCTCGTACTGAGCAAGGCGCACATCTGCGGATTTCTCCGGAAAGCCCAGCGCCATGCCAAGGTATTTCTGCGTCATGCCCCGCATCGTGCGGAAAAAGTGGATGCGTTCACCAATCGCCATAATAGCCATCTCCTGTGTCGGTTGTCTTTGATAACGAGTATAGCAGATATGTTTAATTTCGTCAAGAAAAATCTAAGCAAATTTATTTAATATTTTCCTGCAAACCGGCTTGGCTTAAACTAATATGTATAGTACAATAGTTGCAAACTAAGCACATTAGCTTAATTCATAGAAATTTTACAATTAGGATAGTCAACAAATGCAGAAAAAATGTCCGTTGTAAGGTGAGAGGGGGTGAAATCCAAAAGAGCCAAACTGAATGACCGTCCAAGGGATACTTTCTCCGGGGAAGCAGGCGATGAAATGAGCGTGCCAAGGAGAAAAGAAAACGGCACAGCGCCGAAAAGGGTTGCCTGTCAGAGTCCTGCGGATAGAACGGCAGAAGAAATCAACCACAAATCAGGAAAGGAAGGTATTTTGCCTATGGCAGGAGAAATTTTTATGAGAGTAAATGAAGTTGCGGAAGAGCTTGGCGTATCGGTTCCGTATGCGTATAAGCTCATCCGTGAGCTGAATGAAGAGCTGCGAAAGACCGGCTGCATCACCATTGCAGGCAGGATTGACCGCAAGTTCTTCCATGAGAAGTTCTACGGAACGAGAGAACCGAAGGAAAGAAGGGAATCGAATGGCAGCGTTTAAGGACAAGAAGAACGGCTCATGGTATGTGCAGTTCCGCTACACCGACTGGCGCGGCGAGCGCCAGCAGAAATTGAAGCGCGGTTTTGCCACCAAAAAAGAGGCGCAGGCATGGGAACGCGAGTTTCTGATGCAGAAGCAGGCTGACATCAATATGAGCTTCGAAAGCTTTGTGGCGCTCTATGAAAAGGACGTCAAGCCCAAGCTGAAGCTCAACACATGGCTCAGCAAGGAGCATATCATCCGCACAAAGATTCTGCCGTATTTCAAAAAGCGCAAGCTCTTGGAGATCACTGCCCGTGATGTGATCGACTGGCAGAACGAGATACGGCAGCACACCAAGTCAAGCGGCGAAAGCTATTCCCCGGACTATCTCAAGAACGTCCATACCCAACTGAGCTGTATTTTCAACCACGCCATCAAGTATTACGGCTTGCAGATCAATCCCGCTGCAAAGGCCGGAAATATGGGCAGCGAGCAGCCGAAGGAAATGCTGTTCTGGACGAAGGAAGAATACCTCAAATTCATCGACGCCATGATGGACAAGCCCATGCTGTACTACGCCTTTGAAATCCTGTACTGGTGTGGCATTCGTGAGGGCGAGCTGCTGGCGCTGACCCCTGCGGACTTTGATTTTGAGAAGAAAACGCTCCGCATCAATAAATACTATCAGCGCTTACAGGGCAAGGATGTTATCACCACGCCGAAAACGAAGAAAAGCAACCGCGTGATCCAGATGCCAGACTTTCTCTGTGCTGAGATACAGGACTACTTCAAGCAACTTTATGGACTGGAATCGGACAGCCGTATTTTTCCTCTGTCCAAATACGCCTTAAAACGTGGGATGGCGTTTGGATGCAAGACGGCAGGCGTCAAAATCATCAGAATCCACGATTTGAGACACAGCCACGTTTCTTTACTTATCAACATGGGCTATTCCGCCGTTGCCATTGGCAATCGTGTGGGACACGAAAGCGTGGAAATCACCTACCGGTACGCGCACCTGTTTCCTACTGTGCAGAAGGAAATGGCAGATAAATTGAACGTCGAAAGGAGCAATTAAAATGTCACTGAAAAACCGAGACAACCACAACCGCTGGCGCAACAAGACTGTTGCCTTCCGGGTATCACCGGAGGAAGATGCACAAATCGAAACCTTTGTCAAGCTCTCCGGGCTGACGAAGCAGGACTACATCACCCGCCGTTTGACTGGCAAGGACGTGGTGGTGCAGGGCAATCCGAGAGTTTACAAGGCACTGCGCGACCAGCTTGCCGCCGTGCTGGACGAGCTGCGGCGCATTGAAGCGGGCGGCAGCGTAAATGACGAGCTGCTGGATGTGATTGAAATGATTGCCGCCATCATGGACGGCATGAAGGAGGAAAATGCCTATGGAGAATGAAAATAGCAAAAAGAAAACGACCGCCCCGGACACATCTGTTGGCGCAGATGATGGGCAGCCGCTTCACAATTCAACTGAGAACAGTATATCCGCTTTTGAGGAAGAAATCAACGGTGATTTTCAAAACAGCACGGAAAGTCTGGACGAAATCTACCGCAGGATGCAGCGGTTGACCGATCCGCATTACCTGCACACGATCTCCATGACCGAGCTGTACCAGACCGCATATCAGAGCAGGCCGCCCATTATCGACGGCTTGCTCTACGCGGGCGCGTACATCCTCGCAGGTGCGCCGAAGATCGGCAAGTCATTTCTGGTGGCGCAGATCGCCTATCATGTCAGCACGGGCAAAGCGCTGTGGGGCTACGAAGTCCATCCCGGCACGGTGCTGTACCTTGCTCTGGAAGATGATTTTCAGCGCATCCAGAGCCGTATGTTCATGATGTACGGCGTCAACGACACCGACCGGCTGCACTTTGCAACCGCTGCTGGCAAGATCGGAAACGGGCTGGACGAGCAGCTTGAGAACTTCGTGCGGGAACATCCCGACACCAAACTCATTATCATTGACACCATGCAGAAAATCCGGGAAATCGGCGGCGAGGCATACAGCTACGCCAGCGATTATGAGATCATCGGCAAGCTCAAGCAATTTGCCGACAAGCACTGCGTCTGCGTTCTGACTGTTCACCACACCCGCAAGCAGCCTGCCGGTGACAGCTTCGAAATGATCTCCGGTACAACAGGACTGCTCGGCTGCGCAGACGGGTCGCTTCTCATGCAGAAGAAAAAGCGCACGGCGCTGGAAGCAACCATTGATGTGGTGGGACGGGATCAGCAGGATCAGATTCTCTATCTGAAAAAAGACCCGGAAACACAGATTTGGGAATTGGAGCGCATGGAGAATGAACTTCACAAAGAACTGCCTGACCCGATTCTGGAAGCCGTGGCAAAGCTGGTAACGGAGCCGTGGTGCGGAAGCCCCACGGAGTTGGCAACGGCGCTTCAAGCCGGTATGCAGCCCAACACCCTGACCAAACACCTGAATGTCAACGCCGGGAGGCTGTTTGAGGAATATAGCGTTCAGTATGAAAATGGCAGGAATCACGCCGGAAGGAAGATCACGCTGACCCCTGTTTCGGAGAAAGCG
>OHOP01000855.1_pt1 | contig 10720 bp, 11 predicted proteins | sample 1569821 | NCBI WGS metagenome assembly OHOP01 (sample SAMEA3879527, study PRJEB24766) | human gut metagenome | biome: human-associated habitat; feature: feces | place: USA | collected 1985/1987
AGATGATGTCAAGCATCTCACGGGAAGCCTCTTTCAGATAGCACTTTTCAATTTTCCAAGCGTTCTCGCCAAACATATAACCGTCCAGTCTGACGCACGGGTCAGTTCCGTCAAGGCACGACCCGAAGATGGAATAGCCACCCATTCCAGCCTGAAACGCCTTGTTGTTGGAGCTGACGCCATAGGTTCTTGACCTCTCATCGTATGGCTTGTCAAAGCTGTCCTGCGTGAAAACGATATAGCCGGAAAGGTGCTCTTTGCCCTCATTTTCCGCTTCACAAAAGCGGCTACGCATCTCGGCAAAGGTCATTTCAACGGCTTGTGGCTCTCCATAAACCGCACGATTCGGGGTCAGCCCGTTGACCTTGCCCTCCTCATTGCAGATGATGGCGACCTCATCCTCAAAGGGCATATATTCCTCGATGTCGCCGCCGACCACCTCCTGCATTGCTTCCAAGGTGTCGTCGATCTCAATCATCTTGGGGTACTTGTTCGGCTCCACAAGCAGGACGGAAATCTTTCCGCTACCTGCTTCTACCGGCTCCTTGCAGAGCGATTTGTCGAAAGAAATCGCCTTGAACCCGATACTGTCCACGAAGTAGAAGCCGGGATTCAGGGTGTCACTCTCCCTGATTTCGACTACATCCGATACAGAAAGAGAGCGTCCCTTGTAGTCGGCAGGATGGTCAACATTGAACTTCTGATAGATGTTTTCGAGGGAGATGCAGTCCATTTTGCCGTCATAAACTCTGTCGTAAGCGGCTGCGTTGACATCCTTAGTGCCTTTGATTTTTTCGAGGGATTCCATTCCGATGAAGCACACATTGGCGGTATCCCTGTCCATATTGATCTGATAAATACTGAACTCAGTCATCGTTCATTCGTCCTTTCTTTGGCTTTGTTGCGGTGGATACCGAGCTGGAAACAAAGAAAGTCATTGTAGTCCTTGCCGCAGGGCGGAGGGCTGTCAATGACTTCATACTTGCTCGGCAATATAGTTTTCAGCGCAAGGCTGGCTTTTCTTCCGGCATTATCGTTATCAAAGTGCAGGAAGATTTTCTTGATCTGCGGCTTCTCATCGAGGTACTTCACAAGAGCCGCAGGGGTAGTGCTGTCCTCGATTCTCTCCTTGGGCAGATACACACCGGCGAGGGAAACAAGGTTGTCTTTCCGCCAATCCCTGCCCGCCATCTTTTCAAGTGTCGCATAGGAAAGCAGGTCAATGGCACACTCAAAGAGATGCACCGTGCCGCTGTTGCTGTCTGCGATCCGAAAAGAATAGTGCTTGTCGCTACCGGAGCAGTCACCCAAAACACGGCGGTTGTTGGTTGCCCGATAGGAAGCATAGCGAGGGATATTCTTCTCATCAAAGCCCACGCACACAAGGTTGTGATACGGTAGGCTCTCGAAAATCAGTCCCTTGTCAATGCAGTATTGGATGATGGCATAGTCGATGCCCCTGCCGAAAAGATACTCTGTGATCTTATCTGTGGAGGCACTTTTATCCGGCAGAAGCAAGACCTTCGGCTCTGTTTTCTGCTTAGGCTTGACTGTCATTGACGGCATCATTGCCGCCTTTCCCATCAGCGTTTCGACCGCTTCTACAAAAGAACAGCCCTTGACTTTCACAAGATAGTCAAGGGCATTATAGCCGCCGATGCGCTGTGACCACCACATCCACTTGCCGTTAGAAATCTTCAAGCTGTCGTGGGTGCGGGTGGTATAGTTGTTGCCGGAAATGCGGACAAGCTCCTGCGGCTCACAGCTTTGCAGATAGGTCAGCAGATCGATTTGCCGTGCCTGTTCCACCACCTCCGGTGGGATATACGGCATAAAATCACCTGCTTTCCCGTTGCTGTTTCTTCTCCTGCCGTTGCAGGCTCTTATCCGCTTCCGTTTCGATGGAGTCCCGGATGGTATCCATATGCTCGGTTTCTCTGTCCCGGAACTCCTTATACACATCACTCAGAGGACAAGGGGAACGAAGCAAAGCCCTTGCCTTTTCCGGCTCAAGCTCCAGCTCCTCCATACACATTACGATGTCCTCCCGCATCGTGTATTCATAGGTGTGGTTGAGGATTTCAGACGGCTCCTGATGCAGTAGCCAGTCCCGGTATTTGTCCTGCTCGGCTTTCATTTTCTCGTAAAGTCGAGCGTTGTAATCTGTTTCGTTCATAGAGAACACCTCCTTCAAAATAGAAATAGCCGCCTGATTTCTTTTGAAAACCAAGCGGCTATGTATGTGGTTTATTCTGTTGTTAAAACAAGGCGCAGGATGCAGAGCGGCGGGATCAATCCATATCGTTATTATCCTTAATGCCTTCGTTCATTTTCTTAATCTTCCTTTTCCACACAGAATACTGAGTTACCCAAGCAACGAGGAAGATCGCTACGAATATGCCTACATAAGACAGAATTCCAGCGGTCGAATGGGGCATCCAGTTGGCAAAATAAGAGATGGGGAACATAATCACGCAAGCAATTGCGAAGTAAATCCCGCTTTGCTTTGCAAGACTCCACGAATCGATCTCCCAAATAACCGAAGCCATTGCAAAGCCTGTGCCCATTATTCCGCTCAGACCGGTTTGAATGAGAACCGCATTTAATTCGCTCCCCATTTTATTCACAAGCTCCGGAGTGACCGGATAGAAAAAGCCATCCCCAATGCAGATTGAGATAATCACCGTAATGACATATCCGATTGCAATGCCAACAGGGAAACCAATTAGTCCTCGTCCAATCAGTTTTTTCTTCATTTCTACCACCTCATATTCCTAACAGTTGTTTGATTTTGGCGACGGATCGCCGTGAAACATAAGTAACCGTACCGTTTGAAAGCGTGATGCAAATTGTCCCGACAAAGCTCAAATCAAAGCTCTTGACCTTTCTCAGATTGATAATATCCGAGTTTGATATTCGGACAAAAGTCTTGCTGTCAAGCCGTTGTTCCGCCTCGTATAGCCTCAGGCGGAGCGCATACTCGCCGTGATTCGTCTCGGCAAATACCTTACCTGATTCGGCAAAAACACGGTAGATCTCAGACGGTTCCAGAACCTCGACCACATCCTCCCTGAATCCGGCAATGACCTGCGGTTGCTCGTCTGACAGTCTTTTTATGATTGCATTGACTTCATCGGTCATTTTGTCCGTCATCACGATGATTTTTGGCTCTTTGCATTTTTCGTCTATCTTGATTTCAATTTGCATCGGTTCACCTCCTCGCTACGGTTACAGTATAGGAAAATCAAGAACCGATTTCTACCGATTCTCGATAGGTGGTTGTTTTAGGAACATAGGTGGTATTTTTTACGGGAATCTCATGCCGGTCTGTATGGGCGGCTGATAAGTATCTGCGGTATGGGGTTGCTCCCATACCGCAGACGGATCATCCTTCCGGCTCGTTTTTGCGCTTTGTACTTCTCTGAACCGGAATGGAGAGCAGCTCTCTTGTACGCTCTCCAAGCTGCTTTTCAATGGCTGTCAGCCGCTGCTCCGGCAAATTGAGGGACGGATGACGGGTGAACTTGAAGTCCACCATTCGCCGCAGCTGCGCTTTCTGCTTTGCACCCATTACCTCTTTACACACATCCTCATAGGAAATGCGGTAGGGATTGGAACGGGTCTTTGCATACGCACGCAGGTTCCTGAAATCATCCGGCATTGCATAGTTGAACAGCGACAAGCCGTTATCGAAGATGGGTGCAGGGGCGATAATTTCGCCCGTGTGATTGTTCCGCAGCAAGCCGAAGTTGCCGAAGTGTCTGTCCTCGTTGTAAATCAGGGCGTCGAAAACCAGCATACTGCAAAGCTGCTCGTAGAACTCGTCGCCCAAGGTCTTGTAATAATCAAGGCAGGCTTTCAGCGTCGTCTTGCGGAGAATACGCCCGATAGGGACGAAAGAGGTATCAATATCCGTGAACAGCCGGCACTTGGAAGCAAGAATACCTTTCCAGTTTTCCAAGTCGTACTGTACGCAGCCGATGCCCATTTTGTCTGCGATCTGACAGGCATAATACTCGCTGTACGGCTCGTTTCCGGTGTTCGCAGCGCCCTCCGTGCCGCCCTTATAGAGATACACCTTACCGCCGATGCGCCGCCAGCATTTGCGGAGCATTCCGTTGGTGGTAAACTCCGGGCTGGAGAGCAGGGAAGCGCGGACGCTGCTGCCATAACCGGTAAAGGCAAGCTCGGCCAGAACATTGCTGAATGGGTTGTCGTAGAGATTTACTTTGTCAAAAGAAGCGGTGTCACCGTCCTCGACGACCCAATAGCAATCGTTAAGGGATAGTCCTTTACAAACGCTGATAATAGCGAGCGGTCGGTTGAGGCTTAAGCCGCATTTTGCCAAAAGGCTATGGACGTAGGCGCGATTCTTCGGGATCGTGCGGCGGCGCAGCCAACGGCTCAATCCGTCCGGTGTCAGCGTCAGATCAAGCGGCAGCAATGCCGCTTTTTCTTCATTTGTCCAAAGAATTTGGATCTCCGGCTCACTGGTATCGGTCGTTGCGGAGAATTTAACCAACGGTTCATCGAACTGCTTTAAAATATAGTTCATGATAAATCCTCCTCAAAAGTTACTTCAGACCACACAGAAAATTTTCTACATTCAAATACTGAACACCCTCAGCAAACGTATCTTTTCCGCGATAAAGAACGAATTTACCGCTGATCGGGCCAAAGCGATTTTCAATGATTTGGCATTTCTCTACATCATGCAGATGAAGTGTCTGCTTTTCGTTGACCTTGGCACTGTGTTTGATTTCATAGATGCGGCAATTTTGACTTGTTTTATCGTAGATCACCATGTCAAACTCGCCGCCGGCATCGAACTTAAACTTGAACGCTTCCATCGTACTGGGCGCGGTTTTGCGGACTTCCAGCAGAACAATGTCCTCCAGCATCCGGCCCTTTACATCGTCCAAAATCTTTCCTGTGATATATGCCTTATCCGCTTCGGAAATCGATGCAAAATAGGCATCCTGCATCAAGGAGTAGACCAGAGCCTTTGCGATGGCATAGCGCATACCGGGCTGGGAAAAGACGATATGCTCTGCCTGCTTACCGCTTTCATACCGTTCCGGACAGTTGACGATCAGATCCAGCATAAGCAAATATTTTTTCACTTTGTCGATATGCTCTTGCGTGATCGGGACGGTTGTTTCACTCTTTTCCTTGACCTCAATGATGGCCTTTAATCGCTCCAATATTTGCTTTTCATTGACATCATAGAGAACGGTTGCCCGTTCCGCAGGGAGATCATGTAAAAGCAGTTCCTTTGCGGAGCCAAAATCATGGGACTTAAATTCGTCCTCTACCACGCGCAGCACAAAGCGGTGGTTCATGTGCTGCACAATGCGGTTGATAACATTGGTCAGCTCACCTTTTTCGTAAAGCTCACGCAGTTGATTGAAATATTCACCGTAATGGTCATTTTTCAGCGTGTGCTGAATGTTACGGCTGATGGCGGTATCAATATACTTTCGGGTACTTTCATCGTCCCGAAACGCGACCTCGTCAAAGGAGGCATCCGGATCGTCAAAGCTCATATTTTCCATTTTCAGCGTTCCGCCGTATTCAATATAAGAATCGACAGAACGGATGTTCAGGAGCCGCGCATACTCCCGAAAGGGAATAAAAGAGGTGTGGATCGTCACGCTTCTGTCGTACAGTTCATCGCGGTTCGCCATAGCGAAACCAAGAGAGTCCGTACCGGAAACAACGATTTTCATGCCCATCATACTGAACACATCGGAAAGCACGGCAGCGGTGTCGATGAAGTCGTTCAGGAGCGTAATTTCATCAATAAATACATACCGATAGCCCAGTTCAAACAGAACTTTCAAGTCCTTTGTCAACCGTGACATATCATCGGTGGTCTGCACCTTGATGTAGGCCGTTTTTTCTATGGGCAGTTTGGAAAGCATTTGAAACAGAAGTGTTGTCTTTCCGGTCCGGCGGAGACCGAATAAAATACAGATTTTCCCATCGTAGGAGCCGTTCACAAACTTCTGTAAGGTGCTGAAGCAGTCCCGCTTGCCGTATTTTGCCACGCTGTTTGCCAACACCTGCAAGCCCGCACCTGTGACAACATTCGTATGAAACTCTGGCATTTGCGAGGGTACAGCGGCTGTGACAACAGGCTGACCATAGCTTTCCAGCTTTTGATAAATCGCATGGTATCTGGCTGTATTTGCTTTTGCGGCATCGTTTTCGTAATTCTGATAGTTGCGCGTGGACATACCGAGGTATTCCGCACATTGGGCCTGATTCAGCCCCTTTGAAATACGCAATTCTTTTAAGGTCACGCTCATCACCTCGCCTTTATTATATCACAGTATACGCAAAACACAAGAAAACTACGCATATATTTCGTATTTTCTTCGTCTATTATTCGCCTTTCTTCTTAGGGAGCTGTGTGAGGGCGTCCAATTCCTCGTAGGTCAATTCGCCGTTCACATAGCGGTTTCGTGCATTCTCCGCTTGTGCTTTCCAGATTTGAAATGCGGCATCTGTGTAAATGGCCGGAGTACGGCGAACACGCATATCATAGGTTTTGATCCGCTGCCGGATGAGCTTTAAGCCATCATCGGCAGCGATTTTCTTTTCATGTTTCTCCTTGACTGCGAGTTCTTTGCAGCTTTTTCCGGTATCACCGACTGACCGGTCACAATAAAGAGCTTTGGAAGAGAACGGGATAAAGTAACGATGACAATATTCACACTTTTTCAATTCAATTCCTTGCTCGACCATCTCCAGCAGCTCTGTCAGCAGCGTCGCACCTAAATCGTCCGAGCCCTCGATGCGGGCAAACCGGACGGACTTTGGTGGCGTCGAAATGCGGTCTGCCGCCAACACCGGATCAAAATTCTGCTCATCTACATACAGCTTTCGTTCCGCGCGCATCTTGAGGTCCAAACCGGCGATCGCTGTGGCAGCTTGAAAATCGCGGCTCATATAGAGCGCCAAACGCTGCTTGGCGCTCAACTTAGATTTGTCCGGCACGAGCACGGCATCTGCAAAGGCGGAGAGTTCCTTTTGCAGCTTCTCAAAACCTTCCATGCGTTCATCAAGCACGTCTGCCAGCTTTTCTTCAAAAAAGAGGGACTGCACAAAGCGTTCCCCGAAAGAATGGATCGCGCTCAGCGCATTTTTGATCTCGGTAATGGCTTGATTTTCCATCATGGGCGTTGTTCGCACCAGTAATTTCGCCCGTAAAGAAGCGAAATCTGTGGACAAAAAGGCAATAAGGGTTGTCCCGAGACGATATTCCACGGGCTTGAAATCCGTTTCTACATATTCCTTTTTGGGGCCAAAACTCAAGCAATACAAGGCTCTCAAGGCTTTTCCTCCATTCGTGGACACAGCTGTGCAATGCGTGTGGTATATCATTTGTAACGCAATTAGTTTACCACATATTGAAATCTCCGTCAACGCTTGCTATCATTTTTGTGGAAGTTGAAATTCAGCACGAACGATCTTCCACAAAATTGAATGACCGCCGGAGCGTTTCTCTTTCGGGGAAGCAGGCCATGACCGTCTGATGACGCGAGCGTGCCAAGGAGCAGAAATTGAGTTTCCGTCAGGCAGGAAACCGCTTCTGGGAAAACGGCAACAAGTTCACCGGTCTCTCCGCATAGTTTCAAGGAAAGGGGGGAGCAGGATGGCAAACAAACCGGAGCTGCTGCATAATCAGGCGGCAGACGAGATCGGGCAGGACTTTCTTTTCGCATACCAGCGAGCCGTCCTGCTCGCCTTGCAGCGGCAAGGCTTCCTTAACGAAATGCAGTGTAGGAACTGCGTACAAAAATTAGAAGAACAGATAAGAAATACAGGAAAATCAAAATCTGTAAAGGAATAGTGCCTTTCAGTATTCACACAATTGCAAAGGCACATTCTGTATCGTATGATACCACGAAAAGGAGGGATTTTTATGTTACAAGTAGCAGCGTATTGCCGTGTATCCACGGATAAGGAAGACCAGGCAAATTCCTTTGAAGCGCAGCAGCGGTATTTCCGCGAGTACATCCAGCGCCAGCCGGATTGGGAGTTGCAAGGCATCTATGCTGACGAAGGATTTTCCGGCACATCGACCAACAAGCGCGTGGAGTTCAACAAAATGCTCCATGCAGCGGAGCTGGGACAGATCGACCTGATCGTGACCAAGGAGGTCAGCCGTTTTACCCGCAACACGGTGGACGCGCTGCAAATCACCCGCGAGCTGCGGCGGCGCGGTGTAGGCGTGCTGTTTCTCAATGACAGCCTGGATACCCGCACCAACGATGGGGAGCTGCGGCTGACGATCATGAGTTCCTTCGCACAGGACGAAAGCCGAAGGACCTCTGAACGCTCCAAATGGGGACAGATGCGCAGCATGGAGAAGGGCGTCGTTTTTGGCGGCTCGCTGCTGGGTTACGACGTGATCGGCGGCAAAATGACCGTCAACCCGGAGGGCGCGGAAGTTGTCCGGCTCATCTTTCATAAGTACCTGCAAGAGCGCAAAGGGTGCAGCACCATCGCGCGGGAGCTGCGAGAGGCCGGTATTCTCAGCAGCAAGGGCAACTGCCTTTGGTCGTCTGCCACCGTGACAAAGATCCTGAAGAATGAAAAATACTGCGGTGACCTAATCCAGAAAAAGACCTACACGCCGGACTATCTGACGCACGAAAAGAAGTACAACCACGGCAAGGAACCGCTGGTAGAACTAAAAGATCACCACGAGCCCATCATCGACCGCGAAACGTGGCAGGCGGTGCAGCGGGAGCTATCCCGCCGCAACCGCGCGACAGGCTGCGGCGGACACGGCAACCGCTATCCGCTCTCCGGTAAAATTCGCTGCGGTGAGTGCGGCAAGAGCTTCTCCCACCGCACCAAAAAGCGGCAGGACGGCAGCTCCTATTATCGCTGGTGCTGCTTCACCGCTACCAACGAGGGCCTGCGGCGCACAGACGGCGCGGGAAATGTCATCGGATGCAGCGTCGGGCGGCAGATCCGGGACGACATCGCCATGGATCTTCTGCGGCGCTCTGTGAACGCCGTGACGCTGGATAAAAAAGCGATCACATCGAACCTCGCCTGCATTGTGGAAAGCGTTCTGGCGTCCGGCGAGGACAGCGGCGAGCAGGAGCTGCGGCGGCAGTTATGCCGGGCGGGGAGCATTGGTTCCACACTGAGGAGCAGATGCGGTTTCTCGACGCATGGATCACAGGGAGTGCAGAATGAAGCAGGAGAAAATCGCCGCGATCAAACAGCGGCAGACGCTGAACACCGACACGCAGACCCTAAAACCGGACATTCGCACCGCCATCACGGGCATCGTCAGCGGGCGCACGGCGGACGACGACTTTTACGGGCATCTCCTCCAGCAAATGACCGTGTACCGGGACGGCAGGGTAGAGGTGGCGCTCAATCTGCTGCCCGCCAAATGGGTCTATGTGCTGGACGGACTGGAAAAATACCGAGCCAAAATTGGGGGCCATGACGCTTCCTCTGTGCCGATGTCGGTCAGCAGGCCCTTGAGCTCGGGGTAGGGCATGGAGTAGCGCTGGGAAAGATAGCGCAGCGATGCACCCAATTCTCCGTCTGGGCCTCCATATTGGCTGATGATTGCCGCGGCGAGTTTGGGATTCGGATTTTTGATCTTGACCGGATACTGTAACTTTTTTTCATAGACAAACATTTACTTTTCTCCCTCCAGATCCCAGGGCCACGGATCGCTCAGCCACTTGAAACTGCCCGGCGTCAGATCCGTCTTCAAAAGGGGCCCATACTGCTTTTCATAGGTCTCGCGCCCCTCGCGGCCAAGCTTGATATACGACCAGTAAAGGTTCAGCACCTCGGTATCCTCAGGGTGCGTGGTGAGATAAAGCCCAAGCTCGTCAATGGCAAAATCCAGTGCCATCAGCTCAGAAAGCGCCGGATTGACGGCAGGGAATTTCGTCTTCATCTGCGCGTGGAAGGGAAGGTTCAGCCCCGGAAACAGCGTGCCTGCCCGAAGCGCGTCCTGCTGGGAATAGCGCTCCGGATCGTTTTTCTGCATGGGGACATAGGGAAAAGCCAACGGCGCATAGCAGCCGTTCGGCAGCGAGCCCGTGCCGGACTCGGCGCGCATGGCTTTGTTGTCGTCCAAAGAAGTCTCCTCCTTGCAAAGAATTGGGCGTCTGCCCATCTCATCCTATGCGGCGGGAGAAAAAAGGGAAGCGGGGCTTTTCTTTTTGTTCAATGTCCTGTATAATGAAAGGCACATAAGGCCGCGCCGCGGGGCATAAATTGTTCCCGGGGTGAGGGAATTGTTTCTGGTTTTGGGAAGAAAGGCGCTCAGCGCCGTGTTTGCGCTGCTGCTCGTACTGTCGGCTCTTGCCGTCAGCTTTGCTCTGCCGCCGAAAGCAGCCCAAACAAGCGGCGCAGCGGCGAAGACGGCGGCGCCGTCGGCGCGGACGGCAGCAGGGAAAGCGACATCAACCTCGCTATTGCCCAGCGGCTCGAAGGGCTGCTCATTCTTCTCGGAGAAGAAACGCGCATGACGCGCACCGATGACCGCTCGATTCACTCAGAAGGTGCCGCCACGCTGCGGGAAAAGAAGCGTTCCGACCTTAAAAACCGCGTCGCGCTCGTTAACGGCACGCAAGGTGCTATACTTGTCAGTATTCACCAGAACAGCCTTCCGTCGTCTAAAAGGACGCACGGTGCGCAGGTATTCTATGGAATAGAAGAGGGAAGCGCA
>OHOP01000867.1_pt1 | contig 10528 bp, 13 predicted proteins | sample 1569821 | NCBI WGS metagenome assembly OHOP01 (sample SAMEA3879527, study PRJEB24766) | human gut metagenome | biome: human-associated habitat; feature: feces | place: USA | collected 1985/1987
AACAAAAACATCGTTTTGACATCATTCGTAAATTAGGAGTAGAGCGTAAAGAATGCCAGAAAACTGCTCGTCGGCAAATGTATTTCTGGTTTGGACTTCCGGTTCTGACGGCGATAGTTGGAAGTATTGGAGTTTTTTCCTATTTGCTTTGGAGCAACTACAATGAGATTATCGCCTATGTTTTGCCTTCGCAAATTGGAATAATCCTGACCCTATCCTATATCTCTTTTATAATCGTCTTTGGATGTTATTTTGTGTCAACCTATTACCTGTTTCAAAGGAACATAGAAAAACATTAAAGGAAGGGAGGTCGTAATGATGTACTGGAAGTTAGCAATTCAAAATATCCGCAGAAGCCTGCGAGATTATATCATTTACTTTGTGACACTTACCTTTACTGCGCTCTGTGATGTCCTTCTATTTAGGGATGAGCTGTTCTATTATGAGAGCTTCGGTCTGTTTGCTGTTCTAATTCTGGTTCAGTTGGCAGCGACTGGAGTAGCAGCGTTTCATATTTATCAAGAAAAAAGAAAAAAGATTGAATAGAAAATACCTATAGATTCATACATCTGCCGGACGACGGCAAAAGAAAAAAGCCGTCGTATGGCGGAAAACAATATTCCCTACAAGGTGCGGGCGGCACTGCTTCTGGTGCCGCTGAATACACCAATGCCTACCGGAGCAGTGACTCAATCTCCAAGTATGGCTCTATACCGACCTTCTCTGGGCAGGCGCGTTTGGATGCCTGCTGGCGGCTCTGAACTTTCGGAATTCCAAAAACGACGGCGGCTAAAGCACACGGCATCGTAGTGCACGGTCAATGCGGAAATACGAGCTACACCCGATTTTCCATATCGAGTGATATAGATTTGGCTTTGGGGGAGGATTGTCTATTGTATGCAAAAAATTGAAGTTGTTGTTCGCATCACAAAGGATCACTGCCCACCGCAAGAGCAGACGATTTTTGAATGGTTCGATTTGATGCGGAATCCCACAGACGCTCTGAGCCGTCCCGATCTGGAAATCAACTTGGAACACCACCGTGTTTTCAAACACGGAACAGAGGTGTACATGAGTCGTTATGAATACGGTGTTTTGAGTTTGATGGCACAGCATCCGGGCAAACTGTTTACAAAGGAGCAGATCTTTGAAGCAGTCTGGCATAAGGACAGCGAAAGCTATTTGAGAGCCGTCACCAGCACGATCGGCCGAATCCGCCAGAAAATAGAGGATGACAAAGATCACCCCCGTTATATTAAAACGGTTTCCAACATTGGATATCAATTTGTCCCATCATCGGAATCGGTGCGATTGAATCGCAATCTGTAATAAAAGCCATACCGTGAGATCCTAGTAGGATTCTTCGGTATGGCTTTATCGTTTTCTACGCTGTACGAAATCGGCATCCTTGCATAGATGACCAAGAATATTCTAAAATAGAGATAACTTAATTCAGGAGGTCAAACCATGCAAACATTTGAAGAAGTATTGACCCACTTCCATAGCTTTTTAGAGTCTGCGACCTATTTGGACGTTGTTCCATGCCGCTGGGGATATGTAAGGCTTTTCAATGAGGGCGACCCTATCAATTTCAATGCAATTCTTTGCCGCACACCACAAGAACTATATACGGCATTGGCAAATGATTTGGAAACAGAGATTCAGGTCAGCTTGGGAATCGACTGAATTGGTATAAAATTGGTTTGCTTTTGGGTTCGTTTTGGTATAGTGACTTTGAAAAATATGCTATACTGTACCACAAGCAAAACATTTTCAGGGATTTTCAATTTTACTGTAAAACTCTGTCAGGTGCTTTGCCAGTGTGCGGATCGAGTCCATTAAGGTTTCCCGCACTGCTTCTGGACAGGAAAGATAGATTCGATTGAACTCTTTTAACTCTATTTCCGTTTTGCCCATCCCCGGAGTGATCAGCGCATCAAGCGAAACCGGCAAAACACGAGCAATCGCCAAAAGAATTTCGTAAGATGGATTCATGCTGCCTTTTTCAATGTTGGCGATATGCTTCGTTGAAACATGGCAGCGTTCAGCAAGTTGTTCTTGTGTTAAACCTGCCAGCTTGCGCTCCTTGCGAACCTTTTCTCCAAGTACTTTCAAGTCAGAATTCGGCATCATCGTTCACCTCAATAGTATTGTATCGTTCTGGTGAATGACGCGGTATAACCTTGTATTTCCTGTGAGTAGGAAGTATAGTGCCGATTTTTGCGTTTCCCGGTCGAGTTATAAAAAAACGGTAACTCGTCCGGGCGATTTCACGCGCTATCCAATCACAGTTGCCGTTTGTGGAGGTAACTGTGATTTTTTATTGGGGTAACGCATCAAAAAAAGCCTGTCTGCTGCCGTAGACCAGACCGCTCCGAAACAGGCACAATCGTTCCGTTTTGCCACTCACAATCGTGCCGATATGCTGTACTGCGCCAGCTTCCCTCAATGGGAGGCTGGCGTTTTCGCGCTTTTAAGGGCAAGGTGTCGTGGGCCACCACGATCCTTTTTGTCCGAATGCTCACATTCCGTAAAATAACTGGAGGATTATTGATAATGAAATCGACCTATTTGCTTCCGTGGTTCAAGATGACCACATGGTACTTCCGACTGTCTCGATTGCTGGAAGTTTCCAACGTCAAAAAGCGCACCAAAAATCATGTGCTGGCCGTATCCGGCATGGGAGATGAAGCTCCGCCCACTCCCGGCGGAAGAAACGGAGGGAGTGATGTATTATGATCCTGCTGCAACGGGTGAACGAATCCAAAACCTCCGAAAAGACCGTGAAGTGACACAAGAACAGCTTGCCATCGACCTGAACATCAGTGACCGCTACATGAGAAATCTGGAGAAGGGTGAGAAAGTTCCGTCTGTCGACCTCTTTGTGGAGCTGCGGGAGCGATTTGGCTCCTCGCTGGACTACATCGTCTTAGGTGTGTCTGCGTCCCAGCGGGAGCAGGAACTGCAAGATCAGCTGCAAATGCTCCGCAAAGAACTGAAAGAAATGCAGCGGCGGATTCTTGCTATGCTGGAAATGCTGGGCGAATCTGCTTAAAATCACTTTATTGTTCTGAACCGGAACGATTGGTTCCGGCTAAAATCGAAAAACCGGAACTACTGGTTCCTAACGAGAACTTTGGTTTTCAAGTACACTATGGTCACAGCAAGGGCAGCCCCCCTGACAGGGGCCGACAAGCCCGAAACTGTACCGTGTACCTTGAAAATTGAAGAAGCAGCTTTTCGGTACTTCCAGACAATGATACTTCCGTAATTCGCGGCCCGGTCAGAAAGCAGACGGGGTGGCTGAGATGCCAATGGAGCGGTGCAAATCCGCCGCCGAAAAGTTCCCACCTCCGGGGTGTCGAGGACAAATAGGAGAAAAACAGTACTTTTCAAACCACCAGTTGAGGATTTCTCGGCTGGTGGTTTTACATTTCCCATCAAAATACCGATATGGAGGAAATCTATATGAGTCGATTTTATAACAACTGCGTAGACGAAGCCAGCTTGACTACCCTCTGCCCGATTTGTCTGGATTCCTTTCAGGGGGCAAAGGGCGTTCGCGTCCGGCGCGCAGACCCTAAGCAGAAGATCAAGGATGTCTGCACCTACTGCCAGATTCGCTATGGTTTCGATTATTATGTACAGCCCGATAAGAACGCTGGGCAGTATGTGAAGCGAGGCCATTTCGATGATGAATCTGAATGCGCTTAAAATCGACCCGGAGTTTCAGGGCAAGATCCCGCCCCTGAATTTTGAAGAAGAACAACAGCTTGAGCAGAACATTCTCCACGAAGGGCGGCTGCTGAATCCCATTATCATCTGGAATGGCTTTATTCTGGACGGGCATACCCGCTACCACATCCTGCGGAAGCATCCGTTCATCGCCTACCAGATACAGGAGATCGAACTGGATAACCGTTATGCGGCTCTTTCATGGATCTGCCAGAACCAGCTTGGACGCAGAAATCTTGACCCGGAACGAAAGAAGTTTCTGATGGGCAAGCTGTATGAATCCGAAAAGCTGGCACGGGGCGGCTCCAAAGAGCGGGCACACGATGAGAACGGACGGTTCACCTCAATGGTTCAAAATGATCCATTGAGGGCAAAGCAGCTCTCCACCTGTGAGCGCATTGCCGCACAAAACGGCGTTGGGGCGGCTACCGTAAAGCGAGCGGAAAAGTATGCCAAAGGCGTGGACGCTGCGGAAGATGCAGTCCCCGGTGCAAGAGAAAAAATCCTGACCGGGCGCATCAAGGCAACGGATGCAGAAATCACCGCCTTGGCAAAAACGCCAAAGGCAGAAATTCCTGCTGCTCTTGCAGAATTGCGGAAGCCAAAGCAGGAACGTCAGCCCCGAAAAGCCGAAACCGCTTCTTCAAAACAAACACTTTCTGAAATCAGCAAAAGCATCCAAGGGCATCAACGCCAGCTTACTGCCGAAGAAAAAACTTCTCTGAAAGCATCCATCGACAATCGCTATCAGGAACGAGCCGTTGCAAACGGCTCCCTGATGATGTGCGAAGTGCAGGGTGCGAAAGAGGACTTCATTCGCCGCTGGAATAGCATTTTCAAAGAATACCCGGATGTTTTTGAAGATTCGGACTGCCGCAAGATCATTCATGACTTGATCGAAGATGCCGTACAGTATCTTCTGAAAATAAAGGAGAAAACGCTATGATGCTTTCTAACCTGAACCTTTCCAGCCTGCCGGAGTGCAACTTCGAGGTGCGCTACGTTGACAGCGTTCTGCTGAACCCCTGCGCCGAATATCAGCGGCTGCTCCGCATGGGCAAGGTTGCACGAATCGCAGCAAACTTTTCGGAGTACATCGCCAATGAGCCGAAGGTCAGCTACCGGGATGGCCGCTACTTCGTCTTTGATGGCCAGAACACCATTGAGGCACGGAAAACGTGCAACGGTGGGCGTGACCTCCCGATTCGCTGCAAGGTCTTCTACGGCCTTTCTAAAGAGCATGAAGCTCTGCTGTTTGCTGTGCAGACAGGCATTTCCAGCGAACTGACCGCTGGTGAACAGCTTCGTGCCAAACTGGTGGCACACGAAGAAAACGCCTGCGATTTTGTTTCGGTAACGGAGGACACAGGCGTTCGGTTTGCACTGGATGGGATTCGTGCCCCGTGGAAAATCTACTGCATCCGCTCGGCTTACTACATCTACAAGAGCTACGGTGCATCACTTTACCGTGAAATGCTGAGCGTTCTCGTAGACGCTTGGGGTGGCGATTCGGATTCGTTCCTGTCGGGCATCCTGCATGGCATGGCTCGTTTTCTGGCTCTGTATCAGGGCGAATACAGCCGGGAGCGGCTGATTCTCCGGCTGCGCACAGTGCATCCCAAGACCATCACCCGGTTGGCACAAAACGACACTGGCAATGTGGCAGACCGCCACATGAAACAGATCCTGTCCATCTACAACGGTGCTGGCCGTACCCATAATTTGCCCTGCAAGCGGTGATGAACATGATTCCAGTCAACCGAAAGTTTCTGCGCGGTGATATTTACTACGCCAATCTGGAGCCGCACCTTGGCTCCGAGCAGGGCGGTATCCGCCCTGTGGTCGTGGTGCAGAACAACACCGCAAACTGCTATTCGCCCAACCTCATTGTTGCGCCTGTTACATCCAATACTGCAAAGAAGCCCGATCACCAAGCCCACGTTCTTGTGGACAGTAATCGGGCTTTTTTGCAGCCCTCTATGATCTTGGCAGAATCTGTCCAGACCATCAGCAAGGGACGGCTGATCCGCCCGATGGGGCGGTTGAGCATCCCGGAACTCATTCGGCTCAATTATGCGCTGCTCTATCAGCTCGATCTCAACGAATGGGTATGGAGAAAGGAGGCCTATGAACGCTATCTGCGATACCACCGCTAAATCTGAAACCCTTTCCGTCAAAGGCTGCAAAGTCAAGATCACCTATGCGCCTGCGGATACGGACTGTCTGGATGCCATCCAGAAACTATTGCAGACCACCATCCTGCGCACGGCAGGGCACACCGCTGCCTGACATCCTTGTGCTCCTTGAATGCGTGAGATAAGATAAAATCGAACTGAACCTTGAAAACAAAATATGGACGAAACACGTTTGATTTTTCCTTTCTCACTCAAAGAAAGAGAGATTGAAATGAAAAAACGTGTCTATACCTTATACCGTGTTTCGACAAAGGGACAGGTCGAGAAAGACGACATCCCCATGCAGAAAGAAGCCTGCCGCAACTTTGCAGAAAGTCAGGGCTGGGAGATCGTCAAGGAATTTTCCGAAAAAGGCGTTTCCGGCTTCAAAAAATCTGCCAAAGAGCGTGACGAACTCCAGAAAATTCAACAGGCCGCGATGGAGGGCAAGTTTGACATCCTGCTGGTGTTCATGTTTGACCGTCTCGGTCGCCGTGATGATGAAACGCCCTTTATCGTGGAATGGTTCACGAAGCAGGGCATCGAAGTCTGGAGCGTGAACGAGGGACAGCAGCGATTTGACACCCATGTGGACAAGCTGATGAACTACATCCGCTACTGGCAGGCATCCGGCGAAAGTCTGAAAACCTCTGTCCGTACCCGGACAAGGCTGGAACAGCTCACCGGGGAGGGACACTACACGGGCGGCACCGTGGCTTTTGGCTACAAGCGTGTCCGCCTTGGTCGGGTGAACAAGAAAAATCAAGAGGTCTGTGACCTTGTGATTGATGAAGCGGAAGCTGAGATCGTCCGGCTGATTTTCCACAAGTACGTTTACGAGGGCTACGGCGCACAGAAGTTGAGCCACTATCTTTATGAACAGGGAGTCGTAGGACGGAACAACAAAAATATCCCCAACACCAGCATCGTTCGGATGATCAAGAATAAAGGATACACGGGGTACCTCATCAACGGTGCGGTGGAAACCGAGTGCCCACAGCTCCGCATCATCGAACCAGAACTGTTCGAGCAGGCACAGGAACTGCGGCAGGCACGCACTTGTGAGCGTGGCGGTACTTCACTGGGCACCAGCTCCAAAGCCCTGTTGACCGGGCTGGTCTACTGTGCCCACTGCGGCAACCGCCTGAGCCTGACCAGCAGCGGCCGGACGCATACCTATGCCGATGGGCATACGGTGAAAGAAGTCCGGCCCCGGTATAGCTGCTTTTACAAGATCCGGCATCCGGGTGACTGCGATGGGCAGTCCGGCTACGGTGTTTCCAAGCTGGATTCCATTGTGGAAGAAGTTGTCCGGCAGATCTTCGCACAGTTCCGGGAGGTTTCCCGGAAGAAGCTGCTGGAATCGGTCAAGACCAACGATGCCGCCCGCATCCAGAAGAAGATTAAGAAAATTCAGAAAGACTTGGAAGCCAAGCAGAAAGAGCTGGACGACCTGAAAGCCGAAACCATCCTCGTCATCCGGGGCGTAAGTGCCTTGGACAAAGAACTGCTCAGCACACTGGTGGCCGAAGCAAAAGATGCACTGGAAACCCTGGAAAAGCAGCTCGTGCAGGCGCAGGAAGAATACGAAGAAGCCACCAAAACAGCAAAGCGTAGCAACTACATCTGCAACGAGCTGTTTACATGGGCGGATGTTTACGACACCGCCAACCACGATGAACGCCGCGCCATTTTGCAGCAGTTCATTAAGGAGATTCGCGTCCGAAAAGACTATGAGATCTCGATTACGCTGAACGCCAGCTTCAACCAAGTGGAGCAGCTCAAGGCCGTATCGACCTACGATGGCGCGGAAATTTTTGAAGAAATTTCCGAGAAGGGGGCATAAAAGCGATGCACTTGCCCGCAGAACTCTGCAAAATGCAAAGAAAGAAGCGTGAAACCGATGGATTTTCAAAAAATATATTGATGCCCCCGCCCGGTTCGCATCCGACTTCAGGGTTCGGAGCCCGGCATGGTCTGCCAAGGTTTTTTGGACATAAAAAACGCCGCATCGTACAAAACGATGCGGCAGATTGGTGGAGCGAAGCAACCTAAATCCGAACCATTGCCCTCTGGGGCATCTTTGGCGGCGATTTCATCGAAAGTGATGGTTTTTGTGCCGTCTTTGTAGTTGAATGTAATCAAAACTTTTTCATCATAGAGATAAACAGCGTTCACGAACGTGTTGATAAGCGTTTCCCGGTGGCTTTTCACGTTCGGGTCGAGCTTGCGAAAGTTGGTGAGCCAAAATTTCACAAAATCTGCGCTGACTTTCGGTTTCGCCAGCTTTTCTTCCGCGATGCGAATTTCCAACTCTTTCTGCTGAGCCTCCAACTTTTCCAAGCGTCCTTTGGTCGAGCTGGTCAGTACACCTGCCTGAATCGCATTTAACAGATTCTCGATGCCGTTCTCTATATCCTTCATCTGCTTTTCCAGCAGGGGCAGCACCGTGTTCTCCTGTTCTTGAAGAATCATCACCGCATCCACGATAGACTGGATGCAGTCATCGTCATGAATCATCTTCATGGTTTCGCAGACTACCAGATCTTCCAGCCACTCTTTGCGGACGGTCTTTTTCTTGCAGGTCTTGGTGCGCTTGGCATTAGCACATTTATAATAATGGTGGACGTTCTTATTTCGACTCGTTCCGCACTCGCCGAACATCATCGCGCCGCACATTCCGCAGAACAGCTTGGTGGTGAGCAAGTAATCGTCCTCGGCCTTGTGGCGGGCCGGGGCTTTCTTGTTCTTCGCCAGCTTCTCCTGCACCCGGTCAAAGAGGTCTTGCGGTACGATTGCGGGGATGCCGTCCGGCACGATCACATCGCGGTATCGGAACTCCCCGATATAGCGCCGGTTATGGAGTATATGCCCCACGCTGTTGAAGGTCATTTTCTGCCCCCGTGTGTTGGTAAGCCCCTGCTCGTTCAGCCAATTCATAATGGAGGAAATGGTTTCTCCGCCGTCATATCGCTTGAAGGCTTCCAACACGAACGGCGCGGTCAGCGGGTCGATCTGAAAATGCTGCTCCGCGTCGATCACATAGCCAATGGGCATCATGCCGCCGTTGAATTTGCACTTGAGGGCGTTGTCCGTCATGCCGCGAATGACTTTTTCCGAAAGGTCAGCAGAGTAGTATTCCGCATAGCCCTCGAGGACGGATTCGAGAATGATGCCCTCCGCACCCTCTGAAATAATCTCGGTGGCGGATACCACCTTCACGCCGTTCTTTTTAAGCGTGGCCTTGTACCGGGCGCTGTCATAGCGGTTTCGCGCGAACCTGTCCAGCTTCCAGACGATCACTATGTCAAACAGCCGCTTGCCGCTGTCCTTGATCATGTTCTGGAACTCCGGGCGGTTATCGGTCTTTGCAGAATACGCGCGGTCGATGTAATGCCGCAATACCGTGATGCCGTTTTTCTCGGCAAAGGCGGCACACTCGCGGAGCTGACCTTCGATGGATTCCTCTCGCTGGCTGTCCGAGGAATAGCGGGCGTAAATCACGGCTTTCATTTCGTATCCACCTCCGAGAGCATCTGCACAAGCGTTGCCTTCAATCGTTCGTTCATAGCCGAGCCGGGGTCGAAGCACATTTCCACGAACCGCGCCATTTCGGGATTGTTCAGGCCGAGCTTCACGCAGTTGTTATAGATCATGCCGTGGGGGTCGTCCGTCCTGCCGAAAATGTAGTCCAGCGACACGTCAAAGTAGTCGGCGTATTTCAGAAAAACCTCCGGGGAGGGCGTGGAATCGTCAATCTCATAACGGGCAAGGGCGGATTGGGAAACGTCAAATTCCTTTGCCAGCTTTGCCTGCGAGAGCCTGACACTTTCGCGCAAACCTCGCAGCCGTTCACCGATGATTTTCAAGGCTGCGTCACCTCCTTTTCTGTTTCAAGTATACCCGGAAACAGAGAATATGTCAATGAAATATTCACATAACGCCGCAATTCTCTGACACGCCGCAGGCGAAGAAAGCTCCGCAGGAGCGCAGCCGATTTTGCAAAAATCGTTCAAAGGGGCTTGGGGACAAATTTCCCCAACAAGCGCAAAGTGGCTCCAAGCCACCTTGCTTGCCAAGTGTGAAGCCGGCAGGGTTCGCAGGTTGGCAAGCAGCAAAGAGGGCCCTCTTTGCCCTGCTTGCCGGTCCGTTTTCGGTTCTGCAAAGGCGCCCTATTTTTAATCGAGGGCGCACCCGGCAAAATACGATCAAGGACAGAATCCTGCGATTCCGTACAACATTAAGATAGCACAACAGATAAGATGGGCAAGCATACACATACTTGCCCGCCCTGATTCTACCATGAACAATGAGAGGGTCGATTTACTCCGCATCCATTCTCAAATAATCCGTATGCACATATCCTTTTTGATTGCCCGTCCATGTGATTTCCGCCCATTTGCCCGTTATGCTCCACACGGCTACCGTCTGTCCTCTGCGTAATTTGCCGAGCTTCTTGTAATTTGTATTGGGGCCGGAGCGTACATTGACGTTGCCGGTGGCTATTGCAGCACCTACCGAGCCGGGATCGGTGGAAGGAATGTCAATCGTTGGCTCATTGGAAACTGTTTCAAATTTTAGATAATCCGTATGTACATACCCTTTTTTGCTTCCCGTCC
>OHOP01000872.1_pt1 | contig 10474 bp, 8 predicted proteins | sample 1569821 | NCBI WGS metagenome assembly OHOP01 (sample SAMEA3879527, study PRJEB24766) | human gut metagenome | biome: human-associated habitat; feature: feces | place: USA | collected 1985/1987
GCCCCCTTCGGGGGCACCTGTCTCCCTGCGGGTCGGTCGGTTCGCGGGTCTGACACGCCACCGGCGTGTCATTCAACACCGCGGACCCATCAAGAGGAAGGCTTGGCGCCTGCGGGCGGGTGTTCAAAGAAAGTTCACGGTTTTCCTGCAAAACTTAAAGGTAGAATTAAGGAAAGCGAGTATGCTATAAAACAGAAAGAGCGATGAGCCCCTTCGAAGCAGGCACCCTTCTTCATGTCTGCTTTCTCCATCATACCACGCTTTCCCCTCGGCGGCAAGATGGGAGAGTGCTCCTTATACGAAACTGCGACACAGGAGGTCATTACGATGTATAACGACGAATTCAACAACAACGATATGTACCGCTTCACCAACCGGGAGGTGCCCCGCGACGACTACGCGCCCGCACCCCGGCAGGAGAACACGTATACCGCGCCGGTGAAGAAGCAGGGCTTTTTCCGCAGGACGTGGGTAAAGGTCACGGCGCTGGTGCTGGCCTGCGCCGTGGTGGGCGGCGCGGCAGGCTACGGCGGCGCTGCGCTGGCGAAGGGCGGCTCCGGCAGCGGCACCGCCATCAGCGAGAGCGACCGCACCGTCACCGCCGTGGAGGTCAAGAAGGTGGACGGCAAGACGAAGATGCAGCCCGCCGAGGTGTACGCCTCCACGGTAAACTCCACCGTGTCCATCAACTGCTCCACCACCACCAACGTGTTCGGTCAAACCACCCAGTCCGCCTCCAGCGGCAGCGGCTTCATCATCAGCGAGGACGGCTATATCGTCACCAACTACCACGTGATCAGCGGCGCCTCCTCCGTGAAGGTAACGCTGTATAACGGCGACACCTACGATGCCACCGTCATCGGCGGCGACAGCGACTACGACGTGGCGGTGCTGAAGATCAACGCCGCCGGCCTGACCCCCGTGACATTGGGCAACAGCGCCGACGTGAACGTGGGCGACTCCGTGCTGGCCATCGGCAATCCCCTGGGCGAGCTGACGTTCTCCATGAGCGGCGGCTATGTGTCCAGCTGCAACCGCGCCATCAACGTGGACGGCACCCCCTTCAACATGATCCAGGTGGACTGCTCCATCAACCCCGGCAACTCCGGCGGCCCCCTGATGAACCTGTACGGCGAGGTGGTGGGCATCGTGTCCGCCAAGTACTCCACCTACTCCTCCACCACGGTGGAGGGTCTGGGCTTCGCCATTCCCATTGACGATGTGAAGTCCATCATAACCGACATCATGGAGAACGGCGCCGTCACCGGCAAGGCATACATGGCCGTGACCGTGGGCACCATGAACTCCCAGATGGCCGCTCAGTACAGCATCGACATCGATCAGGGCGTGTTCGTCTACTCCGTCGTCAAGGGCGGCGCCGGCGACAAGGCCGGCCTGCGCCTGGGCGACGTGATCACCAAGATGGGCGACACCACGCTGACCAGCCGTCAGGATCTGTCCGCGGCGCTGAAGAGCTACCGCTCCGGCGACACCGCCACCCTGACCGTGTTCCGCGACGGCAGCTACATCACCACCGACATCACCTTCGACCAGCAGCCCCAGATCACCGGCACCGACACGGAGGAGGACACCTCCTCTCAGGGCGGTAATAACGGCGGTTACAGCGGCCAGATGCCCGAAAACTGGCAGGAGTTTTACAACTACTTCTTCGGCAACCGGGGCTGATATCGGTCCCGCGCGGCGGCGCAGCTGACCACTGCGCCGCCAGGATACCACGATCTTCTTCACATTCTTCATGTTTCCCAGCACACATTCGCTTCCCCCGCACCGTCCCTGCCGGAGCTACCCCGCCGGCGGGGACGGTTTTTTTGCGCGGTTGCAAGGCGTTGACAGATATGGTATAATTCTTTATTGGTATACTATGTGGAAAAATGAGGAAACGACTATGGAAGTAACACAGGGCGCACCGTTTGAGAGCTTTGGCCTGTCAGAGGCCACCATGCGCGCCATACGAAATAAGCACTACACCGTCAGCACCCCCGTGCAGGCCGGGTGCATCCCCCCCATGCTGGCGGGGAAGGACGTGATCGCCAAGGCTCCCACCGGCACGGGCAAGACCATGGCCTTCGGCATTCCCATCATCGAGCGCATCGACCGGGAGAGCGAGGAGGTGCAGGCGGTCATTCTGGCGCCCACGCGGGAGCTGGCCATGCAGATCACCGACGAGATGCGGGACATCGCCGTGTGCCACGAGGGCGTTCGGCTGGTATGTCTGTACGGCGGACAGCCCATTGGCAAGCAGATCGACGCGCTGAAGCGGCGGCCCCAGATCGTGGTGGCCACGCCGGGGCGGCTGAGTGACCACATGAAGCGGCGGACCGTGAATTTGAAGAGCGTGCAGACGGTGGTGCTGGACGAGGCGGACCGGATGCTGGACATGGGCTTTATCCACGACGTGACGCGTATTCTGGACAAGATCCCCAGCCGGAAAAACCTGGGGATGTTCTCCGCCACCATCTCGCGGGAGGTGATGGACATCTCGTGGGTATACCAGCGGGATCCGGAGGAGATCACGGTGCAGGCCACCAAGGAGAACAAACCGGACATTTTGCAGTACCGGCTGGAGGTGCCCTCCGACGGGAAGGTGGACGCCATTGCGAAGATACTGGCGCATGAGAACTATGACCGGGTGATCTGCTTCTGCAACACCAAGGGCAGCACGGAACGGCTGACGAAGTTTTTGCAGATGCGGGGCGTGGACGCCCAGTGCATCCACGGGGACATCCCCCAGCGGAAGCGGGAGGAGGTCATGCAGCGGTTCCGGGACGGAAAGCTGCGGGTGTTCGTGGCCACAGACGTGGCCAGCCGGGGCATCGACGTGGACGATGTGGACGCGGTGTTCAACTATGAGGTGCCGGAGGAGAACGAGTATTACATCCACCGTATCGGCCGGACGGGACGGGCCAAGAAGCACGGCGTGGCGTACACGCTGCTCAGCGACTTCCCCAGCCGGCTGCGGCTGGACAACATCGCGAGGAACACGCGGAGCACCATCGTGCCCGCCGTGCTGGGCGAGGACGGCAGCGTGACTGTCGGCGAGAAATGAGAAAAGAGCGCACTTCAGCAGGCGGGTCCTTTTTTACGGAACGGCAGCAGGTGGGCGCCGTTGGGCCGCGCGGGTTGCTATTTCGCGCGGTGTGTGGTACAATATACATATATAACCGCAAAATCCCGAAAAGGAGCGAAGATAATGAACGAAGAGTTGAAGAATATCCTCTCCCGCGTGGACCACACGCTGCTGGCACAAGGTGCCACCTGGAATGAGATCAAGGCCATCTGCGACGACGGTATCAAGTACGGCTGCGCCAGCGTGTGCATTCCCGCCAGCTATGTGAAGCAGGCGGCGGGTTATGTGGACGGCAAGATCGCCGTCTGCACCGTTATCGGCTTCCCCAACGGCTACGACACCACCGCCGCCAAGTGCTTCGAGGCTGCCGACGCGGTGAAAAACGGTGCGTCCGAGGTGGATATGGTCATCAACATCGGTTGGGTGAAGGACGGCCTGTACGACAAGGTGCTGGAGGAGATCAAGGCCATCAAGGGTCACTGTGACGGCAGACTGCTGAAGGTCATCATCGAGACGTGCCTGCTGACGGACGCGGAGAAGATCGAGCTGTGCCGCGTGGTGTCCGAGTCCGGCGCGGACTACATCAAGACATCCACCGGCTTCGGCGGGGGCGGCGCCACCCGTGAGGACGTGGCGCTGTTCAAGGCCCACGTGGCGCCCCATGTGAAGATCAAGGCTGCCGGCGGCATCGCGGATCTGGATGACGCCAAAGATTTCATCGCCCTGGGCGCGGACCGTCTGGGCACCAGCCGTATCGTCAAGGCCGTGAAGGCCATGGAACAGTAAATATAAGGAGGAACCACTATGCCGACTCCCCACAATAACGCCAACAAGGGCGATTTCGCCAAGACCGTTCTCATGCCCGGCGATCCGCTGCGGGCCAAGTTCATTGCCGAGACATTTCTCACCGAGCCGAAGCTGGTGAACAACGTCCGCGGCGTGCAGGGCTATACCGGCACCTACAAGGGCGTGCCGGTGTCCGTGATGGCCAGCGGCATGGGCATTCCGTCCATCGGCATCTATTCCTATGAGCTGTACACCCAGTATGATGTGGAGAACATTATCCGCGTGGGCAGCGCCGGCGCCATGCGGGCCGACCTGGAGCTGGGCAGCGTGGTGGCCGGCCAGGGTGCCTGCACCAACTCCGACTTTGCCAGCCAGTACGAGCTGGGCGGCAGCTACGCGCCCATCTGCGATTTTGAACTGCTGATGGCCGCGGTGGAGAGCGCCGGGGAGCTGGGCGTGAAAATGCCTGTGGGCAACCTGTACTCCTCCGACACGTTCTATGACGCCGCCGGGCGCAACATGCGCTTCGCCAAGATGGGCGTCATGGCCGTGGAGATGGAGGCCGCCGGTCTGTACTGCACCGCCGCCTATACCGGCAAGCGGGCGCTGGCCATCTGCTCCATCTCCGACAACCTGGTCAACGGCACCGAGCTGTCCGCCGATGAGCGCCAGACCACCTTCACCAACATGATGAAGATCGCCCTGGAGGTGGCTGTGAAGATGGCCGCCAAGAAGTAAACAACGGTCACGACAGCGCGGGAGGATATCTCGCGCTGTCGCTATGTGTGATACATTTGTGCATTTCGCGCAAACAAAATGTAAATTTTTGATGACATTTGTTTACATTTCTACCGCAAAATGCGGTTTTCACTTGCCAAAGGCGAAAAAGTCTGCTATAATGCGCAAGGCACAGAGGGAGGAAGACCCCGTGCCGAAATGATGGTTTTCCCGCCGCAAGGCGCGAAAATAAAAAAATTGAGGAAGGTAGAATAACCATGAAGAAGTTTCTTGCTATGATCCTGGCTCTGGTTATGGCGCTGTCCCTGGTCGCTTGCGGCGACAAGAAGGACGACCCCAAGACCGACGACAACCAGGGCGACAACCCCGAAGTCACCGAGATCACCAACGCCGACGAGATCGCCGACGAGATGACCTCCGAGGATGGCAAGTACGAGATCGCTTTCGTCACCGACGTGGGCCAGCTGAAGGATAAGTCCTTCAACCAGGGCACCTTCGACGGCGTGAAGCTGTACGCTGCCAACAACGGCCTGAGCTACAAGTACTATCAGCCCGCCAACGGCGACCAGGCTACCGATGACGACCGTTACGATGCCATGAAGGCTGCTGCCGAGGGCGGCGCCAAGGTCATCGTGGCTGCCGGCTTTATGCAGGCCACTGCCCTGACCAAGGCCGCTGCTGAGTTCACCGATGTCAAGTTCGTGTTCGTGGACCGCGACAGCGCTGTGACCACCGAGGACGGCACCGCCCTGAAGAACGTTCTGGGCATCTGCTTCCAGGAAGAGCAGTGCGGCTATCTGGCCGGTTACGCTGTTGTTAAGGAAGGCTACACCAAGCTGGGCTTCACCGGTGGTGGCGGCGGCGACAACCCCGCTTGCTGCCGTTACGGCTACGGCTTCGTGCAGGGCGCTTCCGCTGCTGCTGCTGAGATGGGCATGAAGGTCGAGATGAACTACTCCTGGCTGTATGGCGCTTCCTTCTCCGCTTCCACCGAGCTGCAGACCATGGCTTCCGGCTGGTATGAGAACGGCACCGAGGTCATCTTCGCCTGCGGCGGTAATATGTTCCAGTCTGTCGCCGCTGCCGCTGCCGCTAACGACGGCGCCGTGGTGGGCGTGGACGTTGACCAGTCCAGCCAGTCCGATACCGTTATCACCTCCGCTATGAAGGGCCTGTCCGCCTCCGTGCAGTGGGCTTGCGGCAAGGTCTATGACGGTTCCTTCGACGAGATCGGCGGCACCTTCGTGACCCTGGGCGCCAAGGACAACGCTGTGGGCCTGCCCACCGCTACCTGGTCCCTGACCAAGTGGACTGTGGACGACTACAACGCCATGCTGGCCAAGATGGCCGATGGTTCTCTGGTCGTCGACAACGACTACTCCAAGCTGGACAGCACCGACAGCCTGACCCTGAACCTGGTCAAGTAATCGGAACGTACTTAACAAAAAAAGAGACGCCTGCGGGCGTCTCTTTTTTTGCGTCAAGCGCGTGATGCGAGGAGTAAAACGCCGCTGTTTTTCTTGCAATCTGTGCATATATGCTATATAATAAATTTATGCCTTTATCGCCATTAGGCAAAATAATAGAGGAAAGTAGGTGGCGGCATGGATAAGACTCCCACGTATGTGATCGAGATGCTTCACATTACCAAGGAGTTCCCCGGCATCAAGGCCAACGACGATATCACCCTCCAACTGAAAAAGGGAGAGATCCACGCGCTGCTGGGCGAAAACGGCGCCGGCAAATCCACGCTGATGAGCGTGCTGTTCGGCCTGTACCAGCCCGAGGCGGGTGAGATACGCAAGAACGGCCAGACGGTGAAGATCAACGATCCCAACGATGCCACGGCACTGGGTATCGGCATGGTCCACCAGCACTTCAAGCTGGTGGAGGTATTCTCCGTGCTGGACAACATCATTCTGGGCGCCGAAACGACGAAGTGCGGCTTCCTGCAGAAAAAGGAAGCGCGGAGGAAGGTCGAGGAGCTCTCCAAGCGGTACGGCCTGCACGTGGACTTGGACGCCAAGGTGGAGGATATCACCGTGGGTATGCAGCAGCGTACCGAGATCCTGAAGATGCTCTACCGCGACAACGAGATCCTCATCTTCGACGAGCCCACCGCCGTGCTGACGCCCCAGGAGATCGACGAGCTGATGGCCATTATGAAGAACCTGACGGCGGAGGGGAAATCCATCCTCTTCATCTCCCACAAGCTCAACGAGATCATGGCGGTGGCGGACCGGGTGACGGTTCTGCGTAAGGGCCGCTATGTGGGTACCGTGAACACCTGCGACACCAACAAACAGGAGCTGTCCAACATGATGGTGGGCCGCCCGGTGCAGCTGGAGGTCATAAAGGAGCCGGCCAAGCCCACGGATGTGGTGCTGAAGGTCCGGGATCTGTGCGTGCCCTCTCACACCCACAAGCGCAACGCCGTGGACCACGTCAGCTTTGATGCACGCGCCGGCGAGATACTCTGTATCGCCGGTATCGACGGCAACGGACAGACGGAGTTCATTCACGCGCTCACCGGCCTGGATAAGAGCAATGGCGGCACGGTGACGCTGTGCGGCAAGGATATCTCCCACGCCAGCATCCGTCGCCGTGGAGAGTGTATGAGCCACATCCCCGAGGATCGGCACAAGCACGGCCTGGTGCTGGATTTTACGCTGGAGCAGAACCTGGTGCTGCAGCGGTATAAGGAGCCGGAATTCGAAAAGGGCGGCTTTATCAAGAAGGACGCGGTGCGTGCCTACGCCGAGAGGCTGATCGAGGAATACGACATCCGCAGCGGACAGGGCCCCGTGACCACCGCCCGCAGTATGTCCGGCGGCAACCAGCAGAAGGCGATCATCGCCCGCGAGGTGGACCGCAACAAGCCGCTGATCGTAGCGGTCCAGCCTACCCGCGGCCTGGACGTGGGCGCGATCGAAAACGTACACAAGGAACTGGTGAAGCAGCGTGATGCCGGCAAGGCAGTGCTGCTGGTATCCCTGGAGCTGGACGAGGTCATGAGCCTTTCCGACCGCATCCTGGTCATGTACGAGGGTGAGATCGTGGGTGAGTTCGACCCGAAGCAGATCACCGTGCAGGAGTTGGGCCTCTATATGGCCGGCGCCAAGCGGGCGGACAAGAAAGAGGGTGAGACGGCGTGAAGCAAAAACTGACAGATCTGTATGCCAAGAATGGCACCAAGAAGGTCCTGGCCTCTCTGCTGTCCATCCTGGCCGGCCTGCTGCTGGGCAGCATCGTGGTCATTATTGTGGGCCTGGCGGAGCAGAAGATCACCACTGCCGGTATGTGGGAGGGCGTCCGGCTGATTTTTGCCGGCATCCTCAGCACAGGCCGCGACGCTGCGGGCGCGCTGACCTGGGGCTTTAACGCCCAGAATGTGGGCAATATGCTCTTCCGCGCCATGCCGCTGATCATGACCGGCCTTTCCGTGGCGGTGGCCTTCAAGACGGGCCTGTTCAATATCGGCGCACCCGGCCAGTATCTGATGGGTACGCTTGTCTCGCTGTCCGTCGCGCTGGGCATCCCCTCCGAGTCCGTGCCCGTGGGCATCATCTGGCTGCTGGCCTTTCTGGGCGGTATGCTGGCTGGCGCCCTGTGGGGTGCGATCCCCGGATTGCTGAAGGCGCTGCTGAATATCAACGAGGTGCTGGCCTGCATCATGACCAACTGGATCGCAGCCAATCTTGTCACCTGGATGTTTGATATCAGCAGCTTCAAGAACGTAACAGAAGGCACGAAGTCCGGTTACATCTACAAGACCACCTTCAACGGTGTGGCCACACCCAAGCTGGGACTGGATCAGCTGTTCCCCGGCTCCCAGGTCAATGCCGGTATTCTGGTGGCCATCATTCTGGCCATCGTGGTGTACATCATCATGGAGAAGACGGTGTTCGGCTATGAGCTGAAGGCCTGCGGCGCCAACCGCCATGCGGCCCGCTACGCCGGTATCCCCGATAAGCGCAATATCGTGCTGTCCATGGCCATTGCCGGCGCGCTGGCCGGCGCCGGCGCCGCGCTGTACTGGCTCAGCGGCAACACCGAGTTCTACTGGAACACCTATCAGGCCCTGCCCGGCGTGGGCTTTAACGGAATCCCCGTGGCCCTGCTGGCGGTGAACAACCCCATCGCGGTCATTTTCACCGGCATCTTCATGGCTATGCTGGATATCGTCGGTCTGCAGCTGACCAACCTGACCGCCTACAACGAGTACATCACCGACGTGATCATCTCCGTCATCGTGTATCTGTCCGCCTTCTCTCTGCTCATCCAGATGATGCTGACCGGACGGAAAAAGAAGCTCGTCGTGGAGGCCAACAAGACCACCACGGCGGATATACCGGCAGAGGCGGAGACACAGCCACTGGATGTGCCGCCGGAGGACATACCGGACATACCGATGGAGGACGCACCGCAGGTACCTGAGCAGCCGGAGGAAGGAGGGGAGCAGGCATGACATTTCTGATCCAACAGACCATGATCTACGCCGTCCCCCTGATGATCGTGGCGCTGGCCGGCGTGTTCGCTGAGCGCAGTGGTATCATCAACCTGGCGTTGGAAGGTATTATGATCCTGGGTGCGTTTATCGGCGTGCTGTTCGTGAACATCATGCAGACCAACCACGTCTACGACGCGGCCAAGGCTGCCGGCGACTGGGTGGCTTTGCAGGGCTTTGAGCTGCTGGCTATGCTGGTGGCGGCCATATTCGGCGCCATTTTCTCCCTGCTGCTGAGCTTTGCCTCCGTAAATCTGCGGGCGGACCAGACCATCGGCGGTACGGCGCTGAACCTGATGGCTCCGGCCCTGGTGCTGTTCCTCATCCGTATCATCGCCAACCAGAACACCCTGCAAATGGCCACCGGCGATGCGGCCAGTTGGTTCATGATCAAGAAGACCACTCTGGGCTACGCAAAAACGGACGACCTGGGCTTCCTGGGCAATACCTTCCTGCACAAGGTGTATCTGGCGACCTATATCTGCATCATCATTTTCGTGGTGCTGTCGATCCTGCTGTACAAGACCCGGTTTGGCCTGCGGCTGCGCTCCTGCGGTGAAAATCCCCAGGCGGCGGACTCCGTGGGTATCAACGTGTACAAGATGCGCTATGCCGGTACAACCATCTCCGGCGCGCTGGCCGGCATGGGCGGCTTTGTCTACGCCCTGACCACGGCCAACTGCACGGCCAACGGCGATGTGGCGGGCTTCGGCTTCCTGGCGCTGGCCGTTATGATCTTCGGTAACTGGAAGCCGCTGAACATCGCTGGGGCGTCGCTGCTGTTCGGCCTGTTCAAGTGTATTGCCGCGGCGTACTCCAGCCTGGATATCAACGGCGACGGCGTGTATTGGCTGGCGGAGATCGGCATCAGCGCCCATTTCTACCGCATGCTGCCCTACATCGTCACGCTGCTCGTGCTGGCGTTCACGTCCAAGAGCTCCCGCGCGCCCAAGGCCGAAGGCATCCCCTACGACAAGGGCCAGCGCTAAATGCAAATCAAAAAGCGGTATGGCAGCGCCGTACCGCTTTTTTTGCAGACTGAATATTTGAGATGGAGAGAACTATGGAGATCAGAGAGATTACGACTCCTGATGAAAAGCAGCGCATCGCGCGTTTCATTTTAGAATCGCTGCCCGACTGGTTCGGCATTCCCGAGGCGCGGGAGGAATACATCGAAAAAAGCGCGGCGCAGCCGTTTTTCACCGCGTTCGACGGCGAAAGCGCCGTCGGGTTTCTCTGCCTCGCCGAAACAGGGAAGGACACGGCGGAGCTCTACGTCATGGGCGTGCTGAAAGAATATCACCGCTGCGGTGTCGGCAAGGCGCTCTTTGCCGCGGCGAAGCGGCGGGCGAAGG
>OHOP01000873.1_pt1 | contig 10470 bp, 6 predicted proteins | sample 1569821 | NCBI WGS metagenome assembly OHOP01 (sample SAMEA3879527, study PRJEB24766) | human gut metagenome | biome: human-associated habitat; feature: feces | place: USA | collected 1985/1987
GTAGACCTTGATGGAGGCAAGCAGCTTCTCCTCGGAGAAGGCGCCGCCCAGCTTTTCAAGGTCGCGGATGACCCGCTCGTAGCCGGCCTTGGTGTAGGCCACGCCGTAGGCGGGCTTGCGGTTCTGTGGATAGGTCATGGGGATGAAGGGAATGGACGGCACGGCGTACTTCCAGTTCTCGCCCACGGTCTTGAGGGTATCGCACAGGGAGGGGATGACGATAGCGGACGCGCCCTCGTAGGCACCGTTGATGCCCAGCTCCAGCAGGGACTGGACAATGGCGCACAGGAAGGCGGGACAGTATTCCTTGGCGCGGTTCAGCGCTACATCGCCGCCCCAGGCGCCCATAGGCACGAAGCCCATGGCGTGGATAAGCTCCTCCGGGGTGTAGACGGGAGCGCACAGCACGATCTTTTTGCCCTGGGCCAGATAGCCGTCCATCTGCGCGCGGGGAGAGGCTGCCGCCTCATGCAGCTTGTTGAGGATGTCGTTCATGCCTTACACTCCTTTCGCAGCCTTGTTGGCTTCCATGATCTCCGTCAGACCCTGCACACGGGTGTCGTACTGGGCCTCGGAGAAGTTGCGGGGGTCGGCCTGATCGCCGTCGAAGCTGACCACGGGGATATTGCAGGCCGCGCCGATCTGGCGGCTCATCTCGTACATGAAGCCGCTCCACAGCTTGCAGGAGCGGTTGGTATGCACCAGCATACCTTCCACGTGGTTGTCCTTGCAGAGCTTGATGCGCTTGTCGCGGCTCATCTCCAGGTTGATGGCGTTGGGCACCTTGCAGTAGGCGCGGATCATCTCGTCAAAGGTGTTGTAGTCGAAGCCGAAGGCGTCGGCGTAGATCGTCGTGACCATGTTGATGCCCCGGGACTTCAGGCCGGTGCTGGTGGCACGGAGGTAGGGCCAGCAGGCGATGCCCTCAAACATGATGCGGTACTTCTCTTCACCCCGGAAGGTGGAGGTACCGTTCTTATGGTTCTCCTCGTACTCCTTCAGCAGCGTCGCCATGGCGTCGGCGGCGGTGGACTTGCCCCGGGCCGTGACCATGACGGCCATGTGGTTCAGCAGGTCAAAGCCATTGAAGGGAGAGGGCACATACCTGGCGCAGCCGGTGGCCGCCAGCCAGGCGCGGCTGGAGCGGCAGGAGAAGCCGGTGACCTCCTTGAATTTCTCGTCGGACCACTTCTTGCCGGTGATCTCCTCCAGCTGCTTCACGGCGTCCCAGAACTGACCGGTAACGTAGGCCACCTCGGCGTCGGACACCTCATAGTCGGGATTGAAGGGGATATCCAGCAGGATCATGGGGATATTCAGCTCGCGGGCCAGGTTCTCATACCACTTGATCATGCAGGAGCAGATGTTGCTGCAGCACAGCAGCACATCGGGCATGGCCACGTCCTGCTCGGGACAGGACTTCAGCTTGGCGTAGGCCAGAGACACGCGGGCGTAGGCGCAGATGTCGTTGGAGTAGCCCTCGGACTCCGCCACCTCGCACATTCTCGTGCCCGCGCCGCGGGCGGCGATACCGGCGGCCTGGTTCTCGGGGTATACGGTGGCGATGCCCATGGTCTCCGGGATCTCCACAGGGAAGTTGCTGGAGACCCAAGCCACCTTCTCGCCCCGCTTCTTGGCCTCGATGGCATCCACATAGGCGTCCGCCGCGATCTTGCCCAGCTTATACTTGGCGGAATTGGGATCCACCGGCTTCGGGGCCTTCTTCACTTCTTCTGCCATTTCAGTTCCTCCTCACAGCTTTTATCGAAACATATTTCTGTTTATTCATGTCGTCTGCTTATATGCCCACAGGGCCGCGCCGATGGCGCCGAAATACTGGGCCAGCGGGTCCACACTGACGGGGACGTTCAGCTCGTCGCTGAGCGCCTGCCGCACCGCGTCGTTCCGGGCCACACCGCCGGAGAGACAGACCTGCTCCGTGACGCCCGCCCGCCGGGCCAGAGCCGCCACGCGGCTGGCCACGCTGCGGCAGATGCCTGCCACCAGGTCGGGGCGCCTGACGCCGTTGGCCAACTGGCTGATGACCTCGCTCTCGGCAAACACGGTGCAGGTGCTGGAGATAGCGGCGGGGGCCGCGGCCTTGGCGGCCTCGGCATCCAGATCGTCCACATCCAGGCGGAGGATAGAGGCCATCACATCCAGAAACCGCCCCGTACCGGCGGCGCACTTATCGTTCATCACGAAGTTCACCATCTTGCCGGAGGGCGACAGGGCGATGACCTTGGCATCCTGCCCGCCGATGTCGATGACGGTACGCAGGTCCGGGAACACGAAGCGCCCGCCCAGGGCGTGGGCGGTCAGCTCACTGATCTCACCGTCGGCGCCCTGGTAGTTCTTGCGTCCGTAGCCGGTGACAAAGGCACAGGCCATATCGGCCCGGGTCAGGCCGCTGGTCTGCCACAGCTGCGCCAGCGCCTCCTCCGGCCCGCCGGTGCCCAGGCCGCCGGTTTGGAGGCTGTGGGCCACCAGCTCTTTTCCGTCTTTAAGAACGGCGCACTTGGAAGTGGTGCTGCCGATGTCGATACCTAAGGTGTACATGGGGTCCTCCCTATTCTGTGCGATCGGGCAGAAATACCCTCTCCCGCGGTGCGGAGATACCGCGCGCCGCACTGGTCTTACCAGTTTACTTATATTATACGGGTTTGTGAAATTTGCGTCAATTATGCGAATTGCCAAAGAAATAACAATTATTTGTGCATTGTACCGAGCCGCACTTTAAATGATTAAATCTTTCCGGATTTTTCCGGGACAATGTTGCTTTTTCTTTGGAAACTCGTCATGGCAGTATGGGAAAGCCGCATGGCGCGCTCGCGCCATGCGGCTTTCTGCGGTTCACGGCTCCAGGTCGTGTTTGTCCAGCTTCATGTTCCGGTAGGCCTTGGGCAGGCCGGGGGCGATGAGGGGAAAGGTGTTCTCCGTGTCAGACGTGGGCTGAATGTTATAGGTGCCGTACATATTCACCAGGTCGAAGCTGCTGCGCGGTACGCCGGGAAAGTGGTGGACGTCCGGTGTAGCGTCATAGGGAAAGCCCTCCCGGCTGCGCTTGCGTTTGGGCATAAAAATCACCTCCGGCCTTAGTATGGCCGGAGGCAGTGGGTTTATGAGCTTCAGCGGTAGACCTCCGCGTCGAAGTCGCGGACGATCTCGTCCCGCCTTTCGTCGCGGACGTAGACGCAGTTCGTCTCGTCAAAGGCCAGGCGCATGGCGAAATCCTTGGCCTCGTAAATATCGTTTGTCTCGAAGAAGTCGCGATAGGCCTCCTCCGGCTCGTGGCTCTTGCGCCAGATAACGTGAAAACGCATAGACACTCCTCCTGCAAAATGGGGGTAATTTTTAGTATACCCCCGCCGGAAGCAAAAAGCAACGGTGGGTTTTGCCAAAAAACACGGGCAAAGTTCGTCACATTTTCCCCCGGGAAAGTTGTGATTTCTTCTTTCCCTGCCCCACAAGATATTGTATAATAGCAGACGATATTTTGGAGAGACAGAGGTGGATCAGGGTGAAGATCGGATTTGACAACGAAAAGTACCTGCAATTACAGGCGGAGCACATCACGGCGCGGCGCGCCCAGTTCGGCGGCAAGCTGTATCTGGAGTTCGGCGGCAAGCTGTTTGACGACTATCACGCCTCCCGTGTGCTGCCGGGGTTCCAGCCGGACAGCAAGATACGGATGCTGCAGACGCTGAAGGACGACGTGGAGATCGTGGTGGCCATCTGCGCCGGGGACATCGAGAAGAACAAGATGCGCGGCGACCTGGGCATCAGCTACGACGTGGACGTGCTGCGGCTGATCGACGTATTCCGGGGGCTGGGCTTCTATGTGGGCAGCGTGGTCATCACCCAGTACGCCGGCCAGCCGGCGGCGGACGCCTTTATCAAGCGGCTGAGTGCCCTTGGCGTGAAGAGCTATAAGCACTATCCCATCGCCGGGTATCCCTCGGACGTGGCGCACATCGTGTCCGACGAGGGCCTGGGCAAGAACGAATACATTGAGACGACCCGGCCACTGATCGTGGTGACGGCCCCCGGCCCCGGCAGCGGCAAGATGGCCACCTGCCTGAGCCAGCTGTACCACGACAACCGGCGGGGCATCCGGGCGGGCTACGCCAAGTACGAGACGTTCCCCATCTGGAACCTGCCGCTGAAGCACCCGGTGAACCTGGCCTATGAGGCGGCCACGGCGGACCTGAACGACGTGAACATGATCGACCCGTTCCACCTGGAGGCCTATGGTAAGACCACGGTGAATTACAACCGGGACGTGGAGATCTTCCCGGTGCTGGCGGCCATGTTCCGGATGATCCAGGGCGAGTGCCCCTACAAGTCCCCCACGGACATGGGCGTGAACATGGCGGGCTTCGCCATCGTGGACGACGCGGTGTGCCAGGAGGCCAGCCGCATGGAGATCCTGCGCCGGTACTACACCGGGTGCGTGGAACGGGCCAAGGGGCAGGCGGACGAGTGCGTGGTGCGGAAGCTGGAGCTGGTGATGCAGCAGGCCGGCGTGACGCCGGACATCTGCCCGGCGGTGGCGGCCTCGCTGGAAAAGGCGGAGGCCACCGGCAAACCGGCGGGCGCCATGGTGCTGCCGGACGGCAGCGTGGTGACCGGGCGGACCTCCCCCCTGCTGGGCGCGTCGGCGGCGCTGCTGCTGAACGCGCTGAAGAAGATGGCGGGCATTGACCACAAGCTGGACCTGATCCCCCCGTCGGTGATCGAACCTATCAGCGCCATGAAGACCGGCTGCCTGGGGCACCGAAACCCCCGGCTGCACTCGGATGAGGTACTGATCGCGCTGGCGATCTCCGGTCTGACGAACCCCCTGGCGGCCATGGTGCAGGCGCAGCTGAAGAACCTGCGGGGCTGCGAGGCCCACTTCTCGGTCATCATCTCCGAGGAGGACGCCAAGCTGTATAAGCGGCTGGGCATCAACGTCAGCTGCGAGGCGAAATATGAGGTCAAGAGCCTGTATCACAAGTAAATAAGCGTCTGTGCCCGCGCATGGCGCGGGCACAGCTTTCTGAAAGGAGCACATATGCAGAGCATCGCACAGATATTGGCATCGGAGCTGGGCCAGCCGGTCCAGTACGTGGAAAACGTTATCGCCCTGCTGGACGAGGGCAGCACCATTCCGTTCATCGCCCGCTATCGGAAGGAACAGCACGGCTCCATGGACGACACCACCCTGCGGAAGCTGGAGGACCGGCTGCAATACCTGCGGAACCTGGACAAGCGGCGGCAGGAGGTCAAGTCCGCCATCGACGGGCAGGGCAAGCTGACCGATGCGCTGGCGGCGGCCATCGACAGCGCCGCCACGCTGGCGGAGGTGGAGGACCTGTACCGTCCCTACAAGCAAAAGCGGCGGACCCGGGCCACGGTGGCCCGGGAGAAGGGGCTGGAGCCCCTGGCGCAGCTGCTGCTGGCGCAGGAGAAGGACTGTCCCGCGCCGGAGGCGGCCGCACAGGCGTACATCGATCCGGAGAAGGGCGTGGAGACCGCGGCCGACGCATTACAGGGCGCCAACGACATCATCGCGGAGATCATCAGCGACGACGCCGACATCCGCAAGGCACTGCGGGGCCTGCTGATGCGGCAGGGACGGCTGAGGAGCCTTGCCGCCACGGAGGAGGACAGCGTGTACCGACTGTACTACGACTTTGAACAGGCCATTCCCAAGCTGGCGGGGCACCAGATCCTGGCCATCAACCGGGGCGAAAAAGAGGGGCTGCTCTCCGTCACGGTATTGCTGGACCGGGAGGCCGCGCTGCCGGCACTGCGGCGGGCGGTGGTAAAGCCCGGCTCGGCGGCCATGGAATTCATCAAGGCCGCCTGTGAGGACGCCTATGACCGGCTGATCTATCCGTCGCTGGAGCGCGAGGCGCGGTCCGCCCTGACGGACAGCGCCAACGAGGGCGCTATCGGACAGTTCGCGCTGAACCTGAAGCCGCTGCTGCTCCAGCCGCCGGTAAAGGGCCACGTGACCATGGGGCTGGACCCCGGCTATGCCCACGGGTGCAAGGTGGCGGTCATCGACGGCACCGGCAAGGTGCTGGACACCACGGTGGTCTACCCCACCTACGGCGAGCGCCAGAAGCGGGAGGCCATCGCCAAGCTGACGGCCCTGTGCAAAAAACACGGCGTGGCGCACATCGCCATCGGCAACGGCACCGCCAGCCGGGAGACAGAGCAGATGACGGTGGAGATGCTGCGGGGCCTTCCGGGCGTCAGCTATATGATCGTCAACGAGGCGGGCGCGTCGGTGTACTCCGCCGGCAAGCTGGCGGCGGAGGAGTTCCCGGACTACGACGTGAACCTGCGCTCGGCCATCTCCATCGCCCGGCGGTTACAGGACCCGCTGGCGGAGCTGGTGAAGATCGACCCCAAGGCCATCGGCGTGGGGCAGTACCAGCACGATATGCCGCAAAAGCGGCTGGACGAGGCACTATGCGGCGTGGTGGAGGACTGCGTCAACGCCGTGGGTGTTGACCTGAACACCGCCAGCGCCAGCCTGCTGGGCTATGTATCCGGGCTGAACGGCACCACGGCGAAGAACATCGTGGCGTACCGGGAGGCCAACGGCGCCTTCCCGGACCGGAAGCGCCTTTTGAAGGTTCCGAAGCTGGGGCCCAAGGCCTATGAGCAGTGCGCGGGCTTTTTGCGGGTGCCGGAGAGCAAAAACGTGCTGGACAACACCGGCGTACACCCGGAGAGCTATGGGGCGGCGGAGAAGCTGCTGGCCCTGTGCGGCTGCGGCGACGAAGACGTGCGCCGGGGCGCGGTGGACGGATTGATGCGGAAGGTGCAGACCATGGGCGAGGCAAAGGTAGCCGAAGAGATCGGCGTGGGCGTGCCCACACTGCGGGACGTGGTGAAGGAGCTGATGAAGCCCGGACGTGACCTGCGGAGCGACCTGCCGGCGCCCATCCTCCGCACCGATGTGCTGGACATGAAGGACCTGAAACCCGGCATGGTGCTCACCGGAACGGTGCGGAACGTCATCGACTTCGGCGTGTTTGTGGACATCGGCGTGCATCAGGATGGGCTGGTACACATCTCGCAGGTGTGCAGCAGGTTCATCAAGCACCCTTCCGAGGTGGTGGCCGTGGGCGACATCGTGAAGGTGCTGGTGCTGGACGTGGACGAGAAAAAGCATCGCATCAGCCTGTCCATGAAGCAGGTGAAGGAATAAAAAAGAAACCGCCCCGGCGGTTTCTTTTTTATGCGTCTTTTACTCGATGACGGGAAGCTTTTTGACCACGGCGGCGCAGCGGGGGCACAGGTCGGGGTGCTCGCTGTCGCTGCCCACGGTGGGCAGGACCTTCCAGCAGCGGGCGCACTTGGCACCGTTGGCGGGGCGAACGGCCACCTTCTGCTCCGCGTCCACGTCCACGCGGACCTGGGAGACGATGAACAGATCGGCCACCTGGGCGGCGTCCATGGATGCCAGGAAGCCATCCTCCGGCGTAACGGTCAGGTCCACCTCAGCCTCCAGGCTCTTGCCGATGGTCTTGTCGGCACGGGCGGTCTCCAGCGCGCCGTTGACGGCGGTGCGGAGGGCAGCGATACGGGCCCAACGGGCCATCTCGTCCTCGGAGAGGGCGTAGCCGTTATAGGGCAGCACCATCTCGTTGAACAGGACGTTGCGCGCGTCATCGCAGGAGCGATGGGGCATGGCCAGCCAGATCTCATCGCAGGTAAAGGCCAGGATGGGGGCAAACAGGCGGGTCATGGCGTCCAGGATCAGGAACAGGGCAGTCTGGGCGCTGCGGCGGGAGAGACTCTCGGCCTCGTCGCAGTACAGGCGGTCCTTGAGAATATCGAAGTAGAAGGAGCTCAGGTCCACCACGCAGAAGTCGTTGATCATGTGGGACACCACATGGAACTCGTAGTTGTCGTAGGCGGCATAAGCCTTGGTCAGCAGGTCGTTCAGGCGGGTGATGGCCCACTTGTCCAGGGGCAGCATCTCGCCCGGCTCCACCAGATGATCGGCGTCGAAGCCCACCAGATTGTCCAGGCAGAACTTGGCGGTATTGCGGAACTTCAGGTAGTTCTGGCTCAGCTGCTTGAAGATCTCGTCGGAGCAGCGGACATCCACGTGGTAGTCGGAGCTGCCGGCCCACAGACGCAGCAGATCGGCGCCGTACTTGTTGAAGATCTCGGCGGGGTCCATGCCGTTGCCCAGGGACTTGTGCATGGCCTTGCCCTCGCCGTCCACGGTCCAGCCGTGGGTGACGCACTCCTTGAACGGTGCGCCGCGGCCCAGAGCGCCCACGGCCACCAGCAGGGAGGACTGGAACCAGCCGCGATACTGATCCAGGCCCTCGATGTACATGGTGGCAGGCCAGAAGCCCTGATCGCGCTCCATAGCGGCAAAGTGGGTGGAGCCGGAGTCGAACCAGCCGTCCAGAGTGTCCGTCTCCTTATCAAAGCCGGCGGCCTTGCCGCAGTGGGGGCAGGTGAAGCCCTTGGGCAGGATGTCGGCGGCGTCTCTGTCGAACCAGGCGTTGGAGCCCTCCTTCTCGAACAGCCCGGCCACGGCCTCGATGCTCTCGGGGGTGCAGACGGGCTTGCCGCAGTCCTTGCAGTAGAACACGGGGATCGGCAGGCCCCAGCGGCGCTGGCGGCTGATGCACCAGTCGGTGCGCTCCAGGATCATGGAGCGCATACGGTCCTTGCCCCAGGCGGGCACCCAGCGCACGTCCTCGCAGGCGGCGATGGCCTCGTCCTTGAAGCTGTCCACGGAGCAGAACCACTGGGGGGTGGCACGGAAGATGATGGGCTGCTTGCAGCGCCAGCAGTGGGGGTAGCTGTGGACGATGTCCTCGCTGGCGAACAGAGTGCCGTTGTCCTTCATATCCTGCAGGATGACGGGGTTGGACGCATCGGTGGTCATGCCCTCGTACTTGCCGGCGTAGGCGGTGTGCTTGCCCTGATCGTCCACGGGCACCACCATGTCCATGCCGTAGCGCTTGCAGGTCACATAGTCGTCGGCACCGAAGCCGGGTGCGGTGTGGACGCAGCCGGTACCGGAGTCCATGGTGACGTAATCCGCCAGCACCAGGCGGGAGGTCTTGGGCAGGAAGGGATGGTCGGCCAGCATGTTCTCGAAGAAGGAGCCGGGGTGCGTCTCCACGATCTCGTAGCTGTCAAAGCCGCCGATCTTCATGACCTTCTCGGTCAGGGCCTCGGCCATGATGTACATCTCGCCGTTGGGCGCCTTGACCACGGCGTAGCTCTCGTCGGGGTGCAGGGCGATGGCCAGGTTTCCGGGCAGGGTCCAGACGGTGGTGGTCCAGATCACGAAGTACAGCTTGCTGTGGTCCAGATGGCCCAGCTTGCCCTGATCGTCGTGCATGGGGAACTTCACATAGACGGTGGTGCAGGGATCGTCCTTATACTCGATCTCCGCCTCGGCCAGGGCCGTCTCGTCGTGGGGGCACCAATACACGGGCTTCAGGCCCTTGTAGATGTGACCGTTCTGGTACATTCTGCCGAACACACGGACCTCCTGGGCCTCGAAGCCGGGATCCATGGTCTTGTAGGGGTGCTCCCAGTCGCCCACCACGCCCATGCGCTTGAAGCCGTCGCGCTGGACATCGATGTAGTGGTCGGCGAACTCATGGCAGGCACTGCGGAACTCAGAGACGCTCATGGCCTTGTGGTTGAGCTTGTTCTGCTTGATGATGGCGGACTCAATGGGCATGCCGTGGTTGTCCCAGCCGGGGATATAGGGCGTGTAGTAGCCGCGCATCGCGTAGGAACGGGTGATGAAGTCCTTCAGGGACTTGTTGAGCGCGTGACCCATGTGCAATCCGCCGTTGGAGAACGGAGGGCCGTCGTGCAGGGCAAAGCGGGGCTTGCCCTCGTTCTTTTTGAGCAGTTCGTTGTAAAGGTCGAGTTCCTGCCAGTGCTTCAGCATATCCGGCTCGCGCATCGGAAGCCCGCCGCGCATCGGAAAGCCCGACTTGTTCATGTTGAGCGTCTGTTTGTATTCCATAATTCCTCCTGCAAAAACAAAACGCCCCGAGCCTTGGCTCAGGGCGATAAATGACCGCGGTACCACCTGAATTCCCGCGCATCAAAACGCGGGCACTCGCCTTCTGTAACGGGAAGTCCCGTCCGGGCTTACTTGCGGTTCAGCCCGGCTGCTCCAAGGGGATCTTCGGAGGCTTCTGCCGCTGCCTTACACCGACCGGCAGCTCTCTTTGCGCGTCAAAACCCCGTACTTGTCCTTTTCATTGCATATATCAGCTACAGTGTACCCATTTATTGTCCCCTTGTCAAGAAAAACCCCGGCAGAAATTCAAAAAATGTTTAAAACTGAACGCCTCTGCCGCGATTGCAAACCGCGTGCTCATGTGGTATGCTTAGGGTGTATCTGAAAACTCCCAACGCACCCGGACAGCGGGCCTTTTCACGCTGCGCCGCGCCATTTTTCCTTGAAATACG
>OHOP01000896.1_pt1 | contig 10253 bp, 6 predicted proteins | sample 1569821 | NCBI WGS metagenome assembly OHOP01 (sample SAMEA3879527, study PRJEB24766) | human gut metagenome | biome: human-associated habitat; feature: feces | place: USA | collected 1985/1987
CATATCTTCAAAGCGGCTGAATGTTTCCGCTTGATATAACGCAAGCAATCTCGGAAGATATATGTCACCTTCGCCGTAACAGGTGTATTCTACAATCTGAGTCTTGTTATCCTTATGTACAGTAAGTATCTGCTTTTTTGCCTTTACGCCGTCAATTGTTACGGTTTCTTCGTCATAGTCGTATGTCGGCATTTCGGGCTTGACGAGTGTGTTTATAAGCTGTACCGTACTTTGACTGTATTTGCTCATATCATACGATTTATCGTCCCGGAATTCCTTATCTTTCGCAAGCTCAGAATATTTGTAGCTGCTTAAATCAATTTCTTCGTTAAGCTGTTCAAGTTCTTTTTGTGATTTTACCTTTTTCAGCTTATCTATATACTTCTTCGCTTTTGCAACGCTGTCATTGACCTCTTTGGTATCGTACAGCAACAAAAATGAGCTGTTACCCTCTGAAAAAGTTTTCTGCAGAACAGACTTTGACAAGTTTATCGAAAAGTCCGGCATAAAACTGTATGTATCGTTCTTGACCTGTGTATTGATTGAGGAGTTGACACCGCTCAGAGCGGATTCCACATTTTTTCGTATATCATTCCATGATTGGCTGACGCTTGTATCACGCACTGCACCGTAAAGCAAACTGAACAATCCGGTTAGCAAGGCAATAAATACACCGATTCCCAAAAGAATTATTACAATCGGAGTAAGTAATGCTGCTCCTATTATCTTTCTTCCTTTTTCGTTTGACGCTAATGTAGTTATAATTTTTGCAATAGCCGTCGATACAGTCATATTAATTACCTCCCAATCCTAACTGTTTCAGACGCTTTTCGGGTAACTGTACCTTGAGTTTGAGTGACCGTCCGCCGGCTTTCATAAGGCACTCTGCACGATTGCCTGCGGCAACAAGCTCTCTTTGTGCATCGGTAAAATTGTATAGTGTCGATACGGCTTTAAGGTCATCGCCCTCACAGCCGAAAATAAACTTTGTAGACGGCAGATCCAGTACTGGCTGTGCATACAGCTTGACTTTAGAATCAAGGAAGTCTACAACATTCTGCGTTGCAACGGCAAGTGCGCCGCTGTACTTTCTTGCTCTTTTCTCGGTATCTCTAAGGTAGCTCATCGCCTGCGGAACATCGGGATTTATAAGGAGCCACGCTTCGTCGCATACAACCATCACCTTTTCGCTTCTGTCTGCACTCATCTGTTGCCAGCACCACGACAGAAGATTAAAATACTGCGTTGATTTCATTGCATCGCTCATAATTTTCATATTCTGCGTATCGAACACGATAAACTGTGCATTTGACTGCATTGTAGTATGACCGTTCCAAAGGAAGCTGTCCGCACCGGTTGTTATATTTTCAAGCAGCAGTATCAGCTTGTCCATATCATCGGTTACACCTTTTTCGGCTGTTTTTCTCTGTTCAAGCAAAGTGTTATACAAATCCGTCATTACCGGGAAGTCGGTATTCTTCATAAATGTTACGCTTGTATCCCAGGTTATATTGAATTTTTCATACATAGCGATAAGCCCTTTCGTAAGTAAGGCTTTCTGTATCTGAGTAAGTTCGGGAAGATACAGTTCAAAGAAGATTTCAAGCGTTTTAAGATGTAATGCAAGCTCACTGATACCCTTGCTCTCGGCTTCTTCTTCCTCCTCGTCCGAAAGCGGTTTAGGACGTACCTGCAACGGATTTATCATTCCGTTTCTGCCGCCGCAAGCGTCTATCCAACGTGATATGCCATCTTCACGGAACATATCGCAGATAGCCTTGTACTCGGTTTCGGGATCTATGACAATTACTTTTGTTCCCCGTATCAGTTCTGATACGATAATGTGCTTTATAAGTGTGGTTTTACCCTTACCGGAGCCGCCTATTATACTGATATTGCTGTTTGTCCTCGCTCCGTCACGCTTCCAAAGGTCGAAAATAATCGGCGTACCGTCATTATCCACACCAAGATAATAACCTACCCCGTCGTTAAAGCCACTGTTCTGAAACGGGAAACCGCCGTAGAAAGCATTAACCGGCATAGGACGGTTACCGACATCACCGATAAGCTCTACAGGAGCGTAGGACGGGGATATGTGTTTCCAGGCGTCCTTTTGCATACGGGATAAACACCGCAGTTTACAGCCGACACCGCTGATTATGCTTTCAACTCTGTTGCATTTCTGCTCAAAGTCGATTTCATCGTTGCCCATAACCATCACAGTACAGCAGAATTTAGCTATCTTTTCGTTGTTTTCTTCCATTCGAGCCATAAGACGTGTTGTATCGTCCGCTGTTTTTGTTTTTCTCTGTCGCTGTAATGCGTCACGGGTATTCTCAGCTTCGGCACGGGCGGCATTGATTATTTTCGATAGTTGATCCACAATATTCGCTTCTGTAATCGGTGTGCTTGTAAAGTTTACGATAGTTCCTGCGATGTTATTTATCTTTGATACCCAGCCGTATTCCTGCGTAGGCGGATATTGCATTATCGCATAGATACGGCAGATGTAGTCACTCATATAAAAACGGGTATTCGGTCTGAAATCAATGCCCATCGGGGCAATTGCGGCACGGATTACATTGTTTTCTTCAATTTCAAACTGGTACTTCTTGTTTTTCATTTTTTCCTCCTTTAAGAATTTGTCGCAATAATCTGTGACATAGATAAATATACATCATCTGTTCTTTCGTAAGCTATGTATGCGGGATTTGTGAAAAGATTATACATTTTTATAATATCCTTGTCTTTCACAAGTTCGCAGGACATTCCGTCCACTTCACTGTTGAAAGCGTTTATTGTATCCTCTGTACGCTTGAGGATAGTTTTCTCGTCCTCGTCCTTCGAGAACAGCATAAAGAAAAATCTGCGGTCAATCTTGTTATCGTCAATTACCATTTTGGTGGCGAAATTTATATCGTCCTCAAGCATTTGCTTACACAGACCGCTTGCATTTTTAAGCCTGTTGCTGTCTGCCGTCACCATATGCTTGATTACATACGGCGAGGAAATAGCCATATATTTATACGGAAACTGAAAACGTGAAACGATGGAAGTAATGTTTTTGCAGTATGCCAGCTTTTCACTTTCCGAGAAAAGCTCCATACTCATACCGCCGATTTCGATAAAGGTAAATGTGTACCCGTCATTTGTGTGTAAGCAATTGTTGCGAATATCCTTTACGTTTATCATTTCGTTTGCGGTCATCATCTCGACTGCGTTTTCTTCTGTCTGTTCCTTGCTTTTCTTCTTGCTGATTGTCAGAAACAGATACACTCCGCCTGCAAGAGCAAGTGCCACGATTAAAATTATAAGCTGTTGCATTTTATCCTCCTTGTTTTATAGGTGCGTCACGATGTCGCACCGGACGCTCCTGTCGCACCGGACGCTCCTGTCGCACCGGACGCTCCTGTCGCACCGGACGCTCCGTTTTATTGTATATAAAAAAGCCGTACCCGTCGGCACAGCTTTGTATTTTCGCTATCAGAAAAAGAAAAAGCGGCTGAAACCAGTCGCTTTAAACTTAAGAATTTAGCAATTCGAAGTACATTTTTGATAATTTAAAAAGTAATGCGTAACGAAAATCGTTTTTCGATACAATTTTATTTATATCTGTTTCTATGTCACGACCTATAGAATCAATCATAAATTTCAGAAACAGAAGATTGTCTGCTTTTGTTGCTGTATCTCTTTCAAGTGTGAGATTAACATATTCCATTGCTTGATTATAATTCTTCTGATTAGCCGTACACACATTACTGTTCATCATTTTTCCCTTTCTGAGTTTACATATTGTCGCAACAATATCATTATTGAATTTTTTACTCTTGATTGATACAAATAGGCGTTCTGCTCCATATATGTGTCAATCAGCTTTTCTACAGCTTTTTTGTAGTCGTTTTCTGCAAATGCTTCTCTGATAGGGTTTACCCAGTACATAAAGTCATAATGGGACAATCCGGGAACATACTCTTTATCTGATTTGCATTTATCATAAACGCAGGTGAATTCTCTCAGAAAATCAAGTGCTTCATCATACGTTTTAACTCCGCTGTGTAACTGTTCTTTGCACAATTTATCAAGTTTTTTTCTTACATTCATTCGTTATCATCTCCATTCTATCATATCGGTAAAAATACGTCAATCTTTTATACAGGTGCGACACCGTGACGCACCTCAAACAATTTAATAAATAAACTCTATCAAATAATTCCCCTCTTTGAGATATTGATTTATAGCAAAGGAACAAGTTGTTCTTTCGTCCGAATACTCTTGCCTTATTTTCGTTGAATAAACCTCTCCGGTATCTAAGTTAGTAAGTCGTATCTCGTTTTGAGAATAGTAGAGTTCCGTTCTTTTCTCATTTTTGATATTATCGCAATTTGAAAACAGCAATTTAAAATGAGAATTTGATAGCAGATTTCTTTTCATATTGCACCTCCGGTAATTGCCACCACAAAGGCGGCAGAGCTTTTCTGCCGCCCGGTGACAATAAAATATTAATGCTGCTTAGCGTTTTCTCTTACGCTTCGATAACGGGAACACCAGCACAACAGCCGCACTCATCATTACCATTGATATGATAATAACTGCCGTCTGCGTAAAGCTGTCCTCACTTGCACCTGTCGGGGGATTGTCCGGTAACTTGCTGTTGTGCATTTCTGCAACGAGCATTGCACCGTCACGGTCAATCGTCAACTGCTTATCTTCGGGTAAAAGATAACCTGCTGACGCTTCATCATTGACTTCGTGAATGTTGTACTCACCGGCTCTTAAATCGTTAATGCGGATTATACCGTTCTTGTCGGTTGTGTATGTTTTCTTGAAAGTCTGACCTGTGTATGTCTTTCCGGTTACCTCAAAATGTATTCCTTCGACCTTATTGTCGTATGAAGTCTTTACAATCTTGATTTCACCCTTCTGAGGCGAGTTGATAAACGTACCCTTGCCAAGCTCATCGTTGGAAACTTCTACGGTTTCGCCGTCATTTACAATCTGGAAATAGTAGAAATTCACATCACGGACGAAATATTCGGGAGCCTTTGTTTCCTGTACATAGTATTCGCCGTACACAAGTCCCTCAAGGCTGTACACGCCTGTTTCGGTTTCCTTTAATGTGCCGACTACGGTTTTCTTGTCCGATTTATAAACTGTAAATACAGCACCTGTCAATTTATTTTCGGGATAGTCCTCATCGACCTTTGTCAATGTTACATTTCCTACAATAACCTTATTGACAAACTCTGCACTTGCAGTTGCGTCCTTAGTTACCGTGATTGTCTTGACCTGTGTCTTAGGCAGATAACCTTCTGCATTGTTGATTTCGGTTATCGTGTACTTGCCGGTCGGCAGTTCTGTAAGTTCAAACTTGCCGTTTGTCAGCATAAAACGTGCTTCTGCTGTCTGACTGCCGTTATATACATACTTGCCGTTCTTCGATACAGCCTTTAAGTATGCTCCGTCAGCGTTCTTTATAGTGAAGTACACGTTCTTTTCAAGTTCTGCCTTCTCAGCTGATGTCAGCCCGTTGGGGTTTGTCCATTTCTTCACGATACTTGCGTTGCCTGTGTCACGTTCATTGATGAACGTTGCTGTTGCTGTCTGATTTCTTACTACAGTTATCTTTACGGGATTTTCCGACTTGATTGTGTAGTCAAGAAGTGTGCTATACTCTGTAATCGTATAGTCACCTGTAGGCAGTTCAGCGATTGTAAATGTGCTGTTCTTCAAAACGTATCTGAATTCTGTTGTGCTTTCGCCGTTATATGTGTATACGCCGTCTGCACCTGTAGCTGTGATGTACTTGCCGTTGCTGTCCTTTACAGTGAAATACAGGCTCTTTTCAAGCTCCGCTTTCATCTGTGCGATTTCATCGGCTGTCATATCTGCTGTACTGTTGTCAAGTTTCCATTCCTTGATTACAGCACCGTGACCGTAAGGATATTCGTTGAAGTCGGATTTTCCGATTTCGTTGTTTACCGATACAGTAGCGTTTGCTGTTTTAAGTGTTACTGCGTGTACGTTTGTGTCAAGGTAGTACCCTTCGGGAGCAATAAGCTCTTTTACATAGTAAGTTGTGCCGTCCTTGCTCTCAATCGGCAGGAAATTGCAAGTGTACTTGCCTGTCGCACTTTCTGTGATTACAGCGTCTGTCAGAGTATCATCTGTAGCCGATGTATATGCCTGTGCCGGAATTTCACATTCAGCATCCGTATAGATACCGAATGTCGCACCGCTCAGAGCAGTGCCTTTTACGCTGTCAACCTTGTTGATAACGATATTCGCATACGGCTTGTTCTCGAAGTTGACAGTTGTTACAGTATCGGTCTTGACTTCAATGTCTTTGCCGTTCTCGGTAATATAACCGACTGTCTTTCCGGTCTTGACCTCTGTAACCTTGTAATCACCGATACGGAGATTGCTTATAGTGATTGTACCCTTTGCGTCGGTAGTAAAGGTCTTGTCATAGCTCTGTCCGGTCTTGGCTGTGCCGGTAACACGGAACTGCCAGCCAGAAAGAACACCGTCCGCACTTCTCTTGACAATACTTATCGTACCCGTCATTGCCTTGTTAGTAAACACTTTCTTTACCGAGCCGGCAGGAGTGATAGTAAAAGTCACGGGGTCGATTGAGAAGCTGTAACCTGTTGTGCCGGAAACCTCATAAACTGTGTATTCTTCTCTTGCGGGAAGCTCATTTGCAATAAAGTTATAGGTGTTTTTGTTCAGCTTTAATTCAGTGCCGGAGTTGTTCTCACCTTTATAAGTATAACTGCCGTTTGAGCCTGTAAAGGTGAGATATTTGCCGTTGTGCATTATCTTGAACGATACTTCGGCAAGCTGTTCATCGGTGATGTTCTCAACGGCGCCGTTTTCATTAAGGAACTCTTTGTCGACCTGTACAGATCCGGTCTTAAGCTGATTGTCAAGCTCAATGTCATCAAGGTCGATTACGGTGTTTGGATCACCATTGCCCAGGTCAATACGCTGGTCCCGGTTATCAACATCGTAATCCGTACCGCTGTACGTTTCAATGACAGCTAAGTAATACGGAGCGGTGTTAGTGCCGAACGATATAGTCATTTCGCCGTTTTCATTCAGCTTGAGATTTGTTGCTGATGTTTTGGTTGACGAAAGCCCTTTGTATGTGTAATTACCGTTTGAACCCGTAAATTCTACATAGTAGCCTGCAGGCGGATTCGAGGAAACACTTCCGCCGAAGCCAAGCACCTGCAGATTTACAGTAACCTTAGCATACTGTTCTTTGAGCTGTGCTTCTGTCAGATTGTTCTCATCGGAGAAATGCTTTCTTATCACAACAACTGGCGTTGATTTATTCGTAAATGATATTGCCTTTATTTCGCCCTTATTGGCAATTGTGACCGTCTTTGTCTGCGTTTTCGGATTGTAACCGCTTGCGTTATTAATCTCTGTTACAGTGTATGTTCCCATAGGGAGCTTGCTTACATTAAACTTACTGCCGCTGAGTTTCATATTATTTGCGGAAGTCTGAGTGCCGGCATAAACATACGCTCCTGCCGAGCCTGTAACCTTGATATACTTACCATTAGCGTCCTTGACAGTAAAGTAAACGTTTTTCTCAAGATTTGCTTTTTCTGAAGCTGACAGTGTTGTATCGGACAGCCATACTTTCTTTATCTGAGCCGTACCGCTATCCTCGCTGTTTACGAAAGACACGGACGATGTTTTATCTCTTGATATGGTAATTGTCTGAGATGCTCTGTTGACAGAATAACCATCCGGTGAGCCGTACTCATATACGGTATACTTGCCTGTAGGCAGGTCAGAAACTGTGAAAGTACCTGTACCGGGATTAACATACAGCGATGTAGCTTTAGTCGATGTTCCTGTAAACGTATATGAGCCGCTGTACTTCGTACCGTTGACAGTTATATATTTTCCGTCAGCGTTTTTGATGCGGAAATATATCTGCTTATTTCTTTCAACGTTGTTGCTTGCGGCTATGGCGTTACCGTTGGTATCAATCCAGGTCTTTATAACCTTGCCCGTACCGGTATTTCTCGTGTTTTTGAAAGTAACTGTTCCTGTGCCGCCCGCCGTAACCGTCACCGTCTTACTAAGGTTACTGCGTGTATAGCACGGTATTCCTGCTCCATCAGTACCATACTCATAGACCGTATATGTTCCTGCAGGTAACGATTTTACTAAAAAAGTGTTACTGCTGTTGAGCTTGAACTTAGTTACGGAACCGCTTGTAGAGTAGGTATACGAGCCTGCCTTGCCTGTAGCCTTGATTGTCGTACCCGAACTATTCTTTATCGTGAAATAGATGTCGCTGTTGCTTGCCTGTGTGCTGGAGCTGTCGTTCTTGTGATTCCAGACTTTCTTGATCTGAGCTGTGCCTAAATCGGAAGTTTTAAAGTTTGCGTAAAACCTTACAGGGTCATCAATACCGTCAGCCATTGTCTGAGAATCGCCGCCGCTTGATTTCCATACAACAAGCTGTTTTCCTGTAGTACGGTTCGCCTTGTATGTACAAGCCTTAGTACCGCTTATCTTGCTTGTTGTGCTGAAAGTGTAGTCATATCCGCTCTTTGTTACTGTGACACCGGGAATGTTGAATGCACTCGCCGGCATATTGCTCTTGTTATTGTCCGGCAGTGTAATACTGTACTTCTTCGTTGAAGAATTATATTCCATTGTGTGAGTAGGAGCTTTAGCCTTATTAGTCACAGTGAAGCTCGGAACAATTGAATATGCCTTCATCTTGTTTAAGATGTACTCATAGCACTTTTCAGCGGGTCGTCCTTTCAACTGGTCGTAATATGCTGTTTTAGGTGTATTAGGAATTTTTGAATTAACAGCCAGGTCGCTTTTACCATATCCTGTACGCAGTCCCTGTTGAATTTCCCATGATATAATTTGTGTTGCAAATGAGAAATCATCAAGATTTGTGTTAGCAACCGGCGATTTGGTGACGGAGCTGTTAAAACCACAAAGTAAATCAAATTTCAATCTGACACTTACATTATCCGGTAAGTTTTGCATATATTTATCGCTGGTATCTTTACCAACATAGGAACTACCTGTGCTGTATGATACACCGGCTTCGATACAGATTGCCTGCTGTGTTACGCCGTTCTTACTAATGCCTAACTTAGCGTGTGTTGAGGCATAGCGAGTGGCTACACCTACACTACCGTCTGACTTATAGTAGATATAGTCGTAATTGTACTTATCGGCGTAAGGCTTACCGTCAGAGCCGATGTAGTTTCCAAGCATAGCCGCATAAACATTGTCACCGACACCCCAATCTGACGCAAGCGTCTGAATGGGCAGAGCGACTAATGTCATAACTGCCGCAAGGAAAAGTCCGGTCAGCTTTTTGAATTTGTTTTTAAACATAACCTTTGTCCTTTCTTGTTTGATTTTTTGAAAAAATATATATAAAAAAGCAGTCCTACTGGTGCGGACTGCTTTGAATTTTTATGTTCAATTTACTGTCAGAAAAAAGAAAAGAGCCTTGAATTTATACTTTCAAAGCTCTCGAATATTAAATTATAAATCTACCTAAAAATCAGATTTTACCTAAGAAAGAATATGGCATAACCCTCAATGCTGTTACCGTTTTCATCTTTCTTTAAATCAGGTATGGTTTCAATGTATACGTTAAAGTAATCGCCTTTTTTCATTTGGCACCATATGAAGTTAGCTTCTGCAATTTCATTTACATTTCTTTTTATGATACTGGGATTCATATCTTTTGAAATTACTGTAGGAGCACTCCACGAACTTTCGTCCTTGATTATATCTTCGGCAAATACAAGACCGTAGTTGTTGATGGCATCGTCTATAATGACTTGTCGGATAGCTTTAAGGTCGAATGGATAACGATATATATCGCTGACCTTACCCTTTTTTACATCTTCTTTCTTAACGTATTCTCCGTTAGACAATTTGTAGCAGTTTTTGCTGTCAAACACTTCTACTACTGTGTATTCAGAACCCTCGCCGAGTACCCAAGAGGTAGCATTTGTGCAGTTAATGTCGCTATAAAATGGAACATCTTTCCTAACGGTAACGACTGTAAAGTTAACTTTTTTACCCTCTGCAGGGTTAGGCGTTTCCGTTTTCTTTGTAGCCGGTGCTGCCGACTGAGTTACCTTGCTGTCGCTCAGATAGTCGCTGTGTATATAAGCACCGGTATCGAGCTTATAGTAGCCTGTATCGGTCTTGGCTGTCACTGTCACCTTGTCGTTCACGCTGTACAG
>OHOP01000900.1_pt1 | contig 10220 bp, 8 predicted proteins | sample 1569821 | NCBI WGS metagenome assembly OHOP01 (sample SAMEA3879527, study PRJEB24766) | human gut metagenome | biome: human-associated habitat; feature: feces | place: USA | collected 1985/1987
TTTTTGAAACCAGTCGTAGGCTGCATCCTTGTCCTGCGGCACGCCGTCGCCGCTGAGATAGAGTTTTCCCAGCAGGTACTGCGCATAGGGATTGCCTTGCTCAGCAGCCATGCGCACATATTCCGCCGCGCGTTCCGGTTCTTTCGGTGCGTTCTTCTCGCTGAGATATTCCTTCCCCAGCCGGTAGGCGGCATAGTCGCTGCCGTTCTGCGCTGCTCGTTTTAACCAATAGAAGCCCTGTGCGGGATTTTGTACTTCCAGATCATCCGAGAGAAGCAGCCTTCCCAGTGCATATTGCGCCGCCACATGATTCTGCTGCGCAGCCAGTTCCAGATAGTGCTGTGCTTTTTCCGCGTCCGGAATCAACAGCCCGCCGTCGCGATAGAGGATTCCGGTCAGATACTGTGCGTATCGGTCACCGCCGTCTGCCAGCGCTTCCAACTGCTTTGCAGCTTCATCGCGATCCTCCAACGACATAGACTCGTCGTTCGCCATTGCGTGCCACGCATTTGCTGGGTACGGAACATTGCAGGTGGCATTCTGTTCCGCATCCTGCTCTGCACCTGCGTCCTCGAATGTGATCTTGTTCTGCCGCACCTGCTCCGCCACCTGAATGACTGCATTCTTGATCTGCCGGAACTCCTTCTGCTGCGAGAGCGGCGGACGCGGCCGCTCTTTTTCCGCGTAGAAATCGTTCAACCTGCGTTGCAGCTTCCACCAGCGTCCGTAACATTCGTCCACGCTCGGCAGCAGCTCCATCTGATCGACAATGGCGTCGACCTTCTGCTTGAGATCTTTCGGCAGATACCCGTAGGACTTCTTTCCCTTGACGCTGCCAAGTTCCAACGCCAGCTCCCAGATCATTTGCTCCGCTTCCGGATGCTCACAGGCGGCGTTCTGCATCTTCTGTGCAAGCGCCAGCATGGCAGAGCGCGTTTCCCGCACCAGCTCGTCGCGGGATTGGCTTTTGTCCTCATAGATGTGCAGCAATTCCTGCTGAAAGATCTGGTTCGTCAGGACAGATTTTATTTTCCGGATACCTTCCCGGTTCAGGTACGCCTGCCCCGGCTTTTTTGACCACGCCATCATGTGAACGTGCGGATGACCGCCCTCATCGTGGAACGCCGCATACCAGCGAAAGTCCTCCGGCAGGATGTGCATCGCCTCCGCGATGTCGTTCCGGTGCGCCCGCAGCAGTGCCCGCCATGCGTCCGCGTGATCGAACCCAAGCCGCTCCGCGTCCTCGCGCCGGAGCGAAATGATGTGCGTCCAGATGTTTCCGGTGCAGCTGTTCACCTCCGCCATCGCTGCGTTCAGGTCAACTACATCTTCATCTCCGAACAGTCCGTGTTCGCCCAGCCGCTCCGCGCGAGGACGGGTTGCGATATACTTGGCGTAGCCGTCAAGCTCCTGCACCTTGCCCCAGTTTTCCTCCATCGCCAGCGTGAGAAACTGTGAGGCGTTGAACTTTGTCGGGTGCGACGTGTACTCTCCATATTCCAGAAGCGTCTTCGTATCCGGAAAATCTTTCGTCAGCTTTTCGATGAGCTGCGTCTGCCGTTTCGTCGGCGGTCGGTCGTCCGGCAGGATCTCCACTCGTTCGCGCGTGGCGATGTAGCGCAGATACCCGCCAGCCGGTTTCGCGCCGCCGCCCTTGAAGTACGGACTTTTGACGATCAATCTGGCCATTCGTCAAACGGCTCCTGCGTGCGGAGCTTCTGCTCCAGCCGGAGCTGACCGTTGGTGCGCTTCACGTCATTGACGCTTTTTGCGCGCTGCTTCCGCAGCACCGATTCATCCAGATTCACGCACTCTGCCAAAAGGCTCAGCCCCATGTCCAGTTCTACGGCCTGCTTGAACAGCAGGGATGAGAGCCGCTGCTCCAAAAGCTGCAGCCGTCCGTCAATGGCCGACTGGACTGCCCGCGGGAGCATCGTGCTTGTTCCCGCCGCCAGATGATCCGCATAGTAATTCACGGCGCGTTCCAGAAATTCGTTTTTGCTCCGGCATCCATCCTGCCGGTACCAATGCTCCAGCTTTTCCGCCGTCTCCGGCGACATCCGAAAATTCAATCTGTTTTCTTCTTTGCTCATAATCCTCCAATCTGCGGCGTGGCACGCCAGAATCCCTTGAATCGTCTGCGTTTGCGGGATTCCTGATGCCAGCCGCGCGTAATTTCCTCCAAACAGGCGCCAATCGCAGCGCCTGCGCAACCCCTTGATACAGTCCGCACTGCGGGCTGTTGTGAACAGGAAAAGCGTCGGTTCCGACGCCATCCTTTTATCCTGCTTTCTCGCCGCGGCGCCCAAAATCGCCAGATTCTACCCATTTGGACGTGTTCCACGTTTGCCGCATTTCCTCTTTCGACCGAACCCGCTGCGCTGGGCTTCGGTCGAATTTCCCGTTCTCCCGCACGGCGGCGCAACGTCCGTTTTTTTGCTTCTGGTGGGCACGCGCCCGGCTGTGCCCGGAAAATCGGACACAGCCGCGACACGCGGCTCACGCGGGCGGACGGGTGTTTTTCTGCTGCGCCTGTTGGAACGCTTCTAAGCGCTTTCGGATGCGTTCCTGCTCGCATTCCGCGTCCAGCTTTGCAAGCTTTTGCTCGTAAAACTGCTGGATGGAGAACTGAATGGGCAGGAGCGTGTACAGAAGGCTCCCATTTTGCTTTCGGCCGTCCTGCGTGATGATGCTTGTGTGCTCCGTTTGAATGAGCCCTCGTTCGACCAGCTCGGTCACATATTTTCGCACGGTGTTCGGGCTCATATTGACGGCTTTACCAATCGTTTTGTAGCTTGCATGGCACTGATACGTCGTCCGATCCTCAATGTACATCAGATAGCTGTAGACCGCCAACGCGCCTGATGAGAGACCGAGGGCGAAAACTTCATTCGGCAGCGGAAAGTAGTTTTTGATTGGATCGCGCGAGGTATAGTATTTATTCTTCATGTGCGCCTCCTGTCTGCCGCTCCACCCATAGACGGAACTGCTCCTTCGGCACGACCAGCCGGCTGCCGATCCGCAGCGATGGGAAACCGTCCTCATGCAGAAGTTCATAGGCGCTTGACGGCGATACGCCCAGCGCGCGGGAGACAAGCTGCGCATTGAGAAACAGCGGCAGCTCGTCAAAATTTTTGATGCTTGATGTGTTCAATGTCTTTTTTACCTCCAACTGATTTTAGAAATTTCAGAGAAAAAACTTGCGTTTCGGAGGTCTCTCTGTTAAAGTTAACACAGTTGCAGTCCGTGTTTTCCGAAACGCGGCGCGCCGTCCGACTGTTGCAGCAGCCGGACGGTTTTTTCACTTTTTTACTGCCATCCTCCATACCCGTTCCTGCCCTGCGGCCTTTTGTTGACGCACACGGCGTTGGCTTCGCCTCGGTACGCTGGCTACTTTTGCAGCGTCGCGGCATACTTCCCCGGCGAGTATCGTCTTTGGAGATGGGTGTGAAATTTTCAAGGTACAGGGCAACTTTCCGTTGACAAGCTGTCTATGCGGTGCTAGACTATGATAAAATGATTTAGACAGCTTCCTGGCTTTAAGGTAACATAGGGCTGTATATTTGTCAAGACTATCACATTTATAATTTACAATTAGTCCATATTTGAGGTGAGAGCTATGTGGTATGCGAAGATGTATTTCTCCGGGGAGAAGGAGTTTTTTGAAAACGATGCGTTTGGAATGCAGGGCGTGCCGTCCAAGCAGCTGGAACTTCCGTTTTTGGAAAGTCTGCTGACGTTTCTGGAACTCGACGAAAAAGAAATCACGCCGATGCTGGAACGCATCAGCGTGAATTGGGAACGCTTCGTTGAGAGCCGCGCCCGCGAAGCGTATACAGCCGCGATGGTGGAGCTCGGTGTGCTGGCCGAGAAGCACATTTATCTTCGCCTTTTATATACGCGCAGCTTCGGCTGTTTTTCCGTAAATGGCTACGATCAAGCGGAAATTCAGGCGATTGCTTTGGACTTAAAGGAGTTTGCAAAGCAGTTTTCAGAGACAAGGAAGCAGGTTGAGAAGTTTTTGGAATGTGTGCTGGACGTGGATTCCGCCGGGCGTGAACCGCAGAAACAGGCGGCGAAAAACTATCATCACGACCAGCCGAGAGATCCGGAGCTGTTCCGATTTGAGCCAATCCCACTGAGTTTCGAGCCGGTCGAGACGGGACGATGCGCGCCTGTTTTGTACTCGTCCGCCGTGCGGGACATGATCGACTATTCGCTGCGAAGCTGCGTTGAGCGCGGCGTGACCGTGCGCCGCTGCAAGAATTGCGGCCGCTGGTTCCCGCAGACCGGCCGTGTGAGCGCAGAGTATTGCGAGCGCCCCGTGAAGTACGGCGAGCAGCGCTGCCGCGAGATCGGCGCGTTCCGGCAGTGGACGAAAAAACAGACCGACGACCCGATCTTCAAGGCGTACCGCAAGGAGTACAAAAAGCGCTTCGCATGGATTAAGGCCGGGCGCATCACCGACGAGCAGTTTTACGCATGGAGCGAGAAAGCCCGAGAAGAAAAGAAAAAATGTGACCGCGAGATCATCTCGCTGGAGGAGTTCCAGCAGTGGCTTCGCGACTCAAAAATATAAAATTACGCGGCCGACAAATTTGCCGGCCGCGTATTCTTTGTCTATAGCGGAGCAGGAATTGCACTGTGCGTTTGCTCCATATTTTTAACTCTTATTCATCCCAAACGGTTCATAGGTTAGCAGTTTTTTCTTCCAAAGTGTTTCTGCATCAATGATCTGTTCCTTAGACATGGCTTTCGACAAAACCTGCAGCACCGAGAACTGCAGATCATGACAGCTATGCTTTTGGGCGTTGAAATGCTCAATCATTCCCTTATTATTTCCGTGACCACCAGTGACAGCATAGACAGACCAGCGTCCCAATAAGCCATCGTAGCCATACGTCGAACCAACATATCTGTCACCGGTTTTGATATCTACGATCAAATAAACTGCATTGACAGAGGACATAGCGGTTTGCCACAACTTATAATCCGTATCGTTTTCAATTACTTCTTTTAACTCGTCAAAGGATAGGATGAGGCTTTCAAAGCCGACAAAAGGTTTCTGATTCTTTGACGCAATCTCTACGATGGGTTTATCTGTCACAGCCTTCTGATGCCACATCCGGGTTGATTTTCCCCAGTCAATGACCAGCTTTCCCTCGTATTCCTTCAGCAAGTCCACATATTCCAAATCATAAAATTCCATCTCGCCACGATACTCTTTTGCCTCACACGCAGGCAATCCAACCGGGCATACATCCGGCGCATCAGGCACAGAGCCATTGACGCGATAGCAGGAATGTAGTCTCGCATATGTACCGCCATCGCTGATAAACGTGATCCAGTAGGAATAACCTTTGCTGAATTCTTTTTTCTGGTGCTGTGTATATTCATATGCCATACCAGCTTCATAGCATTCCCTGAATCGTTCGTCGGACAACGCATGACGAATCAGCTTGACATTCTTCGGGTCAAGTCCCACTTTCATCAAAACATCCGAAAAATTTAGAATTGCCATGGCATTTACCCCTTATTTCATTCTGAATTCTGCCCGGTCAGAGATTTTTCCCAACCGCACCAGACGTGCGGCTAAGCTGCCCTCCGAGCGTTTGAAGTAGGCGCACATTTCCTTTTTGCTGCCTCCGGCATCGAACATCTGGCAGAGGACCGCGTCGTCTGCATCGTTCCAGGGTTTGCCCGCATTTTCGGGCTGCGGCTTCGGCGGCTTTCCTGGAAGCGCCTTCAGAACACAGTGAAATGCCCGAATGATTTCAGCCTTGTTGCACACATGATTCTCCGGCAGAACCTCGCCTGTCAGCGGATCAACGCCGTCTGCCAAGCCAGATAACAGTTCTTTTGCTCGTTGCAGATCCATAAAATAACCTCCTAACCATTCTCCCACTCATCCCACGCTTCATCCTCGTCCTCATACCAATCTTGGTTATCTTCCCAGAGGTCTTCTGGATTGTCGTAGTCGTCCCGGATGCTTCCAGAATTGTTGTCTCCGTTGCCGTAATGGAAGGTCTGTCCTTTATTGCTGCCTGACGGGTAATACTGCGAGAAGGTTTTCAGCATAAACTCGCTGTCATCTCTCCACTGAGCACACATACCGGCAGCGATCATTTCTCCGTTGCCATCATACCAGTAGACATTGAAATACTTCTGATTTTGCTCCAGCTTCTCAAAGTTTTTGCAGTTCAGTCGCTTATCCGGTTCGCCGAGTGACGTGTATTTCAGGCAACTTACCGGCATCCCTTCTACGGGCAGCTTTCCGGAATATTGATCTTTTAGGCTTTGTTCCCGCTTTGCAGCATTCTCCGCAGCGATGCGTTGACGCTCAGCTTCCTCGGCGGCGTCTTTCTCCGCCTTGTAGCCCTTGACGCGGGTCTCCAGTGCGTCAACCTCCGGCTGCCAGCTCGTATCATATTGCAGCGTGATGTCTGCTAACTCATCCTGCCCGCCCGCGTATTCCGTCCTGTCTTTGTACATATCGGCGTACTTGCAGTAGACGGACAGCGATGCCGCATCCCGATACCCGAAAAGCGAAGAGAAGCCCTGTTCGGCAGAAGTGTAATTGCCGTTTGACAGCTCTTGCAGGGCTGCGTCATAAGCTGCTGCTCTCTGCTTATTGCGGTCCGAGACGGAAATAGAGACCCACGCGATCACGGCTACTGCCAGAACTGCCGCGATGAGCTTTCCAAGCGGAAACGGCTTCTTTGACAGCGTAGATTTCTTTTCGGTTATTTCTGGCTCCATCGGCGTCTGGCTGACGATCGGCGGTGTGATTGCCGATTGTACAGTCGGCGCAGACTTCTCAGTCGGTGCTGGCGCGGCTGCTTGCTTTGGAGCAGGATGCTGCGGCTTTTTGCGTTCCGGAAAGGCTGTCCGTTCAGACTTGCGGAGCACAAATTTCGCCTTCTCCGGCGGATATGGCACATTCTGTGTACTGCAAACGAACACCTCTGTCACCCGAGCAAGCTTTTCTGCTTGATGATCGCCGATCGGAACGACTACAAAATCGCCTGCTTTCAGCGAAATTCCCCCGGTCAGATAGGCATACGCCGCTCCATCCTCCTTGAACTGCACATTGCAGAACTGATAATAGCTTTCGCCAGCCGGCTTTTTCTGTGTGCTGACGGGCGGTCTTGCAAGTGCACGGGCAGGTGTCTTTGCGCGTTTTGAAGAAGGCGCAGCCGCAAGGACCTGTGTATACCGTTTCCTCCACTGCTCCTCCAGACAGGAATTTTTCAGCGCAAGGTCCATACAATGCCGCGCCAGCGTTTCCTCCCCACAATCCCGACAGATCTCCAGAACATGGAACTGCAATCTGTCGAGGTACGCGCTTTCAAAAAGCTGTGATACAAACCGCTCGTCATCCAACGCGACCAAAAGCGGAAGCGCCTGATCGTCCGTTGGAGACTCCAGCCAGTCCCAGTCCAGAAGCAGTTTCTCGGCAGTTTTGGCGTTGGTTTTCAGAGATGGCTCTGCGATGTCCAGAAGCCGCCGCCACATCTCCATGCCCTTTTCCGGGTCGTCTGCAAACACATCGTCCAAAATGCGGTTCCACGACAATTCATCGAAATCCTCGGCAGTCTCATGCGAAACTTCCTCCGGATATTCAACCAACAAAATCTCGCGGCAAATATCCTCGTAATTCGGAAACTTGCCCTGCGCCAAGAGACGTTTGGCGCGCTCCACGTCTGGGTGCAGCAGCACCTTGTTCTGCCAATGGGTGTTATAGGCTTCTTCCAGCGCATTTTGATAGTCCTGCGCTTCGCCCATTTCCTCATCCTTTTTCCCGCCGAAGTAGGCATAGGCAGAGGATAATTCAGAGAGAAGCTCAAACAAGCCGTCTGGATCGATGTGGTTATAGTAGTCTTCCACTGGGCGCGTCGAGAGCAGTTCTGTCCAGAACGCACCGCAGTCCGTTTCGGAAAGGACTGCTTCTTCGCGGAACAGAACGCCTTTCTTGGCATCGCGCATGATTTCCTCTGCGCTTTTGCCTAGATTCAGGTCAGTGGTCGTAGTCAGGAAAGTCCGCAGTTCTTCTGCCTTTTTCTCGTCCGGCAAAGCTCTCGCGTTCTGGATTCCGACCGAGATGTGGTGCAGCAGCACTTTTCCGAGAAGCTGCGAGAGCAAAGCGTTTTGGGGCGCAATCTGATTCAATGCCTTTTTCAGATCGCTCCAAGTTTCAGGGAGGTCAACATGGTAGACGAAGGAGAGTGTCAGCGTGATCTGTGCCGTATTCTGTGACTTTTTTGCCGGTGTTCTTTGCAGACTTCCAAAGTCTCCACACCAGCCGCATTCCCAAGATGACCCGCGTATCATAACCGGACTTCCGCACCACGGACAGTTCATATTGCGCTCACCTTCCTTTATGATACAGAAGTGAACTGATAGCAAATCTTTTTCATATTCTTTGCTCAGTTTCGTTCAGTCAACTGTGTCACATCAATGATTGCGGTTGTATTTTTGCCCTGTTATCGCTATCAGCGTTTATTAGTTTAATTATACCAGCTTTTATTTGGAAATTCAAGAAAACGATAGAACTGTGTATTTTTGAAAACAAAAGAGACGTTCTTATCTTTGTTTATTGCCGCGCAAATTCTGCATCTCAAGGCGTATGAATTATGCTGTTTGCTATGCGAAAATTCTATTGTATTCGTACCGAATCGACAAATATTTTAACAGTTTTTCCGCATCGCCTTGAGAAGTACGCTTTATTGGACACTTCATGTGCTATGATGTTCCTACCAAGATAGAGAAAGGGCGGAGCGCAATGTTTGTCCTGTTGGATATAGAGTGGATCGAAGGTCGTGGCGGTCATCGGAGTCTGACGCAGCTATACGCCGCGCGGGTCGATGAGAAATGGAATACCATCCGTGTGTTTGACGCGCTGGTCTGTCCGCGCGAGTCCGGAACTGCGCCGTGGGAGCATCTGGCGTTCAACGGCTACGCGCCTGCCGAGTTTTGTGCATCGGATTCCGAGAAAAGCTGCGTCCAGCGATTTTTTCGCTGGCTTCAGCCGGACGACGTGATCTGCTGCTGGCACGTTGAAACGAAAAACACGCTGAAAGCGCTGTACCGCCGCTATCTGTTCGGAACATTTTCCATGGCGGTACGCTGCATGAACCAAAAAGTCTATGCCGCTATCAAGGCACGCGAAATTCCGGCGCGTTCTCTTTACAAAATTGCAGAAGCATGCGGTCTTTCAACGCCCGCGCCGGAGCATCAATCCAGCAACGATGTTGCCGTCATGCAGATGCTGTTTCAGGCGCTTGGACTTGCGCAGTCAAAAGTGCCAAAACGCGCGCCAGCCAAAGAACCGATCCCCAGACAGGAACGAAACGCAAAGATCATCGCGGCGTCGAGCTATAACTACCTGTACGCTCCAAATTCCGAGATCTTTCACTGCCGAAATTGCAAGCAGCTTCTGCGCGTGAAAGAACTTCTTGGCAGCGTGTACTATCAGACGGCTTCCCAAAATCGCCGCCCCTGCAAACTGTGTCACCCAGACTTGCAGCCGATCATCGACCGTCCGTCGAAGGAAAAAACAGCAGAAACAGGAAAGTCGGAGCTTGTAAAAGCGCGGCTGCTCGGAAATCAGTGCGTGATCCTGCCGCAAACGCGCATTGTCGGCTGCTGTCACAATCTGCTGCATCCCGGAAAGCTGACGAAACGGCTTATGACGCAGCATGACTGCCTTGGGAAGAACTGCCGGTACTTCGAAAAGTACGAGGACGCAGGCTATTGGAAAGAATGTGACCGCAAGAAAGAACAAAAGCAAACGGCCAGACAGCTTCAGCGCATGAAACGGGAGCAGGAAGCCGCCACGGAAGCGGTACTGCAAAATCTCGCGGAGCTGTTTCAGTCTTACATAGATGATGCCGGTTACGCCATGCAAATCGTCCGCGTGGACACGGAACGGGTCAACCGATACCGCGTCTTTTATGTGTCCGAATATCCATTTGCCGATGGAGACCGCTTCCCGAAGTTTTTGGAAACCGTCCGCTTTTTCTTCCCGGATTATCGCCTGAATCTCCGCCATATCCGCGATGTGGATGGGCATTTTGTGACGATTGAGGAATATTAGCAGCAGACGCAAAACGAGTGTCTTCACCGAAACTCCCGCAAATACGTTGAGCCTTTCCCATTTCTCTGCTACAATAAGAAAAAACACAGCGGAGGTTTTCCATGATCCGTGATATCTGCAAAGA
>OHOP01000907.1_pt1 | contig 10177 bp, 11 predicted proteins | sample 1569821 | NCBI WGS metagenome assembly OHOP01 (sample SAMEA3879527, study PRJEB24766) | human gut metagenome | biome: human-associated habitat; feature: feces | place: USA | collected 1985/1987
TGTTGAATAGCGGTTCGGATAGAAGTTCTTTTATTGCTTTGGAATAACCCAACGCTTTTGCTAACGCCACATAAGAGGCCAATGAGATAGTATGCTTTTGCTCGAACTTGGCAATAGTAGGCGTCGGAACTCCGCTAAGTTCAGTAAGAGCCTCACGGGAAAATCCTTTCTCAAGCCTTCGTTTCTGCATGTTCTGAGCGAGAATTGCAAGTAACTCTTCCGTTCTTTCTATATCAAAATTATAAAGCAAAGCATACCATTGTATTCAATTAGTCCGCTATTCGCACTATTCAGATACTATTGTATCTAAATATAAAGATAGCTACTTTCTCAGAGAACAAAATATAATGGAGTATTTTCATATAGCAACCACTATACGAACTCAAATAAAATAGAAGAACAACAGCAGCACAAGATTTACTCCAATCACCGTTCCGAATCCTCCCAGAATCCAGGGGCGTAACTTACTGCCTTTCCCTGCAAAAAACAAAGCATAAAACATATTCACCAGAATATTACTGATAATAGCCTGCATACTGCAAGCCACAACAACCAGTACAGCTACGCTCCCTGTATTCTGCAAAAGGTTCAAGATAAAAGGAGTAATGTCACTAAGTCCGGATACAAAAGAAAGCAGATTCAATCCGCCTGTACCCGCATAAACCAAAGTATAGTGCGTCAGCACTGTAAACACAACGAAGAGAGTGGCAAAAATCAGAGCAACTTTAAATTCGAGCGGGTTACTGCTGTCCTCATCTTCCGACTCATCGGTCATATCCTTGGAGCGTCGATGACGGGAATGGATAAACCACGCAACAACGGCAGCTACCACAGACATAATCAAAAGATAAGGATAATTCCGTTTGTGTTCCTTGCTGTACGGATTGCGGGCGTTCCATTCGGTCAACATGATACTTGTTTTGTCTGCCAACTTTTCAGCTTTCTCCTTTGCTTTTCCAACAAAGCGGGCATTCCAACTTTCAAACTCATATTTATTCTTTCCGTTTTCCTCTCCGACTTTGATTGCTTCGCTTACTCTGCCGTAAAAAACCTTATCGGTGTTCTTGGCTTCTTCCTCAACAAAATAGGTCACATAGTTATTGTTCTTTGCGTACATGGTTTATCTCCTTTCCCCCGATAAGCCGATAGGACAGCTTTATTATTTTTAATTGTTTAAGTGTAAATAATTTGCTATTGCGGTAAAATCATCTTCCTTAACGGTAACTCTTGCCCCCTCTACTGTCGATAAGGCAATTACCGTATAAACTAATCTTGTAAGATAACCCGCACAAACGGTAAATTCTCTTTTACTGTTTTCAGCAACTACCGTTACTTTTTCCTGTTTGTCTGTGTACGCTTCTGCATACTCTCCTACTGTAAACATAATTTAGAACCTCGCTTTCATGTAATATGTATTTCTCTTTACAATTATATTATAGCAAAGTGTACATATATTGTCAAGTGTTTTCTTTTATTTTCCAATAAATTTTAATCACGGTGATAATAAAAAAATGCCGCAATCCCGCCGCATAAGAATAGACTTGTCAAGTTGAAAAGGAAGATTTTTTGTGCCTTTTACAAAAAATACTCTTTTCTGCTTGATAAGGATAGGCTTATGTGATAGTCTCCCCTGCAAGGGGCAAGTCCAAAACGGCTTGCCCCTCTGCCGACTAGGGCGACTAGGGGGAGTTTGAGGGGAACGCTCAAGATTGGTTTAGGGGGTAGGCTTCGCCCGCACCCTTTTTCCAAAGGGGGCGTTGAGAACCTGCGGAGCAAACGCTTTTCTCCTCCCTCCCTCACCTGTGTCATGTAGGGGGGAGGACGTATTTTGTTAGAAATAGCCGACACGTTCTACCGTCGGATAGGCTCTTACAAAATACTGGCGGGGGATAGATGTATGCGCTGTACTCTGCACTTTCAAGCGGCAAAAGGAAAAATCATCAAGGCGAAAATCATGCGTACCCTGTAAAACCTCTTAAAAGCCCCGTAGAAGCACTTTACCCTCTCAATGATAAAACATACCATAAAGCAAATAAAAAACGCCTTAACAATCGTTAAGACGTTCTTATTTTCATCAATCCCCAATTCCAAAATCATATTCTGTTTGAATAGTGTCCTGCGGAACATATAATTTAATTTCTTTAGTATAACCCCAACCGTCCGTGCTAATTTCAGCGTAAGCATTACCCGACGTAAGAGTTTCATAAATAACAGTCTTTTCAGCTTCAAACTTAACCAATTTTAAGCCCCCGTCGTCAAGCACTTGGTAGCAAGTATAGTAATCTTGTCCGTCAAGTTTTCCGCAACCCAAAGTAAAACTGCCCTCTAAAACATTCTGATAATTGATACTCCGCAAATCGACAGTAGAAACAGAAACTTCATCGCCCAGTTTACCTACGTCCGATAGACCGCGAAACATATCATAAAAAGCAAAAACAACCACCCCTGCCGCAAACAAAATAATTAACCCCAAAAGAATATAACCACAAATTTCTCCTGTAACCTTTTTCTTCTTATCTTCCATAGCATTTCCTCTTATTTTTTCTTTGTCCCTGTCTCATAAGGGAAACAGTCATTAGTAACGCAATAGTCCATAAAACCGCGAACCACGATACTCATAGGCAACCCATATTCTTCACAAGCGGCGGCAAAGTGTTGTCTTGTCTCCGCGTCCATGTGAATACTGATACGAATAAGATTATCGTCGGGATAGTTGCGGTTTCCGTCAAGCGAAAACGGTATCTTCCCGCTTTTTGCGAACTGGCGGGCAAGCAACTTAATTGCCTTTCCCGCTGTAAAGCCTTTGCTCTTACAATAAGCGTAAAAATCCTCTTTTAATTTAGAGTTCACTCTTAAAGAAAAATAATCTGTCATACTAAAATTCCTCGCTTTCCATATACTTAATTTTGCGCTCCCTCTGTCTGCTCAAAAAAACCAGTACCCCAAAAGCCTTTACCCGCTTCACGGGCGACAACCTGTAAATCATAAAATTCATCAGCATATTTACTGTTCGGTTGTACGGTCATAACCTGTGCAAGCCCATTTTCCAGTAACAGACGGTTTACCATTGTCTTACCGTCGTCAAGATAAACATAAGCAAGTTTGCGTCCGTAATTATCTTCATTTTCAACATCATATTCAAGGTAAACCTGTTTACCTGTCAAAAGGTTCGCCGTCCACTCGGACGCTTCCTTGCCCTCTGCTGTATTTTTGGTTTCGTCCTCATGTACACTTTCGGGCGTATCAACGCCAATAAGCCTTACTTTTATTTCTTCGCCCTCGACGGAAACAACGATTGTATCACCGTCAACGACGCGGACTACATCATATAAAGGACTAAGGCTAACACTTTCCGCAGTTTCCGTTTCACCCGTGGTTTCCTCTGTCTCTTTTTCTGCGGCTCTGCCGCCCGTAATAATGTAATAGTTTGTCGTATCTTGAAACAGTTTTTTCAACTGTTCATAACTGTAACCATTTGAATAGTCTGTTGCCGCGTCATAGGTCATTTGTGGCAATGTAAAAAAACTATTTACCTTAAAGCCAACCTTAATCTGACTGAAAAGGGAATTATATTCGCTTTCAGTCAAAATATCGCCTACCCCGTCATTGGAAAATATAAAACCGTAATAATTTCTGCTGTAATCATCAGCAACAGCTTTCTGCAACATATATACACCGTAATAAGATTTCGGATAGCAATACGTCCCATAGCTTGTTACCTCGTTGGTACTGCCGCCATATCCAGTAAAGCAAAGCGTGTACCAGTCTTTATTACTCGTCAATCCTGCGTCCAAAACAATACGGGCTTCATCAACTTCCCCAACAAAAGTTTGCATATAATTTGAAATACTGCTTCGCACTTCCGCTTCCTCTAAATCTGCGTCGGGCGTTTTCTTATCATTCCCCTCATAGATATAAAGAACTACATCAACGCTTGACGGTAAGTTATATTCCTCGTCGGTTTTCCAAACATAATAGGAAGTACCGCTCTCGTTTTCTTTTTTTCCATAGCGCAAGCCGTCGGGCAAATTCAAGGTTATGTCTGTCAACTCAATCTTATTCCCCGTTTCCGCTTCAACTGCGCCGCTTGGAACGGTGCTTACAGCTTCCGTCTCCGTAGCTTCCGTGCTTCCAGTCAAAGAAGAACACCCCGAAAAAAGAAGCATTGTAGATAATACCAAAGTAACACAAAAAGATTTCCTAATCATAATTTCGTCCTCACCGTGATAACGGATAAACCGCCCACTCCTTATTTTCTATATTATTATTATAGCATTGTGTGTATATGTTGTCAAGTGTTATTTATTTACATATTCCATAAAACAGGACGGGCTTTCGCCCGCCCATTTATTCTGTCTAATCTTCATATTCCTTTACTTTTGTTTTCATATCGGAAAGTGAAGAACCAAACACTTCGTTAAGGTCATACTCCCTTGAAATGGTATACATTTCATCAACAATAACTGTAAATGTACTTGCCATGTTGCGTAATGCTTCTTCTGCTTCTTCCTTGCTTTCAAAAGTGTAAATATCGGAAAGACAGGTATTTAACTTTTCAAGGTCTTTCAAAATATCTTTCGCTCTTTTCTCACGCTTTTCCTCGTCGGTCAAAGGCGGCTTCTTTTCTTTAGGCTCTCCGCTCTGCTCCGCGTCGTCCTCGTCTGCACCGTCCCCCTGCTCTGCCGCTTGCTGTGCTTCCCATGCGGCGCGGTCTGCGTCCGCTCTGTCTGCTTCTGCGGCAATCGGGTCAAAATCATGTCTCACCTCGTCGTTACGGTCATACTCTTTAGGCTCTCTTGTCTCGCTCGGCTCTGTATTGATAAAACCATTAAGAGGTAAACCGCTGTCTCTTGGAAAATCAGCTATTTCAGCCCATGTTTTCTTTCCCTCGCGGTACTTTTCAACAATCATCTTTACAGTATCACGGGTAAGAGTAACGCCCTTTTTCAAGGCTTCCTGCATGATATTGTAGATTTCTGCCTGTTCGTCCTCGCTATGGCTTGCCATTGGCAACACGCTTGACATTCCGACAACTTCATCACGAACCATATCCCATACAGGTAAGATAACCTTATTCATGGTATTATAGCGGTCTGCCTGTGGGGTACTAATACCTAAACGCTTTGCGATTTCATCACGCATTTTCCCTTTAAAACCTGCTTCTTTTAAGTATTCTTCGTGCATTTTATATCTTTTACAGAAAAGCAACGGGTCTTTCGCGCTGTCTCTCTGACTGTTCGCAAGAAGAACATAATTTTCAACTTCATTTTGACTGTTGAAAGGCTTAACAATACAAGGAAATGCTTCCATGCCACACTTTACGCCCGCGCTTCTGCGGCGGTGTCCGCTGACAATCATGTACTCGCCCTCGTTCTGTCCAAAAGAGGTAACTTCGATAGGGTCAGTAAAGCCAATTTCCTTAATACTGTTTTCAAGGTCGGCGGTGTCGGTCACGTCCTCGCGGTTGTTCGGATAGTCATGTAAATTATTATTGTTAATCATCTTTACGACGATAACCTGTGCCTTTTCTGCGCTTGCTTTCGCAACTTCTTTAATTGTCTTTGCGCTCCCTGCGCTTCCAAAATTCTTTGCCATAATCTTTTACCTTTCCTTTCTTTTATCGGTTAGCGTCAATGCGCTTTTTCATTTCACTTGTGAGGTTTTCATAAGCTGTGCGGCTGTCTGAAAACATTTTATAGTAACTAATAGGTCGTCCAAACATAACCGCTTCCCTTACATCTGCCGCAAGCGGAATTTGTACAGGAATAAATGTGTCAAAATCTTCAAGCTGTTCTTTAATAAAGCGGTCAACCGCACAATTTTTCATATATCTTGAAAGATATACGCCTAAAATGTTAAGGCTTGGATTGACTTTTCTCGCTTCCTCTACGGTATTCATAATGTCACCGTAACCGCTGACACTGTAAATGTCTGACGAAAACGGGACAATTACAAAATCTACGATACTGGAAAAGCAAATATTGTTTAATTCTTTGTTTGAGGGCGGCATATCTACAAGCACCCATGTATAACCTTTTTCTTCTATGAACTTTTCAAGTTCAGCCCCGAAACGGTCTTTATCAATTTCTCTCAACGCCGCTTCATCTTCCAATTCTACGCTTGCTGTCATACAGTCAACGCCGTAATACTTCGGGTTTGCATTACCCCTGCTCTGAAATAATGCTTCTGCTGTGGCTTCCTGCGCTGTTGCTGTGCCTTGCATGAAGTCAAGTACTGTTTTTTCGGGTTTTTCGGTATTCATCAGCAGAGTATCGGTTGTATTTCTCTGTTTATCAAGGTCGATAACTAGCACCCGCTCCCCCGCTTTTGCAAGAACACCCGAAACATGGAAAATGGAAGTCGTCTTGCCGCAACCGCCCTTTCCGTTGATAAACGCAACTTTGTTAATCATACTGAAAATACCTCGCTTTCTTTGTGTTCTTATCTCTTTACTCTTACATTATAGCAAAGTGTACATATATTGTCAAGTGTATTTTAAAACTTTTTAATTATTTTTTCGCCCATATTTACTGCGGCTAATAATCTCATGCAAAATATCTTTGCGTAGCTTCAAAAATTCTGTCCTGTGTGCGCTCACGTCGCAATCTTCTCCGTAAATTACTTTCATTCTGCGTGCCGCTTCATCTCCCAACACCGCAATATCCTTTAAATAAGCTGTAATAGCACCTGTTTCAGCCATTCGCCCGTTCTCCTTTCTTCTTTTGCCGCTTAAACGGGGACGGGATAACTCCCGCACCCGTAATCACGGTGATTAAATTTATTTTACTGGCATAAAAGTATTTTCTACTGGCTTTACTTCTATATTTTCCTTTTCGCATATTTCGGCAAACTGGCAGATATGGAAACAGCCGCCGTATAGGTTCATGTTGATTTTATCAACAAAAGTAAAATGATAATCGTCTATATAAGCCACCCTTGCCGTTTTTCCATTTACGGAAACAAGGGATAAATCTGCTACTTCAAATTTAGTCTGATAATCAGAAGTGATAAAACGAATTTTGTCATGCGGCGTGATTTCTGATATTCTCAATTCTTCCTCATAACTCTGCTTCTCGGTCTTGCAATCTTCAATATTCTTGCCGTCTTTTTCAAATCTTTCACGGAAGCCGCAAGAATTACTTTCCAAATTTCTTATCCATGCTTTTAGTATATCGTATCTTTTCCAATTAGTCAGATTAACAGCTTTTACTGTATCTCCGTCGCCCATATCCTCAATGAGTTTATAAACGTCTCCCGTCCAGTTACTTTCAACTGTCTTTCCCCATTTCATATACTTTGCAAAATTCTTTACCATTTTGAAAACCTCGCTTTCAAGTATTAAGTATTTCTCTTTACATATACATTATAGCAAAGTGTACATATATTGTCAAGTGTTTTCTTTTATTCTACGATAAAATTTAATCACGGTGATAACGCTCAATGAAAGTCATAACCTACCGCCGCCGCGTCTTTTCAATCAGCTTTGGCAGGTGTCGCGGGTGTGGGGCGCGTAGCCCCGCGGTCTTTTGGTTTTTCTGACGGTTCACGGGGTAAGATAAGGCTTGCCTGTACAGGGGTGATTGATACTTCAATCAGCTTCGTATAGGCGTAGCCTGTGCGTTCCCGTGAAGTCTGCCCTGTCAAGGGAACGTGGAATAATAGCGTAGCGGTTATGCCGCGAAAGTCCCTTTACTGGGCTGACAGTCTCGGATAGTCGAAAAAGCGGCTATCAGCGGTAAAAGGGAAAATACTTCTGCTCTCTGCCCTGCGCTCGGTGCGCAAGGCTCTTATTTGCCCCGTAGCGCGTTTTTTGTCCGCAAATGATAATTTCCTCGACACGCAAGAAAAAAGCGTCCTAACAGCCGTTAAGACGCTTGTGTGTACTATTTCTTTGTGTCTTTATATATTTTTATTGTTCTTCCTGTAATTGCACCAGTGACAAATAAAAATATATATGCAATTAAAGTGTGCATACTATCCCGCTTTCTTTTTTTGCCTTTAGTATGCACACTTTTTACTTGAATTATTCAGTTTCAGCCGTAGCCTGTATATAAGCGTTCCAGTCTTTCTCTGACGGTGCTGTAAAAATTTCCACTGTACCGTCATACTCCATTTCCTGTAAGCCAACAAGTGCCGCTTCCTGTGCCGCCTGTCCCGCTTCGTCATTGTCAAAGGCAAGCATGATGTGGTCTATGTCTTTCTCCTGTGATAAGTGATAAAACAGGCTTGGTAACTTATTCGTTCCCGCAAGGGCAAGATAAGCATATTCTGTGTATCTTTTATTTTCCCTTACAAACTGCGTCATAATCGACATAATATCAATTACGCTTTCAGATACGACAAGTGTTTTAGCGGCTTTGGACGGACGGAAAAAGAAACATTCGTTATAATCGCAACCGTCCAAATCTCTTACAAATCTTTTGCCCCCTGTGCTTCTCACACAAGCGAATTTGTGTGACACAAAAACACAATTACTGTGTTCTGCGTCTTGATATAACATTTTCTTCGCCAAAAAGTAACGTATTACGGAACGGTCTATTTTTCTTTCCCTTAACAGGTAATGAAAAATGGCTCTTGAATTGTCCGCTTTTGGCGGCAATTCCAAATCTCCAATTTCCCGCTTCGGCGGTTCAATGGGTTTCGGGGCTGTCCTATATGTCTTTTGAGACGGTTCTTTGTCCCCCTCAATTCCATACATAAGGGCTATTTCTCTCATTGCTTTGTTTCTTTCATAGCCCATAAACTCCATAGCAAAATCTATAATACTTCCCGCGCCACCGTGCGCCCCTCTTTGAAAAACGCTGTTTCTCCAAAAACAGTTTTTATACACGTCAATCATAACGCTGTCATGCTCTTTCAAGCTGACATATCGGTTTCCCTTTCTTACAAGGGTAAAGCCGCACCGTTGCGCATAATCTGTAATCGGAACGGCTTTTATATTATCAAGAAAACTCATTTTCTATTCCCTCTCCCGTCCAGTTCATATCCTGCCGCAAGGTCATTGTAAATTTCCATGATACGCGCCTTTCCTGCATGAATATATACCGTATCTGCTTCTCTGCCGCCCTCATGGTAAAGTTCCCTGCGCTTCTCTCCTGTTAAACTATCGTAAGCCGCCGCATTACTCGCTTCAACGCTGTGGTTGCTCACTCTGTATTTCACGCCATTAAGAGTGAAATAATAGCTGTCATTTGAAAGACTGGCTGTAATATCATGCTCTGCGCAAAACGCTTCAATTTCTCTCATTTTTTCAGCAAATTCTTTAGCCGCCGCTCTGCTCGGCTTCCATTTTCTAGCCATATTGAAAACCTCACTTTCATGTGATATGTATTTCTCTTAACAATTACATTATAGCAAACTGTACATATATTGTCAAGTGTCTTGTAAGAAAATTTAATCACCGTGATTAAATTTTATGTGTTGCCTTATATTCTCGGACATAGCGGAAATAAGTGTCCTTATTCAAGCCTAGTTCCCGCATAAGTGCAAGGCTTCCTATTTCTCCGTTTACAACACGGCTGTAATGCTCCGTAAAGACTGCGGCGGGCATTTTCCGCGGTCTGCCGTAATCTCCCCATTCTCCCCTTTCCTTTTTTCTTTCTATGCCCTCTCGCTGTCTCTTTTTCTTTCTCTGCAATTCCGTCCTTGCCATAAGGTCATAAAACGATATAAGCATATCGTTAATACAGGAAAGAACCGCCGCGCTCATTTCATCAGTCATAAGGGATAGGTCAATCTGTGTTGTTGGAATGTCAAGAAAAATAATGCGTACATTATGGGACTTGAAATATTCCAGTTCCCGCTTGGTTTCATCTGCTCTGCCTAGTCTGTCATATTCGGGAATAATGATTGTGTCCCCTGCCTGTATCACGTCCTCTTTGAGTACAATATAACGGGGGCGGTCAAAATTTCGCCCTGTCTGTTTGTCCTCAAATATCTTTACAAGGTCATACCCGCGCCCTGTGCAAAAGTCCTCTATGCTTTTTCTCCCTCTGTCAAGGTGCTGTTCTTTTGTGCTTACTCTGTTATAACCGTAAAATCTTCCCACGCTTCCACTCTCCTGTATGCAAAATGTATCTGTTTTATTTTGCAAGTTGTAATAAGTGAATTATATACATTTTGAAACTGTCCCGCAAGGTAAAAAATAAGTGGTAAGAAAAAGTATGCTTTTTACAAC
>OHOP01000915.1_pt1 | contig 10146 bp, 9 predicted proteins | sample 1569821 | NCBI WGS metagenome assembly OHOP01 (sample SAMEA3879527, study PRJEB24766) | human gut metagenome | biome: human-associated habitat; feature: feces | place: USA | collected 1985/1987
TCAGCGCCGCGAAGATATACGGCTCATATTCTGCGCCCGCCTTATCTTCCAATGTGATGCGCGCGAAGAACACACGGTAGCCCTGCTCGGTCAGCTCGTAATAGACCTCCTGCGCCATCAGGCTGTCGCGCGTGCGCTGGCCGTCCTCGCCGGTTTCCTTGTAGCAGAGGAAGACGTCGAACGGCTGCTCGTTCTGCGAGGTGGCGAGAATGCCGCGCTGCACCTCGGCGATTTTGGCTGCGTCCTTCTGATACTGGCGGCGGGTGATGCCGTCGGAATGCTCGACCGCAGCCAGATAGTCCACATCCTCCAGAAAGCTGTCGAAGCTCGCGCGGTGGCACGTCGGCAGCCATTCATACGTTGCCGGGTCCTCCACATATTCAATACCGAACCGGCACAGCGCACAGCACCAGTGCGCCTCAGCGTCGTTGTCGTCCTCGGCCACGATGCGCTCATACACGGCCAGCGCCTTGTCAAACTCGCCGCTGCGCCTAAAGTGATTGCCGCGGTTAAACGCCGCTGCCCGCTGCTCGTCGTCCACTTTGGGCAGCGTCATCGTGCTGCCGCAGTATTCACACGTTCCAAAGGTCTTATCCGCAGAGATCTCAATATCCCCGCCGCACATCTTACATTTGATGATCGCCATGGCTTTTCCCCTCTCTTTCTATCCGCTTCAATCGCCCATACCTTTTCGGAAAAGCTTGCAGAGGCAGCCGATGCCGCTGCAGATCGCGCCCAGCAGCGCTGTCCCAAAGATCATGCCGATGACCTCCCCGAAACTGGGCGACTCACCCGGCATCAGCAGATTGACGATGATCACAAGAATGGCGTATATTACGCCGCCGGCCGCCGGAAGATTCGCGAACGCCTCGGGTGTTTTGTGGCTGCGCATGATGATGCCCTGCAGGATCGTGAAAATAAGATAGATACCCAGCACACACAGATACGTTCCGCCGCTGTCCGCGGCGAGGATCGCGCGGAATACAGAGCTGAACGCCACAAACGCGGCCAGCGCGGCGCACAGCCCGATATGCAGTGCCACGCCGCGGCTCCTGCGCCGCTGTTTTTCCTCTTCGCGGCTGCGCCGTTCCGCTTCGTCACGCTCGGCGCGCTGGCGTGCCTGCTCCTCACGATCTGCCTGCTCCTGCTGCTTGCGCGCGGCGGCCTCTTCCTGCCGCCGCTGTTCTTCCTGCTGCTTCTTCTTACGTTCCTCCCGCAGCGAGCTTACCTTCAGCATCAATGCGCTGCTGCGGGACTTGGAATCGACATAGTCACCCAGCGCGTCGAACCGCGCCGCGAGTGCGATCATATCGTTCTCCGACTCGGCCATCGGCTGATCGGAGACTGCGCGTGTGTACAGCAGCTTTTTCTGCTTCATCCGCAGCTCGTCGAGCGTCTGTTTGTAGCTGCCTGCCGCAAAGCGGCATGCCTTGCAGTAATCGGGATATGTTTCGAGTGGCCTTGGTGCGCTGACCAGCGCCTCTTCGTTGACCGTTCTGATCTTCAGCTCTGCCAGCAGCAGATACATATACGCGTGCGGCTCTTCCGGGTCGAGATCGAGCACACGGTTGGCATACTGCCTTGCGCTGGCAAAATCGCCGTCCGCCAGATACATACCCGCGCGCTTTAAAAGCGGTGCCTTCGGATCGGCTGTCTGCGGCTGCGGCGCGGGTGCGGGCGCAGCGGTTCTGCCCAGCAGTTTGTCGATCCCGCGCAGCAGATCCTGTGTCGCACCGATCTTGCCGAGATCCTGTGCCTGTAGCTTTGCGAATTCCTTCGGCATGTCATGGGCGTCGATGTTCTTATAGCACGGAATGAGCGACTTCTTCTGTCCGGCAGCAATGAGCTGTAAATACCGGCTCCACTCGTTCTTGACCCACGGGGCGTTATAATACTCGTAGTCCGTGCCGACAGCCAGCATGACGCGTGCGGAGTTGAGGGCTGCAAAGATATACGGCTCGTATTCCTGCCCGAGCTTATCCTCCAGCGTGATGCGGGAGAAGAACACGCGATAGCCCTTTTCCGTCAGCGCATCATATAAATCCTGTGCCAGAACGGAATCAAGTGTCCGCTGACCATTCTCATCCGTCTCTTTGTAGCAGATAAAAATATCATACGGTTCTTCACGGCTGGAAACCTCGATGATGCCGCGCCGCAGCTCCTCAATGGCCTTGGCTTCCTCGCGGTAAAGCTTCCGCGTGACTACGTCGGAATATTCCATGACCAGCTCAAAGTTTGCATCTTCGAGCACACTGTCAAAGCTCGACCGATGGCAGGTCGGAACCTTTTTACCCGTAGCCGGATCGTCGACGTATTCAATGCCGTATTTGCAGAGCACCAGTCCCCAATAAGCCTCTGGTTCCTCCGGAAATTCCGCGACGATCGATTCATAAACGCCCGCCGCTTTGTCAAATTCGCAGGAAAAGCGCAGCCGGTTCGCCCGCGCGAACAGCGTCAGTTTCTTCTCATTATCCTGTTTTGGAACTGTCTGCTGCGTTCCGCAGTATTCGCAGACAGCGATTTGGCTGTCTCCCGCAACGTTTAAATCCCCGCCGCACATTTTGCACTTGATAATTGCCATTCTTTTCTCCCTCTTTCGGTTTTATTTGGAACCCCTATCAAGATGATTTAACGCAAACTCCATGCAGAGTGTTAAAACTTCATTTCTTGTCCGCCCTGTATCGGCTGCAATCGCATCAATTTCCTGCAGCATATCGCGAGGTAATCGCATGGAAATAACAGCAGATTCACCGATGTACTTTTTTACTGGAATCTCCAAACGCAGCTCATTCAAACAATACCACCCCTTTATTTACCATCGTACTACAAATGTATTCTTCGTGCAAGCCTTTTCATAAAATAAATGCGATCGCAGACAAGCGTTCGCCGGGAAGCTCCTGCGTGACGATAAACGGCGTCCCATCAAGGCAGTAATCTACAACAGGAGGCGTCAGCTGCGAACGAAGCTGTGACAGGATCGAAATTTCATTGCCTCCTCAAAAATTCGATTTTCCAGTTTTCTTCCTGTCAAGTATACCATACGGAATGAAATCCTGTAAAGAAATCTGGTAGAAAGTCCAGACGCGGCTGCTATCGGAACGGGAAAGACTATTGCAGTTCTCACCGCAGCCACGAGGAAGTTCTGAATAAAGCCGTCTGGGAACATGCAGAAAAGCTGCGGGAACAGTATGCAGCGGAACTGAAAGGGTCACACAGGTGCAAAAACAGTGGGCGTTGAGGAAGCCGGTCCTCAACGCCCACTGTTTTTGCAGAAAGAAATCCTGCGATTGGAGCAGGAGATTGACAAACTGGTGATGGAAAAACTAGCGTTCTGCAACGGCCAGAGCCGCATCGCCGAAAGAAAAACTATGCCCAATGATCAGGTCATATCCCTGAGATGCGTAGTCCGTGAATACTGCTTCCATCTCGGTAGGCTTGATGTTTTCCGTATATTTTACGGAGATGTTGTAGGTATCCTTTGCTTTCATAACAGCGTCATAAGCGAGCTGACTCCATGCTCCATCATTCACAGGAGTGACCAGGCAAAGTGCGACTTTCGCCTGATAGGCATCCTCTGTAGAAGCAGGAGACGCGCAGGCACACATACTGACCAACATCAGCAGGGCAAGAAATAAAGCGGTAAGTTTTTTCAAAGTAAATTTCTCCATCCTCACATCACATATAACTGATTTTTTCGCGCTAAGAAAACGCTTAGCTAGGATGACCTCTGTAGGCTGCAGCACTGCAGAGGGAACATCTTGCATTCAAAAATAGCAGTATTATTTGTTGAATTTTGGAGATGTGCAATATTTTGCAGTTTGATGTTTTTATAAAAAGACAAGTTGTCAGACAGCTTTCATCCCTAGTGCAGGAGCAACCGTAAGGGCGAAATACGGGCAGGATGCGAATTTGCAATTACGGCTGAAAGATGCCTCACTGTCGGTGCGTAAAACACATCATAATACTGTAAAATCTGCACAAAGAGCGGCGGCATAAAAATTGGTTTATTTTTTTAATCTTACTGCTTCAAAACGGAAGGATAATGGAGTAAAATTAAGTTGAATGCAAGAAAAAGTTTATTATTGTTCGAAATGCTTAAAAATACTTGAAAAATCAAAGAATTCTACGTAGAATGGTTAAAAAATGTTCCGAGTTCGCGTTGAGGCTTTGACACAGTGCTTTCTGCTTTAAGAACATAATAGACCTTCTGACTACTAAAGGAGGATTTTTTATGGACAGCATCGATGCTCAATTGCTTCGGATTTTGGCAGAGGACGCACGCTGCTCTGCGACTGACATCTCAAAAAAGGTCAATCTATCCATACCGGCAGTCAACAAACGGATTTCCAGGTTGCGCGAAAACGGCATAATCGAGCGATTCACGATTCAATTGAATCCGCAAAAGATTAACAGTTCTGTCCAGGCATTTGTACTGCTTGTTGTTGATCAGTATTCAAAGGTAAACGAACTACTTGAGTTTGTAAATGCAAAAGAGAACATCGTTGACTGTTATGCGATTACAGGAGAATATGACTATCAGTTGAGACTGTACGCAAGGGATATTACAGAACTGGAAAGCATCTTACTCGAACTCAAAGGAAAAAAGTGTGTTTCCAAGAGCCATACGATCTTTGTGCTGATGGAACACAAACACATACTGGGACCCGTCACCACCTAGCCTGTCAGATTCCGAGCACAATCAGAACTGTCGCCGGACCGGTCTTTCGCCCCCACCTTTACCACCTGTACGCCAATTGAGAAATCAAGAACAAACGAGAGAAAAGGAGATGTGAAATGTCCTGTTACGTCAATACCGTCAATGGCCCTGTAAGCCCTAGGGTGTATCTGAAAGCTCCCAACGCACCCGGACAGCGGATCTTTTCACGCTGCGCTGCACCATTTTTCCTTGAAATACGTCAGTATTCCTGCGAAAAAATGTCTTGCTCAGCGCAAAAATTTCTCGCTGCCGGTCACATTGGGAGCTTTCAGATACACCCTAGGGAGTTGGGAATAACCCTGATGCATGAACACCTTGCAGAACTGAATAACTCAATGAAGCGGTGTTATGCAGATTGGTTTCATGCTGATATCTTCCTGGAGAAAATCAAGCCCGTCTTTCAAAAAGCAAAAAAATACGGGTTGAGCACTTACGTCGATCAGACAGCCGTGAATATGGGACGGGATATTCGCTTTATAAAGCGAGTTTCGGAATCGTGCGATGTCAATATTGTGGCAGCTACCGGGTTGTTCTTCTATGAAGAGAGCTGGCAAATCGATAAGCCGTATGAGGAAATATCGGAGTTGTTTATTGGGACATTGAAGAGGGCTGCGAGAGCACCAATATTAAGGCGGGAATGCTGAAAGCTGCGACGGACAGATTCGGGATCACCCCTGTAAATGTATTTCAATTAAAGGCAGTAGCTCGTGCAGCGGCAATTACCGGCGTACCAGTAACAACGCATACCATAGCGGCTGATCGGCTTGGTCTCGAGCAGGCGCTGATTCTTGAAAAGGCAGGCGTGGATCTGTCCAAGGTTGTGATCGGTCACGTCGGCGACACGAATGATCTGGATTATTTGGAAGAGCTGCTGCGCATGGGTGTTTATCTCGGTTTGGACAGATTTGGGCAGGAAGTGCTATGGCCGGAGGAGGATCGCGTAAGGAATCTGCTGGAGCTTATGGATCGCGGCTGGATCAACAGGCTCATCATCTCGCAGGACATCCCCTTTTATTCCGACTGGGGGAAAAACAGCTTCAAAAAGTTCGAAGCGATCCGTTCTTTTGATAACATAACGGGCTTTACGCATATTTTTGAGAGCGTGCTTCCGAAGCTGAAAGCACGCGGTGTCAGCGAGGATGAAATCCATACGCTGCTTGTAAAAAATCCGGCTCGTGTTTTTCACGGAGGATACACATATTAGCTTGCCGAAGGCTGGAGCTGATTCAGGCCCTGTACCCAGTTCCTATGTTCTGGCGTTTTGGCTGTGTAATAAGAAGGAGGAAGAAATGGATAGTTTAAAAAGGCTGGCCGCATCGGCTGTTGTGCCGGTTGTGGTACTGGACGATGCAAAGGACGCGGTCGCGACGGCAAAGGCTTTGATTGCCGGCGGCGTGGACGTGATGGAAATCACGTTCCGTACGGCGGCGGCTGCGGATTCGATCAAGGCGGTCGCGGAAAGCTGCCCAGATATGCTCGTTGGCGCAGGCACGGTCATTACGCTCGAGCAGTGCAAAAAGGCTGTCGAGTGCGGCGCAAAGTTTATCGTTTCTCCGGGCTTTGACGAAGAGGTCGTCCGCTGGTGCGTGGAAAACGGCGTTGCCGTGACGCCCGGCTGCGTGACGCCGACGGAAATTATGGCGGCAATGAAGCTGGGACTGAACGTCGTAAAGTTCTTCCCGGCTGGCGTTTACGGTGGTCTGTCTGCCATGAAGGCGCTCTCGGGTCCGTTCGGCGGGATCAAATTCATCCCGACCGGCGGCGTCAATGGTCAGAACATCGGCGAGTTTATCGCCGCGCCGTTCATCCACGCGGTCGGCGGCAGCTGGGTCTGCCCGAAGGCGGACATTGCAGCCGGTAATTTTGAGAAGATCACCGCGCTTTGCAAGCAGGCAAGATCTGCCGCGCTCGGCTTTGAGGTGGCGCACATCGGCGTCAACTGCGAAAACGGCGAGGACTCGCTGGCTGTCTGCAAGAAGCTGGACGAGGCGTTTGCGCTCGGCGTGAAGGAGGGCAATTCCTCCAACTTCGCCTCCAACGGTATTGAGGTCATGAAATCCATGTACCTTGGCAAGAACGGTCACATCGCCATCCGCACGAATTCCGTTCCGCTTGCCGTTGCGGAGCTGGAGAAGAAGGGCTTCGTGTGCGACATGGAGACAGCCAAGTACAAGGGTGAGCGGATGATCGCCGTGTACCTGAAGGACGAATTCGGCGGTTTCGCCGTGCATCTGCTGCAGAAGTAAGGAGGGGCGAAGATGAAAGTTCTGACATTCGGTGAAATTATGCTCCGCCTGAAAGCGCCGGGACACGAGCGCTTCTTCCAGAGCCCGATGCTCGAGGCAACCTTCGGCGGCGGCGAGGCGAACGTGGCAGTCTCCCTTGCAAATTACGGCATGGACGCGGAATTTCTGACTATTCTGCCGCAGAACGATATTGCAGACGCCTGCATCCGCGAGCTGCGCTATTTTGGCGTGGGCACAAAGAAGATCGTCCGCGGCGAGGGTCGTATGGGCATTTATTACTTGGAGGGCGGTGCAAACCAACTGCCGAGCAAGGTCGTCTATGACCGCGCGTATTCCTCGATCGCGCTGGCAAAGCCGGGCGATATCGACTGGGACAAAGCCTTCGAGGGTGTGGACTGGTTCCATATCACGGGTATTACGCCTGCGATTTCTGAAAGCGCGATGGAGCTGTCTCTTGAGTCTGTCAAGGAAGCGAAGAAGCGGAACATCACGGTTTCCTGCGACCTCAACTACCGCAAGAACCTCTGGAAATATGGCAAAAAGGCATCCGAGGTTATGCGTGAGATGGCGAAGTATGTTGACGTGGCAATTGCCAACGAAGAAGACGTACAGAAATCGCTCGAAATTACCGTCGATGTGAACGTCGAATCCGGCGAGCTGGACCGCGATAAATACCGCGCGCTTGGCAACAAAGTTTTGGAAGCCTACCCGAACATGAAGTGCATCGCGATCACACTGCGCGAGAGCCACAGCGCGGACTGGAACGGCTGGGCGGCGTGCCTGAATGACGGCAAGGACTTCTATGTGTCTAAAAAGTACGAAATTCGGGATATTATCGACCGTGTGGGCGGCGGCGACAGCTTTGCAGGCGGCTTGATCTATGGCTTGAACAACTATGAGGACAAGCAGTCCGCACTCGAATTTGCAGTTGCAGCTTCCTGTCTGAAGCACAGCGTGATCGGCGACTTTAACCGTGTCGGCGTTTCCGACGTGGAAAAGCTCATGGGCGGCGACGGCACGGGCAGAGTGCAGAGATAAAAGGAGAACATCAACATCATGGAATGGATCAATGAAAAAGCCAAAACGCTGAAGCAAGGCGCGATCCGCGCCATGTTTGACCGCGCAAATACCATGACCGGCGTCATCAGCCTCGGCATCGGTGAGCCGGATATGCCGACACCGAAGCTGGTCTGTGAGGCCTGCAAGGAAGCGCTCGACAAGGGCATCACGCATTATACGCCGAACGCCGGTACGCTCTCGTTCCGTCAGGCCATTGCCGAGAAGTCCTATCTGAAGGAGCTGCACTACGACCCGAACACCGAGATCATCATCACAAACGGCGGCATGGGCGCGCTGAGCCTGCTGTTCCTTGTCCTGCTGAACAAGGGTGATGAAATCCTCATTCAGGACCCGCAGTGGCTGAACTACGTGGCGCAGGTCGCGTACTGCGATGGCACGGCTGTCCGAGTTCCCACGGATCTGGAGCATAATTTTGAAATGCAGCCGGAGACTATCGAAAAGCTCATCACGCCGCACACCAAGGCGCTGATGATCAACACGCCGAACAACCCCACCGGCTCCGTTATGACGCGCGAAACGATGGCAAAGATCGCAGAGCTGGCCGTCAAGCACGACCTGCTGGTGATCTCCGACGACGTCTACAACACACTGCTTTACGCCGGAGAAGAAGCACCCTGCATTGCGTCCTTCCCGGGCATGAAGGAGCGCACCGTCATCGTCAACAGTTTCTCAAAGTCCTATGCAATGACCGGCTGGCGCATCGGCTTTGTCGCGGCCCCGGCGGAGATCGTTGACCGCATGACCAAGTGTCAGGAAAACTTCAACGCCTGCGCCAACGCCCCCGGCCAGTACGCGGCGACCGTCGCGCTCGACCATCCGGAGCTGTGCGAAGAACTGCGTCAGGTCTTTGAGCGCCGCCGCAGCATCCTGCTCGACGGCCTCGCCAAGATCGACGGCATCCGCTGCAACCGCCCGAACGGCGCGTTCTACGTGTTTGCCGACATCAGCAGCTTCGGTCTGAGCAGCGTCGAGTTCTGCAACCGCCTGCTCGACGAGCAGAAGGTCGTCTGCATTCCGGGCAGCGCCTTTGGCGAATGCGGCGAAGGCTTCATCCGTATCGCATATACCTGCTCGGATGATGAACTCCACGAAGCGCTGAAGCGTATATCGCGTTTTTGCAGCGAACTGCGTGCGGCATGACTCTTTGACTTCACTGCGGTCAATACAGATGTTAAATCGCCATGCATGGAGAGAGAACACATCTGCGACGCAGCAATGAGTGATCGCCGCACGATCGCGCGGCGATGCCCCGACTTTTCCAACTATTTTAACCATAGCTCATGACAAGAGAGGTCATAACCTGACATCATATCCCTATCGAACCTATGCGGAGATCGACCTGAACAAGCTGCAGCATATGTTTGCAGCACCTACAACCGCTTCGGGAAGGAGCATTGCTCCCAGCACCAGATCGACGAGTCTGTATTGGACAGGCTGATTATCGACGAACTGTGCAATACAAAAGTGCTGTATCAGCAGAACTGGGATGCACTGGAGCAGATAATCGCACAGTGGACACCAAAGGCAGAGCTGACTGGTGCGCAGATCATCAAGCTGGAAAAGAAAATCTGCTGTCTGGAGGATGAAACGGAAGCAATTTTAATGGAGCGGATACGGGATCGGGCGAACGCTGAACGCTACGACCGCATGCTTCAAAAGCGCGAAGAAGAAATCGCTGCGGCAAAAAAACAGATCGAAGAACTGCAAAACATCTCCGCTGTCCTGTGGGAACGGCAAACAAAGCTCAAACGGGACATCAGCATGATCGACGACATTCTGGCTGAGGGCACCATGACGGAAGCGCACCTGCGGATGCTGGTCGAAAAGATCTATGTGCAGGAGACGGACGGAAAACTCAGCCTGGACATTCAGATCAAAGCGCCGTTCCGCACGCACTTGGATGTCTATGAAAATGGGACGCTGACAGAGCGATACGGCGCACTGGACTTTGACTGGAATCGGCTGGCGCGGCTGCTCTACGGCGACGGGCTTGCGGGGTAAAAGGCTATGACAATGCGGGTTTGGCTCTATACACGGCTCTCCAACGACGATGATCCGGCGCAGAATTCTCTGCAAAATCAACAGGCGATCTGCCGCGCCTTT
>OHOP01000921.1_pt1 | contig 10111 bp, 10 predicted proteins | sample 1569821 | NCBI WGS metagenome assembly OHOP01 (sample SAMEA3879527, study PRJEB24766) | human gut metagenome | biome: human-associated habitat; feature: feces | place: USA | collected 1985/1987
ATTTATTAATATAAAATTAATATGAGGCGAGAACATAGGATTGTAATATTTTTAATTCTTATATGCTTTATTGGTAAGGCTAAGACATTATCTTCTGCTGGGATAATGATTAATTCAAATTGTGATACACTTGAATTTGTCATAAAATCTTTAAATAACATTCGATTAGATACCTTTAATACAATTTGGAATCTGACCAAAGAACAAGTTATAGACTATTTTGATAAAGCACGAATAATAAATGAAAAAGAAGCCGGAAGGCTAATAGCAGAGAATTATCACCCTTTTGTAATTGAAGGTGAATGTATTAGAAATGATTCGTGTTTTGATTATTTGATAACCCCTTCAGGTATAGGAATATTGGTTACAAAAACTGAGCAAAGAAAATATTTATTTTATAAATATCGATCTATTGCGAATGATCCTGTTGTTTTACCTTCTAAATGTTATTCAGGGAGTTGGGATTTAAAGATTTTATCAAAGAATAAATTTATTAAGAAGAATCAAGCTAATGAGGATTTTTATCAATGGTGTAATCATTGGAATTTGACTGTAAATCAAATTAATGACTATATACGATTATGTAAAAAAGAAAAAGAAAGCGTACTTTATCAGATATTTATGAATTTACCCTGTTATTTTCAAGGATATGTTGTTTTAAATAATGAGATATATCGGTATCGTTTGGAATGTTCAGGAATGACTTGGTTTAGGAAATTATCAAATGAAATACATAATATTCAAGAAGAAGAATATGGCTGGGGGTGTTATGATTCTCGAGGACTTAAGTATGTTTTTACGATTGATAATAATTTAGAGTCTGATAATTTGGAATAATTATGCTGAAACAATCTGTAATTCTGATTACAATAATTCGGATGAAATGAATGTTGCTGTTGCAGAATAATTGTTTGTGATATAGGTGAAATTAAAAAGATAGATTATGACAATCATTTGTGCTAAATTAAGGATCAATGATTCGGAATTCGATATTCTCCGGATGAATTACGGTTTTTACCGGAAAACGGATCGTAAAGGGCGTCCCGGCACGGGTTTACGGGGTGGTGACATTCATGTTCTGATCGAGTCGGGAACGGATAATTACCTGTTGCGTCAGATGCTGTTGGAAGAGGTTCCTGCGGTCAGGGGCAGTATCGAGGTGATGACCGGTCAGGACGAGCAACGGATGAGGTATCTTGAATTCGAAAGTGCGTATATTTTTTCCCAGGAGGAAGTGATGTTCGGCCATTCCTCGTATCCCATGCTTACCACGATAGCGATCAGTCCCGTCCGCTTCGATATCGACCATAAGGTCCGCCTTGACCGCCGCTGGCCCGAAACCTACGGGTTTTGGTGGCAGGAATATAAGGCGGAGGAGGTAAAAAAAGTTAGCCCAACGGAGGCGGAACAGAATTTTACAATTGAAGACGCTTATTGGCTGGATGATAAGGGGAGAAAAATAAGGGATTTAAGTATCGGTATACCGGTTACATTGTATGTGGTTTTGGGGCAATTTTCAGTTGGCCGTAGTATTCACCTGACGTTTGAAAGTGAGGAGGCGGATGGGGTGAAAAAAGCGGATTATTCAGGAATTGTGAATTCTGACGGTATGGTCGTTATTGAGGATTTTAAGCTTCAGGCAGTTAACAAGGAGGAAAAGAAATGATCAGGGTATCTTCACCGGATTCGAATGTGACAGGCAGTGTGTCGTTGAATGTCGTTGCCGGAAAAATTGTGTCTATCGAATTATTGGAAGGAGATAGGGAGAGGACGGATCCGGAAGTCATTCAGTATGTCAACATCCAAAAAAACGCCGGTGAGCATGTTGACGGAAGAGATGTTACGCACATCGACAGACTCGGACAAAAGTTGAGGTGTAAAGTGAAATTCGACCGGGCCGGGGTATTTGCTTTTAAAGTCAGACTGACGCCCGGAACTGATAATGTCACATATTCATCTTCGGAAAAATCCAGGAATGCTAATTTCAAATACAGTGAAGGTGACATCGGTTATATGACGGAGGCGAACGGTGAGAAAACCATAGAAGCTGATAAGCTGTTCGTTTCTCCTGCCGGAGGAGATGTTTTTACCATTTCGGCTCAGGACTCGCAGGGAAATGAAGTTACGGCAGCGGCCAAGATAAGAACCCGGCGTTTGTTATATTACATGGAAATGAAAATGAGAGGTCTTCCGGCAATTGTTTCAGATTTGAGCGTTTTTAGTGATGAGTTCGGAAAATACGGTATCGATTTTAAAAAGCTTCCTCCCATTGAGATCGAACATATCCGGAATGTTGATAATAACGAAAGTGATGATTTCAAAAATAAAGTCCTTGCAGCCTTTAATTCTTCCGGGGCTAAAGCCAAAGAGCCCTATTGTATCATAATTGCCTATATCGATCAGGGAGCAAGTGTTGAAGCCCTGACGATCACCAGGGGAATCACAATAGACGAAACATCGGATAAGGTGGTTATAAGCACGAAGAATGATGAATGCCTTTGGGATAACAATGTAGACGATACACCATGGTTTATTAAATGTTATTTTGACCAAAGGTATTTTTGCGGACTGCTTGGAAATAAAACAAGTATCCCGGAGGCACAATGCCGGCCTGTGAAAGTTGACAATACGGATTGGAATGATGCTGTCGAAGTAGATCTCACTAATTTGCCCGAAGGGAGGGGAGAAATCGTGTTGAAGGTAAATACGATCGAAGGGATGACCGGAGGTTTTTCATTTCTGGATCACAACATCGTTACCGTTTGTTCCAGGTCCTGGGGAAAGCTTAGAAATGAATCGGAAATGCAACGTGATATTATTCATGAGGTGGGACACCAGTTGAATATGGCTTGCGATGGTTCCCGGATAAAGTGGTAACCTTTTATGATGGGAAAGGACATGTGGGAAGACATTGTAACAGTGGTCTCAGTGACACTCAGAGAGCCAAGTCGTTTTATGGTATGGAGGAACTTTTCCGCTCCGGTTGTGTAATGTACGGGTGTACGAACGGAAAAAAAGCTTTTTGTCCGAATTGCGCTGAGGCTTTGAAGAAGTTATCTTTAGAAGAGGGGTTATAGAGAGAGCCTGGAAGTCATAGCTACAGGCGATCATTATCGCATTCGTATAGTGAACTATACCGATAGAATTAAAACAATGAAATGATGAATGCAATTGAATTTATACCGGCCGAATTTCATGAAGTTGATGTAAACAACAATAAGGAACAGAATGATTGTTCCCCTTGTTTCGACGATCGGCCGAATGATATCAATGTTATCCGTATCAATGTACCCGAAAAGATCATATTGAGGGAATACGATATAAGGAAAGAAAAACCCGTTTTTCCCGTTTGTATATTCAGTACGGTTTCTTATCTGAGGACATTAAAGTACGGAGAGTCCGGCCGGATGGAACTGTATATTTTGAATATGGAAGATGACCATGAGAGAAACGTGTTGTCGGGGACGGTTTATAATACCGATAAATCTCCTGATGGATTTTTACCGCTCCCATTTCAGAATGAGATAGACAAACGGAGAAAACAAAAGGTTGCCGAAGCTTTAAAATTGACGGATGAAGAACTTGATGATTCGGAATATTACCCGGAATTTCTCAATATAAACTTGTCAGAATATATTGATTTTCCTTTTGAGCCGGGGAGATATGAAGTATGGATGTCCTATTACGGATTGGAATCGAACAGAAAGCTGGTGGAAATAATCGTCGGGGATTTGAGGTAATAGTCTTAAAAAAGAATAATCGAAAAGTAAGATTATGATTACTCTCGTTTGGCACTTTACGGTCCCTTCATGCTTGCTGCAATAGTGAATTTAAAATTTAAACCAGTGGAAAAGGAAAATTAATATGATCAGAATATCATCACCCGATGCAAATGTTACGGGCAGCGTATTAATGCGTGTTATTAACGCCCGGATCCTGTCCATAGAATTGCTTGAAGGAGATACGGAACGGACCGACCCAGAGGTCATCCAGTATGTCAATATCCAACAGAATAAGGCAGAATATGTCGACGGCAACCGTGTCACCCACGCTGACCGGCTCGGACAAAAGTTGAGGTGCAGAGTCAGATTTGACCGGGTTGGGGTGTTTCCCTTCCGGGTCAGGCTAATCCCGGAGCCGGATAATATTTCGTATACGTCCACGGAAAAAAGCAGGAACGCTGATTTTAGGTATTGTGACGAGGAACTTTATTTTATGACAGAATCCAATGGAGAGAAGATTATAGAAACCGGTAAATTTTTTGTTTCACCTGCCGGCGGTGATGTATTCAGTATCCTGGCTTTGGATTCCTTTGATAACGAGGTCTGGGCAGCGGCTAGGGTCAGGACATGCCGGTTGTTGTATTATCAGGAAATAAAAATGCAGGGACTTCCATCGATTACTCCGAATTTCAGAGCTTTTAGAAATGAGTTTAAAAAATACGGTATTGAGTTGGTACCCCTCACGCCTGTCGGTATGGAACACATCAGAAATATCGACAGTAATGATGGAAGTCTTTTTAAAAACAAAGTTATGACGGTCTATAACTCGTCAGAAGGCAAATTGAAAGACCCGCATTGTATCGCAATGACATTTATAGATCAATCGGCACATATGTCAACTCAGACGATCAGGCGAAGAATTACCGTTGATAGAAAGTCGGATAAACTGACACTCCGGTTGAAGGATGATGAATTTCTGTGGGATAACAGTATAGACGATACGTCATGGCTGATTGATTGCTATTTTGACCAGACCCATTTCTGCGGACTGCTCGGAGGGAAAACAAGTATCGGCGAATCACAGTTCAGACTTTTGGATTTGGACAGCAGCGGCTGGAATGATGCTGTTGAAATAGATCTCAAAAATTTACCCCGGGGAAGGGGAGAAATCGTGTTGAAGGTAAACACAGTCGAGGGGATGTGCGGAGGTTTTTCTTTCCTGGAAAATAATATTATCACGGTCTGTACGAAATCGTGGGGGGTGATGACTACCGAGGACATGCAACTCCGTACCATGATTCATGAAACAGGACACCAATTGGGAATGGTTTGTGACGGTTCCGGAAAATTGCCTGACAGAGTGATGACCTTTTATGATGAACACGGGCATACGGGAAGGCATTGCAATAATGGCCTGAGTGAAAGCCAGAAAATAAAACCGGTGTACGGAAGGGAAGAAATTATAAGCTCTATTTGTGTTATGTATGGTTGTGGGAACGGGAAAAAAGCGTTTTGCCCAAACTGCGCCGAGACTTTGAGAAAGTTATCTTTAGAAGGTGGATTTCAGATTTAACCTATTTCTCCTGATGTTTGTGAGCAGATGAAAAAGATGCGGGATCAAAGGCATGAAGAGATGGTAAAATACAGCGATGATGAGCTGAATGAGGGGCAGAGTTCATTGAGATTTATGAACTTAAACGTTATGACTTATGTAAATATGCCGTTTTTACCGGGTAAATATGAAATTTGGTACATTTTCAGGGGCTTGGAGTTCAATCACTCCGTGATAGAAATAATCTCCGGGAAACCGATGTAAGTGTTTCAAAAAAAGGATACTGATTTCAGTATCCTTTTTTATTTTCGTTGTGGTAATTCTATTACTTAACGGTAGACATGTGAACGATCAATTCCAATACTTTGTTTGAATAACCCCATTCGTTGTCATACCAGGAAACAAGTTTCACGAAGTTTTTATTCAAAGCGATACCGGCTTTGGCATCGAAGATAGAAGTACGGGCGTCTCCCAGGAAGTCAGAAGAAACGACTTCTTCTTCAGTATATCCCAGAATACCTTTCAATTCACCTTCAGAAGCTTCTTTTACAGCAGCTTTGATTTCATCGTAAGATGCTTCTTTAGCCAAACGACAAGTTAAATCTACAACAGATACGTCCAATGTCGGAACCCGGAAAGCCATACCGGTCAGTTTACCGTTCAATTCCGGAATAACTTTACCTACAGCTTTTGCGGCACCGGTAGAAGAAGGGATAATGTTACCGGCAGCAGCGCGACCACCTCTCCAGTCTTTCATAGAAGGACCGTCAACTGTTTTTTGGGTAGCGGTTGTAGCGTGAACTGTGGTCATCAAACCTTCGATAATACCGAATTTATCATTGATAACTTTGGTTAACGGAGCCAGGCAGTTGGTTGTACAAGATGCATTGGATACAATAGTTTCACCTGCATATTTTTTGTTGTTTACACCCATTACGAACATTGGGGTATCGTCTTTTGACGGAGCTGACATAACAACACGTTTTGCTCCGGCTTTGATATGTGCTTCAGCTTTTTCTTTGGTCAGGAAAAGACCGGTTGATTCAACAACGTATTCAGCACCTACTTCATTCCATTTCAGGTTTGCCGGATCTTTTTCTGCAGTTACGCGGATAGCTTGGCCGTTAACAACCAATTTGCCGTCTTTTGCTTCTGCGGTTCCGTTGAAACGACCGTGCATCGTGTCGTATTTCAACATATAAACCATGTAGTCTACATCGATCAGGTCGTTAATACCTACGATCTCAATATCATTTCTGCCCATTGCAGCGCGGAATACCAAACGTCCGATACGTCCGAATCCGTTGATACCAACTTTAATTTTTGACATTTTCGTTGTTTTATTAGGTGATACAAATTCAAAATTTTCCTCAAATTTATAATAAAGCATTTTATTATATGCATAAAGGAATTAAAACCGACAGAAAAATTAACTCAAACGATTACAATCAATTCTGTCGTTTTTAAGCTCAGACTGTATGTGAAATCGTGTTTGCAGGAGCCTGAGTATAAGCCGGACATTTACGGTCGATGGCACATGATGAAAGCAGACCGGCTAAAAGTAATGAAATAAGGATGTATATAATCCGTTTTTTGTTTTTCATGATCAGATAAGTTTTAAAACAATGATAGTCACAAAGGTAGAAATAAAAATCAAAATTAAAAATAGCAGGGTATGCTTCTGGCTTGCAAATAGAATTAAATGAAATAGAAAAAGGCCAAGAGTAGATAATAACTTATAATTAAATACTTCTGTTTCTCAAAAAAATGTAAGTTTTTTCCTTTTTTTTCTTAAAAATGTTTTGTGCAAACGTTTTAAGTTTTTATATTTGCAGCACGATATAGGAATATATTGCTTTATAAGTGTAGTAAATTTATTGTTAGTGTGTTTAAAAAGAGGCTTCGGCCTCTTTTTATTTGTGTTTTGGAATGTCTATCCGTTTGCTACGTTTTTTGCGTTGCCGTTTTGTCCGATACGGAGATTTTCAGGATGTTTTGGGTAACAGAAATAATTTTGAAGCGTTCGTCCGGACGATGTCCGATCACCCAGGCAATGTGTTCCCCGGATAAGAGGAGAAGGCAATCTTTCTTTTGTTTGGTGCTGAATTTTTGGTCGATAAAAAAATCACTTATTTTTTTTTGTAGTTTTTTCATACCGAGCGGGCAAAAGCGATCTCCTTTTTCCCAATTTCTGATTTTCAAAGGGAAGCCGAGTTTATCCGCATCCAGGCAGGCAATCGATGAATCGTCCGGAATTTGAAAATCCGGTGTTCGGGGGATGATTTCGAATCGGTAATGTTTATCGTTAATTGTGTATTCTCCCGGTTTTGGAATTTCGATATTCGTTACCGTTTGGGTGGTGTGACAAAACATGCGCCAGTAGGTTCTGCCTTTTACGAGTGTATAATTTTCGGAAAGAAATTGTTTTCCGGATAAGGCGTCCCGACTGTTGAATATGTCTCTGATCTGCGTTTTGTTGAACCCGAAAGGAGTCAAAAGTTCGTAAAGTAATGTGCATGGGGCCGGAGTGGCCAATGTTTTTCCGATATGTATCAGTATTTCTTCTCCCTGATGCTCCATGACCTGCGTTTTTAATTGCCCGATGGCATATCGGTAGATTTGTTCCGTTTCTTTTAAGGTTTCACAGTTTTCGCGGATGACATTTAAAAATGCCGGATTGATTTCTTTACATACGGGAATAATCCGGTGTCTGATTTTGTTCCGGACAAAATCCAGGGAATTGTTGGTTGAGTCCGTCCGGTAACCCAATTGGTTGTCTTGTATATATTGTAAGATATCGGTTCTGGAACAATCGAGCAGGGGGCGCAGCAGGTCGCCGTTTATGGGCTTGATGCCTGTCAAACCTTTGATACTGGTACCTCTGCACATATTAATCAGTACCGTTTCTGCCAGGTCGTCGGCATGGTGGCCGGTGACGATATAGTCCATTTTTTTCTTTTCTTTCATTTCCCGGAACCAGTTGTAGCGCAGTTCACGGGCAGCCATTTCGATACTCAGACTGTTTTGCCGGGCATATCCGAGGGTATCGAATTTTTTTACACTTAAGGGAATGCCGTAGCTATCACAAAACCGCTTGACGAATTGTTCATCCATGTTGGATTCTTTTCCCCGTAATCCGAAATTACAATGAAGTGCCTGAATCCGTAAATTCATGTATTTGAAAAGATGCAACAAGGAAATGGAGTCGGCACCGCCGCTAACGGCGATCAGAAATCCGGCATCTGCCGGAATACGGTATTTTTCCAGAAAATTTTCGATAATCTTCCGCATGGTATTGTGTATCTGAATGTCTGAAACGTTAAAATAAACAAGTGAGCCTTTCGGTCTTCTGTAAATATAGGAAGAATTTTTATATTTCGCTAAGTTCCAGCCAGCGCATTTCTTTTTCGTCGAGTAAGGCTATCACTTCGCTGATACGTTCTGACTTCCGGACTAATTCTTCCGTAGAAAGACTGCCGGAGCTTAGTGCAGACTCGATTTCCGTTTTTTCATTCGTCAGGGATTCGATTTCTTGCTCTAATCGGAGCATTTCCTGTTGTTCTTTAAAGCTAAGTTTTCTTTTTTTGGAGAGATTGTCTGACGGAGCGGACTTGGGTTCTTTGGGTGTTTGTTTTTTTGCCCGTTGTTTTTCTTCTTCCTCTTCTTCTTCCTGTTGGTATTGGTTGAGAGCATTGAAATCCTTCAGATGTTTATCAGCGTCGGTATACATCGAACGGAATTTGAGAAAATCAAATATCTGATAATTGCTTCCTACACGTTTGGATTTATAGATAATCGGTCCTTTGCTCTCCAAGCGAATGGCTATAGCAGTAGCTATTAAAAGAGGAGAAAGGAAAAGTAGTGCTATTCCGGAAAAGAATATATCGAAGATTCTTTTCCATGAAGGCAGGCGAAAGGCTTTTAAATTCTGTGTTTGGAGTTGCAGTGCTGCTATTTTTTGTTCTTTTCTACGTGTGAGAAAAGTTGACAGATCTTTCAGTACTTCACTGTTGGTTTCGTACTTAATCGTGTTATTAACTCCTGCCTTCAAGTATTCTGTAGCTTCTTCCTTAGTAATGGAATCTATAACCAGTACCATATAAAGCCCTGGATACATTTTTCGTATAGAGCGAATATCAGCGATATCTTTTGATAATTCTACCTGCTCAATAAATAAAGCTGCGTCGTATTTTTCTCGTATCTTGTCTAGCACTTTAGTTGCCTTATAGCAGTTTGGTGCTGCATAGAATACTCCGGTACTTAATTTCGAAAACAGTTCTATTGTTTTGTTGTGTCTGCCTATGTAAACAAAATATTGCATTTAAAGGCTGTATTAGTCGATAATCTTTTTGATTCGGATTTTTAGTTCCAAAGGATTGAATGGCTTCAGAATATAGTCTTCTGCCCCTTCTTCCAGTAATTTGATTCTTTCCGTAGTACTTTCTTCGCTGGACAGCATAACGATAGGAATTGACTTGAATAACTCATTGGCTTTCATATATCTGAGGAATTCATCTCCTCTCATTAACGGCATACGGATATCGGAAATAATGAGATCGGGTACATTACCTTCATTAAGCCAATCTATTGCTTTAATAGGATTCTCCAAATACATAACGTCGTAATCCTTGCCTAAATATATACTTGCAACTTTTCCAATAGTCGCTTTATCGTCAACTAATAGTATCTTTTTTTTCATACAAATAGAACCTTTCTATCGCTTGCTTTGCTACTTGATTTATATAGATTAAATTGAATCTCTTGCCTTTGTTTCACTTCGTGCAAATATATATATAATTTTAGAATAAACTTCCAATTAGCAGAAGTAAAATTCATG
>OHOP01000938.1_pt1 | contig 10008 bp, 8 predicted proteins | sample 1569821 | NCBI WGS metagenome assembly OHOP01 (sample SAMEA3879527, study PRJEB24766) | human gut metagenome | biome: human-associated habitat; feature: feces | place: USA | collected 1985/1987
CTTCTACTTTAGCCATCAGGATAGATATGTACGTATTAACGGCCGGCTCTCCGAGAATCCTAAAGATACTGTAAAGGTTGATTTAAAAGATATAAATATGGGATATGTATTTGATATTGCAAGCATATCCGACGATGTGAATTTTGAAGGTGATGCAACGGGAACAGCTTATGCAAGCGGAGTGCTAAAGAAACCTATTATGAATACCCGTTTATATATAAAGAACTTTTCACTTAATCAGGGTCGCTTGGGTGATTTGGATATTTATGGTGAGTGGGATAACGAAAATAGAGGTATCCGGTTGGATGCATCCATTCAAGACATATCCCCTTCTCCGTCACGTGTCACAGGTATTATTTATCCATTGAAACCCGAGAGCGGACTTGATTTAAATATTGAAGCAAATGAATTGAACTTAAAATTCCTCGAACATTATATGAAGTCTATTGCCAATGATATTAAAGGACGTGGGACGGGAAAAGTACATTTCTATGGAAAATTCAAAGGATTGAATTTGGATGGTGCGGTTATGACAGACGCTTCCATGAAGTTTGATATTCTGAACACACATTTTGCTGTAAAAGACACGATTCATCTGGCTCCTACCGGATTGACATTTAATAATATACATATATCCGACATGGAAGGACATCCGGGAAGAATGGACGGATATTTGCATTTCCAGCATTTTAAGAACTTAAACTATCGTTTTGAGATACAGGCAAATAATATGCTTGTGATGAATACGAAGGAATCAGCAGATATGCCTTTCTATGGTACGGTGTATGGTACCGGAAATGTATTACTTGCCGGAAATGCCACACAAGGGTTGGACGTAAACGTGGCTATGACAACCAACCGAAATACTACCTTTACTTATATTAATGGCAGTGTAGCATCGGCTACCAGTAATCAGTTTATTAAGTTTGTAGATAAAACACCCCGTCGTACTATTCAGGATTCTATTCAGGTAATCTCATATTACGAACAAATACAGCAAAAACGTCAGGCGGAAGAAGAACAGAAAACGGATATCCGTTTGAATATTCTGGTGGATGCAACTCCCGATGCCACCATGCGAATTATCATGGACCCTATTGCCGGAGATTATATTAGCGGAAAAGGTACGGGAAATATTCGAACGGAATTTTATAATAAGGGTGATGTGAAGATGTTTGGTAACTATCGGATTAATCAGGGAGTATATAAATTCAGCTTGCAGGAAGTAATCCGTAAGGACTTTATAATCAAGGATGGAAGCACAATAACGTTCAATGGAGCACCTCTGGATGCTAACATGGATATACAAGCTTCATATACAGTGAATTCTGCTTCCTTGAATGACTTGATACCGGATGCTTCGGCTATTATCCAACAACCCAATGTACGTGTAAATTGTATCATGAATTTAAGTGGTATGCTGGTACGTCCGACTATCAAGCTGGGCATAGAGCTTCCAAATGAAAGGGATGAAATACAAACATTGGTACGTAACTATATCAGTACGGAAGAGCAGATGAATATGCAGATCCTTTACCTGCTGGGTATTGGTAAGTTTTATACGGAAGATGCACGGAATAATAATCAAAATTCGAATGTGATGTCTTCGGTGCTCTCATCTACCCTCTCCGGCCAGTTGAACAATGCACTTTCACAAGTCTTTGAAACAAATAACTGGAATATAGGTACGAATTTGAGTACGGGTGATAAAGGTTGGACGGATATGGAAGTAGAAGGTATTCTATCGGGACAATTATTGAATAATCGTTTATTGATAAACGGAAACTTCGGTTATCGGGATAATCCGATGGCTAATACTAACTTTGTAGGAGACTTTGAAGCAGAATGGTTGATTACTCGTTCGGGAGATATCCGTTTGAAGGCTTATAATGAGACGAATGATCGCTATTATACAAAAACGAATTTGACTACACAGGGAGTAGGTATCATGTATAAGAAGGACTTCAATAAATGGAGTGATCTATATTTTTGGAATAAATGGCGGTTGCGTAATAAGCGCAAACGGGAAGAAGCGGAAAAGGTGAAACCGCAACAGACGGACAGTATCACTAATAAAACAGCCAAATCGGCAGTAAAGAGAAATCATTCGCAACAACAATAAACATATAATAAACGATGACATGATTCCAGGCGGATATGTCATCGTTCATTATATGTGAGAATTATGTAATCAGGAGCATGTGCATCCTTTTTTATGAGATGACAATGCCGTCTTCATTGATATTTACTTCAAGATCTACATTCATTTTTTCCAGTTCAATCCGATAATAGATGGTGCCATCTGCTTTTTCAATACGTTTCGCTTCGTCAAAACGATATTCTCCATATTGATTATTAATCGTATTTTTGACAGCTTCGGGCAGTTCATTTTGACGTACTTCCCATGAAGTAGAATGCCAATCTCCGGTCTGATCGAACAAAACATCTTTTGATATTCCGTTATGAATGATATCCACTTCCGTATATCCGAAATCCCAGTCATTTCTATCATCTTCTACATCTATTTCCATGATTTTGGCATTCGCATATTTTTCATTAATGAAGTTTCTCATTGCTTCAGTCAATTGAACGGGAAGATGACCGGTGTTATCATCATCAGTGTCTACGATACTTTTAATCAGAGTTCCGTCCGCAGAATAATATAAGTCTATCTCCTGGTTCTGATTTTCGACTTCAATTACGAAAATAGTCTCAACGCCTGTTCGCTCCAATTTGTCTACATCATCTTGTTTCCACGAAGCATATTCACTCTTTTCAAAAGAAGTTTTCACAGCTTGCGGTAATGCACTGTAAGGAATGTCCGTTTCTGTCATTTGCCATTTTCCATCTTGGGTAAACCATGCAGATGCTTCATATCCATCATAGAAATCTGCTACATAATATCCGGACTTAGTTTCCCATTTCACATTTGCAGCATTAGGGTATTTAGATGAAAATGCGTTTTGAAGTTCGGTAGGAACAGCAATTGAATTATCGTCGTCGTTATCACAACTTTGTAGGCTCCATGTAACGCAAAGTGCCAGTAAGAGTGTATAAATATTTAGTTTCATCTTTGTTCTATTTTAAAAGGTTTAGAAGTCAATATCAATCAAATTAAATTTCAAGTCGAATTTCAATTCCGTACGGTTGGACAGTTTTACTTCATAATCTTTTTTATCCCTCTCTATTTTCAGGATTTTAGCATCGGGATAATTGGTCGTTACATATTTTTGAATTGTTGCAGGGATAATAGCTGTAGGTACCGCGCTATATTTGCAATTCACTTCTTCCCAGTTTCCTTTGTTATCAAATTCTACTTTATCGCCATTAGTGAAAATCACTTCATAACTTTTATAGAAGAAATCACTTTCCATTTTGGCTAATGCTACTTTGCTGTCGGCAAAATGCTGTTTGATAAACTGCTGTGCCTGTTGTGGCATTTGAGTTACCTGAATAGGTTTGTCGTCATCTGCACGAGCTACTGTTTGCAAAGTAAAAAGACATACTAATAAGAATACTAACTTTTTCATAATCGTTGTTTTTTAAATATTGGTTTTTACTACTATTATTAATTTCACATTGCAAAGATGAAAGGAGAATCTGAAAAGATTTGGGAATTTTGAGAATTATCGAAAAAAAATCTCATAAAAATATAGTGACGCTATCCTGTTAACATAGCGTCACTATCTATAAAGGATACCGTCACCATCCCATAAGGATAGCGTCACTATAATTTCTTCCTGAAATTAGATTCTTTAGGATTCTTTTAAAACTACTAATATACACATCGTTTATTTTTGCACACACGAATTTGACAATATTCATATTAAATAACCATAAGAACTTTTTTATGACTATGAGAACAAATTATTTTTTATTATTAGCTATTCTATTGGGGGTTATTCCCATGAGTTACACACACGCCAATGATTCAATACCGAAAAGCGTGATTCTGTACACACCTTACACAAAAATCTCCGTATCGCCCGGAGCGTCAATTGATTACAGTATTGATCTTATCAACAACACGGACCAATTGACGAATGCGAATCTTTCTGTTAGTGGATTGTCCTCCAGTTGGAAACACGAAATGAAATCCGGTGGCTGGAGTCTTAGCCAGTTGTCGGTACTTCCCAAAGAGAAAAAGACTTTTAATTTAAAAGTCGAAGTTCCATTAAAAGTGAATAAAGGCAATTATCATTTTGTGGTATATGCCGGAAACGCTAAACTTCCCTTGGATGTGGTGGTTGCTCAAAAAGGAACGTACCAAACCGAATTTACTACTGACCAGCCCAATATGCAGGGAAATTCAAAATCAACCTTCACTTTCAGTGCTACTTTAAAGAATCAGACCGCCGATCAGCAACTATATGCTTTGATGGCTAATGCCCCCAGAGGGTGGAATGTCGTTTTTAAACCGAACTACAAACAAGCCACTTCTGCACAAGTAGAGGCAAACAGTACACAAAATGTAAGTATAGATATTACCCCTCCTGCCAATGTAGAAGCCGGTAGCTATAAAATTCCGGTACGTGCTGCTACAGGTACAACTTCTGCCGAATTGGAACTGGAAGTAGTTGTCACCGGTTCTTATCAAATGGAACTGACTACTCCTCGCGGGTTATTGAGCACAGATGTCACAGCTGGTGATGTGAAAAAAATAGAACTGGAAGTAAGAAACACTGGTTCTTCATTACTGAAAGACATTCAGTTGTCTGCCAATAAACCTGCAGACTGGGAAGTTACTTTTGAACCTTCAAAGGTTGACGCATTAAAAGCTGGAGAGACATCAACGGTAATGGCTACTTTGAAAGCTTCTAAAAAAGCGCTGCCCGGGGACTATGTGACTACTATCATGGCCAAAACTCCTGAAGTAAATGCCGACGCGCAGTTCAGAATTGCGGTAAAAACTCCGATGATATGGGGATGGGTAGGTGTGCTTATCATCATTGCTACTATCGGTGTGGTTTACTATCTGTTCCGTAAATATGGAAGGAGGTAAATGATGGGCGAACAAGTGATCGTACTTACCGATTTGACCAAACAATATGATAATTTCACTGCTGTAGATCATATTCGCCTGAATATCCGGAAAGGGGAAATCTTCGGATTGCTGGGACCGAATGGTGCCGGAAAATCAACTACTATCTTAATGATGCTAGGGTTGACGGAGCCTACTTCGGGAACAGTTGAAATCTGTGGAATAAATTCTACCACTCATCCTATTGAAGTAAAAAGGAGGATAGGTTATTTGCCTGAAGATGTAGGATTTTATGATGATATGACAGGACCGGAGAACTTGATCTATACAGCGCGATTAAATGGTATTCCTGATAAGGAGGCGAAAGTAAAAGCACTGGAGCTGATGAAGCGCGTAGGGCTTGAAGATCAGCTGAAAAAGAAAACCGGAAAGTATTCCCGTGGTATGAGACAACGTCTGGGACTAGCCGATGTGCTTATTAAAAATCCGGAGATTATTATTCTCGATGAACCGACTTCAGGAATTGACCCGGCCGGTGTTCAGGAGTTTATCGAACTGATTCGCTGGTTGAGTAAGGAAGAGGGGTTGACTGTACTTTTCTCTTCCCATCACTTGGATCAGGTACAGAAAGTATGCGACCGGGTTGGTTTGTTTAGTAATGGCCAATTACTTGCGTTGATCGATATGGCAGAACTGAAAGACAAGAAACAGGAATTGTCTGATATTTATAACCATTATTTTGAGGAAGGAGGAGAAAGACATGAATAAAGTCAATCATCCTTTTTGGGTGATCGTCAACAAGGAAATTTCCGACCATGTCAAAAGTTGGCGTTTCATTATATTAATAGGTATTATAGCGCTTACCTGCATGGGATCGCTATATACGGCACTCACAAATATTGGTGAAGCTATCAAGCCTAATGATCCGGATGGCTCGTTTTTATTTTTGAAGTTGTTTACGGTTTCAGATGGGACTCTCCCCTCTTTTGTACTGTTTATTAACTTCTTAGGACCTTTATTAGGAATCGCCTTAGGATTTGACGCAGTCAATTCCGAACAAAATAAAGGAACGTTGAGCCGTATGCTGTCCCAGCCTATTCATCGTGATTGCATTATCAACGCGAAGTTTGTGGCTGCTCTAATTGTAATAGGTATCATGCTGTTTGTATTGGGCTTTTTGGTAATGGGCTGTGGATTGATTGCCATTGGCATTCCTCCTACAGCAGAAGAGTTTTGGCGAATTGTTTTCTTCATCATTACCAGTATCTTTTATGTAGCATTTTGGCTGAATTTAGCTATTTTGTTTTCACTTCGTTTTCGTCAGGCAGCGACTTCTGCATTGGCATCGGTGGCTGTTTGGTTGTTCTTTAGCGTATTCTATACCATGATTGTTAATTTGGTGGCAAAAGGTTTGAGTCCGTCACAGATGGCGTCGCCTTATCAGATTATCAGTTATCAAAAGTTTATTTTGGGATTGATGCGTTTGGCACCGAGTGAATTGTTTAATGAAGCTACCACTACATTATTGATGCCTTCTGTTAGAAGTTTGGGACCATTGACTATGGAACAGGTTCAGGGAGCTATTCCCAGTCCGCTTCCGTTGGGACAAAGTCTTTTAGTCGTATGGCCGCAACTGACGGGACTGATTGCAGCAACAGTTATCTGTTTCGCTATCTCTTATATCATGTTTATGAGGAGAGAAATACGATCCCGATAACTGACTCACCATAAAAGACGCAAAGGACACAGAGAAATAAGTTAAATGAATACAGCTGATAGATCAGATGATGATTACCGATCGGTTATTCACTTTTTACTCCGTGTCCTTTGTGTTTTCTGAATAAAAAATTATTGTCTGGAAATCTCGAAGCAGTGCTCTTTCTGTTCGAAGTAATATCTTATACTCAAGTGTTGCAAACGACAGATAGAATCGGCTATTGCTAGTCCCAGACCTGTAGATCCTTCCTTTTTAGTTCCTTGATAGAAACGTTCGAAGATATGTTCCTTATCCAACGGATTTTTTACTCCTGAATTTCGGAAAGTAATACTGTTTTTGGTGACAGTGATCCGGATATGTCCCCCGTCAATGTTATGTACAAATGCATTTTTTAGGAGATTCGTGAGTAAAGCAACAGCCAGAGATTCGTTTATTGTCACATTGAAAATGTCCTGTTCATCGATAGTTACTTCTATGTTACGATAGTCGTAAACTTCTTCGTAATCTTGCAGATATTGTTTGAGAAGTCCATTTAGTTCCAATTGCTTGGTATCCGTAAACTGGCCATTGTCAATTTTAGTAAGCAATAGTAGAGATTTGTTTAATTTAGTGATGTATTCTAAAGTCTGGTGGGTTTTCATCAGCTCTTCCAGTTGTTTTTCTGATAACGAATCATCTTCCATCAACATTTCCAATCGGTTACGACAGATAGCAAGTGGAGTTTGTATCTCATGTGAAGCATTTCCGATAAATTGTTTTTGTTGTTCGAACATCTGCTCCGTACGTTCTACATAACGAATAGCAGCCTCATTTAATTTTCGGAATTCCGTGATTTGGGTTTCGTTACTCAACGGCTTATTTTTTTTTCCTGTTTGATAACCGTCCAGCCAATGAAGAAGCACATAGAGCGGTCGCATATTCCGATAGAACACCCATACGGAAATGATAATAATGCAGAATAACAGAGCTACATACAAAAATATAATCCATACTTGGATGGCATCTCTCAAGTCATCTTTTTCAATGCTGGGAGTTGATACTGTCAGCTCGTGGTATCGTCCTTCATCGTCTTTAAAGATAGTAGTAAGAATACGTGCCGGTTCGGTTTCCTCTTTTTCTTCAATATATACCATAGAGTCTTTATATTGAATATCCTCCCGGCTTTCCGCATATTCTTTGCTTACTTCCATCATATAATATTGATTGTTGGAGCCGTTGGTTTTAGAAGGTAGCTTCTCTCCTGCCAATGCCCGGATAATGATGGTTTCCGAATAATCTTCCAGAGCGTCATCCACTTCATCGTTGACTTCATCAATCATCGTAACATAAAAAAAGATAGCCCAGACCGTCAGTATGAAGGTCAAAGCAAGCGTAATACGAAGAATGATGTAATATATTAATTTCATGGACAATATTCTCTTTCTTTTTTTATTCTACTACCATTTTATACCCAAACCCATAGACCGCTTTGATTTCAATGTTTGCACCCGAATCTTTGAGCTTTTTGCGAAGATTCTTAATCTGTGCATATATGAAGTCAAAATTATCAACCTGGTCAATATGATCTCCCCATACTGATTCGGCCAAAGTGTTTTTATTGATTAATCTTCCGGGACGATTGATAAAATATAACAGGATGTCATACTCTTTTCTATTTAGCTCCACTTCCTGATCGTTGACAAATACACGATATTTATCCGGTTCTATTCGTACATTACCTTGGCGGATATCAATTTCTCCGTCATGCTGATGACGGCGAATCACGCTTTTAATCCGTGCATTTAGTTCAACCAAATGAAATGGCTTCGGTAAATAATCATCCGCTCCCAGTTCCAGTCCCAAAACTTTGTCTTCCAAGGAGTCCTTTGCGGAAATAATAATTACGTTCTCTCGTTTATGGAGAGCTTTCAGTCGTTCAAGAAGATTAAGTCCGCTTCCGTCCGGTAGCATGATGTCCAATAAGATACAATCATAGTCGTAGTCTTCAACTTTGCGTAGAGCAGAATTAAAGTCACTGGCTGTTTCCACAACGTAACGTTCTTTTTCAAGTGAACATTGAATCAGTTCTCTTAAAGAGGGTTCGTCTTCTACAATCAATATCTTCATAACTTTGTCTCCTTTCTTTTTTACAGCTACAAAGAAAAGGGATATTTCTGAAATAAAACTGAAATGGATTGAAAAAAGAGTTTGAAATAACTATTGAATGTCCTATGAACTATTAGGACAGGTCACAAATAATATAATATGGAAGGAAAAAAGAAAAGGATGAAAGCGATTGAATCGTTTCCATCCTTTTTATAATTATGTGTGATTTCTATTTAATAAGAACGTGCAAATATCACGCGGCAAGCAGATGGTTTGCCTGTTACCATACATTTACCCGGTTCCTTGTCTCCCGGAACAAATGAATCGAACGGAATACAACGAATGGTTGCTTTGGTTTCTTCCTTAATCTTTTCTTCTGTTTCAGTGGTTCCGTCCCAATGAGCCAGAATAAATCCGCCTTCTTCGATTTTTTCTTTAAATTCGTCGTAAGTATCTACTGTTGTAATCTTGGAGTTACGGTAGTCCAATGCTTTCTTGTAGATATTAGCCTGCATTTCTTCAAGCAAGTTCTGAACATACGTTTCAATGCCTTCACAAGTAACTGTTTCTTTTTCCAGTGTATCACGGCGCATTACTTCCATTGTATTGTTTTCGAGGTCACGTCCTCCCATCACCAGACGAACAGGGACACCTTTCAATTCATAATCTGCGAATTTGAAGCCCGGACGTTTGTTGTCCGCATTGTCATATTTCACAGAAATGCCCAATGCTTTCAGTTTGGCAACAATTCCTTCTACTTTGGTGTCGATTTGTTTCAGTTGATCGTCATTCTTGTAGATAGGAACGATAACTACTTGTATCGGAGCCAGGTGCGGAGGAAGTACCAGACCGTTGTCATCGGAATGCGTCATGATAAGCGCTCCCATCAGACGGGTGGAAACACCCCAGGAGGTAGCCCAAACATACTCCAGCTTGTTCTCCTTATTGACGAACTGTACATCGAACGCCTTGGCGAAGTTCTGTCCCAAGAAGTGGGAAGTACCGCTCTGCAAAGCCTTTCCGTCCTGCATCATCGCTTCAATAGTGTAGGTATCCAAAGCGCCTGCGAAACGTTCGCTGGCAGATTTTACACCTTTGATAACCGGCATTGCCATATAGTTTTCAGCAAAGTTTGCATATACTTCCTGCATCTTCTTTGCTTCGATTTCTGCTTCTTCACGGGTAGCGTGAGCCGTGTGACCTTCCTGCCACAGGAATTCTGCGG
>OHOP01000941.1_pt1 | contig 9986 bp, 5 predicted proteins | sample 1569821 | NCBI WGS metagenome assembly OHOP01 (sample SAMEA3879527, study PRJEB24766) | human gut metagenome | biome: human-associated habitat; feature: feces | place: USA | collected 1985/1987
AGCCCGTAGAGCAGCTGATCCATCACGAACGACGATGCCGCCAGCGGAAGCGCACTGTAGAGCGTCTTGGACAGATCGTGGAACACGATGCCGGTCAGCGTGATGATGAACAGGTCGATCGCCAGCATGACCTTGCCGAGACTGGCCGAGCGGAAGCGGCGGCGCAGCAGTCTGGCTGCGATATCGGAGCCGCCCGTCGTGCCCCCAGACAGGAACACAAGGCCGATGCCAAGCCCGACGAGAATGCCGCCATAGAGGCTGTCGAGCAGAATTTCCGTTTTCGGCGCGGGGATAAAGGCGAACAGATCGATGAATACGGAGCTCAGCAGCATCCCGGACAGCGAACCGAACAGAAATTTTCTGCCAAGCTTCTTTGCGCCGAGGACAAACAGCGGTACGTTCAAAAGCATGGTGATCACGCCGATCTGGCCGAAGCCCAGAAGCTCGCGCAGGATCATCGCCAGACCGCTCATGCCGCCGACGTTCAGATTGTTCGGCTCCAGAAACAGATCGAAGCCGAGTGCGAAAATGGCGCTGCCAAGGGTGATCTTCCATCCCATCTGCCAGATGGTCTTGAGCGTTTCACGTTTCAAACCGTCGTCCTCCCGTACTTCTTTTTTATCAGATATCCAGCTTCATCTGTGTTTCGCCGACGTCCTCTCCGCGCAGGAGCGCGCCTGCGGCGGGCAGCGTCCGGGCCGAATAGCGGCCTACGTTGCTGAGCGGTGTTTTTTCCAGCTCCGCGGCCGATTCGATGGCGGCCTTTCGCTTCAGGCTCATCACAGCGACGCCCTGCGTCGCGCGCGTGGTCTTGGCGGAAAGCTGCGCCGTGGAGAACACGAGCACGCGCCCGTCCGTTGCGCGGATGACGATCTGCTTTTCCTCCGGCAGATCGATCACGGCCCGGAGCGGGCTCTTGTCGGAGTATGCGCCCGTCAGCCGCTTGCGGTTGGATTTGGTGTCATAGCAGCTCGCAGCGACCTTCGCCGCCTTGCCGTTTTCAAAGACGAAGAGCAGATTGCCCTCGTATTTTCCGGGGAAAATGACCGTCAGGAAGCTCTCGCCCTCATCGAAGCCGAGCTTACCGGGCAGGAAATCGCCGAGCGTGGAGGCTTTTCCGTCGGCAAAATCGGAAATTTTCGTCTTGTAGACCTGATATTTGTCGGTAAAGACCAGCATCTCCTCACTGTTCTGCGCCGGGCGGGTCAGAAGCAGGCTGTCGCCCTCCTTGAATTTCTGTTCGCCGGACATCCGCAGCGACTGCGCTGTGATCTTCTTGAAATAGCCCTCGCGGGAGAGGAAGACCGTGACGGGATAGTCGTTTTCCGGTTCGTCGTCCGGCTCCTGCGGAAGCTCGTGGTCATACACAAGGGTCGTCCTGCGCTCCTTACCGTATTTCTGCGCGACCTGCTCCAGCTCCTTGCAGATGAGCGCCTGCACCTTTTTCTCAGAGCCGAGCGTCGCTTCGAGGTCGGCGATCTCCTTTTCAAGGGACTCCGTCTCCTTCAACCGGTTCAGGATGAATTCCTTGTTGATGCTGCGCAGCTTGATCTCCGCGACGTATTCCGCCTGTACCTGATCGATGCCGAAGCCGATCATGAGGTTCGGGACGACCTCCGCATCCAGCTCCGTCTCGCGGATGATGCGGATGGCCTTGTCGATATCGAGAAGAATTTTGCCGAGGCCCTTCAGCAGGTGCAGCTTGTCCTTCTTTTTGTTCATCTGGAAATACAGCCGGCGGCGAACGCATTCGGTGCGCCATGCCGTCCACTCGGAGAAGATTTCGCGCACGCCCATCACGCGCGGCATACCGGCAATGAGAATGTTGAAGTTGCAGCCGAACGCATCCTGCAGCGTCGTCGTCTTGAACAGCTTCTGCATGAGCTTGTCCGGGTCCGCGCCGCGCTTCAAGTCGATGGTGAGCTTTAGACCGTTCAGGTCGGTTTCGTCGCGCATGTCGCTGATTTCGCGGATCTTGTTGGCCTTGATAAGCTCGGCGACCTTGTCCAGAATGATCTCCGTGGCCGTCGTGTAGGGGATCTCGTAGATCTCGATCATGTTCCCGTCCTTGACATAGCGCCACTTTGCCCGCAGGCGGAACGAGCCGCGGCCCGTTTCGTAGATCTGCTGCATCTGGGCAGGATCGTAGAGAATTTCGCCGCCCGTCGGGAAATCCGGGGCCGGAAGCGTGTCCAGCAGATCCGCGTTCGGGTTTTTGATGAGCGCGATCGCCGTGCGGCAGACCTCGGCCAGATTGAACGAGCAGATATTCGACGCCATGCCGACAGCGATGCCCATGTTGGCCGAGACCAGCACGTTCGGGAACGTTGTCGGCAGCAGCACAGGCTCCTGCATGGAGCCGTCGTAATTGTCGACAAAATCGACGGTATCGGCGTCGATATCGCGGAACAGCTCGGCACAGATCGGCTCGAGCTTCGCTTCGGTGTAACGCGAGGCGGCGTAGGCCATATCGCGCGAATAGACCTTGCCGAAGTTGCCCTTGGAGTCGACGAACGGGTGCAGCAGCGCGCCGTAGCCCTTGGAAAGGCGCACCATCGTGTCGTAGATGGCGGCATCGCCGTGGGGGTTTAAGCGCATCGTCTGGCCGACGATATTCGCACTCTTTGTGCGCGCGCCGGTGAGCAGCCCCATTTTGTACATCGTGTAAAGGAGCTTGCGGTGCGAGGGTTTGAAGCCGTCGATCTCCGGAATGGCGCGGGAGACGATGACAGACATCGCATAGGGCATATAGTTCGTTTCCAGCGTTTCTGTGATATTCTGCTCCACCACGTCCGCGCGCAGACCCATGACATTTGGGTCGGCACGGCGGTGGGTTGGCTTTGCTGTTTTGTCGCTTTTCTTCATTCGCATACCTCAAAATCGATCCGGCAGCGAGGTGGCTGCCGAACATACTATTTCTATGATATCCTATCACACTTTTTTCTACCGTGCAACACCGCAAAGGAAGAGAAAATCCGCCCGAAACTCTGTTTTTTCATTCAAAACCACATGTTTGCTTTTGCTTTCGCGCAGCAAAAAAGAACGCACTCTGCACAGCAAAGCGCGTTCTTTTCTGTTCTCTTACTTTCTGCGCCACACAGAGGGCATCAGCAGCACGAGCAGCGGCATGATCTCAAGCCGCCCGAGCAGCATGATGGCGCTCATCACGAGCTTGCTGACGCCGGAGAGGAAGCCGAAGTTACACGTCGGCCCCACCGCGCCAAGGCCGGGACCCACATTGCTGATGGCTGTGAGCGAGGCGGTGAAGGCCGCGGTAAAGTCGATCTCATCAAGCGTCAGCACCAGCGTACCGAGCAGCAGGATCGCAATATAGGTGAAGAAGAATACCGCAACGGACGAAACCGTTTCTTCCGTCACGCGATGCCCGTCGAGCGTGATGGGGCGCACCTCACGCGAGTGCATGATGCGCCGCAGATCGCGCCGCAGCGACTTGCACAGCAGCAGAACGCGCGAGACCTTGACGCCGCCTGCCGTAGAGCCTGCGCAGCCGCCGAAGAACATCACCAGAACGAGGATACAACGGCAGAACTGCGGCCAGAGGTCAAAATTCTCCGTACAGTAGCCGGTGGTGGAGATGAGCGTAACGACCTGAAACGCAGCGTGCTCGATCGCCGAACCGATGCTGCGCCCCGTGCGCATGACAAGATCCGCCGCGATCAGCGCCGACGAACCGAGCACCACAAAGGTGTAAACGCGCAGTTCCTCGCTGCGGACCGCCTCGTGGAAGCGGCGCGTTGCGGTGAGGTAGAACAGCGTAAAGTTCACAGACGCCGCAAACATGAAGAAAATGATGATCCAGTTGATGAGTGACGAATCATAATAGGCAACGCTTGCATCACGAATGGAAAAGCCGCCGGTGGAGATCGTGGTGAGTGCTGTGGTCAGCGCGTCGAACAGCGGCATCCCCGCAATGCGCAGCAGCAGCGCCTCGGTCACCGTGAGCGTGATATAGATGCGGTACAGGATGCGCGCCGTTTCACCCGTGCGGGGGCGGAGCTTCGTGCTGATTGGGCCGGGGGATTCCGCCTTCATCAGGTTCACGCTGCCCTCGCTGAGCTTGGGCAGCAGCGCCAGCATCAGCACAAGGATACCCATGCCGCCCATCCACTGCGTGAGTGCGCGCCAGAGCTGAAGGCCGCGCGGCAGCGACGAGGGAGAAGAGAAGATCGACGCGCCGGTCGTCGTCAGGCCGGAGACCGTTTCAAAAATAGCGTCGACAAACCCGCAGCTGCCGCTGAGAAAGTACGGCAGCGCGCCGAACACGCTCAGCACGATCCAGCACAGCGCCACGCAGACAAAGCCGTCGCGTGTCTGCAAACGGGTGTTGCGCGCGCGGATAAGCGAAAGCAGCACACCCACGCCGCCGCAGATGAGCAGCGCATACAAAAATGCGCGCTGATCCACGCCGCCGCACGCAATAGAGAGCAGCAGCGACGGCGCCATGCACAACGCCTCGATGCAGAGGATCACGCCGACGATTTTCAGGATAAGACTTTGGTTCATAGTAAACATTCCTCGCTGTCAGACCCGGTCATTCAGCCGAGAATATCGTTGAGATCCTGCAAAAAGAGCTCCTGCGCCATCACGATCACACGGTCGCCCGCGCGGATCTGCGACTGGCCGTTCGGGATCTGCATTTTGCCCTCGTGTACGATGGCGGCAACGAGCAGCCCCTTGCGGAAGGCAAGGTCGCTCAGCGGCCGGTCAAGGAAGTGCGTGGCGGGCGTCGCCGTAAACTCGACCGCTTCGATCGCGCCGCCGAGGATATAGTGCAGGCTCTCCACAGCGCTGCCCTGCGAGTTGGCAAGGCCGCGCACATAGCTCGAGATCTGCCCTGCGATGACCGCCTTGGGCGAGATCACCGTGTCGAGTCCCGTGAGATTCACAATGTCGAGATAGCCCATGCGCGACATCTTGGGCACGACCTTCTTCACGCCGTAGCGCTTGGCTGTGAGCGCCATGAGGAGATTCTCCTCGTCGCGGTCGGTCACGGCGATGAACGCATCGCAGTGGAAGATCCCCTCGGATTCGAGCAGGTCGTGATCCGTACCGTCACCGTGAATGATGGTCGCCTTCGGCAGCTTTTCCGCAAGGGCAAGACACTTGTTTTCGTCCTTTTCCACGATGGTCACATGCGTGCCGAGGTCTGCCAGCAGCCAGGCAAGATACTGTGCGATGCGGCTGCCGCCAAGGATGCTCACGCGGCGGATGGGCGCCATGGCCCTGCCCATCGAGCGCAGCACGCGCGTCGTCTCCGCGGGCGTGCCGATGACGTACACGCGGTCGCCCGTCTGCGGGACGAACGAGCCGTTCGGCACGATGACCTCATCGCCGCGCTTGGCGGCGCACATGAGGATACTGTTGGGGTTCTCGCGGTTGAAGTCGATGAGGGATTTGCCGACCAGGGTGTCGTTTGCCTCGGTCTGAAAGCCGATGAGCTCGACAAGGCCGCGGGCAAACGTCTCCACGCTGAACGCCGACGGCACGCGCAGAATGCGCGAGACCTCCTGCGCGGCGGCATGCTCGGGGTTGATGATCATATCGAGTCCGATCTCGCGGCGCAGGATCGACGCATCTCGGAAGTATTCCGGATTGCGCACGCGGGCGACCGTGTGCTTTGCGCCAAGCTTTTTCGCCATCAGGCAGCAGATGAGGTTCACCTCATCGTTTTCCGAAACGGCGATGAGCAGATCCGCCTCGCGCACGCCCGCCTCCAGCAAAACGCTCGCGCTCGCGCCGTTGCCCTCCACGCACATCACATCGAGCATGGAGTCCACATGGTCGAGCACGGCGCTGTCGCGGTCAATGACGACCAGATCGTGATTCTCGCCTGTCATCTGCTCGGCAATGGCATAGCCGACCTTACCGATACCGACAATGATGATTTTCATAATTGCGATTCTCCTAAATTTTCTTCCGGCGTGCGCTGCTTGCGCAGCACCAGCAAAACGCTGTTGAACTCCGCCCCCATGATGAGCATGACCGAGGCGAGATACAGCCACAACAACAACACGATCACCGCGCCAAGCGTCCCGTAAATGACGGAATAGCGCGCGACTTTTTCCACATAGTACGAAAAGAGGAATGACAGCACGAGCCACATCACAAGCGAAAAGACCGCGCCCGGCCAGATGCGGTTCATCTTGCGCGACTCCTGCGCAAGACCGTACATCATCGCAGTCGGGAAGAACACGATCCCGCCGAGGATAGCAAAGCGCAGCCCCGACCACAGGCTGATAAATCCATCGCTCAGGGCAATGTAGCCGGACAGATGCTCCGAGCAGAAATTCAGCACCCGCCCGCCGACGACCGAAAGGCCGATGGACAGCACGATCATCAGGATCAGGCTCAGCGTGTAGAGCAGGAGCTTGAGCTGATGGCGCACAAACTGTGTCGGCTTATGCTCGCCGTAGGCCCGGCGTACCGAGACCATCAGCGATCCCGCCGCGCGGTAAGGGAAGTAAACGGAAAACACCAGCGAGAACCACAGCAGCCTCGGGCTTGAATCGCGGCCGACATAAATGAGGTACTGCTCGATGATGTCGAGCGCCTCCTGTGGAATGAACGCGCGGATCTCATGCAAAAAACCGCTGATGTCCACCGACATGATGCCGACCAGGTTGCTCAGGAAGATCAGCAGCGGAAAAAGTGCAAAGAGGAGATAATAGGTAAGCGCCGCACTGTCGCGGCCGACATGATGGTCAAAATAGCGCCTTCCCATCAGGTAAGCGCCTTTTAAAAAACGGTGTCGGTCAAGATACTGCTGCAAGGGCAATGCCCACCTCCTCAAAAAATGATTTCTCTTCAATCCCTATAGTATAACACAGCATTTTTCGAAAGGGAAGCGAAAAAGCGAAAGTGTGCAAAGTTTCCCCGAAATAAAGGCAGAAAAGGGGTTGACACAGCGGAAAAATGTGCATAATATAAGGGTGTTAAGTTCATATATCGTCCGGTAGGTAAGGCTACCACAAGGATACGGACTGCTGCCGCGGAGTAGTGGAGACACTATGAGAGGGTTTGAACAGGTTGCATCGAAAACAAGGTGCCATCTAATGCAGTTTCACTGCCTTGTGATGCTAAAGCTTGAACGGTAAGGAAATGCTGCACAAGGGGCAGTGTTTCGGCATCATCGCTCCCATAGCCGCGTCGCCGGACGCAGGATATGGGGGATTTTTTTACCCCCGTTCCGCATGGATCTATTTTACTTTGCACTATCTTCGGAAAGGAGGAGACGGCTATGGTCGGCTTTGAAGAAATGCGCGGCGAACTGCTGGAAAGAATTGAGGATTTGCTCAAGCGAAAACAATACACCGCGCTGCGCGATCTGCTCTCTGACCTCGCTCCGGCGGATATCGCCTCGCTTTTTGAAGATCTGGACGAGGACAGCATTCCACTCCTCTTCCGGCTCCTTCCCAAAGAGCCCGCGGCGGAGGTGTTCGTCGAACTCGATCCCGATGCGCAGGAGATGCTGATCCGCGGCTTTTCGAACACCGAGCTGAAAGAAGTCCTGGACGAGCTGTACCTCGACGACGCGGTCGACATCGTGGAGGAAATGCCCGCAAACGTCGTCAAGCGCATCTTAAAGCACGCAGACCCCGACACACGCAAGAGCATCAACGAAATTCTCAAATACCCTGACGACAGTGCGGGCGCGCTGATGACGACGGAGTTTGTCGACTTAAAGCGCGACATGACCGTTGAAGACGCCTTAAAGCGCATTCGCCGCACCGGTACGGACAAAGAGACCATCAACGTCTGTTACGTTGTCGACCCCGCGCGCAAGCTGCAGGGCATCGTTTCGCTGCGCACCATTCTCCTTGCCGAGGAGGACGATGTGATCGAGGAGATCATGGAGACGCACGTCATCTCCGTGACGACGCTTGAGGACAAAGAAGACGTTGCGCAGACCTTCTCGAAATACGACTTCATCGCTCTTCCGGTCGTTGACAAGGAAGACCGCCTCGTCGGCATCATCACCGTTGACGACGCCATTGACGTCATGGAAGCGGAAACGACCGAGGACATCGAAAAGATGGCGGCCATGCTGCCGACGGACAAGCCCTATCTCAAAACAAGCGTCTGGGATACCTTCAAGTCCCGCATTCCCTGGCTGCTGCTCTTAATGGTCTCCGCCACCTTCACCGGTCAGATCATCGCGCGCTTTGAAGATGCGCTGAGTGCCTTTGCTATCCTGACGGCTTACATTCCCATGCTGATGGACACGGGCGGCAACTGCGGCTCGCAGGCAAGCGTTACGGTCATTCGCGGTATCTCGCTCGACGAGATCGAATTTTCCGATCTTTTCCGCGTCATCTGGAAGGAGATCCGCGTGGCGGTCATCTGCGGCGCGACGCTCGCGGCGGCAAACTTTGCAAAGCTCATGCTCGTCGACAAGATGATCTTCGGAAATCCCATCACCATCACGGTCGCGCTCGTCATCTGCCTGACGCTCGTGGTCACGGTGTTTGCGGCCAAGGTCGTGGGCTGCACGCTGCCGCTGCTCGCCAAGAAGATCGGCTTCGACCCCGCGGTCATGGCTTCGCCCTTCATCACGACGGTCGTGGACGCGATCTCTCTGATGATCTACTTTAATTTTGCCTCGCTTCTTCTCGGAATCTGATAAAAATACGAAAAACTCTTTTCAATCGCGCATGAACTGTGTTATGATGCATGTTGTATGGCATTGTACGATATTCAAAGAGGCGGCTGTGCCAGACACAGCCGCCTCTTCTTTTTTCAGGAGGAGTTTCCATGGAAAATAAACTCAGAGAATACGCAAAGCTGCTCATTGAAGTGGGTCTGAACGTTCAAAAGGGCCAGACCGTCGTAATCCGCTGCCCGGTCGAGTGCGCATTTTTTGCGCGCCTGTGCGCCTCCGCCGCCTATGACGTCGGCTGCCGCGAGGTCGTGATGCGCTGGACGGACGACTACATGAACCGTGAGCGCTTTCTGCGCGCGGACGACTCCGTGTTCGACGTTTTCCCCGTCTGGCAGGCAGAAATGCTCAACGGCTATGCTGACGAGGGCGCAGCATTTCTCAATATCTCCGCCCGTGATCCTGAGGCGCTGCTCGGCGTAGACCCCGACCGCCTGACGCGCGCGAGCCGCAGCGAAACGGCCATCCAGCCCTATGTAAACGCTGTGATGTCTAACGGATGCCCCTGGTGCGTCGCCTCCGTCCCCATTCCGAGCTGGGCGAAGAAGGTCTTCCCCGACGCCTCCGAGGAAGAGGCGATGGGCAAGCTCTGGGACGCGATCTTCACCTCCGTCCGCATCAGCGGCGACGGCGACGCGGTCGCGCGCTGGCGCGAGCACACGGCGCTGCTGAGAAGCCGCGTCGATAAGCTCAACGAGCTGCACTTCGAGTCGCTCTACTACGAAAACTCCCTCGGCACGCGCCTCAACATCCGCCTGCCCGAAAAGCACGTCTGGTCCGGCGGCAGCAATCTCTGCCGCGCGGGCTACCCGTTCGTTGCCAATATGCCGACCGAGGAGGTCTTCACTGCCCCGCTCAGAGAGGGCATCGACGGCGTAGTCTATTCCGCCATGCCGCTCGTCCACAACGGCAACATCATTGAAAATTTCCACTTTGTCATCAAGGACGGCAGGATCGTCGACGTGCACGCCGAGAAGGGCGAGGACATCCTTCGCGCCGCCATTGCTGAGGACGAGGGCGCGTCATATTTTGGCGAGGTCGCGCTCGTGCCCTACGACAGTCCCATCTCCAACCAGAAAATTCTCTTCTACAACACGCTCTTTGACGAAAATGCCGCCTGCCATCTTGCCTTCGGCGAAGCGTATCCCGAGTGCGTGGAGGGCGGTGAAGCCATGAGCAAGGAAGAGCGCAAGGCCGCCGGGCTGAACGACTCCAACACGCACGTTGACTTCATGATCGGAACCAGCGATCTTTCCATCATCGGCACAACGAAGGACGGGCGCGAGGTGCCGGTGTTCGTAAACGGCAG
>OHOP01000942.1_pt1 | contig 9961 bp, 9 predicted proteins | sample 1569821 | NCBI WGS metagenome assembly OHOP01 (sample SAMEA3879527, study PRJEB24766) | human gut metagenome | biome: human-associated habitat; feature: feces | place: USA | collected 1985/1987
CCCAACGGCACGGAGCTCAAGGCGCCGTTTTCCGGCGACCGCCGCTACCAGAAGGCCGACGCCAAAACCGTGATCTATGGCGAGAGCATTCCCTTCACCGCGATCCTGCTGACCGACGATCAGGGCGGCGGCTACACCTACTACAAGCTGCGTGACCTCGGTAAGGTGCTGAACTTCAACGTCAGCTGGTCGGCAAACCGCGGCATCTACATTGAAAGCAGCCGCGCCTACGAGGGATAAAGCATTCAAAAAAGCGGCCTAAAGGGCCGCTTTTTTGAGTGGGAGCGTTGCAGGCCGCTGCGCGCATAATTCGCCCGCTGTAAGCGGGTGAATTCCACACTTGCGGCCTGAGAAGTGTTTTTTCCGACGCGCGCACCCCAGGGCGGCTTCTCTTGCCGCTTTGCGACAATTCACCTTCTGTCGTCAGAAAAAACGATAAAAATCATTTCGCGTCTGCGGACGCGAAATAATCATAGCGCCATGCGGAGGATCTTCAGCACGTCGTCCTTGGCAAGCGGCACGAAGCCGTCCGCAAGGCCGCCGTTGGCAGCCTTTTCAGCCATGATGTCGAAGTGCGTCTCGTCGATGCCAAGCTCGCTCAGGTGGGCGGGCATGCCGATGCTCGTGAAGAAATCGCGCGTTTTGTCAATGGCGGCGCGGGCGATCTCCATCGGCGCGCGCTGGGCATCGATGCCCCAGACATTCACGCCGTACTCGACATACTTCCACACGTTATCCTCGCGCAGCGCGTATTCCATCCAGTAGGGCGTGAGCAGGGCAAGGCCTGCGCCGTGGGTGATATCGTAGAAGGCGCTCAGCTCATGCTCTATATCGTGCACCGACCAGGCCGTGCTCTCGCCGCAGCTCAGAAGGCCGTTGATGGCAAGGCTCGAGGCCCACATCAGGTTCGCGCGCGCCTCGTAGTTGTCGGGATCCGCGAGGGCGATGGGCGTATAGTGAATGCAGGTTTTCAGCACACCCTCGGCAAGGCGGGACTGGAGGTAGGCGCCCTTCGTGCGGTTGAAATAGTTCTCAAAGGTGTGGCTCATGATGTCCGACGCGCCGGAAGCCGTCTGGAATGCGGGCAGGGACATGCTGTACGTGGGATCAAGAATCGAGAACACAGGCTTCGTGTGGTCGTTGCCGCTGCCCCACTTTTCGTTCTTTTCCATGTCCGAGATCACGGCGAAGGCGTCCATCTCAGAGCCGGTGGCCGCGTTCGTCAGCACCGCCGCGATGGGCAGCGCCGCCACGAGCTTTTTGCGGTCGAGCACGAGATCCCATGCGTCTCCCTCGTAGCACACGCCGGCCGCGACCATCTTGCCGCAGTCGATCGTGCTGCCGCCGCCGACGGCGAGCACCGCCGTCAGTCCATGCTCGCGGCAAAGTTCCACGCCGCGGCGCACCGAGGTGATGCGCGGGTTCGGCTCCACGCCGGAAAGCTCCACATATTCGATCCCCGCGCCCTTGAGCTGCGCGATGACCTCATCGTAAAGCCCAATGCGCTTGATGCTGCCGCCGCCGTAGACGAGCAGCACCTTTTTGCTCAGCTGCGCCATGCGCTCGCCAAGGTGCGAGATCTGCCCCTTGCCGAAGTAGATTTCCGTGGGCACATGATAGAAAAAGTTATCCATTTGCGTCTCTCCTTTTGTATCGTTTCGGTCTGGTTTCGCCGTGTTTTACCCGGTCAGCGGCAGTCGGTGGTTTCCCGCAAGGCCGCCCGTTTCTCTTTACTCTACCATTTTGGCGCGCAAAAGGCAACAAAAGCTTCCCAGAACCTTGACAAGTGTGAAATTTTGACTATAATTTGAAATTGATTTTCATTTTCAAATTTAGGAGGCCAATATGGCGACCTATACGACCAAACAGCAGAAAGCCGTGCTCGACTGTCTTTCCGAGCGCGCAGACGAACCTGCCAGCGCCGCGGCCATCGTCGATGCGCTGCGCGAGCGCGGTGAGCACATCGGCATTGCCACGGTCTACCGGCAGCTGGAAAAGCTCGAACGGCAGGGCAGCGTCCACAAGGTCACGACGGACGAGGGCGCGTACTATCAGTTCTGCACGCACGGCTGCGCATCGGACTGCTGCCTCTTTAAGTGCGAGCGCTGCGGGCGCATTGTGCACCTCGACTGCCACCAGCTCGCGCCGCTTTATGCGCATTTGGAGCAGGAGCACGGCTTTTCCATCAATCCCCGCAAGACGATGTTCTACGGGCTGTGCCGCGAGTGTCAGGAGGGCGCATGAAACGCATCATTTCGCTTCTTTTGGCGCTCGCACTGACACTTTCGCTCACCGCCTGCACTGTGCCTGCGGAGAAGGCGGACGGAGGAAAGCTTCAGATCGTCACGACGCTCTTTCCCTATTACGACTTTGCCCGCGCCATCGTGCAGGATCGCGCGGACGTGACGCTGCTCCTCTCCCCCGGACGCGAGGCGCACAGCTTTGAGCCCACCCCGCTCGACGCGGTCACAATCTCCGAAGCCGATGTCTTTCTCTACAATGGCGGCGAGGGCGAATATTGGGTCGAGAGCATGCTGGACGCGGCAGGGGAGCACATCGCCGTCGCATCGCGCATGATGGACTGCGTCGACGCGCTCAACGAGGAATATGTCGAAGGCATGCAGGGCGCGGACGGCCATGACCACGACCATGAGCATGGCAGCCACGATGACCACGACCACGATGACCACGACCATGATCACGACGACCATGACGGCCATCTGCACGACGGCCACGAAGAGGAAATAGAGTACGACGAGCACATCTGGACATCGCCGGTGAATGCCATGGCCCTGTGCCGGGCCATCTGCGATACGCTGTGTGAGGCCGATCCGGACAATGCCGACGGCTATCGGGCTCGGCTGGCAGACTATCTGGACGAATTGCAGGCGCTGGACGAGACATTCCGGGACATCACGGACCATGCGGCACGGCGGCTGCTGGTGTTCGGCGATCGGTTCCCGCTGCTGTATTTCTGCAGGGAATATGATCTGGATTACCGGGCGGCGTTCCACGGCTGCGCGGGAGACACGGAGCCGTCCCTCGCCACGCTGAAATATCTGATCGACGTGGTGGAGGAGCAGGAGATACCGGTGGTATACACCATCGAGCTGAGCAGCCGGAAGGTGGCGCAGGCCATCGCCGAGACCACCGGGGCGCAGGTGCGGACGTTCCACTCCTGCCAGACGGTGAACCGGGCGGAATTCGACGGCGGAGCCACCTATATCAGTCTGATGACCGCCAACGCGGCGGCACTGAAGGAGGGACTGTCCTGATGGAACAGGAGAAGCGCATATTGCTGGACTGCCGGGACGCGGCGCTGGGCTATGAGGGCAAGCCGGTGTGGGAGCACCTGAACTTTCAGGTACGCAGCGGCGACTATGTGTGCATCGTGGGCGAAAACGGCAGCGGCAAGTCCACACTGGTGAAAAGCCTGCTGGGGCTGCTGCCCCCCATGGCGGGCGAGATCGTACGTTCGCCCTCCCTGCGCTCCGGCGCCATCGGCTATCTGCCCCAGCAGACAAAAGCGCAGAAGGACTTTCCCGCCACGGTGACGGAGGTAGTGCGCAGCGGCTTTCTCAGCAGCCGGGGCATGCGGTTTTTCTACACGCCGAAGGAGAAGTCCACCGCGCTGATGCACATGGGCAAGCTGGGCGTGCTGGAGCTGAAGGACCGGTGCTACCGGGAGCTGTCCGGCGGGCAGCAGCAGCGGGTGCTGCTGGCGCGTGCCCTGTGCGCCGCCGGCGAGCTGCTGATCCTGGACGAGCCGGTGACGGGACTGGACCCGGCGGCAGCCCAGGAGCTGTACCGCACGCTGGAATACCTGAACAAGCAGGAGGGCATCGCCATCGTGGCGGTGACACACGATATACGCAGTGCCCTGCGCTACGCCGACCATATTCTGCACGCCGGCCACGGAACGTACTTCTTCGGCACGGCGGCGGACTATCTAACGTCCCCCTGGGGCAAGCGGTTCGGAGGTGACGAGGCATGAGCTTACTGCTGGAAATGTTCACGTACCCGTTTATCCTGCGGGCGTTCGTGGTGGGTATCCTGGTGGCGCTGTGCGCGGCGCTGCTGGGCGTACCGCTGGTGCTGAAGCGGTACTCCATGATCGGCGACGGGCTGAGCCATGTGTCCTTCGGCGCACTGAGCATCGCACTGGCCTGCGGCTGGGCGCCGCTGCCGGTGTCTATCCCTGTGGTGGTGCTGGCGGCGCTGGGGCTGCTGCGGATGACGGAGAAAAGCCGGATGGGCGCGGACGCGGCCATCGCGGTGGTCAGCGCGTCGGCGCTGGCCGTGGGCGTGGTGGTCACCAGTCTGACCACCGGCATGACCACGGATGTGGACAGCTTTATGTTCGGCTCTATCCTGGCCATGGACCGGGCGGATGTGGCGCTGAGCGTGGGGCTGTGCGCGGCGGTACTGGTGCTGTATGTGCTGTTTTACCATCGGCTGTTCGCCATCACCTTCGACGAAAGCTTTGCCCGGGCCACCGGGGTGAAGGTGGGGCTGTACAACACCATCCTGTCGGTGCTGACGGCCCTGACCATCGTGCTGGGCATGCGGATGATGGGCGCGATGCTGATCTCCAGTCTGGTCATCTTCCCGGCGCTGACGGCCATGACGCTGCTGCGGAGCTTCCGGGGCGTGGTCATCTGCGCCGCGGGGCTGAGTGTGGTGTGCTTCTGCGTGGGGCTGACCGGGTCGTACCTGTGGGGCACGCCGGTGGGCGCCACGGTGGTGCTGGTAAATTTGGCGGCGTTTTTGCTGTCGAGAGGCGTTATGAAGCTGAAAAGAGCGTCCTAAGGGCGTTCTTTTCAGCTTTTCGACCTATTTTGCGGGTGCTTTTTGCGGAAAAACCCTTGCGTTTCGTGTGCTTATATGGTATGCTATGTGTGTACGTAAGGTTAAGGTATTGACTGGAGTGGACGAGATCGTCCGCTTTTTTTAATGGTCATCGTTCCATGATGACCGGGATGTTCTGTTGGAGGGCTTGCTGTGAAAAAGATCACCGAGGTCGTATGGGCGCTGGCGGAGCCGGCGGTGCAGGCGCAGGGCTGCCGCATCTGGGATGTAGAGTACGTCCGGGAGGCGGGACAGTGGTACCTGCGGCTGTATCTGGACAAGGACGGCGGCGTGGACATTCTGGACTGCGAGGCCATCAGCCGCACGGTCAGCGATCTGCTGGACGAGGCGGACCCCATCGAGAGCAGCTACGTGTTCGAGGTGGGCTCGGCGGGGCTGGAGCGCCAGCTGAAGCGGCCGGGGGATTTTGCGCAGTTCATGGGCAGCCCCGTGCTGGTGAAAACGTACCAGCCCAAGGACGGGCGCAAGGAGTTCGCCGGGACCCTGGCGGGCTATGAAGACGGCGCGGTGCTGCTGGACATGGGCGGCGAGACGGTGCGCTTTGAGAAGAACGAGACGGCGCTGGTGCGCCTGCGGGTGGAATTCTGAGACAACACGACTTGAGATAGAAGGAGAAACGACCATGAAATGTGACGAGATTTTCGCGGCACTGGCTATGCTGGAAAAGGAACGGGGCATTCCCCAGAGCTTTATGATGGGCAAGATCATCCAGGCGCTGACCACCGCCTATAAGCGCGACCACGAGGGCGTGGAGTATGTGGTGGTGGACGTGGATGAGGAGAAGAAGGACCTGAAAATGTACGTCCAGAAGGAGATCGTGGAGGAGGTGGAGAACCCCGCCAGCCAGATCTCGCTGGAGGAGGCCAAGCGCATCTCCGCCAAAAACGAGCTGGGCGGCATGGTGAACTTCCCGGTGGAGTCCGTGGAATTCGGCCGCATCGCCGCCGGCAACGGCAAGCAGGTCATCATCCAGGGCCTGCGGGAGGCCGAGCACGGCATGATCTATGACGAGTGGGGCAGTAAGCAGCATGAGATCCTCACCGGCACCGTCAGCCGGATCGACCCCCGGAACGGCAATGTGATCCTGCGGATCGGCAGCGGCAGCGAGGCCACGGAGGCTGTGCTGACCATGAACGAGCAGGTGCCCGGCGAGGAGCTGCACGAGGGGCAGATGGTGAAGGTGTATCTGGTGGAGGTGCGCCGCAGCACACGCGGGCCGCAGGTGATGATCTCCCGCACCCACCCCGGTCTGGTGAAGCGGCTGTTTGAGCTGGAGGTGCCGGAGATCTACGACGGCACCGTGGAGGTGCGGTCCATCGCCCGGGAGGCGGGCAACCGCACGAAGATCGCCGTGTGGTCCGAGGACCCCAACGTGGACGCCATCGGCGCGTGCGTGGGCCCCAGGGGGCAGCGCGTGAACGCCATCGTGGACGAGCTGCGGGGCGAGAAGATCGACATTGTGAAGTACAGCGAGGACCCGGCGGAGTTTATCGCCGCGGCGCTGGCGCCGGCGGACGTGGTCAGCGTGCAGCTGGCCGACGAGGGCAAGGCCTGCCGCGTGACGGTGCCCGCCGACCAGCTGAGTCTGGCCATCGGCAAGGAGGGGCAGAACGCCCGTCTGGCCGCGCGGCTGACCGGCTATAAGATCGACATCAAGGCGGCCAACGCGGAGTAAGCGGCGGCTGCGGAAAGGAACGGCAGCGATGCAGAAGACCCGTAAGATACCCCAGCGGCAATGTGTGGGCTGCCGGGAAATGAAAGACAAAAAGGCGCTGCTGCGTATCGTGAAGACCCCGGAGGGGGAGATACTGCTGGACAGCACCGGAAAGAAATCCGGCCGGGGCGCGTACGTGTGCCCGGACCCGGAGTGCCTGAAAAAAGCACGGAAAAGCCGTGCGCTGGAGCGCGCCTTCGACACCGCCATACCGGCGGAGGTGTACGACGCGCTGGAAGGGCAGATGGTGGCACTGTGACAGAGCATTTGTTATCCACTTTGGGTCTGGCGCTGCGCGCCGGTGCGGTGGCCGTGGGCGAGGAGCCCGTAGGCGCGGCGGCACGGGCCAAGAAGGCCAGGGTCATCTTTACGGCGCGGGACGCGGCGGCATCCTCGGTGCGGCGGGCGTACAGCTTCGGCCGGGCAGGCAGCTGCCTGTGCCTGCCCTTCCCGGCGGACAAGGAGACCTTCGGCCGGGCGCTGGGCCGAACCAGCGTGGCCATGTGCGCGGTGACGGACATTGGGTTCGCCCAGTCGCTGGTGAAAAAGCTGGCGGCGGCGGAGCCGGAGATCTACGGCGCGGCGGCGGAGGCGCTGGACCTGAAGGCCAAGCGGGCAAGGGAACGGAAGGAAGAGCAATTACAGCACGAGAAGAACCTGCGGCAGGGCAGGCACCGCGTTCACGGCGGCAAGCCGCCGGAGCCGCCCCACGCGGCTCCGGCGCCTCCGGCACCGGAGCACAGGCCCCCCGCGTCGGAACACCGGCGTCCGCCGCGGCGGGAGTATCCGGAGGGACGCCCCGACCGGGTCTATAAGGAACGGAGCGGCCGCCCGCCCAGGGATAAACGGCCGGCAAAGAAGGAGGCCCCCGGCGCACGGTATGAAAACGCGCGGCCGGTAAAGAAAGGCAAGGGAAGCCGGAAGACGACCGGCAGATAACAGGAACACAGCGCGCCGTGAGCGCGGCGCGAGCAACTGAGATGGAGGTGGCTTTATTTGGGTAGTATCGCTAACAAATACAGAGTGCATGAGGTGGCCAAGGACTTCGGCGTGTCCACGAAGGAGATCACGGAGATCCTGACCAAGTACGCCGAAACGCCCAAAAATCATATGCAGGTGCTGGAGGACCGGGAGCTGAGCCTGATCTTTGAGTATCTGACCCAGCACAACCCGGTGAGCAGCATCGCGGTGATCTTTGCCGAGGGCGCCAAGCCGGAGGAGAAGAAGGCGGAGAAGCCCGCCGCCAAGCCGGCGCAGAGCGCATCCGCGCCGGTACAGGGTCAGGGCCAGGGCGGCAAGCCCCAGCAGGGCGGTGCGCCCAAGGCGGAGCAGCCCAAACAGCCCATGTCCCGCGTGCCCCAGCGGCAGGTGGTGGACACACGCAAGGCCACCAACGTCAATCTGGACAAGTACGACGAGAAATTGCAGGATATGGCCGACGCCCGCAGCAGCGGCAAGCGGGACCAGCAGGCCCCACAGGGCAAGGAGAAGTTCCGCAGCAATAAGCAGCGGCGGGACAATAACTTCGCCAGCAACAAGCGTAAGCAGGAGGAGGCCGACCGGCTGCGGAAGCTGCGGCTGGAGGTCATCAAGAAGACCCCTGTGACCGTGCAGATCCCCGACGAGATCAGCGTGGGCGAGCTGGCCAGCCGGATGAAGAAGACCGGCGCGGAGGTGGTCAAGTGCCTGATGAAGAACGGCGTGATGGCCTCCCTGAGCCAGATGATCGACTTCGACACCGCCGCCATCATCGCCGAGGAGATGGGCTGCAAGGTAGAGAAGGAGGTCGTCGTCACCATCGAGGAGCGCCTGATCGACGACCATCAGGACAAGGATGAGGACCTGGTGCCCCGAGCACCCGTGGTGGTGGTCATGGGCCACGTGGACCACGGCAAGACCAGCCTGCTGGACTATATCCGCAACGCCCACGTGGCCAGCGGCGAGGCCGGCGGCATCACCCAGCACATCGGCGCCTATCAGGTGCAGATCAACGGCAAGCCCATCACATTTCTGGATACCCCCGGCCATGAGGCCTTTACCTCCATGCGCGCCCGCGGCGCCATGGTGACGGATATCGCCATTCTGGTGGTGGCCGCCGAGGACGGCATCATGCCCCAGACGGTGGAGTCCATCAACCACGCCAAGGCCGCCGGTATCCCCATTATCGTGGCCATCAACAAGATGGATAAGCCCGAGGCCAACCCCGAGCGCATCAAGCAGCAGCTGACCGAGTACGGCCTGGTGTGCGAGGAGTGGGGCGGCGACACCATCGTGTGCCCCATCTCCGCCAAGACCGGCATGGGCGTGGACAATCTGCTGGAGATGCTGACGCTGACCGCCGAGGTGGGCGAGCTGAAGGCCAACCCCAACCGCGCGGCGCAGGGCACTGTGATCGAGGCCCGTCTGGACAAGGGCCGCGGCCCCGTGGCCACGCTGCTGGTACAGAACGGCACGCTGCATCAGGGCGACATCATCATCGCCGGCACGGCCGTCGGCCGCGTGCGCGCGATGATGAGCGACAAGGGTCAGAAGCTCACCACCGCGGGCCCCAGCGTGCCTGTGGAGATCACGGGCCTTGGCGAAGTGCCCGAGGCCGGCGCACACTTCAACGCCGTCGCCGACGAGCGCCTTGCCCGCGAGCTCGTGGAGCAGCGCAAGGAAGAGGAAAAGCGCAAGGCCAACGCCCCCATCACGAAGGTCTCGCTCGAAGATCTCTTCAGCCAGATCCAGGCGGGCGAGATGAAGAACCTCAACCTCATCGTCAAGGCGGACGTCATGGGCTCTGTCGAAGCGGTTAAGGCGTCGCTTGAAAAGATCTCCAACGACGAAGTCCGCGTGCGCGTCATTCACGGCGCGGTCGGCGCGATCAACGAGAGCGACGTTATGCTCGCCGCCACCTCGAATGCCATCATCGTCGGCTTCAACGTCCGTCCCGACGCTGCGGCGCGCGACAGCGCGGCCCGCAACCATGTCGATATGCGCATGTACCGCGTCATTTACGATGCGATCGACGAGATCGAGGCCGCTATGAAGGGTATGCTCGCGCCGAAGTTCCGCGAGGCCGTCATCGGCCACGCCGAAATTCGCCAGACCTACAAAGTCTCGTCCGTCGGCACTGTCGCAGGCTGCTATGTCACCGACGGCAAGATCCAGCGCGCGTGCGACGTTCGCATCGTGCGCGACGGTATCGTCGTCCACGAAGGTCACCTTGCCTCGCTCCAGCGCTTCAAGGACTCCGTCAAGGAAGTCGCGCAGGGCTACGAGTGCGGTCTGAGCTTCGAGAAGTACAACGACATCAAGGTCGGCGACATCGTCGAGGCCTACGTTATGGAGCAGATCCAGCAGTAAGACAAAAATGTGCCTTTCGGTAGGGGCGGG
>OHOP01000950.1_pt1 | contig 9878 bp, 10 predicted proteins | sample 1569821 | NCBI WGS metagenome assembly OHOP01 (sample SAMEA3879527, study PRJEB24766) | human gut metagenome | biome: human-associated habitat; feature: feces | place: USA | collected 1985/1987
TGGGCCTCTCCGGCGGCCAGCAGCAGCGGCTGTGCATCGCCCGGGCCCTGGCCGTGGAGCCGGAAGTGCTGCTGATGGACGAGCCCACCTCTGCCCTGGACCCCATCTCCACCTCCAAGATTGAAGACCTTGCAATGGAGCTGAAATCAGACTATACTATCGTTATTGTGACGCATAACATGCAGCAGGCGGCGCGTATCTCTGATAAGACGGCGTTCTTCCTGCTGGGCGAGCTGGTGGAGTTTGGCCCCACCGAGCAGGTGTTCTCCATGCCCAAGGATAAGCGCACCGAAGACTACATCACCGGCCGGTTTGGCTGATACAGAAAGGAACAAAAACGAGATGAGAACCAAATTTGACGAGCAGCTGGAACAGCTTAACGTTGCGCTGATTACCACCGGCGCCCTGTGCGAGGACGCCATTTCCACCGCCGCCAAGGCTTTGCTGGAAAACGACATGGAGCTGGCCAAAAAAGTAAAACCCATCGAGCTGGAGATCGACCAGAAAGAGCGGGAGATTGAAAACCTGTGCATGCGGCTGCTTTTGCAGCAGGATGGGCAGGAAAACAGCGAGCTGGGGCAGGAGCTTTTCTACAAGGTGCTTGGCGAAACCACAGGCATCGAGCTTAGCGACGAGGGCGACCTTATGCCTTGTATGATTGAACTTGCGAGAATCAAGAAAGAGTACGAAAAAGTCAGCACCGCACTTGAGCAGGTCAGAGCCACAGGATACGGAATAGTAATGCCGTCTGCCGAAGAGCTTACCCTTGAAGAACCCGAAATTGTAAAGCAGGGCGGAAAATTCGGCGTAAGGCTCAAAGCGTCAGCCCCGTCAATTCATATGACCCTTGCAAATATTAACACTGAGGTAAACCCGATAGTCGGCAGTGAAAAGCAATCGGAGGATCTTGTAAGGTATCTTCTCAGAGAATTTGAGGAAAATCCCACAAAGATATGGGAAAGCAATATTTTCGGAAAATCGCTCCACGAGCTTGTAAACGAGGGCCTGCACAATAAGCTGAGCCGTATGCCCGATGACGCAAGAGCAAAACTGCAGGAGGCGATACAGAGGATTATCAATGACGGCTGTAACGGGCTTATCTGTCTTATATTATAAAAGTCCGCCATATAAAAAGACCGCACCTCATCACAGGTGCGGTCTTACTCTGTCGATAAACCGATTATTATTAAAGCCCACGCAGTGAAATATTTCACCATCCCTCGCACCTCGCCAACCCTTCACAAAACCGCACTATCCATCGAAAATCGCCAACACTCTTGCCTTTTAATGAACGCTTTGCCGGTTTCGCAAAATGTAGCAAATCGCCAACACCCTTGCCTCCCCTCGAAAAAGGGGAGGTGGCACGGCTGATACAATTTTTTCGCTTGCTGTACAGTATTCAGATATTCCTGCCTTTATAATTCAGAAACTATTCCGAGCCGTGACGGTGGGGATTGTGAATGCGTAGAAGCTTTTACGGTAGCACTCCCATCATTTCAATCTCTTACTCCCTGCACCAACCCTTCCAAAACCGCACTATCCCACTCACTTTTCGTAATGCCAACATCTATATTCACGATACGCTTTCACATTCGCACTATCCTATTCGCTTTTCGTAGGGTGAGGGTCTGTGTGTGCTTTTTGGTTTCGCATCCATGCGAAACTATGGGCACACACGCTAAGGCATCCTTGCCTTGCTTGCCCCTCCCGTTGCACCAATCCTTGTTGTTATCGCTAATCTTTGTAAAAGAACACCTATCACTTGCCTTGCTTGCCCCTCCCGAAACATCATTGTAATTATAAAAAACAATTCAAAAGAAATCCAATGTAAAGAGGCAAAGCTATCAGAGTGTCCTAAGGGGGATAGGGATAATAAATCAGAAGTTTATTTCAAAAACAGCCTTTCCCTACAAACCAAAAGACCGCACCTCATCACAGGTGCGGTCTTACTTATTCTAAACCTTACTGCATCGCAGGATTACCGCCAAGCAGACTGAACATATCAATCCCCGCAAGGCTCAGCAGAAAGCTGACAGCAATAAACAGCACAACAGCAACAACAGCCGCTATCCATACCGTTCTTTTCTGCTTTTTCGTCCAGGTGTGCTGAGGACAGGCTTCATCGCTCACGCTGAATGAGATTGTTTCATCGCTTTTTACTGCGTGCTGTGCGATCATATCGTCATTTTCGTGGTTTTCGCCGTCTTCTGCGTTTGCCAATACTTTTTCTTCGCTCATATCCGTCCTTATTTTACTATATATTCCTTAGCCTTTTCAAGAATAAGCTGCTCCCTTTTAAGCACAAAGCTCATCTGATATTCCTTACACTGCTCGGAAAGAGCCTTGAGGCGGCTTACAGCCTCGTCATAAGGCATCCATTCTATTTTATATCCCAGTCTTTCCTGCGAACGTTCAAGCATCGCAGTATCACACTTGTCCGATACTTTCTTTGCCACATAGCAGTGTGAAACCATGCAGAATTTTCTCTTGAACTTATGCTCCTCTATCCATCCGAGATAGCCTAAAAGCTCGGCAGGGTAGCCGGTTTCTTCCGTTACTTCCCTTAAAAATGCCTTGTCGGGAGTTTCTGTTATCTCTATACTTCCGCCGGGCAGCTTGTAATATTTGGAGTCTTCTATCTTCATCATGGCAATGTTGCCCTCGCCGTCTGTCATGACGCCTCTTGTGTTATAACGTGCGTCGTCATCGATGTACTGAGGCTCACCGCCAAAGAAATCGCTTTCGGTTATCTTTGCAATAAGCATTAATATGTCGTCCCTTTCATAGTGCGGAGCTTTCCGCTGTTTTTTTCATACATATAATATCACAAACGCACCTGCATTGCAATATAAAAAGGTAATTCACTTTTGTAGAAAACACCTATATATATGCCTTAATTATTGGTGATTATGCACAGTGGAACTTGACGTGCATTAGTGATATAATAACTTTATCCGACTAAAAAAATATGAGGAAAGATAAAAATGGAAAATACTGCAACCGTCAGCGGCACAGAAGTTAAAAAATACAGACGTGCAGGCTTTATGGACGAGGTAAGAGGCTTCTGCATACTCTGTATGGTAGTATACCACGTCTGCTTCGACCTTAACTACACCTATAATATTCACATCCCGATAATGTTCGACGGCTGGTTTGACATTGTCCGTGACATTTTTGCCGGAGCATTCATGTTCATATCCGGTATGAGCAGCCGTTATTCGCATAATAACGCAAAGCGTGGCATTCAGTGCTTTTTTATTGGTATGATAATAACCTTCATTTTCGCATTCTTTGCACCCTCCGCCCCCATACTTTTCGGAATACTGCACTTTATGGGCGTATCTATGATGATATATGCGATAGGGGATAAGTATTTCCTTAAGATTCCCGCACCGGTCGGAATAGCCGTGTGCGCCGTGCTTTTCTTATTAACAAGAGGAATTATGTACGGCTATCTCGGACCTGCGCAAGGTGTCGGAATAAAGCTGCCCGAATTTATCTACAATGCAGGACTTCTTTTTCCGCTCGGCTTCAGATCACCGAGCTTTCAGTCAATGGATTATTTTCCGCTCCTGCCGTGGTTTTTCGTGTTTCTGGCAGGCGCTTACACCGGAAAATACGCTATCGAGGATAAAATGCCGGCATTCTTCTATAAAACACATTGCAAACCGCTTGCGCTTGCAGGCAGATATACCCTGTGGATATACGTTCTGCACCAGCCTGTAGCAATGGTCTTTTTCCTGCTGATTTTCGGAAAAATATAAAATTTCAAAAAAGTCTTGACAAACCGTTTTCGGTTTGCTATAATAATATAGCTTGACAAGTATACAACTTTGTCAACATCCCTTGCTCGTACAAGAGTACGGGCTTAATATCCACAAGGAGGTGCTTTATAATGGCAAAGCTCAGCGAAAAGTATGAGGCAGTTGTTGTATTTTCACTCAAGAACGGTGAGGATGCAGTAAAGGCTCTCGTTGCTAAGTTCTCTGATCTGATCAAGGAACACGGCACATTAGTTGACGTTGATGAATGGGGCGCTCGTAAGCTCGCTTACGAGATTAACTACGAAACCGACGGTTATTATGTAGTTTACAGCTTCGACAGCAAGCCTGATTTCCCTATGGAATTCGAGCGTATCATCAACATCACTGACGGCGTTATCCGTTCGCTCGTAACGGTACGCAAGTAATCAAGGTTTGAAAACAGACAGGAGGAACGATAACGTATGTACAACAAGGTAATTATGATGGGCAGGATTGTCAATGACCTTGAGCTGAGATCGACACCTGCGGGTGCTTCCGTGCTTTCTTTCAGAATTGCGGTAGATCGCAGATTTCAGACAAAGGGAGAAGACAGAAAATCCGATTTCTTCAATGTTGTCGCATGGCGTAACGAGGCAGAATTCATTTCAAGATATTTTGCAAAAGGACGCATGATACTTATCGAGGGTGAGCTTCAGAACAGATCTTACCAGGATAAGAACGGCAATACAGCTTACATTACCGAGATCATCGTTGACCGTTCCACGTTCACAGGCGAAAAGGCAAACAACACACAGGGTACATCCTCTGCTTATCAGAGCTACCCCGGTAATGCCGCTAAAAACGCCGCTCCTGAACATCCTGCACAGGCTTCAAACACAGCGCCCACAGTGTCGCAGGGTAACAATTCGGACTTCACCGTAGAATCCGGTGACGATGACGATTACCCGTTCTGATCAAAATAAGGAGGATAAAACAATGTCTGAAAGAGAAAAGAACGAAAAGTCAACAGTTCGTCCTATGAAGCGTACAAGAAAAAAAGTTTGCGCATTCTGTGCCGACAGAGCTGAATTCATTGACTATAAGGATGTAGCTAAGCTCAGAAAGTGCATGACAGAGCGTTACAAGATTCTGCCCCGCAGAGTAACAGGCTGCTGCGCATATCACCAGAGAGAGCTTACAACAGCTATCAAGAAGGCAAGACAGGTAGCTCTTATTCCTTACGTTTCTGACTAAGTTATAAACAGCTTTATAAAAAATCGATGCTAAACCGCATCGATTTTTTTATTTTTATCTATTGATTATTTCCTTAAAATGCTGTATAATAATAAAGTATGATTGTGAGGTGTGTGTTTTGGCACAGAAAAAAGGAAAAAATAAATTCGGAATAACACCGTCTATGATATTTCTGAATCTTTTACTGGTTCTTATCATCTGCACAGTGTGTTTCTTTACCTATAATATTATAAACGGCGAGGATAATACTTCATCCGAACCGCCGTTCACAGCGGTGACATCCGAACCGCCCGAAACTTCCGCTCCCGCTACTACCGCAGGCAGTACGAAAAAGCCCGACAGCAACTCATCCGTTGCCACATCGGATAATGAGCCGACACTTGACTTTGATAAGGACTATTTCTCCTCATCGCTGTTCATAGGCGACAGTATCTCCACAGGCCTTAGCCTTTACGGCTTCCTCGATCAGCAAAACGTATTCGCTCAGCAGGGTCTTGCACCCTCTACGGCGCTTGACGCTGACATCGACGGAGTGACGCTTTCGGATAAGATTGCTTCATTCAAGCCTAAAAAGATATTCGTAATGCTCGGCACAAACAGCGTCGGCTACGCCGATAACGAAACGCTTGCAGGCAATATGAAGGAGCTTGTGGAAAAGATTTCTTCTCTTACAAAGGCTAAGATATACGTTGTATCAATCCCGCCCGTAACAGCAGAAGCGGAGAAGTCGGACGAGAATGCACTTACCCTTAAGGACATCACCGATTATAATACAAAACTCAAATCTGCAATTTCAGGCACTTCGGCAACATTCATCGACCTTAACAGCATCCTTTCAGACAAGGATGGATATTTCAATGCCGATTATGCAGAAATGGACGGAATTCACTTTATGGGAAAAACCTACGAGGTAATGCTCAGCTATCTGCAGAAGCATTCTTCGTAAATATCAAAAGGGGCAATATATTAGAATGAAACATATAGCTGATTGTAAAACAATAGCAATATCGTTAATCTGTATATTTTCAATAGTTCTTTGCAGCTGTTCGGACGTAACAGTGTCGCAGGATAGTTCGTTGTCAAAAAATGACGCAACAACCCCTGTAAAAACATCATTAACCGACACAAAAACATCAACTGTAGCGACAACCGTTAAAATCGTAACTACATCGGCTACTACAGCCGCTACAACGACCGAAACGACACTGCCTGAAACTACAGCTGTAGCAACAGAGCCAAAGCCTGCTCCGACCGATTCGCCAAAGACCTCTGAAACCGCTCCACAAGCCAAACCGACAGCGCCAACGGACTTCGATACCTCATTTTTTGACGATGCGCTGTTCATAGGCGACAGCATTACTACCGGTCTTTACCTTTACGGTTATCTTGACGAGTCCCTTGTCTACGCAAAGCTCGGGCTTGCCCCCTCAACCGCATTGGAAAGCGAAATAGACGGTGTAACCATAAACAGTAAAATAAAAGCAAATAATCCCAAAAAGATATATATTATGCTCGGCACCAACAGCGTAGGCTATTCAGACGGCAATTACCTTGCAAATTGTATGGGCGAACTTGTACAACATATTTCACAAATCACAAAAGCAAAGGTATATGTTCTGTCTATCCCGCCGATAACATATTATGCCGAATCTGACTATGATAACGCACTCACAACATCTGCGATAAACGAGTATAATACCGCATTAAAAAGCGTAATTAAAGGCACAAAGGCGAAATTTCTCGACTTTCATTCTGTGCTGACCGCTCCCGACGGATATTATTACGAGGAATATCACGAGATGGACGGAATTCACTTTATGGGTTCAACGTATCAGGTTATGCTAAGTTTCCTTGAGAAACATTCTTAATATTAAATGTGCATAAAAGAAAGGAATTATGAACAATGAAAAGCAGTATCAAAAAGAGAATAATGGCAGGAATTGTCTGCGCTATGGTCGCAGTTTCAATATGCGGATGCTCCGAAAAACCCGCTCAGTCATCGGCTTCGGAAAGCTCCGTATCATCCGATGCAGGCTCGGTTTCCGAGGCTTCTGACAGCAGTACGGCGACCGGTACCGCCGCCGAAATCACAGCTAAGATACAGGAAGATGTCAAGTTCCCCGGTATGGCTGAAATAGGCTCAGACCGCATGGCAGGCTACTATGACGTTGCCGCCGACAAGATAGACAGCTACAGTGCCTATATCTGCGGCTCTGGCGCTTATCCCGATGAGATTGCGGTTTTCAAGATGAAATCTGCAGACGATGTAAATGCTGTAAAGTCTGTTCTCGAAAAGCGTGTAGAGAGCCAGAGTGCCACATTCAAGGACTATACGCCCGATGAAATGTACAAGATAGACGGCAACAACGTAGTTACAAGCGGTAACTATGTAGCGCTTATCATCTGTGCCGACAACGCAAAGGCAATCGAAGATTTCAAGGCAATGGCTAAGTAAATCAGTAAAATGAAAGGAGAACCGTATGGCTATAGAGTGTCTTGTTATAACGTTTATACTTGGGGCTATAGTGTTCTCATTTGCCAGAGCCGACAGAATCCGTTGGGTCATAGCGACCGTTCCGCTTGGGATACTGCCGCTTGCAAACTGCGTGTCCTGCTTTGTCTGTACTGCGTTTTTGGGGTGCGAGCTGCCTAAGAATATCGCTGCGGTGATACTTCTTCTTGCGGTGATGGCATCGTGCGTGTGGATAGGCATAGCGTCGGGTTTTCTGCGTACAAACCGTATGCGGATACCTTATATTAGCGCGGGCATCGGCTTCAATGTGGTTCTTGGGCTTATTCTACTGAATTTCTATATCGGATTGGTATAATCCGGATATAAAACGGAGATTCACAGCTATAAACAAATACCGCACCGCCGTAAATTTCTACGGCGGTATTTTTATCTTTACGTTATATCCGCATCCGTCAATCGTCAATAGACAAATTGTATAAAAATGAACCCGGATTTTTAGTTACTTATTCCTAAAAGACATATTGACAAATCGGAGATAACACTATATAATATTAAATGTATTTCGCTCACCACTACATATTGTGGTTTTACGACTAAAGCTTAAACGAGAGGGAGAAATTAATGCTGACTAAAATTCAAAAGAGAGACGGACGTACAGTACCGTTCAACATTGAAAAGATAGCCGATGCTATATATAAGGCTGCGAGAGCTGTCGGTGGCAACGATTATCAGGAAGCCGGTGAAATGGCTGAAAAGGTTTGCGATTATCTTGAGGCAAACGTAAATAAGACAGGGGAGCTTCCCACTGTAGAAGAAGTTCAGGACGCTGTAGAAAAGGTGCTTGTAGAAAGCGGCCACGCAAAGACCGCCAAGGCATATATCCTTTACAGAGCCGACAGAACAAGGGTAAGAGAAATGAACACCAGCCTTATGAAGATCTATGAGGATCTTACATTCAAGGCTGCAAGAGATTGCGATATTAAGCGTGAAAACGCCAACATTGACGGAGATACCGCAATGGGCACAATGCTCAAATACGGCTCTGAGGGTGCAAAGCAGTTCAACGAGATGTATGTTCTTGCTCCCGAGCATTCAAAGGCGCACAGGGACGGCGATATTCATATCCACGACCTTGACTTTTTAACGCTTACCACGACCTGCTGTCAGATTGACCTTATCAAGCTGTTCAAGAACGGCTTCTCGACAGGTCACGGCTTCCTCAGAGAGCCTAACGAAATCAGCAGCTATTCTGCACTTGCCTGCATTGCTATCCAGTCAAACCAGAACGATCAGCACGGCGGACAGTCTATCCCCAACTTTGACTATTCTATGGCTGACGGCGTAAGAAAGACATATAAGCACCGCTATGCTCAGAATATCGTAAGAGGACTTGAGCTTATAGGCGGCATTGAAGACCTTGCAACAGCGGAAGCCGATGTAAAGGCATATACAAAGAAGCTCGAAGAAGAAAAGCAGCTTTGTCCTGTTCTCGCTAACGATAACGGCTATCAGGACGCAGAGCGTGAATGCCTCAGGGAGATTTGCCCCGATATCAGCGATGAAATAATCGAAAAGATACAGAAATTTGCACTGAAGCAGGCTGAAGTAGAAACCGACAGAGCCACATATCAGGCTATGGAGGCACTTGTACACAACCTCAACACAATGAACAGCCGTGCAGGCGCACAGATACCGTTCTCATCAATAAACTACGGTACAGACACCTCTCCCGAAGGCAGAATGGTAATAAAGAACGTTCTGCTTGCTACCGAGGCAGGTCTTGGCAACGGCGAAACACCCATCTTCCCGATACATATCTTCAAGGTAAAGGACGGTCTTAACTATAACGAGGGCGATCCTAACTACGATCTTTTCAAGCTTGCTTGCAGAGTATCGGCAAAAAGACTGTTCCCGAACTTCTCATTTATCGACGCTCCCTACAACCTTCAGTATTACAAGCCCGGCGACTATAATACGGAAATCGCATATATGGGATGCCGTACCCGTGTAATAGGAAATGTTTATGATCCCACAAGAGAAATAGTAACAGGACGAGGAAACCTTTCGTTCACATCTATAAATCTGCCCAGACTCGGCATACTTGCAGGCGGAGATATTGTAAAGTTCTTTGAGATGCTCGAGGACAGAATGAATCTTGTCGTAGATCAGCTTCTCTACAGATTCAAGATACAGTCGCAAAAGAAAGTAAAGAACTATCCGTTCCTTATGGGACAGGGAATATGGATTGACTCCGAAAAGCTCAATCCCAACGATACTATCGGAGAGGTATTAAAGCACGGTACGCTTTCTGTAGGCTTTATAGGTCTTGCTGAATGCCTCAAGGCGCTTATCGGCGTTCATCACGGCGAAAGCAAGGAGGCTCAGGAGCTTGGTCTGCGTATTATAGG
>OHOP01000953.1_pt1 | contig 9849 bp, 10 predicted proteins | sample 1569821 | NCBI WGS metagenome assembly OHOP01 (sample SAMEA3879527, study PRJEB24766) | human gut metagenome | biome: human-associated habitat; feature: feces | place: USA | collected 1985/1987
CGGGGAAAGAGCCTCGCACATTCCCTCTCCGACTTGGACTCTGCCGAGCAAACGATTAAGTATCGTTTGCGAGAGGGGGCTAGAGCGGGGAACAACTGATTGACAAAGTCTATTGCAAGACAGTCCCCTGTAAACAGCCAACCTATCACACGGGATAGATTCCGAAACAAGTTCGGAATGACATTTATATTTCAACAAATTTTATCTCATAATTTAATAATTCAGCAACAAGAAGAACTTCATTATATGTAAGTGTTCCCCGTGAAAGTTTTGCAGAAAGATTTGCTAAAGAATATTCCTTGCCGATTTTTTCTGATAACATTTGCGCAAGTTCTTTCATTGTGATATTTCTTGCGACAAGAAGTGATTTTATTTGTTCTCTGACTTTTAATTTCATGTTAAATATTATATTTTTCAGTTGATTATTTGACAAATAAGTTGAATAATGCTATTGTTATTCTACTTGTAAGTTAATTAATTAACGGCACAGTAGAATACATCTTAATAAAACTTAGATAATTCGACAAAATATAGGAGACTATTATGCAGCAAGAAATTATTAGAGAGTTTTATGGCATAATCCACGCATTTGAAACAACGCTATACGCGCTAAAATGGCAACGACATGAGAATAGCAACCATTTTGGTTACGACGCCGAAATTGAAGTTTTTGATTCAACCTTGAGAAGACTGAAAGAATGCTGTATAAATAATATTGGCTGTCCGGAAGAATAAAAATAGGTCATGTTATTAAAAAATTTAAAAAATCAATCGTTCCCCATCCCAGCTTTCCCCGAGCCGGGGAAGGAGCGTCGCACATTCCCTCTCCACCCTAATCTTTCATAGCCTCGTCGAACATTTTCTGGCGTTCTGCGTTTCTTTTTTGAACAGCCGCAGGGGAATAGTCGACGGGCTCGTAGTCGCCGTCATCGTACATTTTTTGTAAATCTTTGGACATATCTTTCAGTTCGCCAAGACTTTTGTTCACTTCCTGAAAATTAGACCTCTGCGATTGCATGGAGGCTTTTAGCTCCTGCACGGTCATATTGATTCCTTTAGGCTTAATCTCAAAAGAGGGATTTACAGAAGCGTTATTTCTGATGTCAGAAAGCTCTACGACAACCTCCCCTTTTCCTCTGGTAACGCTGTCTAATTGAACAATATCAAACAAATCCGTAAAATAGTCGAGATTTTTGAACTTCATATAAACAGGGAAATTCTCTTTGTTTACACAGATTTCCAAATCCGTAACATTTTTGTATTTCGCGCTGTACATTTTGCATTCGGCATTGACCGAATCCGGCTTTTTGATTTTTTTGACAGAATTTTTCAAAATGTCTTCGGGTTTTATTTTATTGAGCCAGAACAAACCTTTTTCATCTTTTGATTCCTGCGTGCTTCCGGAAACCGCGAGGTAGGGGTTTTCCGAATATTTCGTTTCGTCACCCGCAACATTAACCAGAGTGGGCATTGTGTGGTATTTGTAATATTTGGAATAATAATTGCCGTCTTTTTTGTATTCTTCGATTCTCTGTGACATGTCATTCAAATCCATGAATTTAAAAGTCATAGTGACATTGTAATAACAGTTGTTGGCTTTATTATACGCCTCCAGAGAATCCATGAGGTTCTTTTCCGGATTAGAACCCGCGTTAATAATCACCAGAATACACACAAAGACAGCAACAATAGCTAATATTATTTTCTTTTCCATACAAACTCCGATTATTTATTCAAAAACTTCACTAATGCTAACATTGCAAGCTTGTAACTGTCAAGCCCGAAACCCGCAATCTGCCCGACACAAACCGGCGCAATAAGCGAATGTTTTCTGAATTCTTCGCGTGCATAAACGTTTGAAATGTGGATTTCCACGGCAGGCAAAGCAACAGCGCTGATGGCGTCACGGATTGCTACGCTTGTGTGCGTGTAGGCGGCGGGGTTTATAACGATTCCGGCGCAGTTTTGGCGCGCAGCTTGAATTGCATTGACAATTTCACCCTCAACATTGCTCTGGAAAAATTCAATATCCACTCCGAGCTCTTTTGCATATTTTAAAAGCTCCTTATTGATTTTCTCAAGCGTCAAAGTCCCGTAAACCTCCGGCTCACGCGTGCCGAGAAGATTCAAGTTCGGACCGTTTACAACTAAAATTTTCATAACTAAACCCTGCCGTAAATATCTGAAAGCCTTACGATATCGTTTTCATCGAGAATATCGCCTCTTTGGACCTCGATTACTTTGACCGGAACATCAAACGGGTTCTGGAGCGAATGTTTTTCTTCGACATTGATGTTTATGCTGTCGCCCGGGTGCATTTCGTACTGCTCGTCCTCGCAGATTACGATTCCTGTGCCCTCAACAATAACCCAGTGCTCGCTTCGGTGGTGGTGGAGCTGCAAACTCAATTTTCCGCCCGGATTCACCTGAATACACTTTGTTAAAAAGCCTTTGCCCTCGTTGATAACCGTGTACCAGCCCCACGGACGGTAAACGGTTTTGTGAACACGGCTTGTGCTGTCGTGTTTTTCGTTCAAAAGGCTCACAACTTTTTTAACTTCCTGCGTTTTTGATTTTTCACAAACCAAAAGCGCGTCCTCGGTTTCAACGACCACCATATCTTCGAGCCCTATTGTTGCAACGAGCTTTGAGGTCGAAAGCACCATGGAATTTTTGCTGTCCAAATCAAGAACATTGCCCTGAATGTAATTTCCGTTGATATCCTTTTCAGCCGTGTCATAAATTGCTTCCCACGAACCCAAATCATGCCAGCCGCAGTCCAAAGGCAGCATAACAAGCTTTTTCGAGAACTCCATAATCGCGTAATCAAGCGAAATATCAGGCATTTTGTTGTAATCAACATAAGGAATTGTGGGTGATTGGGAGCTGATTTCGCTGTTTTGAACGATTTCGTAGATTTCGGGCGCGTATTTTTTGAATTCTTCCATCATAACGGACGCCTTGAACACGAAAATGCCGCTGTTCCAGAAATATCTGGAGGATTCACAGTACTCTTTTGCCACATCTAGAATCGGTTTTTCAGTGAAAAACTCGACTTTGAGAGCTTCTTCGGAAATTTCTTTGATTTTTTTGTTGCATTTTGTGCGGATATAACCGTAGCCCGTGTCAGGTTTGTCGGGTTTTACGCCCAGAGTCACGATATAGTCTTCCTGTGCAAGTTTCACGGCTTCTCTTAAAACCCTTGCATATTCCTTTTCGTTTTCGATTGTGTGATCGGACGGAGAAACGATGATTACGGGGTCATCGTCAGGAATATCAAGCATTTGAATATATTTTATTCCCACAGCAACTGCCGGAGCGGTATTTTTCACGGCAGGCTCGGAAATCATGCGATAGCACGAACTTCTGCAAAATTTTTCCTGCAACTGCTCAAGCTGAAAACGCACCTGCGAATCGAGGTTTACGTTGGTCGCGGTAATGATATTTTTGTCGTCAACATTGGAAAGCAGCCTCAAAAACGTGGTTTTGAAAGTAGAATCATCGTCCGAAAACTTCATAAGCTGCTTGGGTTGGAGTTCTCTGCTCAAAGGCCAGAGCCTGCTTCCGCTCCCTCCGGCAAGAATTATCGCATAAACATTGCTTTCCATATCTTTAACCTCTTAGTGCTTTTTCCAATTGTATAAAACTTTTACGCCCTTGTCTAATACTTAATCATTGAAACAACTTCAATATCTTTCGGGAGCTTTTCTCTGCCGTTCAAATCGGAAAGTTCAATTACAAAAGCCGCGCCCACGATATTTGCGCCGGTTTTTTGAAGAAGTTTTATACTTGCGTTCACTGTGCCGCCTGTTGCAAGCAAATCGTCAATAACGAGCACTCTTTTGCCGGGTTCGACAGCGTCAATGTGCATTTCGATTTTGTCCGTGCCGTATTCAAGCGCGTATTCCTGCGAAATGGTTTCAGCGGGGAGTTTTCCGGGTTTTCTGATTAAAACAAGACCCGCTTTGAGGTTGTAAGCCAGCGCCGAGCCGAAAATAAACCCGCGCGATTCAATCCCAACAACATAATCGATTCCTTTGTCCTTGAATTTTTCCGTCAAAAAGTCGATTATCAATTCAAGCGCGCGTGCGTCTTTAACTGCGGTTGTAATATCACGAAAAACAATCCCCTCTTTGGGAAAATCCACAATATCTCTTATTTTTGATTCTACGTAACTATTCATAATTCTCTCCTGCTATGTATTTCTAAATTATTCTCCCTCTCCCTACTTATTTATCTTAATTATTCTCCCTCTCCGACGGGAGAGGGCCGGGGTGAGGGCTTCCCCGTAGGGAAAAACGCACTGCGCGGGGCTTCCCCGTAGGGAATTTACCAATCCATCATCCCCCCAACGCCTGATTCACATCCTCAATAATATCCTCATAATCCTCCAACCCCACGGAAAGCCTCATAAAATCGTCAGAAATTCCGCATGCCCTGAGCTGTTCATCGTTCAACTGCCTGTGGGTCGTGAGGCACGGATATGTGATAATTGAGCGCGAATCGCCGATGTTTGTTGCATGAATCAGCAATTTTACCTTTTCAATAAAGCGGATTCCCGCTTCGCGCCCGCCTTTTACGCCAAAAGCAATTATTGAGGACGCGCCTTTTGGCAGATATTTTTTAGAAAGCTCATAATATTCGCCGCCCTCAAGCCCCGGATAGTTCACCCATGCGATTTTGGGGTGGGATTGGAGGTATTTTGCGACTTTCAGCGCTGTGTCAGAAACCCTTTGCATTCTCAAATGCAGCGTTTCAAGCCCCAAAAGCGTCAAATACGCATTAAACGGGCTCATGCAGCTTCCCAAATCTCTCAACAGTTGCCCGCGCGCTTTCACTATAAAAGCAGCCTCCTTAAATGTTTCTGTATAGCTCAAACCGTGATAACTCGGGTCGGGGTTCACAAGGTCGGGAAATTTACCCGATTTTACCCAATTAAATTTGCCGGAATCAACAATCGCTCCGCCCATGGAATTTCCGTGTCCGGAAACGTATTTTGTGAGCGAATGCACCACGATATCCGCCCCGAAATCGAAAGGTTTGCACAAATAAGGTGACGGAACGGTGTTATCAACTATCAACGGAATCCCATGCCTGTGCGCAACCTCAGCCAATGGCTCGATATCAGTGATGTTGAGCTTTGGATTGCCCACCATTTCGGTGAAAATGCATTTTGTTCTGTCAGTGATTGCCTTTTCGTATGCGTCAGGGTCTTCGGATTCAACAAAAATCGTCTTTATCCCGAGTTTTTCAAGCGTGACGCCCAGAAGATTGAAAGTTCCGCCGTAAAGTGTCGAAGAAGCAACCACCTCATCGCCTGCTTTTGCAAGGTTCAAAACCGCAATCAAGGATGCTGACTGCCCCGAAGACACACAAAGCGTCCCCACGCCGCCCTCGAGCGCTGCGAGGCGTTCTTCAAGCACCTGCGTGGTCGGGTTGGAGATTCTTGTATAAATATCGCCTGCTGTTTTCAGGTCAAAAAGGTCAGCAGCGTACTGAACGTTGTCAAAATCGAACGCCGTTGTCTGGTAAATCGGAACGGGTATGCAATGACGGTTATCTTTGGCCTTGTGTGCGCCCTGAACGAGAATTGTATCGAATTTCATGCCTTATCCTCTGATATTTCCCTTAATTATATCAGAAACCCACGGAAAATAGCTGTAACGCCCCATCAATGCCCCGATTGCAAGGTACAAAAGCACCAGGAATATCAAAAATCACTGAATAGCCCAGCAAAAGCGGTGTGTTAAGGAAAAATGTGATTGCGCCGATAATATTGTTAATAATCGGGATAAAATTGACTATTTTCATTATAAGAGCGAACCCCGAGCCGATAATAAACAGTGCAAACGCAAGAAAAATCGACTGGTAAATATGAAACTGCAAAAACGGGCGGATTCCGCGTTTCATAAGCGCCGCGATAATCAGCCATACAAGCCCTATCAGGCAATTTACATAACTAAGTGCCGCTATTACTCTCTCAATCGGAGCCGGCCCCGTGTAATAAGAATCTCTCTGCAATTTTTTTCCCTTTTTTTAATCTAAAAAAGCACAATTTTACGCACTTTTTCTTTTTATGTACTCCTGAACGATTTCAAGATAAACGAGTTTGTTTTCATGGTTGTCAGCGTCGGCTTTGAGCGCTTTTCTGTAAGTATTTATCGCTTTTTCAAGCTCGCCGAGCATGTAATATGTATTTCCGATGAAAGTATAAGTTTTCGGGTCATCGGGCTTAATTGCCGCTGCTTTTTCGTAAAGAGCAATCGCTTCTTCGTATTTTTGCTCTTCAACCCGGATATTTGCGAGCAAAATATAGGCATTCGGCATATTCGGATTAATTTTTATTGCTTCTTCATATTTTTTGATTGCAAGATTGGTTCGTTTTTCATCCGAATACGAAATTCCGTGGCAAACATACGCCTGATAGAAATTCGGGTCTAATTCGTAACATTTTTCAAAATATTTGTCCGCATTATCAAAATCTTTCATGGAAGAATAGCAGTTTGCGAGCGTAATGTAGCCTTTTAAGAACTTATCATCGAGTGCAATCGCTTTCATCAGGACGTTTACAGCCTCTTTGTAAACCAGCATGGACATAAGCACAGTTGCCTTGCTTAAATAAGTTTCAGGGTCGGGTTTCAGGGCGATTGCCTTGTCATAATAAAGGTTTGCTGTTACATAATCTTTTGCGTCCTGATACAAAAGTGCGATTGCGCTATACAATCCCGGGTTTTTCGGGTCAATTTTCATTGCACGGTTATAGTTGTGCATAGCCTCGTCGAACTGGCGCAATTCTGCGTATGCGTTGCCAAGATTGAGGTAGATTGTATAATTATTTGTTTCAATTTCGCAGGCGCGCGAATAATAGTTAATAGCGGCGTTCATATTTCCGAAATAAAACTGGATACTGCCTGCGTTTATAAGGGCCTGTGCGTTCATACCGTTAATTTTGAGCAGGTTTTCATAAACGCCGAGGGCTTCTTCGTATTCGGCGTTCATAATATGGATTTTTCCCAGTTCAATGTAGTTGTTTTCATCCTCGGGGTTTTGGAGGATTTTGTTTAGGAGTTCTTCTTTCAGGTTTTTTTCTTCGTTTTTAAATTTCATAGTAATAATATTTTACTACAAGATTTTTGTGCGGTCTATTTTAATTAAAAGAATAAATGGTTGACGTGAGAAATAAAGCATTTTATTATAGGATTAATGATTGTCGTTCTGAACTTGTTTCAGAATCCGGCCAATTAGGGGAGGGCAATTTAAAAGTTGCATTTCCCGCTCAATAGACCCTGCAACAAGTTCAGGGTGACAGTAAATATTGAACTTTTAAAATTTAATTGCCGATGTGGTAGGAACCAGCTGCGCATGACTGCTTGCAAAAAACAATTTGAGTATTGTTTTTTGCCGTTGGGCGCGGAATGCAGCGGAGCTGCTTCGCCACAAAGGTACTGGAAAAAATGCTTTAATTGCCGATGTGGCGACTAACCGCAGCGAAGCGGAGGTATTTCAATTAGAACCATTTCGGCACAAACAATCGTACTTTTAAATATTATATGCCGATGTGGCGAAATGGTAGACGCACACGCTTCAGGTGCGTGCGAGGAAACTCATGGGGGTTCGAGTCCCTTCATCGGCAAATTTTTCTTTGAAAATTATTTTTTTGTGCTAAAATAATTTTTGTTGACAATTAAATAAAAATAACAACCAAAAAATGGTGCCTTGTCGGAGTGGCGGAATTGGTATACGCGCACGTTTGAGGGGCGTGTGGAGAAATCCTTGCGGGTTCAAGTCCCGCCTTCGACATTAAACTTTTTAGAGCTTTCTTGATGAGGCTCTATTTTAGTATTCAAGCCTCTTTGGCGGATTCCAATTAATCCATAAATAAAAGCACATAATCTTTAAAAAAGTATTTCTTATTTCGCATTTTTTCTTTGTTTAATTCTGCTAAAATTCCAAGTTTACAAAAATCATTTATAATCCTATTGGCTCTAGGATATGTTAAATTAAGCTTCTTAGCCACAAAATTTGTATCAATAATTATGTTAGAGTACAAAAGAGATAATAATTCTTTACCTATCTTTGCTCTTGCGCCTAAGTTCAATAATTTCTTTTCAGAATCTTCTTTGATTCGAATAATTTCTTTGAATTTATCAATAGATGACTGAGAAGTTGTTAAAACTCCATTTAAAAAGAACTTAATCCAATGTTCCATGTCGCCATTTTCTCTAACAGAGCTTAAGGAGCTATAATATAATTCCTTGTTTTTTGCAAAAAAGTTTGAAATATATAACGTTGGTTTATCTAAAAAACCATTTTCTATAAGTTGTAAAGTAATTAACAACCGTCCAATTCTACCATTTCCATCACAGAATGGGTGAATGGTTTCAAATTGGTAATGAGTTATAGCAATTTTAATTAATTCTGGCATTTCCAAATTAGGATTATTTATAAATTTTTCCAAATCTGAAAGTAAAACAGGTAAATCATCAGGATGAGGAGGAATATATTTCGCATCCATTATTGAAGAACCTCCAACCCAATTTTGACTTCTTCTAACTTCTCCCGGTAATTTATTTTTACCTCTAACGCCTTTTAAAAGGGTTTTATGAATATCACAAATTAATCGCATACTTATGGGTAATTTTTTTAATGCTTTAATTGCTTCATCCATTGAAAGTATATAATTTTGAATTTCGTGCCAGTCATCTTTTTTTTCAGGAGCAACATCTTCTATTGGCAATAAAGCATCTTCTATCTCTGTTTGGGTTCCTTCAATCTTGCTTGAATCAGTAGCTTCTTTTGTTATATGCATTTTTATAAAAAAATCTATATCAGGAATTAATTTAGAAAAAGCATTTAATTCTCCCAATGCGCCACGAGCACTTTCTAATAACACATTAATTTTACTATCATTCCACGTAAAAGTTTTATTTACTAAAGATGGATAAAAACTTTTATATTTATATTGTTGTTTGTATATTCCTGGATTATATCTCATTTGCACCTCAAAATGTTAATAAAAACTTCATTATTAACATTTTGGCACACAAAATGTTAATAAGCAAACATACTATTAACAAAATTTAAATTTTATATTTTATATTTTACACACTACACCCCTAGTGCCATTTGCATATTATAATATTCTTGATAGAATATTTGCTTTTAACAGTGTTATCGCAAAGAAAAAACCCTATAAACTCAACTTAATGAAAGTCGCTAGGGTCATGCACTAATATTATACACTTTAATTGCGCTATTTATCAAGTGTTTAGCCTGTAGCCAGCCCGTAGGACGGGTTGATAAAAACATATAATTATTGAAACTTACAAAAAACCTGATTCGGGCTGTCCACGCTAAGGGCGGAGCCGTCATCAGGTTCTATTAATATTATAAGCCATTCTTCAAAGCTTTCAACCCTACAAAAACCCATAAACTATATATCATCATTCAGATTCACATAAAAAATAATAAAGACAACTTGATTATGTGGACTTAAGCTTCCCCACTGTCACCGATGTAGGTCCGGTCGTAAGATTTACCGTATCAAGCCGTCTAACCATATTATAAACCATTCTTCAAAGTTTTCAATTGCAAAAAGCCCCCCAAGCCCAAAGATGAACCCCGCAGCCCATAGGATGAGTTTTTGATGGGTGGATGGGGTTATTCAACCTTTATATCGACAGTTGAAATCGAAAATTTGAGTAGACAAATTGATAATTTTTTTGTTGGGCTGAAAGCCCAACAAAATCGCTACTCGCTAGTCCTCTATTGAACGTATCCGGCCATCATACCTATAATTTACTCTTTTATCACCAATCGAACGTATCCGACCATCGTACCTATAATCTA
>OHOP01000960.1_pt1 | contig 9798 bp, 5 predicted proteins | sample 1569821 | NCBI WGS metagenome assembly OHOP01 (sample SAMEA3879527, study PRJEB24766) | human gut metagenome | biome: human-associated habitat; feature: feces | place: USA | collected 1985/1987
CGTCATCCTTGTAATTGCCTGTGACGTTTGTATAAGCATAATTCATGTTCACGTTATTATTGTCATTACTATATACATGGTGATAATCAATCAGCAAGTAATCAGAAATATGTTCTTTTTGCTTTTCTGTAGCATAATCAATGTCCTGGGGCATGATAAACTTAATGGCTAAGTCACCTTTATTCAGAGCTTTGCCAATGACGGTTTCTTCTTTGTCATACATATGTACGGCACTCTCATCCCACGTGTAATTCTTGTTCGCGTTCCATTCAGTAGTGAACGATTCATGAAATCTGGGGTCCAATGTTCCGTCTTTCTGTACATACAAACTCAACAAATGCTGTGTGGGCATAAAGATACCGGTAATTGAGCCTTCCCAAGTAAGGCGTGTTTCCTGATTATCTTCACGAGCACCAAACTTATTGATATTGCATAAGAAATACTCATCGTTGCGATTTAGCTTGTAATTTCCGTTGCTTGATCCGTGACCGTCTGCTCCTGCATACCAGCGATGTTTCCAAAGAGCTTCTTTGTTTTCCCAGTTATTGCTCTCTTTAAACACTTCGCTATACGATGGATACATATACGTATTGTATTTCCCACCGCCGGTTTCGCAATCGGTAATCAATTTCTTGGCTGTATCCAGAGCTTCCTGCAAATATTCGGTGCTTCCATATTCGTACGTCTGCAAGCAGGCTTTAGCCAGAAAACCGAGAGCGGCTTTCTTTGTCGGGGTGGTAGTAGTTGCATGCGTACCTGTTGGCAACCATTCGGATGCGAATCTTAAATCGGGCAGGATTACTTCCTGGTAGATAGTCATCGGATCGGTACGGGTGGGTGAGTAAGTCAGTGTTTCCGCTGTTATCGGTTCTGTGAGCATCGTCACTGCTCCGAATTGTTCCACTGCATTGAAATAATAGACAGCTCTAAGAAAACGGGCTTCCGCAATCTTGGCATTCCGCTCCTCTTCCGTGGTGTAAGGAGGTTTGTCTCCTAATGCGATAGCTTCGTTACAGGCTCCCACACCGTCGTACGTCCCGTTCCACCAATTGTTAGTGTAAGTCGTATTGGGTGATGTTCCTGCGAAAAACCAGAACCACTGTGTGTAACTTGTTGATTCGTTGGCTTTATACGTCCAAAGATCGGTGTCGCCTTCGGTCAGCGACATCCAGTCTGCGGCACCGTAGTAAAACCTTTCCATAGCAAAATAACACTGGTTAATCAGGGTTTCATATCCATCGATGGAAGTAGCCAAAGCCTCTTTGGTAAATGCGCCCGGGTTGTATTCCTCCAAGGTGCAGGAATGTAGAGATAAGGCCGAGAACAGCACACTGCAAAATATGAATTTTATATATATCCTTTTCATGATTATAATCTTTTGTTAGAATGTCAAATTAACGCCAAAAACAAATTGCCGGTAGGTAGGAAATGCATCCGAACCGTTGGTTTCGGGATCAGTATCTTTCAACTGCTTATCTTTTACGAAGATGAACGGATTGTAGGCTGTGGCATAAATACGGCATTTCTCCATTAAAACTTTGCGGGAAATATTGACGGGTAGTGTATATCCCAGCGTGATATTTTTAATCTTAATGAAGGAGCCATCGCGCACTCTTAATGAAGGATATACGGTTTTTTGTTCGTCTCCCGTTCCGGGACGGGGGAAATAGGCTCCTTGATTATCCTCTGTCCAGTAGTCTACGCCTGCCAGTTGATTTTTGGTTACGCTCTGTTCGGCGGTATAATAACCGAGCAGGTCACTGTTGATTGTCTGTCCGTAACGTGCCATGGCAAAGACGGATAAATCAAAATTCTTGTAGGTGAAGGAATTGCTGAATCCGATGATCCAGTCCGGATTGGAATGTCCTAGAATTTGCCGGTCTTCCGTACTGTATTTATGCACACCTCCATCGCCTTTCTGGTCTAAGGTTTCTATCTTGATGAATCCGGGTTTTACGCCGTAGGCATCCAATGTTTCCTGTGGAGTATCGGTTCCCCAAATTCCGGTATATTTATATCCGTAAATAGCTTTAATCGGTTCACCGACAAACAGGTTTTCGGCGATCAGATCACCGTCAGGCAGATCGTCTATTTGTTCCTTGTTCCAGGTGACGGATAAAGTGGTATTCCAGGTGAAATCTTTATTCCGTATGTTGTGCGAAGTGATCGTTGCTTCCACGCCTTGGTTACTGGTCTGGGCGATGTTCTGCCAGATAGCCAGAGGCGATCCCCATCCGGTCAGACCGCTGGTGATGGGCAATGTACGTTTGAATAATAATCCTTTGGTGGTTGTCTTGAACCATTCTACCGATCCGTCAATGCGACCGTTTAGGATACCGAAATCCAACCCCACATTCCAGTTGTATGACTTCTCCCAGCCGAGATCGGAACTACCGTAGGTACCGGAGTATTGCGTGAAAGGAACAATCTTCCCATTAATGGAAATTCCCGAAGCGGCATATACGTATGCTTGTGTTGTGGTACTGTATGCGGTGGTTCCTCCCGAGTTACCCGTGATACCGTAGCTCACTCTCAACTTCAGGTTGTCTAGCCAACTACGTGTCTTTTCCATAAATGCCTCGTCTGATATTCTCCACGCCAGTGCACCTGCGGGGAAAGCATCCCATTTATGTCCGGTAGAAAATTGTGAAACACCGTCCCAACGGGTAGAGAAGTTAAATAGGTATTTACCCTTGTATGAATAGTTCAGACGGAAGGCAAAAGACATTTTCTGCGTCTGTGCGAAGTCGGATTCTACATGTTGGGAAGTGCCCGATGTCAGTCGCCAGAAAGACCATTGATCTACCATTTGACCGCTGGAGGCAGCCATGCTACTTTCCGACTGGTTCTTATTCCAGGAAGTAATCAGTGAACCTCCCAGATTATGGTCTTTGGCGATGGTTGTGTTGTATGCGAGAATATTTTCCCAAGTGTAATTCCAGGCATTGTTGTTGGTGATGGAAGCATGCGGTGAACCTGCATAAGACGGACGGTTGGCATTGCACTTCTCTCCCCAGTATTGCCCGCGGCGTGAGTGATTCAACGTACCATTGACACGACTGGTAAAAGTCAGGTCTTTGACGGGAGTTAGTTCGACATAGCCACTCACGTTCAGGTAGGTGGAACGTGTGTTGTCTACATACTGATTCTCTATGAAATCACTCATTGGGGAATATTGTCCCGTGATGTATTCGTGATTGATCTCCCCTTTTTCGGTAGATGCATCACCCAACGGGATGGCGGAGAGAGATTTGGTGAATGTGTTTTTTACACCGGAGTTCAAGTCCCGGTAGACTAAATTGGAGGTAAAGCCCACCTTTGCCCACGAAAATATCTGCTGATCCAGGTTGAGGCGTAACGAATATCTGTTCAGATTTTCGTTATTAAGTAAACCTTCCTCCCGGTTGTAAGAAGTTGAAGCAAATAATTTTGTCTTTTCAGTGCCACTGCTGACCGAAAGACTGTATTTCTGTGTGGTAGCCGTGTTGCCCGACACTTCATCTATCCAGTCTATCCATTTGCCATCGTTGTATGCATCTATAAAATCCTGTTTTCCCAGTAGGGCGGACATATCGGTGGGATAGTCACCGTTTTTATATTTATATGCTTCCCGTTGGTAGGTGACCCATTCATCCCGCGTCATCCCATGCCTGTAGTTGGGTGAACCGCTGAATCCGTAATAAGCATCGAAGTTTACGGTAGCTTTCCCCTCTTTTCCTCTTTTGGTGGTGATAATGACAACGCCGTTTGCTCCTGCGGAACCATAAATGGCGGTGGAAGAAGCATCTTTCAATACATCTACACTCTCAATATCCGACGGGCTGACCTGGCTATAGCTGCCGGGGATTCCATCGATAATAAACAATGGTTCGTTGCTGCCATAAATAGATCGTGAACCACGTAACAGGATAGTGACATCACCTCCTACCTGTCCCGAAGTTTTGGTGATATCCATTCCGGGTATCTTGCCTTGAAGGGCTTCCATCACATTATTGGTAGGAGCGGCCAGTACTTCCGCACTTTTGACGGAGGTTACTGCCCCCGTCAAATCCCGTTTTTTGACCGATCCGTATCCTACCACCACTACTTCATCAATCAGTCTGGCATCTTCCGTCAGTATGATTTCCAGCTTGTTCTTGTTGCGTGTATTGACTTCCTGCTCCGTGTATCCCATATAAGATACCTTTAATATTGCATTGGGCGATACGTGCAGTGTGAACAGTCCGTCTACATTCGTAATCGTCCCGTTGCTGGTACCTTTTTCAACGATATTCGCTCCGATAATCGTCTCTCCTTGAGAGTTTTTCACTATACCCGAGATCGTTCTGCTCTGTTGGCAATAAGCCCGTGTTGATCCAAGTATCGATAATGAACCTATTAATAGGAATAATAGGTAAAAATTCATTCTATAAACAGTCTTTAGGGAATTATTCCACCCTATGTTTGTTTTATCAGAAAATGATTTCATGCTTTTTGTTTAATTGTATGTTTACTAATTTGTTTTTGGATAGCTAAATTTTCGGCCGATTTAAAGCTATGTCTCGATTGTAACGACTTTACTTACCCCATAGGCTATTAGATTTTATTGGTTTAATGATGATTGTTCAGAATGTCAATTGCACATCCTTCTGCACTGTTTTAAATGTGGCGCCACGATTCATGTCAGCTAAAAACTGACAGGGCAAAATTATGCATATAGAACTGGGGATTGAAAAATATAGAGTTGACTTTTATCAGAACTGAGTTGTTTCTTACTACCTGTTGTATATTTGATTTTATAAAGTAATATTGTTGTTGATTAAACCTTTACCCGTCGTAAACTTTACGGTAGTAAAGTTTTAGAAGTAGATAAAATGATAAAGACTGGGATAAAATAGATCTAATTAGGTTATATTTAAAAGAGAAACAGATAGAAAGCTGTCTTTTTCAAAGGGCGATATGTAGTTGCGAATTTTATTTTCATTATCTTTGTCTCAATGTATTTACTAAAGCAACAATGATATGGATATTAAAGTAAAAGACAAGGTGAATCAAAGGCATGTCGGTCGCAATCTGCAAAGAATCCGTGTGTATCTGGGTATGAAACAGGAAGCGTTGGCTTCTGATCTGGGTGTTAGTCAGCAGGAGATCTCGAAAATAGAGAAACAAGATGAAATAGAAGACGGACTGTTGACAAAAATAGCTGAAGTCTTGGGAATATCTACTGATGTCATCAAGGATTTTGATGTTGAAAAAGCCATTTGTAATATTAATAATTATAAAGATGCTACCATTTCTCCGGGAGCAATTGCTACTGTTTATGCTCATAACCAACAGATTAATCCTATTGAAAAGGTGGTTGAACTGTATGAACGCTTGTTGAAAAGTGAACAAGAGAAAATAGAGATTCTAAGAGAGTGCATAAAGCAGGGAAAATAATCAACAGACTGGAATATGGAAACGGAAAAGTACACAAATACAATTCATCTGGGAAGAAAAATTGAACGGGTGCGTCGGCTTCGGGGAATGACTCAAGCGGAACTCGGTGATTTGTTAGGTATAACGAAACAGGCTGTTTCGAAAATAGAACAAACAGAGAAGTTTGACGATGAACGGTTAGGTGAGATTGCTTCAGCACTAGGCGTTACTGTAGATGGGCTGAAGAGTTTTAATGAAGAGACAATCCTGTATAATACGAATAACTTCTACGAGAATTGTGGTGTTAAAAGTGCTGTCAGTAATACAGGCAATAATCAGACCTTTAATAGTTTTCCTGTTGAACAGGTAATTGAGATTTTCGAAAAGCTGTTGGATAAACAAAAGGAACAATTTGAAACTTTAAAAAAAGAGAAGAAATAAATATCTCCAAGATATTGAATTTTATCAGTAGTAGTTATATTCCTGATACAATGATAGCTGAATTGATTTCCTCAAAAAACAAGGAAATAGATTGGTTGAAAGAAGAAATAAAGTTTTTAAGAGGGGAAAATGAAAAACTGTTGCTGATTGTGGGTGAAAAGATATGAGATGATGTTATCATAATTATGTGATACACTTCTGTCTGTTGTTTATATGGGTAGTTATCACCTTTATGTTGTAAGCATAACTAAGATCTGATTGAGACTTTATAAATAATATTTTTTACTGTAAATGTTGAGGTATCCAAACTCTTTTTAATTCAAGGAGTTTGGATGCTATTTTTAAGTTTACTGCATTATGGTGTAGTATTCATAATACAAAAGCAAATATTTCGGGTGACAAGATGATATCTTTTATCTTTTTCTTTGAAAAAAAATATCACAAACTTTTATTTGAAGACTAATTTAGTTATTCTGCGTTCTTATTACTTTTTGTATCATTAGTATGATCCATACAGATATAACAAAGGGAGCGGTTAAGGTAGTGATACCCAAACTCATTCCTAGAATCTGTAATACGGTGGACAGTAAGACAGAGCATCCTGCCCATACGCCACTTTCCCAGCCCGTTCCTCCTAAAGCTATTGCACATAATACCCCATTATAGCCCATTAATCCGGCATTTAAGTCTGTAGCATCCACTTCAAGTAAAATGGCTAGGGGAATAGGAAGAAGTGCTCCCAAGATAGTATAGAGACTTGCCTTTCGAGAATTAATCAAAATGCCTATAAGGAAACATAATCCGGATAGAATTGTATTTCCCTGAAACATGACTTGCCCTATACCTAAGCAGAAGGCTTGGAAATAATTAATATTCTGTGTGGTATCAATAACCGTATAGGAAACTGATAGTAAATCTGGTATAAGCCAGCTGCAAACTCCCAACATTCCCCATACAGCAAGAATGAAAGGAGCAGTAAAGCCAGGAATTAAACGTTGCTGATTAAAAAAATAGGCAATCCATGTGGAAAGGGCCGAAGCGATAATCAACATGATTAAACTTCCTACCGATAATTGTAGAAATACGCCAACTGCTATACCTACTAAAGTTCCATTAAATCCGTATAATCCATTTTTAATATCATCATACTTATATCCCGAAAAATGGGCTGTCAGTGTACTTATTATATTACCGCAGACTGCTAGTATTCCCATTTGCCATGAGTTTAGAAATATTCCAATTAGCATGAATAATCCGGATAACGCATTATTCTGAAACATCACTTGTCCTATTCCACGTCCCAGAATAAGTAATAAATTGTGTATAAAGACCATTTGTATAAAAGATTGACTGATAAAATGATGACAAAAGTACAACCTTCTATTGAAAATAGCAATATCAAGAGATGGAGAATTAGAAAAGTGTAAAGAGATGTGGAATTATCATGTACGGTCAATTCACTAATTATTGTGCTAAGCATAATATTCATGACTATGTTAATGATTTACTTATAGGGGATGAATCTCGTTTTGATTGGACAGGAATAGATTTAATAGTTCCTTATTGGCCTTACTGTTAATTGAAAGTTCTCTGTTTTTTTGGAAAACATCCAAAGAACTGGAACATTCACCGCAGATATCTACTCCGATAATTTCTTCTTTTTTTAGAATGATGGAGAGGAGTTTCTCCAATTCGGTCAGTGATAGGGAACCCTGATCCCAATTGGTTACTGCTGATTTTATGTCCAATACATCTTTGTCCACTGATATATAGACAGGCTCATTCAGATGTTCATGAGAGAATCTGTTCCATCCTTCTTCGTGAGAAAGTTCTGTTTCGCTATAAAACTTTAATTTTTCTCCATAATTGGGATGCAGTGCTTTGATCAACTTTTCAGCAGCACCGACGATACATACTTTTTGAAGATAAGGATTTGTATCCAATACTTTTTTCACCCAACATCCGCATGACATTAGATTGTCAAATAAGGAAGGTTGCATATCTGGATGATGATCAAAGACAACTAGTGAGAATGGGGTCTTTATTTTATCCGTCCAAAATTTACTGATATAATGATAGTTACCGGAATCAATGAAATGTATTCCTTCAGGTAAGTAGGGGGCCATTCTTTGTCTAATGACTTTGGCTGCTTCTGCATCACAGTAGCAGTTGGTTCCGTTTAGGTCGGTACAATCTATCCACTGGAAATGGATGTCGTTTATAAATCTTAGACATGAGTGAAATTCATAAGAATAATGTTCGGTTTCATTGTTCTTTATCTTTTATTGAATAACCTTTGAAACTTGTCATGTATAAAAGCGGAGTGTGTCAAAACGCAGATTAACGCAAATTATCGCAGATTATTTCAATTATATTTATATATTAATCAACGATTTATGAAATTATTTCTGCGATAATTTGCGTTTTATTATTCATTATGACACACCTCCCTTTTTTTTAAAACCATCGGACGTAACAAAAATCTTGTCTATGTGGTAATAGATTATTTTTGGGATACATGCGGAAAGCCTGTTTGAAACTTCCGGCATTAAAAATTTGAGATGTCCCCTTGAAGGTATATAGATTCCCGTCTTTGGAAACTAGTGGAAGAGGTATGACTTCATAGATATGATCTTGACCACTTTCATGCTGAATAATGACCAATTCAATTCCAATTGCATCATCCAGACCTTTCTCATCGACAACAACTGTTACTTCATATTCCTTTCCGGCTTCGATTGTCGCATCCAACCCGTTTCCGGCTTTTATGGATTTGATTTCAATGGAATCCCACCTGTTTCGGACAGCGGTTTTCCAGTCAGATATCATTTTGGCTTTTGCATTATTGTCAGCAGAGAGAATGTGGAAATGCTCCGACAGTTTGATATAGAATTTCTCATAGTAATCGTCCAGTTGCCTTTTCATGGTAAAACGGGGAGCTATTTGTGCGATTGAATTCTTGATGTACTTAATCCAGTTTTCCGAATACTCCTTATCTCCATGTTCATAATATGCAGGAAGAATGTCATGCTCCAATAGATAGTAAATTGCTTCGGCGTCCAGCTGGTTCTGATATTGTTCATTCTGGTAGATACTTTTGTCGGTCAGCGCCCATCCTGCATCCTTACAATAGCCTTCATACCACCAACCATCCAACACTGAGAAATTAAGTACACCGTTCATCAGTGCCTTTTCCCCTGATGTGCCTGAGGCTTCGGCCAGACGTGTGGGAGTGTTCAGCCAGATATCCACCCCTGCGATAAGATGTCTTGCCAGATCCATATCATAGTTTTCAAGAAATATGATTTTACCTAGGAATTCAGGACGCCGGGATATTTCCACAATCTGCCTGATTAGTCCCTGGCCGGCACCGTCACTGGGATGAGCCTTCCCTGTAAAGATGAATTGTACCGGATATTTCGGATTGTTCACTATTTTAGCCAGGCGGTCGATATCGGTAAACAAAAGATGCGCCCTTTTATATGTAGCAAAACGTCGTCCGAAACCAATCAGAAGGGCATTCGGGTTAAACTTCTCAAAAATGGAAATGGTTAATGACGGATCGATCTGGCTTCTAAGCCAGTCTTTGCTGCATTTTCTTTTGATATAATCTATCAGTTTGGTTTTTAGTTTCAGGCGGGTATTCCATATTTCTTCGTCCGGAATGTCGTAGACAGCTTCCCAGATTTTTTGATTGGACTGGTCATGAATAAAGCTCTCATCAAAATTGTCTTTGAAAAGCTTTTCCCATTCGGTGGCGCACCAAGTAGGGAAATGTACGCCATTAGTCACATAGCCCACATGATTCTCTTCCGGGAAGTAGCCTTTCCAGATAGGAGCGAACATTTCCTGTGACACAGTTTTATGCAACAGGCTGACTCCGTTTACTTCCTGGCTGGTTTTACAGGCGAATACAGACATACAGAAACGTTCTCCTTTGTCTCCCGGATTATGGCGTCC
>OHOP01000970.1_pt1 | contig 9685 bp, 7 predicted proteins | sample 1569821 | NCBI WGS metagenome assembly OHOP01 (sample SAMEA3879527, study PRJEB24766) | human gut metagenome | biome: human-associated habitat; feature: feces | place: USA | collected 1985/1987
GGATGATTCAAAATATGGCCGATGACAAATTCCTTCTCCGCCCGGCTCAGGAAGATGACGGAATGATGGAATCCGGCGCCATCCAGGTAGGGGGCGGCGACCAGAAGGTGCCCCGCCAGGTTTTCATTGCTGATATCTTCGTGTTCCATCATGGCCATAAATCTACGTTACCAAATGTGACGGATGCAGGCAACCATGCGTTCAAACGGCCATGTCAGGAGGCGGCGAAAACGGAACTCCGGAAAAACAGGAGGGAAGGGGAGCTTTTACCCGAGTGTATAGCGGGTCCCTCCGGAGGAACGGACGGCGGTTCTGGAATTTCCGGACGTCCTGTGGGCGACCGCCCTCCTGGCGGGAATGGATCTCTTCCCGGTTGAGGCCGTTTGCTTGCGGGAAAGGGCAACAGCGGGGGGGCGGGAAGTCCTGCGGCGGTGGGAAATGACGGAGGCCGTATTGGCGTTCTCCATGCGGTCTGGAGCGGAAGCCATGACCAGCAGGGAAGAATCCTGCATTTTTTCCGCCTGGGCGGGGGCGCAGACCAGGGCGATGGTGGCACGGTGCAGGTCCTTGCCTGTCGCTGTACCGTGGACACAAAGCCAGGTGCGGACCAGCGTTTCATAGACCGCATCACCCATATGGGCCAGGGCGATGGCGCTCATTTTACGCAGCTCATCAGAGGATAGTTTTGGGGCAAAATAGTTCAAAATGTTCCACTTCCTTTACCCCCTCAGTATGACACATTTGGTTTGTTTTGGCAAGAAAAAGTGTCGACAAGGGGGCACGTATATGATACAATTTAGGCAGCGATGCTTTACGTTTATGTTCCCTTTTTTGTACTTTGTTGATACCTTATCACATTTTCTGCGCAAGGCGCACACAAAGCTGCGTCAACAGGCGCATTTCAGGAGGTTTTTTATGCCGCATACGGAAAAACGCTATAAGAAGGGCGAGATCATCTGCCGGCCCAAGGAGATGGTGATGAGTATGTACAACATCCTCTACGGCAGCGTGGGGGTGTACTTCGACTATGGGACGCCGGAGCAGGTGGAGGTAGTGACCTTGCGGGAGGGCGACTTCTTCAACGTCATCAGCTTTTTGGAGTCGCGGCCCCGGAACACCACGGCGGTGGCGCTGGAGAACACCATCGTCAGCGAGATCACCTATGACAACTTCAGCGCGTACTTCCGGGAGAAGCCGGCGAAGATCATGAGCCTTTTGCAGCACATGAGCGCGCGGATGCGGCAGATGCAGAAGGCCTATGTGGACACCTGCCACGCGCTGGAGGTGTACGGCGATAAGGCAAGGCTGACGGCGGAGCACGGCGAGTGGACCGACAGCCACAACCGGACGTACAACCTGCTGAAGGCCATGTTCCCGTCCATGTACCACGAAGAAGAGAAATAGATACGCATCCCCCGGCTTTTGGCCGGGGGATATTTTTTACCGTTATCCTATTTGCAGATACGGGTTGTGGAAACTGGAAAATCCGGTATACTGAGGGAGAGAGGATACGAGGCGCGCGCTTCGGCGCGCACGGGAGAGAAAGGATCAAACGGATGAAGAGACGATTTCTGGCGCTGGTACTGGCAGGCTGTCTGGCTGCGGTGCTGAGCACCGCAGCGTGGGCAACGTCGCCCACGGGCTTTTGTCTTAATGTGGAGCTGCCAAGCGGCGAGACGATCGCGCTTGATGTGGAGTCTGGGGACAGCATCGACAACGTAAAGCAAAAGGTACAAAATGCCGCCGGGGTCTCTGTGACGGAGCAGTACCTGTACTACGGCGGGAAATTTTTAAATAATGGCCGCACGCTGGCGGACTATAACATCCAAAAGGAGAGCACCCTGCTGGTGGCTTCCGAAGCAAAAGGCACACCCAGCGGAACGCCGCTGACCGCTGCAGAGCCCTCAAAAGAATGGGTCAATATAACCGAAGAAAATGTATTGACCGAAGGCACATATTTTCTGTGCAATAATGTGAACCTGACGCATCCGCTGGTCATTCGGGGTAACGTGACGCTGGACCTGAACGGCTTTGTGCTGAAGATAACCGGCAGCGGCAGCGTTATCAAGATAGAGAGCGGCACGCTGACGCTGGTGGACAGCCACCCCGCCGCCATACACAAGTTTGTCAAGAATACCGGTGACCTTTGGATGCTGGACGAAAGCCAGGGCGCCGGGATCGTCCGCGGCGGTATCATCACCGGCGGAAATGCCGGTTATAATGACGGCGGCGGTGTGTACGTCTGTCCCGGCGCGGGGCTCGTGATGCGGGGCGGCAGCATCGTAGGCTGCAAGGCCCAGCAAGGCGGCGGTGTGTACGTGGCCGACAAAAATGAGGCCAAAACACTTGGCCGCTTCACTATGGAGGGCGGCAGCATCGCAGGGTGCGTGGCTACCGATGAGTCCTACAGCGGCGGCGGTGTGGCCAACCACGGAGACTTCACCATGACCGGCGGCACCATTCGCAGCTGCACCGCCACCGCCGGACATGGCGGCGGCATCTGCAGCGTCCGGCAGCTGCACATCAGCGGCAGCGCCGTCGTCACGGACTGCAAAGCCGGGGGCAGCTATGCTTCCTCGGGCGCGATGCTTATTTCACCGGATTCAACATACACCGCCATCATCGCGGGCGGCACCTTCGACGGAAATGTAGTAAACAACAAGAGTACCACCATCACCGGCGGTACCTTCAGCGGTCAGGTGCAGAACAGCGGCGTGATCGAGAACGGGCAGTTCAACGGCGCGGTCAATAATTACGAGGGGACTATCAAGGGCGGAACGTTCAACGGCAGCGTCAAAAATGAGAACGATTACGATGACGGAGTGCTTCGCCGCGCAGGTACCATTAGTGGCGGAACGTTCAACGGCACCGTGACGAATGAAGCCGCCGGAAGGATCAGCGGCGGGACCTATAACGGAAGTGTGTATGGCACGTTCTACACCGTGGCTTTTGTGAGCAACGGCGGCACGGCTGTACCAAATCAGAAACACGCCAACACGCCTGTCACCGCACCCACTGTCAGCAGAGCCGGGTATACCCTTGTAGGCTGGTACACAGACGAGGCGTGCACCGCGGCCTACGACTTTACCAAGCCCGTGACGGACAGCGTCACCCTGTACGCCAAGTGGGAGGCAGCGCCCCGGTACTACTACAACAGCGGCACCACCACCGATACCGACAATGCCGACAAGGACAAGAAGGGCTCCCCCAAGACCTTCGACCCGGGCGCGGGCATCTACGCCGTGAGCGTGGCACTGTCACTGACGGGAACGGCATGGATCGGCCGGAAACGGCATTGAGCAAAAAAAGAAAGCCCTTGCGGGCTTTCTTTTTTTGCGTATTCTCAGATGTGCATACAGACGTCCCAGGCGCCCCAGATGACGTTGCGGAGGTTGCCCCACTTCTCGCAGGTGCCGACACGGTAGACCTTGTGGTCGTCGGCGGCGATGGGAGCGGGCACGAAGCCGATGCCGTTGACCACGCTGTCGCACTCGATGCGGATCTCGGTGCCGTCCTGCTGCTTGACCATGACGAAGCCGTCGCCGATCTCGGTGATGGTGGCGTTCAGGTAGACGGGGACCTTCTTGAACGCCAGCATCTCGCGGAGGAAGGAGGCGTTGGCCAGGCAGGTGCCGGGGGTGGCGATCAGGTCGTCGGCGTACTCGACGATGATGGGGTGCTTGCCCTGGAGGACCATCTCATAGGCGGCCTCGCAGGAGGACTGGCCGCCGCCGAAGAAGACGATGCGGTCGCCGGCGTCCACCTGGTTCAACAGCAGCTGGGTGAAGTTGATGGTCTTGTTGAAGCCCTTGACCGGCAGGGTCTTGGGGTGGGAGCCGGTGCAGACGATGATCTCGTCGAACTCGCGGCGCAGGGTGGCGGGGGCGTTGATCTCCATGTTGAAGCGGACCTCGATGTCGTTCTTCTTCAGCTCACGCTCGTACCAGCGCAGCAGGGCCTTGTCGGCCTCCTTGAAGCTCATGGCGGAGGCGGTGATGTACAGGCCGCCCAGCTCGCTGGTCTTTTCGAAGATGACGGGGGTGTGGCCGCGCTGCTTGAGCACCAGGGCGCACTCCATGCCGCCGATGCCGCCGCCGATAATGGCGACCTTCTTGGGCTTGCGGGTGGGAACGATCTTGTACTTGTTGTGCTGCATGGTGCTGGGCGTCAGGGCGCAGCGGGCCAGGTGCAGAGAGTCGTCCATAGGCTGCATATTGGGTGTGCTCTTGGACTTGTTGAAGCTGAAGCAGGCGTTATGACAGTTGATGCAGGGCTTGATGTCCTCTACGCGGTCCTCCAGGATCTTGTTGACCCACTCGGGGTCCACCAGGTTCTGGCGGGCGATGCCCACGGCGTCCAGACGTCCGGCGGCGATCTCCTCGGCGGCCTTGGCGGGGTCCATCTTACCGGCGCAGACCACGGGCTTGGAGGTGAAGTTCTTGATGTGTTCCACCTCGGAGAGGTTGCAGTTCTCGGGCATATAGACCGGGGGATGGGCCCAGTACCAGGCATCGTAGGTGCCGTTGTCGCAGTCGAACATATCGTAGCCGGCATCCTCCAGGTACTTGATGGCCTTCTCGGACTCGGCCATATCGCGGCCGAACTCCACGAACTCCTCGCCGGGAACGGCGCCCTGGCCGAAGCCCTTGGTCTTGGACACCACGGAGTAACGCAGGGCCACGGGGAAGTCCTTGCCGCAGACGGCCTTGATGGCCTGGACGATCTCCACAGCGAAGCGGTAGCGGTTTTCGAAGGAGCCGCCGTACTCGTCGGTACGGTAGTTCATGTTGGCAATGGTGAACTGGTCCAGCAGATAGCCCTCATGCACCGCGTGGATCTCGACACCGTCAACGCCGGCATCCTGCAGGAGCTTGGCGGTCTTGGCAAAGGCGTCCACCATCTCGTGGATCTCCTCCACGGTCAGAGGGCGGGACTTGCACTCGGGATACCAGCGGTTGGGGGTGGCGGAGGCGGAGGCGGTGATGTAGTCCACGTTCAGGAAGGGCTTGCCCACGGCGCCGAAGGCCTTGTTCTGGAGCATCTTGACCATGATCTCGTTGATGGCCATGGAACGGCCCATACCGGCGGACAGCTGGACAAACAGCTTGGAGCCAGTCTTGTGGAACTCCGGCAGCCACTCGGCCAGGTCCTTGAACATCTTTTTGTTCTGGTACAGCCAGCGGCCGCCCATGGTGTCGCGGACACACTGCATACCCGGCAGCACCAGGCCCACGTTGTTCTGGGCGCGGTTCAGGATGTGGTAGGCCGCTTCCTTGTCGAAGTGACAGGGCTCCAGCCAGCCGAACAGGGACGTACCGCCCATAGAGGGCTGCACGATACGGTTCTTGATCTCCACGTTGCCGATCTTCCAGGGGGTAAACAGAGCGCTGTATTTCTCGTTCATTCGGTGTTCCTCCTCATATTTTCAGCATACTGCCGGATTTTGCTTCCTTATTATAGCGGATTTTTGGGCGAAGTACAACAGCGAAATTGGAATAAGTGTCGTTTTTCTGGCAAATCCGTGAAAATAACCGGGAAAAAGCGGCAGGGACCTCCCTGCCGCTTTCGGCTTATTCGGTTTCGGGGGCACCGCCCTGCTCCCGGGCGTATTCCTCCAGGGCCTGGGCCAGGACTTTCTTGTCGTGGCGGCTGTGGACCTGGGTCAGGTCGAACCGCGCCCACATATCCGGGCGGCGGGCCATGGTGCGCTTGTAGCTCTCCTTCGTGCGCCAGTCAGCCACATTGCCGTGATGGCCGCTGAGCAGGACCTCGGGCACCCTGCGGCCGTGCCATTCCTCCGGGCGGGAGTACTGGGGATACTCCAAAAGGCCGTTCCAGTGGCTCTCGTCGGTGTAGCAGCTCTCCTCCGGCAGGACGCCGGGGACCATGCGGCACAGGCAGTCCGCCAGAGCCATGGCGGGTATCTCGCCGCCGGTGAGGACAAAGTCGCCTGTGGATATCTCCTCGTCCACGCACTCGTCCAGGAAGCGCTGATCCACGCCCTCGTAGTGGCCGCAGACCAGGATAAGATGGTCATACTGTGCCTTCAGTTCACGGGCCACCTGCTGGGTCAGCACCCGGCCGCAGGGGGACATATAGATGGTGTGGACCCTCTCCCCCGCTTCATCGCAGATATGCTGCCAGCAGCGGTACAGAGGATCTGCCTGCATGACCGCGCCGCGGCCGCCGCCGTAGGGATAGTCATCCACCTGCATCTGCTTGTTGGTGGTGTAGTCCCGTATCTGGTGGGTCTGTATGGTGACAAAGCCCCGTTCCCGGGCACGACCGATGATGGACGAACCCATCATCGCTTCCACCGCGTCGGGGAACAGGGTCATGATGTCAATTCTCATCGGTGGCCAGTCCTTTCATCATGTGTACGCGAATGATTCCGGCATCTGGGTCCGCGGAAGCGATAAAGACCCCCGGCACGGCGGGGATCAGGTACTCGTGGGCACCGCCACGGACCTGGTAGACCTTGTGGGCGGGATAGTGGAGCACCTTGTCCAGCTTGCCCAGTTCTTCGCCGGTGGCATCGTCCAGAACGGTACAGCCCTCCAGCTCGGCATCGAAGTACTGGCCCTTGGGCAGCTTGGCGTCGGTGCGGCGGATGGAGACCGTTTTGCCCTTCAGCGCCAGGGCATCGTCCATAGTGGCGACGCCGGGCAAGGCCAGCAGGACGGTGGATTTATGGACCCGGGCGGAGATGACCTTCACGGGCTGACCGCCGATATAGAGGGTCTTGAACGAGGCGATGAACTCCGGGTCGAAGCCGGCGGGGTTCACCTTGACCTCGCCGCGGATACCGTGGGCGTTGACAACAGCGCCGACGGGAATGAAATCGGGACGCATTGGGGTCCTCCTCCCTGTCAGAACATATCTTTCAGCTGGGACAGCGTGAAATGCAGCTGGAAGCGCAGCATATAGTATAGCGCCGCTGCGCCCACGGAGAAGATCAGTCCCAGCAGCGCGCGGGTACGGCCCCGACGCTGGAAGCGCACGGCAGCCACCACGACGCAGACCGCGTCAGACACAAAGGGCAGCCACAGCAGAATGGTCATGGGCCAGAAGGCCAGCCAGGGATTATAGTTGGCCGCAGTGATGGCGCCCACCAACAGTGAGGCCAGGTCGTAGATAAAGAACGGAACGATCAGGTTGATGATGCCGTGGATCAAGGAACGGGTATCGCCACACATAGCCGGCCCTCCTTTCGACAGAATAACGTATTTGAGTCAGTATACCATATTATGCATATCCGCGCAATGGGATATTTCATACTGTGCCGTGCCTTAACGGCCAGAGATGGTGCTTCTGACAACTTCGCAGCTTACCGGCACTATATTTAGTGTGTTTGTGCGGTGGACAAATCACTATATCTTGTGTAACTTTGACAAAGTGCACAAAAATAGGGTGTACTTTTTGGCAGGTTATTTTCCTATATTTTGTTTTTTGCTCTTGAAACAGCACAAGATGTAGTGTATTATATCAACACACGCATCGTTACGGGTGCAGGCTTAAAGCTGTGTGCCGCCGGGACGGCAGGAAGAGATAGATGAGACAGGAGGACGTACCATGAAGATCATCAAGAGAAACGGCGCCGAGGTGGGCTTCGACATCACCAAGATCATTATCGCCATCACCAAGGCCAACGAGTCCGTGGAGGAAGTAGATCGGATGACGCCGGTGCAGATCCAGCGCATCGCGGAGTCCGTGGACCTGCAGTGCCAGAAGATGAACCGCGCACCTACCGTGGAGGAGATACAGGATATGGTGGAGCACTATATCATGGCCCACGGCGCTTTCGAGGTGGCCAAGCACTATATCACCTACCGCTACACCCGTTCTCTGGTGCGTAAGTCCAACACCACCGACGACAAGATCCTCAGCCTCATCGAGTGCAACAACGAGGAGGCCAAGCAGGAGAACTCCAACAAGAACCCGGTGGTGAACTCCACCCAGCGGGACTATATGGCCGGCGAAGTCAGCCGGGACATCACCAACCGCATTCTGCTGCCCAAGGACATCGTGGAGGCCCACAATGAGGGCATCATCCACTTCCATGACACGGATTATTACGCCCAGCATATGCACAACTGCGACCTGGTCAATCTGGAGGATATGCTGCAGAACGGCACCGTCATCACCGGAACGCTGATCGAGAAGCCCCACAGCTTCGCCACCGCCTGCAACATCGCCACCCAGATCGTGGCGCAGGTAGCCAGCAACCAGTACGGCGGACAGTCCATCTCTCTGACTCATCTGGCCCCCTTCGTGCAGATCAGCCGGGAAAAGATCCGCGCCAGCGTGCGGGACGAGTTCGACGCCGTGGGCGTGGCTGTCACCGAGGACAAGATCAACTCCATCGCGGAAAAGCGGCTGCGGGAGGAGATCCGCCGCGGCGTGCAGACCATACAGTATCAGGTGGTCACGCTGCTGACCACCAACGGACAGGCCCCCTTCGTGACGGTGTTCATGTATCTGGGCGAGGCCAAGAATCAGCAGGAAAAGGACGACCTGGCCCTGATCATTGAGGAGACACTGCTGCAGCGGTACCAGGGCGTAAAGAACGAAAAGGGCGTGTGGGTCACGCCGGCGTTCCCCAAGCTCATCTATGTGCTGGAGGAGGACAACATCCGCGAAGGCAGCAAATACTGGGAGCTGACGAAGCTGGCCGCCAAGTGCACCGCCAAGCGCATGGTGCCGGACTATATCTCGGAAAAGAAGATGCTGGAACTCAAGGTGGACAAGAATGGCGAGGGCCACTGCTACACCTGCATGGGCTGCCGCAGCTTCCTGACCCCCTATGTGGACCCCGAGACCGGCAAACCCAAGTACTATGGCCGCTTCAATCAGGGCGTGGTCACCATCAATCTGGTGGACGTTGCCCTGAGCTCCGGCGGCAACTTTGAAAAGTTCTGGAAGATCTTTGACGAGCGTCTGGATCTGTGCCACCGGGCTTTGCAGGCGCGCCATAAGCGGCTGCTGGGCACCCCCAGCGATGCTGCCCCCATCCTGTGGCAGTACGGCGCGCTGGCACGCCTGAAGAAGGGCGAAAAGATCGACAAGCTGCTCTTCGGCGGCTACTCCACCATCAGTCTGGGCTATGCCGGCCTGTACGAGTGTGTGAAGTATATGACCGGCAAGAGCCACACCGATGCCGGTGCCAAGCCCTTCGCTCTGAGCGTGATGCAGCACATGAACGACAAGTGCAACGCGTGGAAGAAGGCCGAGAACATGGACTACTCCCTCTACGGCACCCCGCTGGAATCCACCACCTACAAGTTCGCCAAGTGCCTGCAAAAGCGCTTTGGCATCGTGAAGGGCATCACGGACAAGAACTATATCACCAACAGCTACCACGTCCATGTCTCTGAGCCCATCGACGCCTTTACCAAGCTGAAATTCGAGGCCGACTTCCAGCGCCTGTCCCCGGGCGGTGCCATCAGCTATGTGGAAGTGCCCAACATGCAGGACAATCTGGAAGCCGTCATGAGCGTGCTGCAGTTCATCTACGACAACATCATGTATGCCGAACTGAACACCAAGTCCGACTACTGTCAGGTGTGCGGCTACGATGGCGAGATCAAGATCGTGGAGGACGACGGCAAGCTGGTGTGGGAGTGCCCCAAGTGCGGCAACCGCGACCAAAACAAGCTGAACGTCGCCCGCCGCACCTGCGGTTATA
>OHOP01000971.1_pt1 | contig 9674 bp, 10 predicted proteins | sample 1569821 | NCBI WGS metagenome assembly OHOP01 (sample SAMEA3879527, study PRJEB24766) | human gut metagenome | biome: human-associated habitat; feature: feces | place: USA | collected 1985/1987
GCTTGTCCGGCTGAAAATACGCATTTCTGTACTGCCCGATAAGCCTGCCGAGCCGTTCTCCCATATCCAACAGCTTGAACTCCGCGAACAAGTCCATCAAGCCGTTACTAGCGGGAGTTCCCGTAAGTCCGACTATCCGTTTCAACTTCGGTCTGACTTTCATAAAAGCCTTGAACCGTTTCGACTGGTGATTCTTGAATGAACTCAACTCATCAATGACCGCCATATCGAAATCAAATGTCAGACCGCTCTCCTCGACAAGCCACTGTATATTCTCACGGTTGATGATGTAGATATCTGCGGGAGTGCATAGGGCTTTCAGACGCTCCTGCGCCGGTCCGACAACCACACTGTACTGCAGATTTTTCAAATGCTCCCACTTTTCGATTTCAGCCGACCAGGTATCACGAGCCACACGAAGTGGTGCTACCACCAAGACTTTATGTATTTCAAAGCTGTCAAAAAGCAGGTCGTTTATTGCTGTCAGAGTAATGCTCGTCTTGCCAAGTCCCATATCCAGCAGAAGCGCTGAAATGGGGTGGGTGATTATGAACTCGGCGGCATACCGCTGATAATCATGTGGTATGAACTTCATTCGGCATCACCTCCCATAATTTCATCAAGTATACCGCCTATCCGCTCCTCGGCATCCAGCACATAAACTGGAAAGCCAAGTCTGCGTAATAATCTGTGCCGTGAAAGCTGAAGTGGGCGAGGTTTCTCGCCAGGAGCCTTTACCTCCACAAAGGCAAAATGGCAACCAGGCAGAAGAATGATTCGGTCGGGCATCCCATCATATCCGGGAGACACGAACTTCGGACAGATGCCGCCCCGCTTTTTTACCATCAGCGTTAATTTGCGCTCGATTGTTTTTTCTCTCATAATAGTTTCTCCATACTGTTTTTGGGCTGAGTGCAAGGTGTATCAATGTCTTTTACTAAACTTTTTCTTATGTGATTTTTTCGATTTTTTGCCCTAAGAAAACTTTTATATATGACCTTGATACACCTTGTCATTCCCGTAGTTAGTTCAAAAAATCCTCGTCCTCAGACTTAAGGCAAAGCCCCTTAAGCACGCCGATAATCTCCTCGTCAGTTGCAGATTCGTTGATTTTGGACTCGTTCATTGAGGTTCCTCCTTTCCGAGGTGATGTGTTGTTTTGCTGTCCTCAATATCCACTGGAGGGATTATGCCAAAGTGGTCCACAGTCAGAAAAATTTTCTCTCCGGCTACAAATCTGCAACCGGAGTGGCAATTGAAAATGTCAGAAATAGTAATCCTTAAGCTTGTCCCGCAGCTCATCACGAATCTTTGCCCAGAGCCGCTTGAAAGTAGAGCGTGCCATACCCAAAATTTCGGCGGACTCCCGTTCGGAATGATACATCATAAGTTCGCAGATGCGTTTTCCTTCCGGGTCAAGACGGTCGAGTTCTTCATATAAGGCTTCGAGCAGTTCCTTCTGAATAATAATTGATTCGAGGGTCGGCGAATCGTCCCTCAAAGTGTCGCCAAGCGTGAGGTCATTATCTTCACCTCCGATAATGGTGTCGAGAGACACTTTTTGACCGGCTGTGTAGAACGGGCAACCTGGGCATACGCCATCGCATTTCCACAGCTGAGCTTTGGTGCAACTACACTCGCCGTTCTTCCGGGCATGATAGCGGGTGTTCCATATGGGTCGGTAATACTCACGATACAGTTCCTCGCTTACCTCTACAAGTTCTCCGTTGACAGGGATAAAATACTTTTTGGCTTCGCTTGACATAAAAAATCCTCCGATTTTCGATTTCTCGAAACGGAGGACTCTAGGTGCTGCCGAAAAATGAGCATAGGAAACCGACCGCAGTCCTAACGGAGTTCTCCGTTTCGGATTGCAGCAAACCCGCTCAAAAGGCAGCTACAGTATTCAGTTGTCCGTCAGATACCGTTGAGCCATCAGTGATCAAGTGATGCGGTGTCTGGCGGTGAGCAGTTTTTCGTCTTGCTCAGGACGATTCGCTTTAGTCGATGTCAGCTTCGATTGCGTACAGTTCGCTGAAGACTTCGGGCAGGTCGCTAGGATTCAAGTCTTCAACGCTATGTGCACCGTAGCGCTCAAACACGGAATTTACGACTGCTGAACCAAGCTGCGATTCAACAGCTGCGGCAGAGTTTTCAATGTTGGTAATCCAATTCCTGTGTTCGCACTTTGTCATATCTGTTCCTTTCCGTCCTTAGGAGCCTTTGGGACAAGAGATTGATTTTTCCACTACCATCGGTAGCATCTTCATTGTACTCTATAAATAGAAGTAAGAAAATTTCACAAGAAAAACCATTATTTTTTTGCATTATAGTAATGGATTTATCTTGATTTAGCGATTATTTTTGTGTATAATAAGAAAAAAGGGCTTCCGAACAGGAACCCTAACGCTATTGAATATAATGGTTTCTATAAAAGAAGAGCCTGCTTTAGATGGCTCTACGGAAAGGAAAATGTCATTATGGACGAAAAAATTTCTGGAATTTCCTTAAAAACAATGTTTAAGCATGACGGATATGGCTGTTTCTGCGCAAAAGATACAGTGAATACTTCACCCGATGCAGCTCCGACTGTTACTCTTAAAGTTTGCCCCGATACAAGTACACAGCTACTGTTCTCCTATGCGGCAAAAGATGGTTTGAATATCACTGGTGTTGCTGGTGGCCTGCACGAGAAAAACATTCTGGGGAAACTGCTCGCCCTTCCCAATGGAGACATAGACAAGCATATCGAGTTTATTGAAAAATATGGTTTCTTATATTCGCTACCGGAAAATGAGTACACGGCCATTGAAGCAAACGACCTCATTGAGATAATCAACAGAATTAAAGCCACCATAAGGCTATACAGTTACATCAACAAAAAAGATTACCGAGGAGTTCTCATCCATGTGGTATATCTGCTTTATACTCCTGTGATTGAACTTCATATAGGTGATAGTGTTTTTTCAACTTGTATTCATCAGTTCAAAAAACTGCTTAACTCCTATAACCTTTTCCCAGATTTGAGCAGGGAGCCGGAGGTGGCTGCAAACGGAACATACTCAGTAGATGATGCGTTCCTCGGAAAGAAAAATGCCATCGATATCAGTTTTTATAATGCTGTGAGAAGCGGCTCCAATACTAATTTGCAGGGAAGCAAAGATCCCTCGTTTAAGAATCTGATGGCAATGTACGTGGGATGTAAGGATGTGGACGAAGAGACCCGCTTCCTTATAGATTTCTTTTATCATCTCCAGACGGAAGTATCTGTCATAAAAGAAGTTCATTTTGGTAGCTTCAAATCATACACGACATTCAACGAGGATGTGCTTGACGATGCTTTCAAGAACGCTCTGCTGAAGATTGCAAGGATTGTCGTGGCAGAGGAAATCAATCACAATATTAGAGGCATCCATCCAAAGTATAACGGCGGCAAGTTGACTGCAACATGGCAGGTCGATACGCTCATAGAAGCTCTTTATTTTTCAATTTTCTATATGAGAAATGGTGAAATGTATAAAGAATGCGAAAATCCAAATTGCAAGAGAGATAGGTTTTTCTTAGTAGAAGCAACAAGAACGAATAAACACTATTGTTGCGAGCAATGCAGAAACGCGGCAGGCGCACAACGATACCGAAATCGTCAGCTATAAAAGGCAAAAAAATAAAGGCTCTACCTCTCTGATTTGAAAGGTAGAGCCTTTATATTCTTTATGTTGCCGGTCTTGAAACGGGATCCCTGTTTTCCACTTTTTCTATGGCTTCTGCAAGTTGTCGTTTCTGCTGATCCGGCATACCGATGTAGTTGTACATCAGAAACCGCGTGTCAATTACGATACCTTGGACACGTTCGTAATTCTTGGGGTTTGGCTTCCAGTCGCCGACCGCTTCGCCAATGTTTCCAATATTATCTGTAATGCGTGGTATAGGATTACCGTCAGCCCCCATTTCAAAGAAGGTGTTATCTTCCCGATTGAACGGCATGATAAACGCATTATAAAGATTTTCGCTCGGCACTCCCTTGGCGCGCTCAATGTACTCTCCGTATGTTATCTGTTTGTTGATGTCTGGGCCGTTCGGAAGATGATCGGGATTGCCAGTATATCCGTATCGGTACAACTTTGCATCAAGCACATACACTTTGCCGTTGTATATCATTATAGAATCCGGCTGAAGTGGAGTTTTTGATTTGTTGGGTCCGTAATCAAGCAGCCACCTGGTGCGAGGAAAATATCGCTCCTTCTCATCAATCCCGAATGCTTTGTCTATCATCTTTTCCCAAATGCGCTCAAAGAAATCCGTACCAAAAAAGTATTGCTTTTCTGAAGACTTCTCGTCTATGTATTTGAGCATAGATACCATTGCCGAAAACAGTTCTTGCTCCACATCGTTGTGAGTGGATGCCAGCTTCTTTTCCAAGATGTATATGGCTTCTCTATTGTTAGGATGCGGACCAGGCTTTTCCGGCATATATGCGACATATAGCCATCCCATTTTATCGAATGCCTCGTACACGCAGTACTGATGAATCTGTGTGATTTTCTTATTGGCATTTGGTGTTACGGAACGCACGGTCATATTTGTAAAAATCAGAGAGCCGTTCTTTTGTACCAATGCCCGTTGTTCCCGGACAGTACGCGGCCATGACGCATTTCCTTTGGTATCTGTCTTAAACTGAGGGTCGGTCTCAATGTAGTAACGGCCCGTCCGCAGAAAATCCCGAATTATCTTGAGGTATGCGTGCATTGGAAAGTCAACCGTTCTCGGTGCAGCAAACTTTGATTCTTCTATCAGCCTGTCTTCCTTCATGAATGCAGCAAGCACATAGAACAGGTTGTTTATATCCGCGCGAAGATCATCGTCATTCGGTGGAAGCTGATAGCCTATAGGAAAATAGATAACAGCATCGTCTGTATCCGCCTTCACACCGACAAAACTGTCTCCTTCGTCGTTCTTGTTGACATGGCAGCGTTCTCTAATATTCTTTTGTAAATCCATAGCCACTGACCCCCTCACTTTCCATTAGGAACATTATTAAGCCTGAGAATCAGGATAGAATGTCGAACGGACAGTCGGCTTGAATATTTTGAAACGATCTCGTCCTGTCGAATACACAAATGTTCGGATAACCTGCTCAAGACTTTCCATATTATCGGTATCAAATAGGGCTTCGGGATTGAACTTAAAGGCATCATCCCACAGGTATTTAATGACCTTCTCCGGGAATTTCCGAATTTTCTTCAGTGCTTCTCGAATATCATAAAGCCTTCCTTTTTGCTCGGGAGTCAGATTACCATTACGTTCAGCTTTCAAAAGGACATTATATTCGCCACGGAGATCATTATCCGGTGAAATAGCTCTATCATCAAATTCAAGATCACTCTCATGAACGAAATATACACCGAGACGCTTATCCTCTGCGGATGCCATCTTCGCTCTGTTTCCAACCACAAGTTTATTGATGGTTGTGCAGAAAGTTTCCCAAGTGACATCAGTATCCAAAATCTTGGCGTTCGCCAAAGAAGGACGAACGTTCTCGAATGTGTTCTCTATTAAGCGCATATTCCATCGTCTCTGAAACGCCGTGTCAAGCGTGAACACATTCTGGTCAGAAGTGTTCATGGTTCCGATAACAGAAAGATTTGATGGGATACGCACCTTATGATTACCATCACCGTAGATAACAGTCGCCATATATCGATTCGTAATTCCATATTCGCTCGTACCGGCAGGATATATTACCTCGTGATCTCTCTTTGGCTCTAACGATCTGTCCAGCAACTGAAATACTTCTCCGAAAATTGCAGGCGCATTTCCGCGGTTAATTTCTTCAATAATCAGGATGTATTCTTGAGTGGGGTTTTTGTATGCTTCGCGCATAATTGTCGTAAACGGACCTGGCGTGAACTTATATGTCACAAGGCCTTCATCGTCAACATCCGGTAAAATCTGTCCCACAAAATCAGAGTAGGTGTAGTCTGGATGGAAGACCAGTCGTTCTACATGGCTATCGACTTTGCAATATTCATGCTCGATTGTCCAGCTCTTTCCAGAACCCGGAACGCCGTATAAGAGAATATTGGTGCCACAATTGATACGGGACTCTTCCAAATCATCAAGAGCAACCCCTTCGGTATCGGTCTCTAAATTCTCAAGACCAACTACCTTTGTTGCATTCAAGCGGAGTAACGTATCAACACGCTTTTGGTAATCATCAAGTTTCTCGCTGTTCGGAGCAGCAGTAGTAACTGTACCATTTGAATATTGAAGATATGGATTCATCCCTTCAGACAAGAGCGACTTTAGGATGCGGAGAGGTCCCTTAGCCTCCTTGTCGCCGTTTACATCTACCGCATCTGCGGTTTCCAACAGTTTCATGTATATGCTGTTTTGATTAAAGATAACATCCCTATCGCCATCTGATAGTTTAAATACTGCGCCTTCCGAAAGGGCAGCTAAAAGGTAGATCAACGTTCTCTCACATTCTGGATCAATGCTGATATTAAATCCAGTCCATGCCAAGAGAACACGAAGAAACGCACTTTCATTTTCTTTTATCACGCAATGAATAATATCAATGTTAGCAGAATAGGTGAGTTTCTTTGGAAAACGAACTCCGCCAGTTCTTTCTGCGCTTGCCGCTTTTTTAGCATCAACGAAGTTGACTTTTGCAAGCTTCCACACCAATTCAAAGGCCACTATCAAAGCTTCCATCTGTGACTTGAAAAGCTGGTTTTGATTAAGTCCGTTAATCAGATTATCCAGGGATATGTTTTCTTCCTCGCAGATATCTGCCAGATAATCAATTACCCACTGCTCAAGTTGATTGGTCATTACAGTCTCGTCACCGTTCTGTTCCGAATAAATCAGTTCAGCAGGATGATCCGAACACTCCCAAAGCAATATCGCCAAGGCAAGAGTGCTTTTGACGTGCGGAAGGGATGACTTAATTCCCAGCTTCAAATCCATCTCATCATATGCGAGAATGTTATCAGGTCTGTTCATTGCTTGAGTCCTCCTTTATGTCTTTCATTATTACTTCAGCAATCGCACCTGCTAACAATGGAGGAACCGCATTGCCTACCTGTTTCATTTGCGACCCTTTATTTCCGATAAACTGAAAGCTGTCAGGAAACGATTGTATTCTTGCCGCTTCTCTTACCGTTATAGCGCGGTTAAGGAACGGATGCGTGAACTTGCCAGAGGATGGAGTATCAAATCTCGTAGTAATTGTAACGGAAATCTCATTCTTTCGCATACGCGTCCATGTCCCGCTATAAATGGATTTTGTTAAATGTTCTTCTGGAAGGACTTCTTTTCCAGCGTTAGGTGGAATCATTGCTAAGCGCTCCAACGCCAGTGGCGAATGCTTTGTAGCCACATGATTGTGAAGCATTGTGCTTCCCGCTCGAAGTTTTTTTTGATATTCGCTTTGTGGCTCATTGCGATAGCTCTGGGTTTCTTCGCCTTCTCCAGAATTCAAAAATGCCAAATCACTTATAGCATCCCAAATCGTTACGCTGGTGTTTTTGGTCAAAGGTAAGTCTGGAGCTTCACCGCCGCATTTACCTATTATAACAGCCCTCCGTCTGTTTTGCGGCACACCATAATCCGATGCGTTTAGAACTCCCATTTTCAATTGATAACCCATTGAATTGAACAGTTCTTCAATTTCTTTTCGGAAGTAGCCACCTTCAGCTGTCAGCAGATTAGGAACATTCTCCATCACAAAGTAGCGTGGTCGTACAAGTTCCACTACCTTTACATAATATTTAAATAGAAAATTTCGCTCGTCATGAATAGTTTTTCTCTGTCCTTTTTGAGAGAACCCCTGGCATGGAGGTCCTCCAATTATCACATCAACTTTCCCTGCATAAGCAGAAAAAATCTTCTGCAAATCAAGCGATGTGATATCGCCACAGATCATTTTTGTTCTTTTATGGTTTTCCCTATATGCTGCTGCTATTGAGGGATCATACTCATTCGCAAGAACCACATCAAAGCCGCTGTTCTCAAATCCAAGAGACAATCCTCCAACCCCAGCAAACAAGTCTATTACCTTTGGCTTCATCGTCACGCCTCCCGAATTCTTTCCTGAGCAATTCTAAAATACTCCTCGTCCAGTTCAATTCCTATAAAATCACGGTCGGTTCTTTTAGCGACCACTCCAGTAGTACCACTTCCCATAAATGGATCAAGGACAGTATCCTTCGGATTTGAGAGTATCTCAATAAAGTGCTGAATAAGACCCTCTGGCTTTTGCGTGGGATGTTTTCCGTACTTTCTTTCTCCATTGGGTGTTACTGAAGTTTCGATAAAGTCGTGGAACATAGCACCACCGTTATTAAATGTGCCTGTTCTTTTTTTGTATGTAAAGTAAATCCAGGCTTCCGTGGAATTTACAAAGTGCAAATTCATATTTCTTGGCATCGGATTAGTTTTGTGCCATATTCCTGTAGTTTTGTAATAAAAGCCGTGTTTCTCCGCAAGCTGTATTATAGTTTCAACCTTGATGATTGCCATGAACATAATCATACCACCGCCCTTTTTCATTACACGGGCAGATGCTTTGAAAAAGTCATCCATGGATTTTGACCACTCGTTGAACTCCATGTCATCCCATCCAGCGGATCCGAAAAAGTTGTCCCTCATCTTCTTAAGGTTTGTGTCTCTTTTTTTCATAAAATTACCAAGATTATACGGCGGATCTGTGACAATCAGATCGATAGATTCCGCGTCAATTTGCTGCATTGCAGCTATACAGTCCTGATTATATAATGTTGTCTCAGCCATTTTAAACAGCCCTTTCCATTGCAGAATTTAATTCGTGGCGCTTTTCCCACTGTTCACCCATGCATCCAATTCAGAGCGTTTAAACTTCCATAAGCGCCCAATCTGATGTGCTGGAAGGTCTGCTTTTTGCTTTATCCACTTTCGTAGAGTTACAGGCTTGATGTTCAAATATTCAGCTGCCGCTTCAAGACTGATGTAATTGTCATCTGCTTTTTTATCCATAGTAGTCACCTCGCAAATGCTGTGTGGGTGCAAAAGCACATATTGATTATATCACAAAGCCGCCAATTATTCAAGGCCTTTCACGATATTTACTGATATTAATTGATATCTATTTTTGTTCTGTCGGAGTTCATCGTATGGGAGATTTGTTGTAAATCGAAAGCGGAATCAGCTTAGATTATCACCATTTAATTTTGTCATACCTTTTAATTATTCCAAAATCAGTACACCGCAAGGCTTACACCATACGGTGCAGTTGGGCATGGAACGGCAGAAATCTGTAACTGAATAAAGCAAACAATGGCTTTCAAAGTCAGCATTTGACCTCAAAAGCCCTTATTTTATGCCTTTTTCGGCGGTTTTGACCCCGGAGAAAGCTTTTTCTATTGTATCAAAATCAGCAGGAATATTGAAAATGAAGTACAGCAATATAATGCAATTATTCGGGAAAACGCTGAAGAATTTGTTATTCTCAACTGATAATAGTACACTTTTTAATAATCTCTATACCTTTTAACAATAGGTCAGAGCCGTGTGCAGTTTGTATCAAAGTAGGTCACTTCTTTCAAGACAAGTCGTAGAAATACGGCTTGTTTTTTTATTGCTGATACATTTTAAAACAGCAGTGGCGGAATTGCACCAAATCTTTGATTTGGTGG
>OHOP01000985.1_pt1 | contig 9562 bp, 3 predicted proteins | sample 1569821 | NCBI WGS metagenome assembly OHOP01 (sample SAMEA3879527, study PRJEB24766) | human gut metagenome | biome: human-associated habitat; feature: feces | place: USA | collected 1985/1987
GCCCATCAGCTAAGCGGTTTAGTACTCAAAGGTAGAAATGTAACGTATGATTCATTATCTACGGAATACACCTTGAAAGAAATGAGTTTTAATGCATTGGCAACAGCTTATGAAAAACAAACCGGTTCTCCCTTTCAAGAAAAGTTGTTACGTTCATTCTCTCTGATTACTGACAAAGGCTTCTTGACGAATGCAGGTGTGCTTTTTTCAGACCAATGTCCTTATAGACATTCAAGTCTTTATTGCACCAGATGGACAGGTATTCATAAAGATGATGCTAAAGACTCTCGTGAATATCAGGGAAACTTATTGTCGTTGCTTGATGCGGGAGAACAATTTGTGGATTTACACAATTTGAAAGGATGGATAAAATTGCCGAATCGCCGTCTGAACACCCCTGATTACTCACGCCGTGCAGTGTTTGAAGCATTGGTTAATGCATTTATCCATCGTGATTATTCAGAGTTGGGAAGTGAAGTTCATATTGATATTTATGATGATCGATTGGTTATTTATTCTCCGGGAGGAATGTTTGATGGAACACTTATTCAAGACCGGGACTTGGATGATGTTTCATCCAAACGTCGTAATCCTATATTAGCCGATGTGTTTGCACAGTTGGATTTCATGGAAAAGAGAGGAAGTGGATTACGAAAGATATATAATGAAACGGCAAAACTTCCGGGTTTTACTGAAGCAAAAGAACCTAGATTCCGTTCGCAAGCTACTTCCTTTTATACTGAACTGCTGAATAATAATTATAGAAGTCAAACGAATGACCCTGTAAATGACCCTGTAAATGACCCTGTAAATGACCCTGTAAAATCTTTTACTTTACTGCAAAAGGACTTAATCTCATTGTTAAAAGAAACCCCGACTATAACTCGGCCTGAATTATGTGAACGTTTAAACGTAAGTCTGGCAACAATCAGAAGGGCTATAGCTCAATTAAAAGAGCTAAACATTATAGAACGAATAGGTTCAGACAAAGCAGGATACTGGAAAGTGAAATCGGGAGTGGACAAATTAATAAAAGGAAGATGATGAAACTTAAATTCAAGATACAACAATACCAAACAGATGCTGTCGAAAATGTAGTGAAGGTATTTAACGGACAGCCTAACAAGGGCTTGGCAGAGTATGTAGTGGATAAAGGAAAAACGTATGTAAAGGATAATGGTAAGCTGACAGAAGTCAAGAATATACATTTCGAAGAAGACTCTACCGGATATAAAAACGGAGATATAGTCTTGACTAAAGATGAATTATTGAAAAACATTCATCAGGTTCAGACTGAAAATAATATTCGTTTATCAAATGAGGTGGTAGACAAGCTTGGGCATTGTCAGCTTGATGTTGAGATGGAAACCGGTACAGGTAAAACATACGTTTATATCAAAAGTATGTTTGAACTCAACAAACTGTATGGATGGACTAAGTTTATTGTGGTTGTGCCAAGTGTCGCTATTCGTGAAGGTGTAAAGAAAAGCTTTGATATAACGGTAGATCACTTTATGGAGCTCTATGGGAAGAAAGCACGTTATTTTATTTATAACAGTAATAATCTGAATCAAATAGATACGTTTTCTCAAAGTGGTGACATCTCTGTAATGATTATTAATACACAGGCTTTTAATACTTCTTTGAAAGAGGGGGCGAAAAATGCCGCTGCCCGCATCATCTACTCCGTACGCGATGAATTTGGCAGTCGCCGACCAATTGATGTTATATCCGCTAATCATCCGATCATTATTCTCGATGAACCACAAAAGATGGGCGGAGCAGCGACACAAACTGCTTTAGCCCGCTTCAACCCTCTCTTTACGTTGAATTATTCAGCTACTCATAAAGAAACACACAATCCTGTTTATGTGTTGGATGCATTGGATGCTTACAATCAAAAACTGGTGAAGAAGATTGAGGTAGTAGGTTTTGAATTGAAACATCTTAAAGGTACGGATAGTTACATGTATCTGGAAGATATTGTTTTGTCTAAGACGGAAGCTCCCAAAGCTCGTCTTGAAATAGAAGTGAAACACGCCAATAACATTAAGAGAGAGATAAAGAATCTCGGAGTCGGAGATGATTTATTTTACGTGTCTAATGAATTGGAGCAATATCGTGGTTATACTATTTCTGATATACATATTGATACCATGGATAGCAGTCACAGTACAGTTTCATTTTCCAACGGAAAAATGATGTATATTAAAGATGTGTATGGGGATATTTCGGCTGATCACAAAGCACGTATTCAAATCAGGGAAACTATAAAGGCACATTTTCGCAAGGAAGCTTCTCTGTTTAAACGTGGAATCAAAACGCTTTCGCTTTTTTTCTTGGATGAAGTTGCCAACTATAGGAAATATGATGAAGACGGACAGCAAATGCTTGGACGTTATGGTGAAATATTCGAGCAAGAATATAGAGCGGAATTGAATAACAATCAGAATATGTTTGATGCTGATTACATGTCCTATCTAGGAAGTATTTCCACGCATGAAACTCATGCGGGTTATTTCAGTATTGATAAGAAAGGGAGAAGTGTTAATAGTGATATAAAACGTGGTTCAGACCAGTCAGACGATATTTCGGCCTACGATTTGATTTTAAAGAACAAGGAACGTCTGCTTAGCTTTGACGAACCGGTTCGTTTTATCTTTTCTCATTCTGCCTTACGTGAAGGGTGGGATAACCCGAATGTATTTCAAATCTGTTCACTTCGTCAATCTAATAGTGTAAGTCAGAAGAGACAGGAAGTTGGTCGTGGTCTGCGACTTTGTGTTGACCAGTATGGTGTCCGCATGGATGCAGAAATACTGCCAGATGAGGTTCATAGTGTGAACAAACTGACCGTTATAGCCTCTGAAGGATATGCTTCTTTTGTGGCGGATTTGCAGAAGGACATAAAGGCAGACCTCTACGATCGTCCTACCAAGGCTGATATTGATTTCTTTATTGGCAAGACTCTCTTTTCCAATGAAGGGAAGAAGTATACTGTTTCTAAAGAAGACGCACAAGAGATTGTATTCCAGTTGCGCATGAATGGTTATATTACAAAAGGGGGTGAGGTGACAGATACATTCCGTGAAGACTTGAAGAATGGCAATTTGAAACAGCTTCCTGATGAGCTGAAACCATTGACAGATGCTGTTTATAAACGTGTGCAATCTATCTTCGATAGTAAGGCTCTTGATGATATGATTGGCAATGGTAGCAAACCACAAACACCGCCTAATACGCTCAACGATAATTTTGCAAAGAAGGAATTTCAGGAGTTGTGGAAGCGTATCAACCACAAATACGCTTATAAAGTTCAATTTGACAGTAATGAGTTGATTGAAAAAGCTGTGGAAGCTATTAATAGGGAGCTGGAAGTCACTCAACTGACTTATGTGATAACGAAAGGTGTTCAGAAGGATGAACTAAAGAAAGATGATGTCGTTTCAGGTGAAATGCTTCAAAAGAAGGCGTCTCAGACGGATAGATTGACTACAGATGTGGTTAGTCATGTGAAGTATGATCTTATCGGTAAAATAGCATCCGGCACGACACTTACCCGTAAAACTGTAGCGACAATACTGACAAAAATCCGTCCGGTTAAGTTTGATATGTTTAAGGCGAACCCGGAAGAGTTTATTACCAAGGTTACTCGGCTTATCCTTGAACAGAAAGCAACTATGATTGTGGAGCATATTTCATATAATCAAGTGGATGGTGAATATGACAGCAGTATCTTTACACAGGAAAAGCATACTTCTATGGACAAGGCTTTCAAAGCTCAAAAGAGTATTCTTGACTATGTATTCACCGATGGTATAGCTGAAAAGAGTAATGAACGTAAATTTGTAGAAAGTCTTGATATTTCTGATGAAGTGGCGGTATATGCGAAATTACCAAAGGGATTCCATATTCCGACTCCTGTAGGAAATTATTCTCCGGACTGGGCTATTGCTTTTGAAAAAGATAAAGTGAAGCATATCTATTTCATTGCTGAAACCAAAGGTTCAATGAGCTCCATGGAGTTGCGGGAAATTGAGAAAAACAAGATTGCCTGTGCAGAGAAACTTTTTGAGCAGTTGAGTACTTCCGGGGTTAAGTATGGTAAAATTGATAGTTATGATACGTTAATGAGTTTGGTAAAATAGCGACAGTTATGGGAAAAGAATTATTTGATAACATACCAAGTAAAGTTGGAGATTTACTTAATGATGTTAAAAATGGGCGTATTGGTTTGCCTGATTTGCAAAGACCTTTTGTTTGGAAAGATAATAAAGTTCGTGACTTGTTGGATTCTATGTTAAAAGGGTATCCAATTGGATATGTTATGCTTTGGGAATCACCTGCAGATTTTGAAAACAAAGGGCAGATTGGAATTAATGATAAAACCTTTAATACGGCTCGTGATTTAGTGATTGATGGACAACAGCGTCTTACTGCTCTTCTAGGAGCAATTAAAGGTATAAAGATTAAAAATGTAAACTATGAGGAACGAAACATTAAAATATCTTTTAATCCTCTGAAAAGAGAATTTGCTGTTTGGTCTCAAGCTTATGAGCGTAATCCGGAATGGATTAGTGCTGTAAGTCAGGTCTTTGCTGCTCATGAAGAACAATTAAATGTTACTAAATTTCGGAAATCGTATATTTGCCAACTTAATGAAAGTCGCGTAAGAAACGAGTTACCAAGACTTTCTGATGATGAAGAAATAGTTATAGAAGAAAATATTAATGCTCTTTTGAATTTAAATATTTATCTTCTACCAACATTAAGAATTAGTGCAACTGCCTCTGAACAAGATGTAGCGGATATTTTTGTTCGTGTGAATTCTGGCGGACAAAAACTGACAGAAAAGAATTTTATAGAAACGTTGTTAGCTGTCTATGACAATGAAATTCATGATAAAATAAATGATTTTTGTCGGACTTCACGCATTCCGGAAGCTAGAACTTCATATAATCATATTCTTGAAGTAAATCCAGTACACCTGATACGTGCTACTGTAGGTATAGCTTTCAAGCGTGCAAGATTGAAATATGCCTATATGCTTTTGAGAGGTAAAGATCTTCAGACCGGGCTATTTGCAGAAGAAACGAGAGCTGATAATTTATTGAAGTTTAGAGAAGCATTAACTTTAGTTGTTAATCTTAATCATTGGCATGCATTTATGAATATTGTAGCAGAAGCCGGTTATCTTAATGGTTCACTGGTTTCATCAGAAAATGCAATTGTGTTTTCATATATGCTATATCTTATCGGAAAAACAGAATATAATGTCCAGCCTATGGAGTTGAAGAAAATCATGCAACGATGGTTCTTTATGACTACGATAAAAGGATTTTATACAAACTCTCCTGAATCAGCTGTTGAAAAGCAATTTGCAGATTTACGTAAAGTTCATACATCAAGAGACTTTGTAGACTATTTGAATAATGAAATAAAATCTCAATTTACTGATGACTATTTTAAATATAATTTGCCAAATGACCTTGTCACGTCCTCAACTCAATCGCCAGCATGGTATGGCTATGTGGCATCGCTTAATGTACTTGGCTATCCCATGTTATTTAGTAATACACCAACATCTAAATACTTTATCGTAGGGGCTAGTGGGGGAAAATCTTCTATTGATATTCATCATATATTCCCAAAGAATTATCTTTCCCAAATTGGTATTGAAGATGATCGTGAAAGGAACCAAATAGCTAATTATACATTTCTTGACTATTCTACGAATATTGATATTTCAGATAATCCTCCTTCTGAATATGTTCTAGCTTATAAGAGTAGGTTAGGTGTCGAAGGGTATAAAATTACATGTTTCCAAAATGCATTACCTGAAAATTTTGAGAATCTTGAATATCATGATTTCTTAACTAAGCGTCGTGTGTTAATGGCAGAATTAATTTTTAGAGCGTATAGAAAGTTATCAGAATAATATGTATGGCTTTTAGTAATATTGGGAATAGTCTTGATGTAAAATTCAATGTGTATCGTATATCATACCAACAAATAATCAGAGCTTCGAATAATTAAAATATTTCTTTTGGGAAATTAGTGTACCAAGCTGCTGCCACTCCATATATAATACTTTGGGGTGGCGGTAATATTAAAGAATACGTTTTTCTAGTAACATATAGGTATTAATATAGAAATATTAGTTGTTGGAATATGCAGAAACTCCTATTCTAAAAAAAATATGATTTGCAATGAACATTCTAATGCAAGTTTAATACTTCACTTAACTTATCTCCAATAATTTTCTTCTCATTACTACCTATAGTAGACAATCTCACCAACGGAATTCCGTACAACTCTAAAATACGATCCTTTTTAATATCACGTTCCGACTGACTTGTCCCTGATTTGTGGAATGTATAACCATCCGTCTCGATAGCCAATATCGGTTGTTTACTCACACGATTATAAATTAGAAAGTCAATATGAGTGTTTATATTTGCAGCATATTTGCTTTCCTTTTCATTCAATAGAGAATAATCCTGAATCAACATATAGAGTGGTAAATGGCAAATGATATTCAAATGACGCATATTGATATTTTCTTTCAGGATATCCTCGAGTAAGGCGAATGTAAGATTCTCGGAATCGTATTCGGATATTTTCTTGTGTTTTTTCAAATAGGCAATTCGAGCATCTGTATATTGCTCATATAAATAATCGAATATAGAATGAATCTTACTGGTGGAAACAGTGCCATTGTTATATTCGATATAAGCGATCAAATCGCTGATATTGCAGTCTTTGGGTTGTTCATTTCCCGATACAACTAAGTAGAATTGTGACTTAGCCCGCGAAACAGCAACATTGAGCAGGTTGGGATCGTCGGAAAAGGAAGTGATGACATCGTCGACAGTGGTCATAATGATAGCATCCTTTTCTCTTCCCTGAAACTTATGGACTGTTGCGACATCAATATCCTCTTCAAGTGCGGATTTTACTGCATCTACTTGTTTGTTATATGGAGCTATGACGCCAATTTCATCTGTTTCATAGGATAGATTCGGTAGTACTTCCTCTTTGATAACATCTATTTCCCGTTGATTCATGTGGCTGCGGGAGTGGTTACCTTTGGCTGTCCGTATGGCACAAATGACATCACGTGTCATGATGACAAGATTTCCACCATAAAATTTCTGATTACAGAAGTTGATGATTCGGGGATGGCATCGATAATGTTCCCGTAACAAGGTCTGTGGTACATTCGGAATAACTTTGCAGACGGATTGCAGAAAACTCATATTGGCACAATCATATTCCGGCTTAATCAGGCAGGCATTAGCGATAAAGTTTAGCTTTTCCTTATTTTCTTCCGTGACTACATTGGGAAGTTGCATGGTGTCACCGACAATGATTGCATTTTTAGCACATGACAAGGCTAAAGCTCCGGTTTCAACGGAAACCTGTGACGCTTCGTCCATAATGATATAATCATATACGGCATCTCGTTGCAGACTGCCTAATGATGAAAAGGTAGTGCTTAATATGATAGGATATTCTTTTTGTACCTCTCGCCAATTATTTTTTAGATCAGGGAGCGTAAAGATGGGCTTGTCATGATTATTGCCATAGGTATGAAATAACTGATTCTTTAGATATTTCATTGATGTATCGGCCATTTGTCTAGCCATTTCTGCTGCATCTTTGTTGGCAAGCTCCTTTTCTAATGTGTCTATTTCAACTTCCAGTTCTGCATACTTTGTTTGGTAGAATAAGATTTGGAAGTCGGCGATAATCAAACTCATCTCCCGTTTATAAAAACCTTTATCGGGGATTTTACAAATCGCTTTGCTCCTGAATTTAAAGAATAACCATTTCAACCGTTGAATAAAAGCTGCTATTCCCCGAAGACTTGATGATTGCTCTTTTTCTGCAAATTGTTGACATTCATTCCATAAATTCAGAAGGCCTGCCGAGCTGGAACTCTTTCGTTGTTGGAGAGTAATTTCTTTTGTCCCGAACTCTTGCAGATAATGTTGCCACTCTATTTTTAAAGCTTGTATTTCCTGTCTTGCCATGGCAAGGCGTTCCTGTTTGGAAAATATGCTTTTTAGTTCTTCTGTCTGATGATGTATCTGATTGAGAAATTGAGGTTGGTCGGCATCTGCATCATGCCATGACTCAAAGTTCTCCGGATATTGTTTTTCCTCTTCTTGAGTTTCGATGAATTTCTCTTTGTTAGCTGTGCTGCCAAGCAATGCAACAATGAATCCCATATCGTATTTGGATAACTTCTCAAGTACATTGACGATGGCGGAGTTATTATTAGATACTACCTGAACAGTCTTACCACGCACAAGGATATTGGCAATGATGTTCAGAATCGTTTGGGTCTTTCCAGTTCCCGGAGGTCCTTGCACAACACTGATTTGATTCTCAAAAGCTGCCTGGACTGCTTTTTGCTGGCTTGCATTACAACCGAAAGGAAAAATCAAGGTTGAGGCAGTCTGGGTCTGCATTTTATATTTTTGAGGATTCAGATATACAGCAATAGCTCTGTTGTTTGCGATGAAATGAATCTTTTCATATTGTTTTGCCAATAGCTTCGTTCCGTCATCAGCTTTCAATTCGTTCGCATCGGCAACTTTCTTCAAATATTCGAATATACTTTTCGAACGACTCTCTCCCAAGCATGATTCGATAATTTCTAAGTCCTTTTCTCTGTAATCATACTCTTTACCATTCTGAAAACAAATGTGCCAATAGCTGTGTGATCCGGCCTTAAAAATAGATAAGGCTTTGATGTTTGATAAAGTTCTCCCTTTACTGATTATTTGATAATTATTGGGGGCCGGTTTGTCCGGATCAGTCAGCCAAAGGACATTTTCTTCTTTGTAAGTATACGCACTAGGAACATTTCGGAATACTATCTTATAGTTGCCATTATGATTTTGGCAGCTTTCTATTTCGGGAGTCTTGATTTGACCTTTTATAATAACCAGATTTTCGGAAGTATCTATCATAGGCTTGTGTGTAAATATAATAGGTTGTGCTGTTGTTTTTATTTATTATTTGGGATATAAAAGTAAGAATATTTTCCAGAATATCAAAACTGAAGTAGAAAAAATAGTGAATGACTTTATTCAGCTTTATATTGTTATAAATATAGAGTGAGATTCGGTTTGGGAGTATTGAACGTGATAAAAGAGATTTGTTTTGCCAATGAAATCATTATCTTTGCAAGGTATATATTAATGAACAAGGAGTATATTATGCTTGCATACACATATATTGAACACGGAAAGTTTGAGTTACAGGAGAAAGCGAGACCGGAAATAAAGGATTCACGGGATGCAATCGTGCGTGTAACACTTGGTAGCATCTGCACCAGTGATCTTCATATTAAACATGGCAGTGTGCCGCGTGCTGTGCCCGGAATAACTGTCGGGCATGAGATGGTAGGTGTGGTAGAACAAGTAGGGGCTGATGTCACTTCGGTGAAGCCTGGTGACAGGGTGATTGTGAATGTCGAAACTTTCTGCGGTGAGTGTTTTTTCTGTAAGCATGGATATGTGAATAACTGTACTGATCCTAATGGCGGTTG
>OHOP01000993.1_pt1 | contig 9408 bp, 6 predicted proteins | sample 1569821 | NCBI WGS metagenome assembly OHOP01 (sample SAMEA3879527, study PRJEB24766) | human gut metagenome | biome: human-associated habitat; feature: feces | place: USA | collected 1985/1987
GATGATACGGATCAGTTCCGGATGCAGACCGTGGATACCAAGGTCGATTGTTGTCCGTTTACCGGTTTCGATAATTTCTTCCTCTACCTGTTTGCGTACTTTGGACACCACTTCCTCAATACGTGCCGGATGGATACGTCCGTCTGTTACCAGTTGGTGAAGAGCCAGACGGGCAATTTCACGGCGAACCGGGTCAAAAGCGGAAAGAACGATTGCTTCCGGAGTATCGTCTACAACGATTTCAACACCGGTAGCAGCTTCCAGAGCACGGATATTACGTCCTTCACGTCCGATAATACGTCCCTTGATTTCATCCGATTCGATATGGAATACCGTTACGGAGTTTTCGATGGCAGTTTCGGTAGCTACCCGTTGGATAGACTGGATAACGATTCGTTTGGCTTCCTTGCTGGCAGTCAGTTTCGCATCATCCATGATGTCATTGATGAATGACTGTGCCTGCGTTTTAGCTTCTTCTTTCAGTGATTCTACCAGGCGTTCTTTGGCCTCTTCGGCAGACAATCCGGAGATTGCTTCCAGTTTATCGATTTCCTGATGTTGCAGTTTGTCCAGTTCTTCCTTCTTTTTATCAACGATAACAAGTTGTGCCTCCAGGTTTTCCTTTACGGCTTCGGCTTCCAGCTTTTTGCGTTGGATTTCTTCCTGACGCTGGCTGAGCACCATTTCGCGTTGTTTCAGTTTATTTTCCGCCTGCTGAATCTTTTGATTACGCAGTGCTACTTCCTTCTCCAAATCAGCTTTCTTGTTCAGGAATTTTTCCTTTACTTCCAGCAATTTGTTTTTCTTAATTACTTCAGCTTCAGTTTCCGCATCTTTCAGAATACTATCGTATTTAGACTTCAGTACGTACCGGAAAAGTACATATGAAAGGATTCCTCCTACGACGAAGCAAGCAATTGCTGTTGCTATTATTGCTATCATTCTTACATTAATTTAGTTATATAAATAAAAACGCACCGCCAAATATCAGAGCATACATTTGCTCGGATATTGTGCAGTGCGTGGTTGTTTTATCTCTTATCAGCGAATAGCCAGTCGGGATTTATTCTTCCTTAAAATAATCCTCCAGCAATTCTGTCAGTTCTTTTACCTTCTCCACATAGGGGCTGGTATCATTACGTTGCATCAATTGCAGTCTCTCTAACGAGAACTGATAGGCTACCATGGCAATAATTTTTTCGGGTTCCAGATTTTTATAGACTTCCCGATACTTATTAAGCCTGATATTTACCTGCTTGGCGGCTTCCCGTACCATTTGTTCTTCCTCGCGGTTGATGGTTAACGGGTAGTTTGAGTCTGCTATCTGCAGGTTTATCTTTATTTTATCGTTCATACATCTTCTTCTTATTCATTCAACAAAGCGATGCATTTATCGACTTCACGCACTAATTTTGACAATCGCAGCTTCGTCTCTTTTACGTCGCTGCCGTTAAGGCTGATTGCCGTAGCTGTTTTTAGGTTTGTATAGCTGACTTCCAATTCATCGTATTGAGCTTGTACCTTCTCGTTTTTCAGCTTTTCATTTTCGAGAAGCTTCTTCAACTCGGCATTTTCACGCTTAAGTTCATCGTGCAAATAAATCAAATGCCGTAGTTGCGTTTCAAAGGAATTCAATAACTTTTTTTCTTCTTCTGTCATCACTACACCAAAATTGTACACAAAAATACGATTAACTCTGATATTACAAAAACTTTTCGGGAGAAAATGTTCTTTTTAGCCTAAATTAGCTATGAACGGAGGGGAAAGTAGAGTATTGCATAGGAAGCAAATACAGCCTGCTTATAATATTATGGTATATTTTAAATTAATGCGAATTAGTAATTGAAAATGAATTGTCATTCATTTTTGTACGATTCTGAATCATTACAAAATCGATTAAATTTTTCTACTGGGTATTTATTTTCAATCTTTCTATTTCTTCTTTCACCTTTTCTCTGTCTCTCCGATGAATAAGGAGTTTGCGGGTGAAGAGTAACAATTTCACCATCTCTTCACCTGTAGCGAGTAGTTTCAAAAATAGTTTCAAGGCTTGAAACAATCTGTTTCACACCGAGAAACACTTCGTTTCGCTACTTGAAACAAAGTGTTTCCCGCCTTGAAACTTTTAGTTTCAAACAAGGTTGAAACTAATTACGAAATAGCTTTACTAATTTTACTCAATGGTGGAATCTGGAGGCTGCAATTTGATTTGATTCACGATGAAGAGCAGGTGAAGGGGCGGCTATTCACCTACAAACTGCTTGTTTATCGGCCATACAGAAGAAAAGTGAAGGAGCTGGAAGAATTGGACGTATTATAGAGAAAGAGCATTGAATGATTCAAAACTATATAAATCTGAATTCTTCTTTTTTGTTGGTATCGTAAAAGATTACTATTCAGCAAACTTTTGTAACTTCGGTATGTTTTTCAGGAAAGTATTAAGATATAATATCTGGTAGATAAGTCATTAATATACCTCCAAACGTGGCGTCGATGCACGCATTTTGATTTCCGCATCCAACACGATTGAATGATTGGGAGATGCCGGATCTTTGATTTTCTCTAAAATAAGTTCGGCAGCTTTTTTCCCCATCTGGTACAAAGGCGGTTCTACTGTAGTCAATTTGGGATAGACTATGTTGGAAAGTTCAGTTCCTGAAAAACTGGCTACGGCGATTTCTTCGGGTATTTTTTTTCCAAGTTCCCTCAATCTGTTCATAGCTCCAATAGCCAATGTTTCCGTAAAAGCGAAAATAGCATTGAAAGGAATATTTCTTTCCACTAATATATCCGCTGCTTTTTTCCCTTCTTCAAAAGTCATACCGGTTTTTATCAGCATATTATTCTTATCAAAAGGAATCCCGAATTTAGCCAAAGCGTCTTTGTATCCTCTGACACGTTCTATGGAGTTGTAAATATCGTCCGGTCCCTGTATATGAACAATCTGTTTGCGTCCGCTTCGGATCAGACTTTCTACGAGAAAGAATGACTTCATATAATCGTCCACTATTACTTGCGGAACTTCAAGTCCATAGGGAATACGATCATAGAACACCATAGGCATTCCCGCTTGCTGTAAACGAGCATATTCCTCCTTATTCCTTTTATAACTGCAAAGACAGATGATGATGCCATCCACCATGAATCCTTCCATCAGTTGCAGGTTCTCTTTTTCTTTTTCCGGATCTCCTCCCGACTCTGCAATAATCACCTTTATATTTTTGGTGTGAAGCACTTCTTGTATGCCGTTTATTACTCGTGAAGCAAACGGCGTAACCATTTCAGGAACGATCACCCCCACGGTATTGGTATGTCCGTATTTAAGGTTGATTGCTACAGGGTTTGGTCTATATCCCAATCTTTTAGCTGCTTCTATCACCTTTTCTTTCGTTTCTTTACGGATATTCTTGTCATCTCCCAATGCACGAGATACAGTGGAGACGGATATTGACAAATGTCGAGCGATGTCTTTTATGGTTATATACTTCATGCTGAATGATTGTTTAAATCAAAGCAAAGATATTGATTTCAAACAATAAATCCTAATATTGGAGTAAAATACGAATCCCATTTGCCTTTGTGTAATGCTTTTGTAACGTTTGCAGATTTTGGGAACGTTCCCGCAATCGTTTGCAGGCAAAAGAGTTAGGAAAAAACTTTTTTTCAAGCTCTTGTTCTTTATCTTTGCTACATCAACATGATGTCGAACTAAAGAAAAAGAACTATGAAAACACACCTCTTTTCTTATAAGTGCGGTCGAAAGCACATCAAAGTTTACCATCTATTTGAATTGGTAATAATTAAAGGATAAAAAACGGTCATGGACAAGAAAGTACGAAGTATAGAAATTTCGAAACGGGTTCCAATTGTGGGCAACTACGATGTAGTTGTCTGCGGTGGCGGACCAGCTGGTTTCATTGCGGCCATTGCGGCTGCTCGCAGTGGTGCGAAAACTGCTGTTGTGGAACAATATGGTTTTTTAGGTGGAATGGCTACAATGGGGCTTGTTACTCCTTTGAGTGTTTTCACCTATAATAATGAAAAGGTGATAGGCGGTATTCCATGGGAATTTATCGAACGGCTGGAGAAGATGGGAGGCTGTATCATTGAGAAACCTCTTGGCAATGTAGCTTTTGATCCGGAGCTTTACAAACTTTTATGCCAGCAAATGATGCTGGAAGCCGGCGTGGATATGTATATGCACTCTTACTTAAGCGGTTGCCAGGCAAAAGACGGCAAAATATCCTGTATCCTCTTTGAGAATAAGAATGGGACAGAGGCCATAAGTGCCGATATGTATATCGACTGCACTGGGGATGGTGACCTTGCCGCTATGGCGGGTGTTCCGATGCAAACAGATGATTGTAAACCGCTGCAACCTCTTTCCACCTATTTTATATTAGGCGGTGTGGATACAGATTCGCCCATGATAATCGATGCCATGCACCATAATAAACAAGGGCAGAATTGTCATTGCATTGCAGTTCGTGAGAAACTTCTAGCAATGAAAGAGAAGCTTGGCATCCCCGAATTCGGAGGTCCTTGGTTTTGCACCACTCTTCGTCCGGGCGAAGTAACGGTTAATATGACCCGTACTGCAGGAAATGCCATCGATAATAGAAATTTTACCGCAGCGGAATGTCGCTTACGGGAAGACGTATTTAAAATAGCACGAATCTTTAAAGAGAACTTTGAAGAGTTTAAAAACAGTTATGTGACGACCGTCGCCGTACATGCCGGTATTCGTGAGACACGTCGTATCAAAGGTGTACATACCATTACAGCAGAAGAATATGTGAATGCTTATAAATATCCTGATAGCATATCACGCGGCGCACATCCTATAGATATCCATGTGGCAGCAGGTGCGGAACAGAGCGTAACTTTCCTTAAAAAAGCGGCGTATGTACCTTATCGTGCTCTTATAGCTGAAGATTTCCCGAATCTGCTCGTAGCGGGACGCTGTATTAGTGCTGATAAGACTTCCTTTGCGTCACTTCGCGTTCAGGCAAGTTGTATGGGGGTAGGACAAGCCGCAGGAGTAGCAGCCGCACAATGTATAAAGGCAGGTGTGACCGTACAAAAGGCTGATATTCACAATCTCATAGAGGAATTGAAGAAACTTGGAGCAATTATATAAAGAAGAACCAGAATATGGAACAGTTAGATTATATTATTATTTTACTCTACTTTCTCGGACTGATTGCCGTGAGTGTTGTGATGTCCCGGAAAATCAAAAACTCCGAAGATATGTTTATTGCCGGGCGAAATTCTTCGTGGTGGCTGTCGGGAGTCTCTTCCTACATGACTATCTTCTCGGCAAGTACCTTTGTCGTTTGGGGAGGCGTTGCTTATAAATCGGGACTTGTTGCGGTAGTTGTTGCACTTTGTCTTGGCGTAGCATCGTTTATTGTCGGTAAATGGATCTCGGGCAAATGGAGGGAGCTACGTATTAAATCTCCGGGGGAGTTCCTTACCATCCGGTTCGGACACCGCACGGTAAGTTTTTATACGATTTCAGGAATTATAGCCCGTGCGGTGCATACGGCATTAATCAAAGTCGATGGTGGCAGTATTTTTGCAAGTACAGGTATGATGGGCGATTCACCGATGGGTTACCTAAGTATTTGGTGGGCGCTTCTTATCCTTGGTGCCATCGCTCTTGGATACACCATTGCCGGAGGATTTCTTGCGGTACTAATGACTGATGTAATTCAGTTCGGAGTACTTCTGGCCGTGGTTGTATTTATGATACCTCTTTCATTTAACGCAGTTGGAGGCGTAAGTGCATTTATTGATAAGGCCAGTGAGATACCGGGATTCTTCTCGGGCACATCTCCGACCTATACGTGGGGGTGGCTTTTACTGTGGATATTTCTCAATGTGTCCATGATTGGCGGCGACTGGCCGTTTGTACAGCGATACATAAGCGTGCCTACTGCAAGAGACGCAAAAAAGAGTACTTATTTAATCGGACTTCTTTATATCGTCACTCCTCTCATCTGGTATCTTCCTACCATGATTTATCGTGTGATGGAACCCGGACTTGCGCTTGATTTGGATGCAACCACAATGACTTTCAACGGCGAACACGCTTATGTGAATATGAGCAAACTCGTGCTTATGAAAGGAATGGTCGGCATGATGTTGGCAGCGATGCTATCGGCTACATTGAGTAATGTTTCGGGCATTTTGAATGTATATGCCAATGTATATACCTATGATATTTGGGGACACAAAGAGAAAAACCGTCAGGCAGATGAGAAAAAGCGTATCAAGGTAGGACGTCTCTTCACATTTGTCTTTGGACTTGTGATAATTGCCCTGTCAATGCTCATTCCTTTTGCCGGAGGTGCCGAAAAGGTGGTAGTAACCCTTCTTACTATGGTGATGTGTCCTTTATATATTCCGTCGATATGGGGACTGTTCTCGAAGCGGCTGACAGGCAACCAACTTATTTCTGCAATGATTCTTACCTGGCTCGTTGGTATTATGGCTCGCGTCATAATTCCCGCCTCCGTTATTAGTCCAAGCCTTATAGAGTCAGTTGCCGGTTGTGTACTTCCTGTACTTATCCTTGCAATCATGGAAGTTTGGTCGGCACGTAAAAAGTATGAAGATAATGGTTATCAAGCCATTTGTGAATATACTGATCCTGAAGCCGATCGCGAACCGACATTAAAGGAGAAAAAAGCGGTATTAATCTATTCGCATTTGGCTGTTAACTGCTTCTGTATTACCATTGGTGTCGTTGCGCTCTTACTGATAGGTCTGCTTATTGCTGGCGATCCGAAGACTCTTGCGGTCAAAGGAATTGTGATAGGAAGTATCGTACTGATGATTGCCATGATACTTGCTTATGTGATATACAGAATTATATATGCAAGACGTCTGAAAATGTCTAGCTAGTCAATTATTAATAACCCTAAATACTAATCAAATGAATCTAAAGATGTTATTGTTTGCAAGTGTGTCGCTTGTGCTTTTTGCATCTTGTCATAACTCGGATGAACCGTATATGACACTCGCGACAAAGACACTTGATGTAGAAGCAGAAGGTGGGCTTTTCACTGTTGACCTTTCATCTAATGTCTATTACAGAGTCAATAACGATTGCCAGACCGATGGAAGCGATAGCCATTGGGCAGTTGTTGATTCGCATGAGACACAAGGTGAGATTACTAAGTTTACAATCAAAGTCTCTGAAAATTCATCGACTAGTTCACGTGTCGGTGCCATTCGTTTCATTGGCGATGATGTAACTCCTCTAAAGCTGGTTATTACCCAAAAAATGATTGTTCCGAAAGGTATCAGTCCTATCACCGAATCGATTGACGCAACTACAACAGAATCCTCGTTCAAAATCTTTGGAGATAAAGAGTGGAAGGCTGTGTGTACAGATGCGGATGTGACCGTTTCTCCTGCAAATGGGGTAGGCGAATGTGATATTAAACTTACTTTCCCGGAGAACAAGACATTTGCCAAAAGGACAATTAAAGTAACGGTAACCATCCAGGATGATACAGACTATACCTATACTCTTGTACAAGATGCTTTCTCGGGCATTTTGGCTGATTGGGACTTGAAGAGTTTAACTGCCAACACAAGTGGAACATTTGCTGATGATGAGGCACAGTCTGTATTCCCGGGAACCAATGGCAAGTATCTTGCTCCGAGTGCCGGAAGTGGTAAGATTGAGTATTGGGCATGTGACCGGACAGGTTATGTAGCGCAGACTGCCGTATGCAGCCGTGCCGTAGGTGGTAATGGTGACCCGTATGTATCAGGAGCTATTCCGGGTGATTATTGGTATGTCTATGGGGATATGAAAGGTACGACCATTCCTGCCGGTACCAAGATACACTTCTATTTTGTGACCAAATTAGGAACGATGTGTTCCAACTACTGGATGATCGAGTTCAAGGATGGAGAAGAATGGAAACCGGCTCTTCCGACTTCGACTCTTCAGGAAAGTGCGACAGAGACACTGTCGGGTGCACCTATCAATTATTCGGCAACTATTACCTACAACTTTGCGGGAATGTTGCTCGATGAAAAAAACAATGGCGCATATATCCCTGCCGAAGGAATATTTACCACGACTAAGGATATGGATGAGATTGTGTTAAGATTTGGACAGGCAGGCCGTCTATGTCTTAATGGCGCCAAATTCGCTGGAAAGTATATAGACTGTACACACGCAAGCGGCCAGACACGTTTTTCAGCGCAACATCCGAGTAACCCTGAAACAGGTGAGGCAATCAGAGAATATAACGAACATGTATTGCTTGAAATCGTAGAATAAATAGTATGAAAAAAAGTATATTAAGCCTGTTATTGGCATGTTTCCTGCAAATCAATCTGGCTTTTGCACAGAATGTAATGAAGGGTGTCGTTAGCGATGCCAATGGTCCTCTTGTCGGAGTGGTGATCCACGATAAAGACAATGCAAAAGGTACTACCTCCGATATGTCGGGAAAGTATGCGCTCAATGGCGCTGAATCAGGCCATACAATAGAATTCCGTTATCTTGGTTATGTGACCGAGACTGTGGTATGGGATGGTAAAAGTGTAGTAAATATAAAACTTAAAGAGGATGCTGTACAACTTGAAGAGACGGTTGTTATCGGCTATGGATCTGTAAAGAAGAAAGATCTTACAGGTGCGGTTGGTGTAATCAACAGTTCGCTTATCGAGAAACAGAGTACGTCTCAACTTTCACAATCTTTGCAAGGACTGATTCCGGGACTGACGGTTACCCGTTCGAGTAGTATGCCGGGAGCGAGTGCTACGGTTCAGGTGCGTGGTGTGACAACAATGTCTGATTCGAGTCCGCTTATCCTTGTCGATGGTATGATGGTCAGTAGCCTTGACAATATAGCAAGCGAAGACGTACAGCAGATTACTGTACTTAAAGATGCAGCTTCTGCATCCATCTATGGTGCCCGTGCTGCTGCCGGTGTTATCTTGATAACGACTAAGGAGGCAACCGAGGGACAGCTTTCGATCGGTTACAACGGAGAGATTTCGTTGTCTTCTCCTACCGAATTTCCGAAATTCCTGACAGACCCTTATCACTACATGACAATGTACAATGAATGGTCGTGGAACGATGCCGGTAATCCTGCGGGAGGCGAGTTTGCCAACTATTCACAGGACTATATCGACAACTATGCTACCAACAACAGGTATGATCCCATTCAATATCCTATCTATGATTGGAAAGACGCTATTCTTTCGAATACCGCTATGCGCCATAAGCATAACTTGACCATGACGTATGGCAACAAGGTAATCAAGAGCCACACTTCCGCTACCTACGAAAATGCCGACGCTATCTATAAAGGTTCAAACCACGAAAGAATCTCTATCCGTTCGCGTAATAATCTCAAGATTAGTGATAAGCTC
>OHOP01000995.1_pt1 | contig 9404 bp, 10 predicted proteins | sample 1569821 | NCBI WGS metagenome assembly OHOP01 (sample SAMEA3879527, study PRJEB24766) | human gut metagenome | biome: human-associated habitat; feature: feces | place: USA | collected 1985/1987
ACAGGTTCTGACGTACAACTGGTATCATATGTGCAGTGTAGATGATATAACAGATTGAAACTAAAATTGCAACAACCCATGCCAATGGAATATCCAAAGCAGTCTTATTTATACCAATAAAATTGATAAAACCAGCAGGATTATTTATAAACCCAATAATAATAAAGAATGCCATAAAGGTTGATATGCAAAATATCAACAAGCCTGATATTAACTTTTGTCGCTTATTAATAGTTCCGTCGCTATGTTGTGAATACTTATTTTCAAAATAGTTTGTTTTTTTTACTCTAATTTCCATGATGTTTGTTTTTAAGTATTAATAGTGACTAATGTTATGTTATCAGCCGATTTGGCTGTTATTTTTCCTAAGTATAAACCGTGAAATGAAAGTTACAGAATCTCGTAGGTACTATAAACAAATACTATACAGCCCACTCATTGTCTTGATATCTATACAAGCACATCTGTTGTTATCCATAACACGGAAGATATATGTTCGCTAACAAAGATATAAAATTATTGGTAACCAATACAATACAAGCCTTTAATTCTATGAAAATAACTTCTTTTTTTGGTCATTCATAATTAGCAAGAATCTATCATCTTGTTTTTCAGTTTTATAGTTGCTGTCAGAGCAGAGTACGGGAGATACAAAATAAACGAGAGGAGAATTTACATGTCATCCGTAAACTTTCCTCTCGTTTTCTTATACCTATGGAGAAACAAGTTGAATAGTAAACATTGCCTCCGGATATTTTATCCGGAATGCTCCATATTACAGTTTTCTGTTCAGCACCATCGCCAAAGGATAGATAAACTGGTTATAGACCTTGAGCTTCTTCAGATTCAGCACATACCCTGCATAGGGATTGGTACAATCCGAATAGAAAAACACGTCGGTAAAACCCGCATGTTCCTTTATGATTTCACCTTCCAGGGGAATCTCGTCCACATCAAACTCTTCCAGAGGCAGTTCCTCCAGGCGGGCATGTTCCCCATTGCCCAACACATTGAGGTTACGGTTGAACAGCACATATCCCCGCTTACTGTAATCCACACGCATACCATACGGACGCTCCACAAGGAAAGCATCCGCAGCTTTCTTTATATAATCTTCCATGATTTTTCAAATTAGGATTTGCAAAAATACACCATTCCTTTGTCAAAGACGAACAAATCAATGGGTTTCTCACCGATATGCCTGCAAGAAAATACAACGACACATAACCTGTATATTTTATTTTCCTCCCTGCAAAGGTAGTCCCGTGTCCAACGTACCCGGACAAGGTCAGGCCCCTATGGGGTTGGCTGAAAGAAAATCATCCTCGCCGATGGCTGCGGTATTTTCTTTCGCCAAACCTTGCGAGTACGGCCACGGGACAGTCAGGCAGGCGAAAAATAAAAAATACTGGCTCCCGGAGCCGGACGTGTTTAACAGATAAAATACAATGAATCATGAAAATCCTGAATGAAGAACATTTCCAGAATGTAAAACGCTATGCCGAATCCATCGGTGACACATCACTCCAGAACTGTCTGGACAGACTGAAAAAATGGGAGGAAAATCCAGACCATCCAAGCGAAATCTCGCTCTACTATGACCATGCCCCGTACTCGTTCGGCTTCACGCAACGCTATTCCGACGGAAGCATCGGCATTGTAGGCGGTCTGCTCTATCACGGAATACCCGACCAATCCTTCGCCGTGACACTTGAACCGTTCCACGGATGGCAGATACATACCTAAAAACAATCATAGTATTAACTTTATAAAATTCAAGATTATGGAAGCAATGGCAGTATTGGAAAAACAACAGCAGTTTGATTTTCAGAACAACGGAATCGAAGTAATGAACTTCGAGACTCTCCAGCGTACCTACAAGGAGAATGATATCTACGGCAAGCCAGTCCAGGGCATTTATCACTACCAAGTCCTGCAGCGTATGATGGACATTTGCGAGAAGTACAACCTCGATTACGAGGTGGAAGAAATCTTTGCGGCACAGAATAGGAACAAGACACAGCCGGGAGTGAGCATTCTCCCGCAGGTGGAACAGACACTTGGTGAAAAAGCAGTGGAAGCCCACATCCTCCGACGCATCTTCGCTACCATCCGGATCAAGGACTGGGAAACGGACGAGCTGACAACTACGCTGGTCGTCGCCTACCATCAGGACGGCATACAGGCAGCCATAGGCCCGTGCGTGAAAGTATGCCATAACCAGTGTATCCTCTCGCCGGAAAGAAGCATCTGCAATTACGGAAAGAACAAGGTAACAACGGAAGGGGTATTCGAGACGGTGGACGGATGGCTGGCAAACTTCGAGGTGAACATGAACGAGGACATCGCAAGGATTCAGCGACTGAAACGCAGAATCGTCTCACTGGAGGAAGTGTATATGTATATCGGGCTGCTGACAGCATTGCGTGTCTCCCATGACAGTTCGGACAGGAACCTGTCATCCTCCGTGGAAACCTACCCGCTTAACCAGAGCCAGATTTCCATCTTCACGGAAGAGGTTCTGAAACTGGTCCGCGAAAAGGGACAGGTTACTGCTTGGGACTTGTATAATGTAGCAACTGAGATATATAAGCCGGGCAGAACGGATTTCCCGGCACTTATTCCGCAGAACGGAGCAATGGCGGAACTCCTGCTTTCCCGTCTGCCCGCAGAAGTTGAAATACAGGATGCCGTTCTGGTAGGCTGAACAGCTACAGAATGAAATATTCATGCTATATGTAATTAGAGCCGAGGTTGTAACTCGGCTCTAATTACATAAATACTACTAAAGTTAGTATACGACTTTTCTTGCATATTCCAGAGATATATAGGTTAATTAGTGAAGTTAATTATTATTTTCCAACACATTTTTAATCAACTCTTTAACCTCATTTCTACTTTTAATAGCGGCTGGATAAGTGTGAAAAACGTTATATTCATCGATGGCAGCCTCCATGGGTATTTCTGCACCGGGTTGTGTTGCCTGGAAGAATATTGTCACACGGCGTTTGATTTCAGGTTCAAATTCTTTGGTTATGAGACCTTCAATACCCCAAGCAGCTACATGGTCATAGAGGGGTGCATAGTAGATAAGTCCATCTGCCACATCCTGCCAACATTTGTTCTTTGATTTGGTCGTGGTACCTCCGACGTGACCGTTGTAAGCAGTTTCTCCGTAAGGTGTGTTTTTCAAATCAATGGCGAACGGGCGGCATTCCAACAGTTCAAAGGCTGCATCCCAATTTCCACCACAGGTCATCGGGAAATTACTCCCGTCAAACAGGACGTAATCAAACCAATTCAGTACCACGATTTTGACTCGTTCTTCTCCAAAGATTTTCTTCATCCACCAACCCTGTGCCCCATAAACAGTATTGCTCTTTTTGAGAATAAACGAATCGTTGATGGCATGAGGCTGATTGGTTATCACCAAGGCCTTGCGTTTACCGTTCAAGGGTGTCTGACGTGCATACATTTCCGAAATATGGGTAGCCATTAAACTGTCGCGATCGTTCAAACCAGGTGACTTCCAGAAATCCTTGTAGTCCTCTACAGTACGGATTTCATCCCACGAGAACTCGCAATCGGTCAGTCCGAGCCTGATTTTCTTCGGAGAGGTACGGTTTATTTCATATATACCTTTCAAGAACTTCACACGGTTGTATTTTTCCCAAATCGGATAGAAGGTCTCCGACTTCCTGTAATAGGCATATAGGCTGTCCATGAAGGCCGCCTCCGTCGGATAACTGCCTTGCAGCAGGCGGTTTACATCATCGTTCATGTTGTACGAGCCGACTTCGATATAGACATATCCTATCTGCTCGGCAAAACGGGGATCGGCCAGGATGTCCTGAATCAGGTCGTATTGTACCGTGTCACGGTGGTCGCGCTCACCCAGCACGACTATATCCGATTTCTCGAACAGCTTGAATATGTATTCTTTGGGAGGCATCCCCTTTTCAGCTGCGCATGTACGCAACGCCTCAATAGAAGGTGTTTGTGCCTTTAATGTAATGGTTGTCAAAGCGCAAAAAACAAAAAGCAATAAATATCTCATATTATAAAGTTCTAAATTATTTATTCAGGTTCATTTTTGAGTTTGGATAATATCTACATACGGCTCTTTTGACTATCTCCAGCACCAGTACCTTTGTACTTGCTTTTGGCAGTATTGAATTTGTAGCGGACTGTAACCGCAAAATATTGTCTACACCAGATAATTCTGGAATAGATATTATTGCATTAATCCACCCTCAATAAAGAACACGACTTCATTTAATCGTTTTTTGTTGTTTTCTTCGTCTTGAAAAACAGCTGGTATGTTTAGCACTTTGTCTTGAATCAGATTATCCATCAAATACCACATAACTTCATGATACAAAATCACCATTGCAGTATTTTCATCATTTATCTCATATTGGGTTGCGATATTGCCACAGTTGTCTTTAAGTTCTGACGAAATGGAATTAACAAGCTTATCAATAATTTGATGAAAACTATCTTGCTGTTTTTTTATGACAGGAAATAGAATGTTTCCGTTTTTGTTTGTCAAGCCGTATGGAATGAGTTTAGAGATAAGTTGCGGATTGTTTATTTTCCCATATTTGGATATTTCATCAGCGCTATCATCCATCGTTTTACTGCTTGGTGAAACCTCACTGTTGAGATAGGTTAATATCAAATTCATATCACCGAAACCATTTGTACCGAATTTAAGGTCTTTGCGTGGCTCATATAAAACCCAGTAACAACCGCTCCAACCAGCATGGTTGTTTATATCATCAAATAAAACCAGCTTTGTCCACATCCTACCGTCCAAAAGATAAGAAAAGACCAATGAAAGAGCATTATTTTCAAACCCCATGTCTTTAATTGTATGTACAAGAGAAACAAAGTCATTCTTAGTTTTTGAATACATAGACTTCGCAATCTCCTTACTAATATTTCTTAAAGATGTGGTCTGTTCTTTATCGAGAATAGGAATTGTGCATTTCCATTTTCCTTCTGTTTTATTAATCAGTCCTCCTACTTCCAACAATAATAATTGGCTGTCAGAACATTTTATCCCCATATCAAGAAGTTCTCTTTGGGTATGTGGAGTACGTAAATTATACATTATTTCCCAATTATTATCAGTAAGGACATAATCTTCTGGTTGATGTCCACTAACAGCAACGAATTGGGTAGCTTCCCACTCTTTATAAGGGCGAACATCAGTTTGAGCTTTAATAGTCGAAAAAGCACATGATAGAAAAAAGGAAATGAAAATAGAAAATATTGATTTAATAGTCATAAGTATTTATATTTTAATTGTTTTCGTCAATCTACATTATGTATCGGTTTATTCGCACAAACCGATACATAATATGATAACCGTTAGCACAAATAAAAATACTTTTGTAAATTTCATGCTTTTGTATTTCGCAGATATAACCATTCAGATTATTACGTAGCAAAAGAAAGCACTTATAACTTGGTAGAGTATATCTGATAGATAGTTCTCGTAGAGATGGAACATATAACAATTACACATCAAGGAACCTGCCAGAAATAGCGGTCATCATTAACAGACAAGTTTCTCGGCCGCCTCTGACTGCTCTCACAACCGGTGGGCTGCAGAAAGATGTAGTTGATGAGGTTCTCATGGTCGCTCTCCGTGTTGAACCCATAGCGTGTCCAACTCTCAAGGTAGAAGAGATTCTTGGCCATATAATCATAGAGGTACTCCTCTGTCGTGATTTTCTTTTGATTGTTCCAGTTAGCCTCCTCATTAACCTGTACTGGCTGGCCGCTTATAAGCCGTTCGCGCACCTCCTGTATGCTCAACATATTGCCCCGGTCATCCGTCACCCATGCGTTATTCGTAGGGTCTACCCAAAGCCATTTGCCAAGCGTTGACGAGTAGACGGCGTTGATGACGTGGCAGTCTGTAACATAAGTCTTTGGCATACAGGTAATGACGCGCGACGGGATCCCCATCGCGAGGTAGCACTCATTCAGCACCGTGGCCAGTCCACGGCAATTCAGTCCGCGGTTGCCGTCCTTGCAGACCTCAGCGTAGTTGATGGAGTTGTTTCCGCCTTCCGGGTTACTGTTCTGTCCGTCATGACGTATCTCGTCGTGGATATAGGTCAGGATACGTTTGATTGTAGCTATTTCGTCGCCTGCAACAGCCACGCTGTCCAGCTGGAAATACTCGCGGACACGCACCAGATTGGGATCGTCGGCTTGTGCATAAGCTATTCGCGGCAGAGTGTCAGTCTGCTGCGCACGGGTATATTCCGGTGCATTCTTCAGGATATAAAGATAATCCGAGGTTTCCTTCAGCCGTTTCAGGGCAGGTTGCAACACATCCTCATCCAGAATAGTTCTAAAATCTTCGTCATTTACTACATTATTGTAGCTGACTTCCATCCTTCCGCTCTCCAACGCCTTGGCCAGATTGGAAGCGGCTTCCTGCTTTTTCCCTTGTTTTACCTGCATACAAGCCATATTGTAGTATCCTGCATACTTGAAATAAGCGTAAGCTTCGGATAACTGTGAGGCTTGTGCATCGTAAAGGCCGATCATTTCCTGACAAAGATCTTCAGCAGCTTGAAAATTATTCTCGCCGAATTTTGCACGCATCAGAACATCAAGCGAATCAATGGATGCCAAGAATTTCCTCTCCGCTACGTTTTGTGCATGAATATTTATCTGCAGACCAAAAATCAATAGCAAAACAGCTACACACCTATTCAATATATTCATATTACAATCAGTAAATTATATTTTCATTACATTAATTCTCCAACAAATTTATCGATAACTTTTATTGTGAAAATAGAGCTGGACTACATACTGACTGGTAGTATTATGACTGTCAGTACAAACAAAAATACTTTATTAAATCTCATTGTTACAACTGATGGTTATAAATTGAACGACAAAGTTAGTATAACAACCTTAAAATGACAAAAATATATCTGCATTTCTTTATCTGATCCACATTATTTCAAATAGTACGTGAGAACTTATAATATGTCTAAGAATTCATCCTCGTTATTGTTTTATCAATGATTCCAATAAATAAAGCAGTGAATTTGTGGATTATGCGTATCTTTAGGGCATAATAAAGAAAAACATGGAGAAAGAACACCATCAACATCATACAAGCAATTACGACCGATTCATGTCCGGAGAATATTGCAACAGTCTGAACCCGGAGGTACTTGAAATGATTTCCAATACCAAAGCCTGTCTTGCCAGACTTGACAGCCCGGACTTGGAAGATTCTGAGAGAAGCGGTATTTTAAGGGATATGCTCGGGAGCATAGGTCTGCGGTCGTCAGTAGGACGTAATTTCTTATGCCAGTGCGGAAAGCATATTTTCATTGGGGATAAGTCTGTCATTAATGACAACTGCACAATGATGGACGAGAATCATATCCGTATAGGGAATCAGGTTCTGATAGCCCCCAATGTACAGTTCTATACGGCTACACATCCGATAGACTACAACGAAAGATTCGTCGAGAACTGGGATGAAAATTCGAGCGAACTATTTTTCCGTACACGGTCTCTTCCGATTACCGTAGAGGACAATGTGTGGATTGGTGGCGGCAGTATAATTCTGGCAGGCATAACAATAGGAACAGGAAGTGTGATTGGTGCCGGAAGTGTTGTGACAAAATCAATTCCGGCAAACTGTGTGGCTGTCGGGAATCCATGTAAGGTGATCCGATACCTGAAGTCTGACAATAAAATCCAGACAATAAAATCATTCAAACTGCGAAACTGGAACAGAGCAGACGTACCGGCATTAGCAAGACACCTGAACAATAAAAAGATTTGGGACAATTGCCGTGATGCTCTTCCTTATCCCTATACGGAAAAGGATGCAGAGCAATTCATAAGTTTTGTTGAAGGACAAAGTGAACAGAGCAATTACTGCATCGAGATCAATCACGAAGCTGCAGGAAATATCAGCTTCATCAGGGGTACGGACGTTGAGCGGTATAATGCAGAACTGGGCTATTGGCTTGCAGAGCCATATTGGAACCTGGGCATCATGACCGAAGCCATAAAGCAGGCTGTGGAAGATTATCTAAGCCATTCCGATACAGTGCGGATCCATGCCCATGTTTATGAAAACAACCTGGCATCGATGAAGGTTCTCGAAAAAGCCGGTTTCCATAAGTGCGGCATCCTCAGAAAAGCCTGCTTCAAGAACGGCCGCTTTGTCGATTGCCATTGTTATGAATTACTGAAGTATAATATTACCCCCAAATAGATTTCCTCAAATGAAAACGATGTATTATATTATCTCAATAGTTTTCTTCATTCTTTGTTCATGTGGCACTACATCTCACATGACCTATAGCAATGGCTATATTCTTGATTCAGAAGGTAAAGTTTTAGGGAATTACGCCAATGGACATATATTCGATACACTACGGAATATAAGAGGGTATTATGCCAATGGTTATATCTATGACAAATCCTACAAGATCAAAGGGACATATAATAATGGATTCGTAAAAATGAACTATGCCACTGATTCCATTAAATGGAATGAAAGCTATGGCAACACAAAATATAGCGGCAGTCCCGAATAAGACATATATTCAAATTCATTTCCGTAATGTCCAATCACTTTGCAACATAGACAATGGCAACCTTTCGGTAAAACGAACCATCCTTGCAAATCCCACAATGGATATTCCGGACCATACATATTCACTTATTAGAATTCTTGATGACCGAGTGATAACCGAACCGGAAGAGCATGAAGATAAAGAAATCCATTCGGAAGAGGATATTGTATATCATGATAAATATCCCTTCAATAAGTATGAAATGGAAAAAGAACTGTATAGTGAATGTATGGATGTACTTCATAAATTGGAATTTACAATAACTTTACTAAAAAGGGAGAACCTGACGGAAATACACCGAAAGATTCTCCCTTCTCTTTTACTCTTCAAAAAGCAGCAGATATTCCACCTTCCTTCTCCGTTCAATGCTCGGAACTACCTTGCCTTTGTAACACCGGAAAGAGACATACTCCTTATAGATATTCCGGTCTCCGGCCTCCAGCTTCTTCAACAATTTGCTTTTGGGCATTTTGCCGTAACCTTTCAGACGGTATGCCCCCACATTATAGCTCAAAACAGCGGCGATCAATGAATCACGTCCCAGATAACTGAACATACGGCACAGCTTGCGTAAATCCGCTCTCAGGATTGAATCACCCTGTTCTTTTGTAATGTCATTGGTCAGCCTTTCCCCAGGAAGGACCTTATGCCCGTACCCGACATAAGGCCAGTGTCTTTTTTCTCCATGCCAGCCCTCGAATCGCTTGATACACTCTACGGCAAGGCTGAACCTATCCTGTTTCTCCTTTACCGGATTCTCCGCCCGCA